>Ga0207697_10000010_pt1 | contig 65144 bp, 65 predicted proteins | sample KBSSwiS5withPhiX_FD_184293 | JGI IMG/M metagenome (GOLD analysis project Ga0207697, IMG submission 184293) | Switchgrass rhizosphere microbial communities from Kellogg Biological Station, Michigan, USA, with PhiX - S5 (SPAdes) (version 2) | ecosystem: Host-associated > Plants > Roots >... | reverse complement strand
AGCGATCCCGACGTAAAGCCACATCAGTGTCCCTTCCTGAGCAGCCTCCCCTCGACTGTAGGCCGAGCGATCGAAGGCTCGCCCACGAATTCGCCCCTTGCGCAGGAACCCGTCGTAGTGGCGCTGGATCAAATGTGTCTCAACCTGGCGCATGGTATCGAGAATCACGCCGACAATAATCAGAAGACTGGTGCCGCCGAAGAACTGCGCTGTGATTTGCGGAACGTGCAATCCCTGGCTGAGCAGGCTCGGCAGGACCGCAATCAGCGTGAGGAAGATCGCTCCGGCAAACGTCAGCCGCGTCATCGTGAAGTCCAGGAAATCCGCTGTCGGTTTGCCGGGACGGACGCCTGGGATGTAGCCGCCGTATTTCTTCAGATCATCGGCGATCTGCGACGGCTGAAACTGGGTGGCGACCCAGAAATAGCTGAAGAAGAAAATCATCCCGGCCAGGAAAACGTAATGCGGCCACTCGTTCGAAAGCATCGAGGCGATGTGCTGAGCAGTCGGGCTGTTTTTGAAAGCCAGGCCGACAATTGTGGTGGGGAAAAGCAAAAGCGCCCACGCAAAGATGATCGGCATGACGCCGGCGTAGTTCACTTTCAACGGCATGTACTGGGTCTGTCCGCCGTACATCTTCCGTCCCACCACCCGCTTCGCGTATTGCACCGTGACCTTGCGAACGCCTTGGGTAACAGCAATGACGGCTGCGATGACGATGAAGAGAAACGCCACCATCAGCACAAGAATCGCCGGGTTGACTTGGCTCGTTCCGGTTTGGGCCGAGGGGACAAACGTTTTCCAAGCCTGTGCGAGAGCCGCCGGCAGGCGCGCGACAATTCCTATCGTGATGATCAATGAAATACCGTTGCCAATACCGCGATCGGTAATTTGATCGCCTAACCACATCAAAAAGAGTGTGCCTGCGGTCAGGGTAATGACGGTGATGATCCGGAAGGACCACCCGAGATTATCGACTAGCGGAATTCCGAGCCTCGCCGTCGTATCGGTAATGCCGGGAAGCATCGTGTGATAGGACTCCGGATGCTGAAAAGAAACCGCGAGCAGATATCCTTGGAAAATGCAGAGCACGACCGTGGCATAACGGGTGTACTGCATGATTTTCTGCCGACCGCCATCTTCGCGCGACAAACGGCTGAGCGACGGAATAACCGCCGTCAGCAGTTGCAACATGATCGACGCACTGATGTAGGGCATGATCCCGAGCGAGAAGACCGCGCAGTTTTCGAGCGCACCGCCGCTGAAAAGATTGAAGAGCGCCGCAACACCGCCGCCGGCACTTTGTGAGGAGGTACGAAACCAATCCTGGAGCACGGCAGGATTCACTCCCGGAGTCGTAATCGCAGCGCCCAATCGGACGACGACGATGACCGCGAGGGTGAACAGAATCCTCCGGCGTAGCTCCGGGATTTTGACGCTGTTTAAGAAAGCCGAAACCATTCCGCTTAGTCCGGTTTAGAAAAGCCCGCTATTCAGCGGTCTTCTTTTTCTTCGCTGCCGGTTTCTTTGCCTTCGCCTTGGCGGCCGGAGCCGGCGCAGCGGCGGCTTCTGCCTTCGTTTCGCCCGACTCAGAACGTTTTCCGCCCGTCAACGATGGACGTTCTCGCAATGTCACGGTGCCACCGGCTTTCTCAATTTTTTCGCGGGCGGATTCGCTCACTCGATCAGCCTCGATCGTCAGGCCGTGTTTCAGTTCGCCCCGGCCGAGGATTTTCAATCCCGCAACATTCCCGCGAATATGTTTCGACTCACGCAAGGTCTGTTCGTTGATGACTGTGCCCGCTTTGAAATCAGCCAGGTCGTCGAGATTGATCAACGCGTATCGTTTTGCAAAAGCTGCGTTATTGAAACCGCGCTTCGGCAATCGCCGAATTAACGGCATCTGCCCGCCTTCGAAACCGAGTCGAATGCTGCCGCCGGAACGGGCCTTCTGGCCCTTGTGACCTTTACCGCTCGTCTTCCCGTGACCGGAGCTTTCGCCGCAGCCAAGCCGCTTCACGCGGTGCCGGGAGCCGGGACGCGGCTTAAGATTGTGCAATCGAATCATGATTGCTTCGCCTCCTCACCGTTGTTGGTGCTGGCGCGGATGCCCCGTGTTTTCAAAATTTCGTCGCGACGACGGAGGGAACGGAGCGCTTCGATGGTGGCCTTAACCACGTTGGCATGGTTGCTCGAGCCTAACGACTTGGCGAGCACATCGCGAATTCCAACCGCCTCCACCACCGCCCGCACGCCACCACCGGCAATCACACCTGTTCCAGGCGAAGCCGGGCGCAACAAGACGCGTCCACCGCCGAACTCACCAATGACTTCATGCGGAATCGTGTTCTCACGCAGCGATATCTTTTCCATTGATTTGCGGGCCGCTTCCGAAGCCTTGCGGATCGCCTCTGCGACTTCGTTCGCCTTCCCGAAGCCACACCCGACTTTGCCGTCGTGATCGCCCGCCACGATGAGCGCGCTAAAGCTGAAGCGACGGCCGCCTTTCACGACCTTGGCGCAGCGATTGATGAACACAACTTTCTCGGTCGTATCGCCTCTTGCCGGAGGCGTCCGGTCCGTTGTGCGTGAGTCGCTTCGTCTGCCTTGGTTGCCTGCGTAAGCCATATTAGAGTTTTAATCCGCCTTCGCGCGCTGCGTCAGCCAGCGCTTTCACTTTCCCGTGGTAGAGAAATCCACCACGATCAAAAACCGCTTTATCGATATTCTTCGCGAGCAAACGCTCCGCGATCAACTTCCCGATCTTTTCCGCCGTCGCTCGATTCGCCGCGTTCTTTCCTCCACCGACTGCTTTCTCAGTCGTACCGGCGGAAACCAGCGTCTGGCCGGCCTCGTCATCCACAACCTGGGCGTAAACGTGCTTCCCGGAAAAGTAGACACAAAGCCGGGGACGTTCTGCTGTCCCGGAAACCTTTCGGCGAATACGCTTGTGGATGCGTCCGCGGATCACTTTTCGATTAATGGCAGCCATGGCTATTGAACAGTCTTGCCCTCCTTGCGGCGAATTTGTTCACCAGCGTAACGGACACCCTTCCCCTTATAGGGTTCGGGCGGATAGTACCGTCGAATGTCTGCCGCGACCTGGCCGACGGTTTTCTTGTCGACGCCCTCGATGGCAATCTTGGTGTTATCCGTCACGGTGATTTTGATGTCGTCAGGGATCGGAAAAAGCACCGGATGGGAGAACCCAAGACTCAGGTTGAGGTTCTTCCCTTGCACCGCGGCCTTGAAACCAACGCCCTCAATCTCAAGCTGTTTTGCAAAACCTTGGCTCACTCCCACGACCATGTTGTTGATCAGAGCACGCGAAAGCCCGTGGAGCGCTTTCACGCTCCGGGTTTCGGCGTCGCGCACAAGCGATACCTGATTGTCAGCCACGCTGGCCTTGATCCCATCCGGTAGCGTCCAGCTAAGTTTCCCCTTTGGACCTTCCACCGCGACTTTGCCGCCGTTGTCGATATTTACTTTGACCTTGGCCGGAATCTCGACTGCCTTGTTTCCAATTCTTGACATAGACTAGGGTTACCAGACAAACGCCAGCAACTCCCCTCCGACATTTTGTTTCTTCGCTTCGCGTCCCGACATCACACCACGAGAGGTGGATAGAATCGCCGTTCCCATTCCCCCGAGCACTCGCGGAATTTCACCGGCACCGACGTAGCGTCGCAAACCCGGACGACTGACGCGCTTCAGACCAGTGATGGCAGCGGTGCGATTCGAAATCTTGTTCGTGATCTTGATCCGCGGATGAGCGGCCGAAGTATCGAGCGCGAAGTCTTCGATGTAGCCTTCTTCCTTCAAGATGCGAATGATCTCGCTCTTCATTTTCGAGTAAGGAACAAACATTTCGGGCTTCTGCGCCTGGGTGCTGTTTCGCACCCGGGCAAGAAGGTCAGCAATAGGATCGGTAACAGTACTCATCAAAGTTAGGCGGCTTGGGCGGCGGGCTTTTTCTGCCGGTCGCTAAAAGGCATTCCCAACTCGCTCAGGAGTGATTTAGCCTCTTCGTTAGTGCGCGCGGTGGTTACAATCGTAACATCAAAACCGATGTTGCGCTTGATTTTGTCCAGTTCCACCTCGGGAAAAATCGATTGGTCGGAAACGCCGAGCGTGTAGTTGCCATTGCCGTCGAATCCTTTCGGCGAAACACCGCGAAAGTCGCGGATGCGCGGGAGAGAAGCCTTGATCAGTCGCTCCATAAACTCATACATGCGTTCACCGCGCAGAGTGACCTTGGCGCCGATCAACTGATCCTTGCGCAGCTTGAAATTGGAAATGCTCTTCTTGGAGCGGGTCTCCGCCGGTTTTTGGCCGGTGATTAAAGCGAGTTCCGCTTTCGCCTCTTCCAGCGCCTGCTTCACATCAGAGTGCGAGCCGACCGAAGTGTTGATCACAACTTTCTCGAGCTTCGGAATCTGATGATCGTTGGTGTATCCGTGTTGCGTGCGTAACGCGGGCACAACACGTTCTTTGTAGTGTTGGTAAAATTCGTTTTGCATTTTCCTAAATTTGTCGCTCCGAAAAAGACCCCCCGGGGCGGAGTAAGAGTCGTTACTCCTCTTTCTTCGTCTTTTTCTCCTTCGTCGCCTTGGTTTTGCTTTTCTTCTTTCCCGCCTTCTCGCTTCGTTCGACCAGTTTTACGTTCGAGATGTGAATGGGACCTTCGCGCTCCGCGATGGAACCTGAAGGATTATCCTGCGATTTGCGCAGATGTTTCTTAATCATCCGCACGCCTTCGATCAAAACGCGCTCCTTGCGTGAAAGCACCTGCAGAATCTTACCGGTCGAACCACGGAAGTTACCCGAAATGACCTCGACCTGATCGCCTTTTTTAACGTGGTGTTTGAGCCGGTTCATAACACTTCAGGCGCGAGGGAGACGATCTTCATGAAATTGCGTTCCCGCAGCTCACGGGCGACGGGCCCGAAGATACGGGTGCCGCGCGGATTCAAATCCTTATCGATGATGACGATCGCGTTGTTATCAAAACGCAGAAGAGAGCCGTCGTCGCGGCGAATTGGCTGTTTGGTACGCACGAGGACCGCACGAACCACTTCGCCCTTCTTCACTGTCCCGGTTGCGCTGGCCTCTTTCACGTTCGCGGTGATGACGTCGCCGATCCCGGCGCTCTGCGCGGTGCCCTTGCCAATGACGCCGATCATCGTGGCCATGCGCGCGCCACTGTTGTCCGCCACGTCTAATCTGGATCTGATGTAAACCATAGGGCTCTCCTTATTTCTGGACGACCTCCACAAGACGCCAGCGCTTCAGTTTGCTCAACGGCCGGGTCTCCATGATCCGAACCGTGTCGCCGAGCTTGGCTTTGCTCTCTTCATCGTGAGCGTAAAATCTCTTTTCCTGCTTCACAATCTTGCCGAAAGTCGCGTGCGGCACACGCGTGACCGTGCGGACAACAATCGTCTTGTTCATTCCGCTTGAAATCACTTCACCGACGCGCGTTTTACGAGTTCCACGTCCCTCGCTCACCGCCGGCATTTGTTCGTTAGTCTCTTCGTCCATGATCGATTACTTCTTCGCTGACGCCGGTTTCGCCGCCGTTTGGTTATTGCGCTGCGAAAGCACGGTCTCAACCCGGGCAACGTCGCGTCGCAACAGTCGCATCCGGCTCGGCTGTTCCAGTTGTCCGCTCTGCTGTTGCAGACGGAGATGGAGGCTTTCCTGGCGCAGGTCGCGCTTCTTCGTCAGAAGCTCATCCGTGCTCATTTCCTGAATCTCTTTAAATTTCATTTCTCGTTAGTCGTTAGGCAGCGAGGCGGTGGCGACTGAGGAACTTGGTCCGCACCGGCAGCTTGTCAGCGGCAAGGCGGAGCGATTCGCGCGCGACCGATTCGGGCACGCCGTCCAGCTCGAACAAAATGTTGCCGGGTCTGACCGTCGCCACCCAGTACTCCGGCTGGCCTTTACCTTTACCCATTCGCGTTTCAGGCGGGCGCGAGGTGACGGACTTGTCCGGGAAAATCCGGATCCAAAGCTTGCCTTTCCGTTTCATGTTTCGCGTCAGGGCGACTCGGGCCGCTTCGATCTGGGTATTGGTGATCCAGGCCCGCTCAAGCGTCTGGAGACCGAATTCGCCAAAATCGATGCGAAGATTACGCGAAGCCGTGCCCTTGCGGCTTCCCCGCTGGGTCTTGCGATACTTGACGCGTTTGGGCATTAATGGCATGGCGATCTCTCCTTAAAATTCGTTAGGCTGCGACTGGCTCGGGCGCGGCCGGCGCCGGTGTGGCAGGCGCCGCAGGCGCTTCTTCCTTCTTACAAATCCAGCATTTCACGCCGATCTTGCCGTAGACCGTGTTTGCTTCAGCAAAGCCATAATCGATCGGCGTTCGCAGCGTATGCAGCGGCACTTTGCCTTCACGATACCATTCCGAGCGTGAGATTTCGGCACCATTTAATCGACCCGAAGTGCGCAACCGAATTCCCTGCGCTCCGAAGTCCATCGCGATTTGCACGGCCTTTTTCATCGCCCGGCGATAAGCGATGCGGCGCTCGATTTGGAGCGCGACATTCTCCGCTACCAACTGAGCGTCGAGTTCCGGCGTCTTGATTTCCTGGATGTCGATCTTGATCTGTTTCCCCTGCGCCATCTTCGAGATTTCCTCGGTCATCTTCTCGATCTCAGCGCCTTTGCGCCCGATCACGATGCCCGGTCGGGCGGTGTGAATGGTGACGCGAATGCTGTTCCAGGCGCGCTCGATAATGATTTTCGCGACCGCGGCAAACTGGAGCTTCTTCTTGACGTATTCCCTAATCGCGAGGTCGCCTTCCAAAAAAGCAGGCATTTCCTGAGGCGAGGCGTACCAGCGCGAACGCCAGTCGCGGTTCACCCCGAGACGGAAACCAATTGGATTAACTTTCTGTCCCATGAATTAGCTTTCTTTTTCCTTCGCTGCAGTCGACTCGGCGGCTTCGGCTTTCGGTGCGGTTTTGCTCGTTTTCGCAGCGGGCGCTTTCTTCTTCCTCACGCCGCCCGCGCCTTTCGGCTTCTTCTCACGCCGCTTGATCTCAATTTCATCGGTTAAGACGATTCGAATATGGCTGCTGCGCTTGCGGATCGTGCTGCCACTGCCGCGAGCGCGAGTCATCATTCGCCTCATCGTTGGGCCTTCGCCCACAACTGCTTCCTTTACGACTAATCCGTCGACTTTGAGGTTGGCGTTATTCTCCGCATTGGCGATCGCGCTTTTCAGAGTCTTGCCGATCATGGTCGCCGCCTTTTTCGGGCTGAACGCAACAACGTCGAGCGCAGCCGAAACCGGCAGCCCCTGAATGGCGCGGGTGACCTCGCGCGCTTTGAACGCCGAGATTTTCGCGTAACGATATGTCGAACTAACTTCCATTTATTTTAAACTCGCACTCTGGCGCGCATCCACCTGGAGGCGATCGCCAACTTTTATTTTCACTTTTTCCGAATCCAATTCCTGAACAACCGCGCCGCTGATCTTCTCGCGCACATCCACCACCCGCAGAGTTGCAACGGTCTTCCCCGACCGCACTACTCGCAATGGCATCCCGAGCTTCACTCCCTGCCGAGCTCCTAGGTTGCCCACCACCAACGACCATTCCTCCTTCACGCTCAGGACTTTGCCGTCCATTAGGTCCGGCACCGCCACTTCTTCAGGCGGCTTCTCATCTTTCGAGGTCAGCAGCTGGTTGGTCCCGCGCAATTGTGCCTCTACCTCGGCCCGCGCCTGAGGATCCGCGCTCTCTGTGCTTTTCACATAGCGCAGCATGGTCTCGCTCAATTTCAGCAATTGCTCGCGATAAGCCTCCTTCTCCTTGCTCATGAGTTGAAGGTCGCTGACTGCTTTCAGCAGACGCTGCTCGAGTTTCGCCCGGTCCTTGCTGACCGATTCGACCCCAAGAGCATCCATTCGCAATTGCAGCTCGGAATATTTCCGGCGAAACAATTCCGCCTCCGCGTTCGAGACGACGAGACTATCCGTCAACGTCTTCTGCGTTTCGCGGTCGAGCGAAAGCTGTTTGCGCAAGTCATCATTCTGCGAAAACAACGTCTCCGACGTCACTTTCGCTTCTGCAGCTTCAAGATTGGAATCTGACAAAGAACTATCTTCTGCAACCAGCCCGGAAGCCGACCACAGACACACCAGCACAATTGAGAGCCGGAAAGTGAGAGCGGAGACTTTCATCTCATCCTCTCATTCCGCAACCATCGATTGAACTACTTCGTCACCTTCGCGGTGTGCGACCCGTGCTTCTTAAAGACACGGGTAGGTGAAAACTCGCCGAGTTTGTGGCCGACCATATTTTCGGTCACAAACACGGATTGAAAAATTTTGCCGTTATGAACAAGGAAAGTGTGACCCACAAAATCTGGGGTCACCATCGAACGGCGCGACCAGGTCTTGACCGGTTTCTTCACGCCCGAGCTGTTCATCTTATCGATCTTCTCGAGAAGATGGTGCTCTACAAAAGGTCCTTTTTTTAGCGATCTGCCCATAAACTATTTCTTCTTGCGGCGCTCGAGAATGAAACGATCGCTCCCCTTGCGCTTGTGGCGAGTCTTAAAGCCTTTCGCAAGCTGGCCCCACGGGCTCACCGGGTGATGTCGTCCGCCGCCACCCTTTGATTTGCCCTGACCGCCACCCATCGGGTGATCGATCGGATTCATGACCATGCCACGAACATGTGGACGGCGACCCTGCCAACGTGTTCGCCCAGCTTTGCCGCTATGAACGTTCATATGGTCAACGTTTCCGACCTGGCCCATGGTTGCGTAAGCGCTGTCGTGAATGCGGCGAATCTCACCAGACGGTAATTTTACGAGCGCATAACCCCCTTCGCGGTTGCTCAAAGTCGCCTGCTGGCCTGCACTACGTGCAAGCTGACCGCCGCGACCCGGCATAATTTCAATGCAATGAATGCTCGCCCCGAGCGGAATCGCTCGAAGAGGCAGGGCGTTGCCAATGTTTGGCGGCGCGTCGTCCCCGGCGGTGATCTTTGCGCCAACTTGCAAACCATTCGGCGCGAGAATGTAGCTCTGTTCACCATCCGCGTACTTAAGCAATGCGATGCGCGCGGTGCGGTTGGGATCATACTCGATCTGGACTACGTCCGCTATGATGCCCCGTTTGCGCCGCTTGAAATCGATCTTGCGATACTTCTGCTTATGCCCACCACCGATGTGGCGCGAAGTTAAACGGCCTCGGTTATTCCGACCGCCGGTCTTCTTCTTCGACTCAGTCAGACTCTTGACCGGGCGGGACTTCTTGGTCGTTAAAGTCGTAAACGCCGGCGTCGCCTTAAAGCGCAGCGTGGGAGTTAAAGGTCGGTAACTTCTTAAAGCCATAATTTAGACAAGGTCGATCTTCTCGCCTTCTTTTAAGGTGACGATGGCCTTCTTCCAGTGTGCCTTGCGGCCAAAATCGGCGCGACGTTCGCGCTTTTTCTTGCCCGCGTAGTTGCAGGTATTCACGTCGACCACCTTTTTCTTAAAGAGAAGCTCGATCGCCTGCTTGATCTGGATCTTGTTGGCGCGCGGGTTTACGCGGAAGACATATTTGTTGAGCTTCTCGCTGAGAAGAGATGCCTTCTCGGTCAACTGCACCGTCTGAATCAAATCGTAAGGCTCGTTCATGAGCTTGTCCTTTCCGCCAGCTTTTCCAGCGCCTTGGGTGTGACGATGATTTTGTCGAACGCCAGCAATTGCTCTGTGTTCACGTCGGTCGCGGTCGCGAGCAGGACCGGTCGCACGTTTCTCGCCGAACGATAAAACGTTTCTTCGAACGAATCGGAAATCAGGAGCACCTTCTTCGCGTCGGTGTGACCCTTCACGAGACTAACGAACGCCTTCGTTTTTGGTTCCTTGAGGCTGAAACCGTCGACCGTTAGCACGTCACCGGCCTTGATCCGCTCGCTCAGAGCTTTTTGAAAAGCGAGTCGACGCACCGTCTTCGAAACCTTCTTCGAGTAATCGCGAGGTCTTGGGCCAAAAACGACTCCGCCACCGCGCCAAATCACTGACGACTTGTAGCCGGCTCGCGCTCGGCCAGTGCCCTTTTGCCGCCAAGGTTTAGCCCCCGAGAAATTGACGTCCGCCTTGCTCTTTGAGTTAGCCGAACCGGAACGGCGCGCTGCGCGCATTGCCACTACGGCATCGTGCATCGCCTGGGTCCCGCGCCCGTTTTCGATCAACGCGATTTTCGCGCTTTTGGCTGCTTCTGCGGTTAAAACTTTTGCGGCCATATTATCGAATCTTTATCGCGGGTTTCTTCGAGGCCTCTTCTTCGTCGTGCTTGCGATGTTCGGCGTGCGCTGCCCGAATGATCTCCGGATGCTTGACCGCGGGCCTGACGACAACATAACTGCCGTTTGCTCCCGGAACAGCACCACTGACTAAAATGACTTTGTCGGCTTCCCGGACCTGCAGCACTTGGAGGTTCTGCACCGTCACCCGTTCGTCGCCGAGGTGACCCGGCATTCCCATGTTCTTCCAGATTCGGCCGGGCGTGGAACGGTTGCCAATGGCGCCGTTGCGCCGGTGGGTCTTCGAACCATGCGCTGCGCCCTGTCCGGCAAAGTTGTGCTTCTTCATGACGCCTTGAAAGCCCTTGCCTTTGGACCGGCCAATCACGTCGACAAAATCGCCCGGCTGGAATTGCGTAACCGCAAGGCTAATCTCGCCTTCCGGCGCGTCTTGCTTGAGCCGAAATTCCCGAACAATTTTCTTCGGCTCGGAATTCGCCTTCTTAAATCCTCCGAGCAGCGCCTTCGTCACGCGCGATTCCTTTTGCGTATCGAAGCCGACCTGGATGGCGGAATAACCGTCGTTTTCGCTCGTTAGGCGACGAAGCAGGGTGTTATCCCCGGCGGCAATCACCGTCACCGGACGCAGCCTGCCCTCGGCGTCGTAGACGCTGGTCATGCCGATTTTTTTTCCTAAAAGTCCGATGCTGCTCATGGTCGTGCGCTGGCAAAAGTCGTGAGGTTAAAGGCTAAATCTTAATCGTGATATCTACGCCCGCCGGGAGGTTGAGTTTCTTCAATTCGTCCACCGTTTTCGCGGTCGGCTCGATGATATCCAGCAAACGTTTATGGGTGCGAATCTCAAATTGGTCCATCGATTTTTTGTCGACGTGGGGTGAGCGATTGACCGTGAACTTTTCGACCAAGGTTGGAAGCGGAATAGGGCCCGCCACCCGGGCACCCGTGCGCTTCGCGGTCTCCACGATATCGACGGCGGATTGATCGAGCATCCGATGATCGAATGCCTTTAGGCGAATGCGAATGCGTTGCGCGTCGGCCATATTACTTGGTCTCCTTCTGGTCGAGGACGGCCGCCACGAGCTGTTGTGGCACCTGTTCGAAATGCGACGGCTCCATCGAGTAGCTCGAGCGGCCCTTGGAAAGCGAACGGATCGCAGTGGCGTAACCAAACATTTCGGCCAGCGGCGCTTCCGCGTTCACAATGGTGAGGTTGCCGCGCGCTTCGATGCTGTTGATCTTGGCCCGACGACGATTCAGGTCGCCGATGATATCGCCTTGAAATTCTTCAGGGGTGGAGTTTTCGACCTTCATGATTGGCTCGAGCAGGATCGGCTTCGCCTTTTTGAAAGCATCCTTGACCGCAAAGATGGCGGCAAGCTTGAACGCCATTTCGTTCGAGTCGACGTCGTGATACGAGCCGTCCACGATATCGACGTGGGCGTCAATCACCTGATACCCGCCTACTACGCCGTTGAGCATCGCTTCCTCGATGCCTTTCTTACAGGCGGGGATGTATTCCTTGGGAATGTTTCCGCCGACTACCTTGTTTTCGACCGTAATGCCTTTGCCGCGTTCATTCGGGTGCACCTTAATGACGACGTGGCCGTACTGACCCCGACCGCCCGACTGCTTAATGAGCTTCCCTTCACCGTCGGCCTTTGAGGTGATCGTCTCGCGATAGGCGATCTGCGGTTTACCCGCATTGGCGTCCACCTTGAATTCACGGAACATACGATCCCGAATGATCTCGAGGTGCAGTTCGCCCATTCCGGCGATAATCGTCTGGCCGGTGTCCTCGTGGGTGAAGACCTTGAAAGTCGGGTCTTCTTCGGACAAACGCTGCAAGGCCGTCGCCATTTTTTCCTGATCCTGCTTCGTCTTCGGCTCGATCGCCATCGAGATAACGGGATCGGGGAAGGAGGGCGGCTCGAGGAGAATTACGTGGTCCTCGTCGCAGAGCGTATCACCGGTTGTAATGTTCTTGATACCGACAATCGCGGCAATGTCGCCGGAGTAACACGTTTCGATGTCTTCCCGCTTGTCGGCTTGAATCTGTATCAAACGCGAGATGCGCTCGCGCTTATTCGTGCGCGGATTGTAGACCGTGTCGCCCTTCGAAAGCATGCCGGAATAAACGCGGAAGAAAACGAGCTTCCCAACGAACGGATCGCTCCAAAGCTTGAAGGCGAGCGAGCAGAATGTTCCGTTGTCGTCCGTCGGCGCTTCAATTGGGGTTCCGTCGTCCGGGTCCTGGCCTCTGGCCGGGGGAATATCGAGCGGACTCGGCAAATAATCGATCACCGCGTCGACCAGATACTGCACGCCCTTGTTCTTGAACGCGCTGCCGCCGACGACGGGGACGAATTTATTCGCGATCGTCTGGCGACGAATGCCGGCTTTCAACATTTCCGGCGTAACCGGCTGTTCGTGAATGACCGCCTCGGCAATTTCGTCATCGATATTGGAAATGTGTTCGACGAGATCGGCATACGCCTTGTTGACCGCCTCCTTGTGCTCCTCAGGCAGATCGCGCACCTCGTAGGTTGACCCAATCTGATCATTATCGAGATAAATGATCGCCTTCTTGTTCACCACGTCGAGTTGACCCTTCAGAACATCCTCTTTGCCTAACGGAATCAGAATCGGCCAGGCATTCGCGGCCAGCTTCTTGCGCATCGACTCGATCGCAGCGTCGAAGTCGGCCCCAACGCGGTCCATCTTGTTGATGAAAGCAATTCGCGGAACTTGATACTTGTTCGCCTGACGCCAGACGGTCTCGGATTGCGGCTGCACACCGGCGACGGCGTCAAAAACGGCAATGGCGCCGTCAAGGACCCGAAGCGAGCGCTCTACCTCGGCCGTGAAATCCACGTGGCCGGGGGTGTCGATGATGTTGACGCGCATTTTGACGTCCTCAAACATCTTGTAAACGCCGGGCTCTGGTTTCTGCGTCCAGGCGCAAGTCGTGGCTGCCGAAGTGATCGTGATGCCGCGCTCGCGTTCCTGCTCCATCCAGTCGGTCACGGTCGTGCCTTCATGCACCTCACCGATCTTGTGGATCATGCCGGTGTAAAACAGGATGCGCTCGGTCAGCGTTGTCTTGCCGGCGTCAATATGCGCAGCGATTCCGATGTTCCGCGTCTTCTCGAGCGGGAACTTGCGGTTTGGCGAATTGGGATTCGTCTTAGTCACGGGTTTTTCGAGAGTCGCAGTAGCCATTCAAAAAATTCTTTACCAGCGGAAATGAGCGAACGCGCGGTTCGCTTGCGCCATCTTGTGAGTGTCGTCGCGCTTCTTGATCGCGTTGCCCTGACCCGCGGCCGCATCACGGAGCTCCGCGGCGAGCGCTTCAGCCATCGGCATGCCGCGCCGGTTGTCGGCGTAGGTCACGATCCAGCGCATGGCCAGCGAAACTTGTCGAGAAGGGGTCACCTCCATCGGAACCTGATAGGTGGCGCCGCCGACGCGGCGGGATTTCACCTCGAGACGCGGACGCACATTTTCGAGCGCCTTGTTCACGACCTCGAGTGGGTCGACTGCGTCCGAACCCTCGCGTGATTTGTCGATCGCGGTGTAAACGATGCGCTCAGCGAGCGATTTCTTGCCGCGTTTCATCACGGTCGAAATGAGCCGCGCGACCGCCACGCTGCCGTAACGGGAGTCGACCTTCTCTTCTTTCTTATAGGTTCTGCGACGACGAGACATGGGAAAATCTGGTTATTTCTTCTTCGCGCCCTTATCGCCTTCGGCGGCTTTCGGGCGTTTGGCGCCGTACTTCGATCGGCTGCGGCGGCGACCATCCACGCCTAACGAATCGAGCGTGCCGCGGACAATATGGTAACGCACACCCGGCAAATCCTTGACCCGTCCGCCACGCACAAGGACGATCGAGTGTTCCTGCAAATTGTGCCCTTCACCGGGAATGTACGCGATCACTTCCTGGCCGTTCGTTAAGCGCACCTTCGCCACTTTGCGCAGGGCGGAATTCGGCTTCTTCGGCGTGCGCGTCATCACTTGGGTGCAGACACCACGCCGCTGCGGACAATTCTTGAGCGCCGGTGATTTTGATTTCACCGAGACCTTCTTTCGTCCCTTCCGAATAAGCTGATTAATCGTTGGCATTTTTCGTACGTTCGAGGGCAAAACGGTTAGGTTTCAGCCGACAAAAAAACCGCTCAAGCCGTGTTCACTGTCCTCACGCACCTGATACGGAGAGCGCGCAATATAGGAACAATTTATGCCCCCGCAAGAATATTTTAGAGCGGAACGCGAAAGTTTGACGGTTATTGCACCGCGGCCGTTCGCCTAACGAACGATCAATGATCCGATATTCAGGTTGAGAGATTGGCCGCGTGGCTCAGAATGAGCGCCATGTTTCCACCGCCCATTTCAGCTTTTCGCGCATTCGAAGGCCTCGCAGCCAGCCCTGAACTGCGATAAATGTTTCAGCTTCTACAAAATTGTGGAAAGGCGCGGCGCGGACGGCTGACAACAGCGCGCGGCGTGATCGAAACGCCCGCTTTCATGCCCGTTGGCACCCAGGGCTCCGTCAAAGGTGTGAGCCCGCGCGAACTGCATGAGCTCCGGGCGCAGATCATTCTCGGCAACACCTACCATCTTTTCGTTAGGCCGGGACTCGATGTGCTGCGCCATTTCGGCGGGCTGCACAAGTTCATGAACTGGAACGGCCCGATCCTGACCGATAGCGGCGGTTATCAAATTTTCTCGCTCGCGAAGATTCGCAAAATCACGGAGGAAGGCGCGCATTTTCAGAATCACCTCGACGGCACGCCGACGTTTATTTCCCCGGAAACCGCGATGGAGATCCAGGTGGCGCTGGGCAGCGATATTGCAATGGTGCTGGACGAGTGCCCACCTTATCCGTGCGAGCACGATTATGCAGCACGGAGCTTGGAATTGACTGCGCGCTGGGCGAAGAGATGCGCTGTAGCTGCCGGTCTGTGGCCGGCGCGGGAGAACGACGCCAGCTCAACTCACGCCGCGCACAGCGCGGCGGCTACAAGGCCGCTCCTTTTCGGCATTGTCCAGGGCGGAACTTTCGAGGATCTCCGCCGCGCGAGCGCGGAAGCCACCGTTCAGGTCGGCTTCGACGGTTACGCGATCGGTGGGGTGAGCGTGGGTGAACCGGAACCGGAAATGATGCAGGCGGTGGAATGGAGCGAACCCTTTCTGCCTAACGACAAGCCGCGTTACGCGATGGGTCTCGGCACGCCGCCGCAATTGCTCGAACTCATCGCCCGGGGAGTCGACATGTTCGACTGCGTTTTGCCCACCAGGCTCGCGCGCAACGGCACCGCTTTTACCGCCGGTGGCACGCTCAACCTAAAAAACGCCGAGTTCACAATGCAAACAGGCCCGATTGAAGAAGATTGCGTTTGTCCAGCCTGTCGCGAGTTCAGCCGTGGGTACCTGCGCCATTTGGTGAAGGCCGAAGAAATCCTCGGGCTGCGCCTAATCACACTGCACAATCTTCATTTCTATTTGAGTCTGATGGAACGGGCGCGCGCGGAAATTGAAAATGGTTCCTTCGATGCTTTCCGCCGAAGTTTTATTTCTGGATATCGGGTCAGCACTGCGGTCGAGCCTCAACTCGAGTGAGTCGGCGACCTTTCGCCCACCAGGATCAGTTCGATTGCGCCACTTGAGCAGCCGCGTTGGTCGCGAAGATTTTGTCCAGTTCGGCGAGGACGTGCTGCGGACCGAGATACTTGTCGCCATCGTAGCTGCTCGCAACCAAATGACTGTTTTGATCAACCACGAGCAGGGACGGAATTCCATCGCCGCCCAACTTTATTACGCCGGGAACATCCGCCAGTTGATCGTAATCGATCGCCAGCCACGGCATTTTCGTTTCGTTAATGTAGGTTTCCCAGCCGAAATGGTTGCGGTCTGAGCTCACGAAAATGATTTCGAATTCCGGATGGGCGGGCGCGACGAGGTTGTAGTACTGCACCAACTGAGGTGTAAACTTGCGACATGGGGCGCACCAGTGCGCGGAATAATAGAAGGCGACGAATTTTTTTCCCTCAAGCTCGGAGCCGTTACCGCGCATAACCGTTCCTTCATGACAACGGACGAGTTTTTGCCTGACCGTAGCCAGCAAAAGCGTTTCACTGGAAGGTGGAGCAGCGTTGGGCGGATTCGCCTTGAGCTGGGCCTGACGGAGGCTGCTGAACTTCTGATCCTGCTCGATCTGCGCCGCCCGGCGAGCAGCAATTTCGGCTTCGTGTTGCCGCGTCTGGTTGGCCATCGAAGCAGAGACCGCGTATCGACCACTTTCGAGTGCTGCGATCAATTGCGGGTTCGCGCCAAAATTGAGTAGCGAATTTTTTGTCGCTGGATCAAGGGCTTCGAGAGCCCCACGCGCGGTGATCTCCGCTAGGACGGCGTCACTGCCATAGCCGGAGCGCAGCATGAGTCCGATGTCCTTGTTCGAGAGCGGCGGCGACGCGGCCGCCGCTGTCACCACCAACGCGGCTACGAACAAGAGGGACAGCCTGGGCACGGTTGGTCTGAGAAGCAGAAGATGCGCCAATGGGGGACGTCCCGGCCTTGACGGAGCGGCGCCTTCCCAAGCGCCAGGATCTCCACGCGGCTGAAAAGCCGCTGCTCCTGTTCGTTTGGCGTTACGAGTTCGTGTGCAACAGGCGTCGCGTGACGCGGAGGATAATCAAACGCAGCCTACTTCTTTGCGGTGGGGAAAAAACGCGGCAGCAGATCGCGAAAATTCGCTTTTGCCGCCGCGGCCTTCTCTGCCAATTCGTTGGCGGCCGCCGTTTGTCCTGTGTGCGCCGCGAAAATCGCGCAAAGCCATTGCCGCTCGGGGACATCAACAACCCCTGGTCGAATAAAGGCTATCGACATTTTGAGGAGCATGTCGGGCGAAAGATTGAGCCAGCCGGTCATGACACTGCCGTAACGAGTCTTGAGTTCCAGTTTATCCTTCGTCGCGCGCCGGACGGGGCCATCGTAGCGCACGCCATGAATATCGGTCACGACGCCGCCATAGCCGGTGCCGTTGATGTCGCTGATCAGTTTCTGTTTCCAATCTGCCAGCCAACCTGCGCGCTGGATTTCGGCGTCGCGCTCGGATTGCAATGAGGCCGCGGTAATTGTCGATTTCTTTAGCAAGGCAACGGCTCCTTCAAAATCATAGGCGGCGAGCGATTTGCGCTCCGCAACCAGTGCCGCCTGCCAGCGGGGTGCTTCCTCTCCGGCTCGCCGTTTCTCATCCGCGACCTTCTTCTCGGATACCTGCGCGAATTGCGCCGCAAGCTTCGCCTCCTCGTCGGCGAGCTGAAACGAAAGCGCGCCTTTTGCCTTCAATTTCCCGGAAATCTCACGAATACGCTGCAACGCCACCTCGGGATCTCTGCTCGCGTCGCGCGTTTTCTCCCATTCGGTGTAGAGCTGATAATCATCGAGCCGATCCTGGGCGAGCGGCTTGAAGTCATTCAACCAGGCGAAAAGCCCCACCGGTTTGATCTCAACAAACTGCCGCAACGCCGTCGCTGCCTGGGCGAAATTTCCGCGCTCCCAAAGCTGCAGCGCCGCGCATAGGTCCGCCGCCGGTTGCACGTTAGAAACGCTCTGGCTGAGTTCGCGAAAGAGCGCTTCCGCCGTTCCGTAGTGGCCGGCGTGCAGCTCGCGCCGAGCGGATTCCAACTGTGCCTGCACATTGCCGGCCGGGGTCGGCGAGGTTGTGTTTGCCTCCTGATTCGCGAGCGGCTCCGTGGTTTTCTGTGGCAGGTGGCGCAGGCCAAAGACGATTCCGAAAACAACCGCGCCCGCGACCACGAGTGCGCTTAATGACACCAGCGCGCGCATCGGCCAGCCCCAGCGGCCGCGCAATTCCTCCTCCCGCGCCAAGAACTCGGTCCGCGCTCCTTCCAACTGCGCGATAAGCTCCTTGTAGGAACTCTGTCGGTCGGCCGGCTCCGGACGCAGCATTTGATCGATCACGGCCGCCGTCTCGTCGGAGATATCGGACGCCACCTCTTTCAGCTTAATCGGATCCGCCTTCAGTTTTTTGAGTTCGGTGGCCGATTGGGTTTCAATTTCAAAAGTTGGCCGTCCCGCGACCGCATGAAAAAGGGTCGCGCCCAGACTATAGAGATCGCTGCGAAAATCCTCCGGATCACTCGTTAGGCGTTCGGGTGCGACGTAATAAGGTGTGCCCCAGATTTCGTTTTCGGTTCCGGCATGCTGCGCCGCAAAAAGTGCGAGCCCGAAATCGACGATCTTGGCTGTGTTGCGATCGGCGAAAAGAATGTTGCCCGGTTTGATGTCGCGATGAATCAGCCCGGCATTCAACGCAGCCTGCAATCCTTTCGCGACCTGAATTCCGAGCTCGATCGTCTGCAATTCCGAAATGCGCTTTTCGTCTTCCATTCGATCGTCGAGACTGCCGCCATCGACCAGTTCCATCACGACGTAGAATTGCCCGTGATCTTCGCCGACCGAGAAGACCTCGACGACATGCGGATGTTTGATCGAAGCCGTGATGCGCGCCTCCTCCTTCAGTTTCGCGGTGAACGAAGCGTCATCGGCGAATTCTTTGCGCAAGAGCTTGAGTGCGACGAAGCGATTCAAACGGGCGTCGCGCGCTTTGTAGACCGACCCCATCCCGCCCGTGCCGAGCGGCTCGACCACCGTGAAGTGTTCGAACACTCGCTCGACCCGCATTTGTTTTCCACAGGCCGGGCAATTGACCTTGGCGAACGGTTCCAGGCCGGCAGTTTCAACCGGCCCGCCACATCCCGGACAGGACTGCACCTGCGCGCCGCTCCCAGACGAGGCCATTGGCCGGACGATAGCATTCCGAGAGGAGCGCCGCGATGATAGAATTGTCCGTGCCTAACGAACATGCCGGCGAGCGGCTCGATCGCTATTTGGCGCTGGCCCTGCCCCAGTTTTCCCGGACTCGTTTGCAGGCTCTGATCCGGGCGGGCGATGTTCAATTGCAGGGGCACGCGGCCGAGACGCGCGACACCGTCCACGCTGGCGATGTCGTTAGGCTGATTGAACCGCAACTGGAAGAGATCAACGCGCAGCCCGAAGAAATTCCGCTCGAGTTTCTTTTCGAGGACGGCGATTTGCTCGTTATCAACAAACCGGCGGGGCTCGTTGTTCATCCTGGGGCTGGCAATCGAACGCACACGATCGTGAACGCGTTGCTCCATCATTGCACAAGCCTTTCCGGGATTGGCGGCAAAGAGCGACCCGGCATCGTTCACCGCCTGGACAAAGAAACGAGCGGCTGTCTCGTGGTCGCGAAAAATGACGCCGCCCATCAACATCTTTCCGGCCAGTTCGCGCAGCGGGAAGTAAAAAAAATCTATCTCGCCCTTGTTGCCGGAATACTGAAACGAACACGCGGAACGATCGATGCGCCGATCGGCCGGCATCCGGTTCAACGCAAGAAAATGGCAGTCGCCCCAATGCGAGGTCGAGTTGCGAAAACTGATTATCGAGTTCTGCAATCAGGTAGCGGCGTGAGCCTGGTAGAATGCGAAATTCACAGCGGGCGCACTCACCAGATCCGAGTGCACTTGCACCACCTCGGCCATCCGGTCATTGGCGACTCGCTCTATGGGAAGAAACTGCCAACCGCGCCGCGCCAAATGCTGCACGCTTGGAAGCTCGGGTTCCGTCATCCGCGAACGAACGATCCGCTTTCTTTCGAGGCGCCGCTCCCAGAGGATTTTCGGGCCGCGCTCAACTCATCGATTCGTTAGGCACAGCTGGTGTTGGATTCGATATCTCGCGTCGAAGCGTTAGCAGCGCCGCCGCAACTGGCGGAATAAAAATGAAGCCGCGCAGCCATGGTTCCGAGTGCCACGGCAACATGAAAAGCCTCTCGTCCCAGAAAAGATAATAGGCGAAGACGGTGACCGAGAGGACTTGCCACGCGTCAACCTTCCGCCATGCCGCCAAAGGCAAAATCCAGGTGCAATACCAAGGGTGCAACACCGGACTTAGAAAAAGCGCCGCTCCCATTACCCAAAGCGTCCCGCGCTTCCAGTTGCGGATAAAAAAGACCGACACGGTCAGCACCGCGACGATGATGATCACGTTGTAGTGATAATTCTTCTGATGAAAATTTGGCCAGACGGTGTCCTCGATGATCCACCAAAACATGTCGTTCAGGCGAGTGACGTAAATGAAGCGGCCTAACGATTCCCAGATCGCGACCTGCGGGACACCAAACGGCAGGCTGAGGAGGGCTGGTATCGCGAGACTGATCCCGAGCACAAGTGCGCGCCTCCGGAGCGCAAAACCAAAGAGCGGCAGGAGAAGGATCGGAACTATTTTCATCGAGATCGCGAGACCCAACGCAATCGCGCCAAGAATCGGGTAGCGCATTTCGCGGCGCTCCCTGGCGCGGGCAAAACACAGGATGGCGGCGAGCAGCGGCAGGATCATCAAACTGTCGAAATGCGCCGCGCCGGCGAAACTGTAAACGACCAGCGGATTCCAGGCGTACCAAACCGCATCGGCAAAACGGGCCGAACCGCCGATCAACCGCAAGAGGACGGCGATGGCCGCGAGATCGGCAGCGCCAAAGAGCAACTTGTAAGCGAGCGGACCCGCCCCGAAACGACTGAGCGCAGCGAACAGCAACTCCGTTCCGGGCGGATAGATCGCGCCGTAGTCCTTGTGGTTGATCTGACTCCAATTGGCAAACTCGGCGCGAAGTGGGACAAGACGTTCATCGTTAGGCGCGAGGACGTAAGGATTATATCCTGCGTTCTGCACCTTTCCTTCCCACTGGTAGCGCCATAAATCATCGCCCGGTTCGAGCGGCAGGGCGACAATTCGCAAGAGAACCGCCCCCACCCAAAAAATCACTCCGGCCCGTCGACTCGAAACCACCTGCGCGAAAAACGACGCAGCCGCGAAGAAGGCGATCCCACAGAGGATCGCAGTCTCGACGAACTTTATCGGCATACCGGAGTAGCGCCAGTCATCGAAATGGTGAAGCGCGGCGAGGAGAAGAATTTCGACTACGAGCGCAAGCCAAAGGCGCACGTGCCTAACGACCAACGGAAACCGCCTTTCCCTTCGCCACCCGTTGCAGGCCGATGCGATAAGCCGCCACATCGACGATCTCCGCCACCCGGTGTTTGAGACGCCGGGCGCGGGACCCGAGGAAAAGGAGAAAAATAACGTAGGGAATCAGAATGCGAAGATCGACCCCGGCGCTGTTCAGCTGCCGGTAGATGAGCATCGCGAGGATAAACAAATTGAGGATGACGGTGGTTGTGACGAAGCGATAACGCAGACGCACCCTCGTTAGGGCCTTCAGTCCGCCGTGATACTCGGTCACGGTTTGCAGGATGATGCTCCAAAAGAAATTGCCGTAGATCTGGATATCCCACTCTTTCCAGCCGGTATCGGCCGAATAGCTCCAGCCTTCATCCTCGAGCAATCCGAAAATCGATTTGAGAAGCGCATTTCGCTCCACTCCCTCTTCGCTCCAGTAATTGCGCCGGCTCAGCTTGCCGCGGCCCGCTGCGCCCGACGGCATTTTCTCGTGCGTTCCAAGAACCCGGCGAGGTGTGCGCTTGAATTGTAGCCACGTGAAATAGCGGTTCCAGCCGCGCACGAGCGGTTGGGCAAAGGCCAGCACCATGACGAGCAAGCGCGCCGGTGCGGTGTCGAACCGCGGCTCGATCCGCGCCCGCAGCATATAGGAGAGCGCGACGCAAAGCGTGCCGCCGAGCATCAAATACGGCACGATACGCAGGATCGGCAGAAAAATTCCGAGACCAAAAAGAAAAAGGGTGAGTGCAAACCACTCGACGCTGCTCAAATAATTGGCGATTTCCGACTGTTGCGAGGGATAGATCGATTGGAAAAATCCTTCGCCAAAAATCCCGTGGTAAATGATCGGCTGGTTGATGAACCAACTGAAGCGCGGCGAGCCGTAGATTTGTCCGCGCCATTTCGCCGTCCCGGTCGGACCGAAAAAAATAAGATGTTTAAATCGGAGCATTGATTCCGCTTCGCCATAGCCGGCCTGCTGTTTGCGAAACGCGCGCAAGGTGAAACGCCGATGATGCCATACAATCGCCGTCGGGCTGAATGCGATGACGTGACCTTCCTGTTGCAGACGCCAGCAGAAATCAACGTCGTCTCCGGCCTTGCGATATTCGATGTCGAAGCCGCCGACGGTGTCGAAAGCCCAACGATAAAAGGCCATGTTACAACCAGGAATGTGCTCCGCGACTGTGTCGGTCAGTAGCACATGGCTCGGTCCTCCCGGGGCGGCTGCAACACATGCTTGCACCCAGTTCTCCGCAGGTGGCGAAATATTCGGCCCGCCCACGCCGGCGTAATCGCCACTCACGAGCGTGCCAATCAAATAATAGAGCCAGTCCGGATCGGCCATGCAGTCGGAGTCGGTATAGGCGAGCACTTCACCTTTGGCCGCGGCGGCCCCGGCGTTGCGTGCATAACTCAAACCATGGTTGTCCTGCCGGATGTAACGAATGTTTGGATAACGCGCCGCAATCTCCGGGGTGTTATCGGTTGAACCGTCATCAACCAGGATGGCTTCGTAGTCCGGGTAATTGATTTTGCCTAACGATTCGAGACAGGCTTCGAGTGTCTTCGCGCCGTTGTAGGAACAAACGATGACAGACACGGCTGGTGTCCGCGGCAGATCGCGATGCGGGAGCGACGCGTCGTCCTGGCCGAGTTTTTTTTGCAGCGCGAAAAATGACTTCTTCGGTGTTCGATCGCGCCTAACGAGTCCAAATGACCAGTCGGTGATTTCCTGTTCGCCGGTGTACCATTCGTCGGTCCATGCAAAAAAGATCGTCCCAGCAAGGCCGCAACGCACGACGCTGTCGACGTGCCAGCTCAGCATTTCGGCCTGCTCCTCTTCGGGGTGGCGGATCGTGTCCATTCCGAATTCGCCAAGCATGAGCGGTTTCTCTTCCGCCAGATTTTGCAACCGGAGAAGGTATTTTTCGAAATCACGCTGATCATGCAGGTAGACGTTGAAGCAGCAGAAATCGGCGTTCTGCGGGAGGAGATATTCCGTCGGCGGATAACTCGCGTAGGAAAAGAGAACATTCGGATCCTCTTGGCGCCCAACACGGATGAGGGTCTCGACGAATTCCGTTACGCGGCGCACGCCGAGCCAGCGCACCATCGTGGTTGGAATCTCATTCCCGACCAGATAGCCGAAGATGGCCGGATGTCCCGCGTGTTTGGCGACAGCGCTCCGCACTGCCTTGACGATCTCACGCCGGGTCTTTGCTCGAACAAGAAACTCAACGTGTTTCGCCCATGGCAGAGTGATCAGGACACGGACGCCCGCCGCCGCGCAACAATCCAGGAACCATCGAGGCGGCAGATGATAAATGCGCACGACATTGATCCCCAATTCGCGCATTTGGGCGAGGTCGCGACGCGCCTGCTCCTCAGTGCCGAGGTAATCGCCCGCTGCATCCGGTTTGAATGGCCCATAGGTGGCGCCTTTGACAAAGAACTTCCGATCGCCCTCGAAGAAAAACTTGGCGAGAGAACGAACACGTTCCGTTGGAGTCAGGCTCACTAGAGGCGTTTCCTAGTGCAGGGTTTGGAAGGACGCAAAAACTTTGAGCACCTGCCCTAACAAACCACCTGCGTAAGCCCCTCGTGCACAATCCGCGCCGTCTTCTCGATCTGGTCGGAGCGATGCGCAGTCGAGATGAAGCCGGTCTCAAACTGGGAGGGCGCGAAATACACGCCTGCGTCCAGACAGTGATTGAAGAAACGAGCGAATTTCGCGCGGTCGCTTCGCTGTGCGCTCGCCAGATCGATTACCGGTTCGGCGGCAAAGAAGAGGCAGAACATCGAACCGATCCGATGAAAAACTGCGAGCGCCTTTGTCTTGCCTAACGATTCGCGCGTCGCTTGTTCAAGCTGGGCGCCGAGATCCTCTAGTTGTTTCCACCCATCGATCCGCTCCAGCTCGCGCAATTGCGCCAGACCTGCGGCCATTGCGAGCGGATTACCCGAGAGTGTCCCGGCCTGGTAGACCGGACCCAATGGCGAAAGCTGATCCATGATTTCGGCGCGACCACCGAAAGCTCCCACAGGCAAGCCGCCGCCTATGACTTTGCCAAGCGCCGTGATGTCGGGTCGTACTCCGTAAATTTCCTGTGCGCCGCCGCGCGCGACACGAAATCCCGTCATCACTTCATCGAAAATGAGAAGTGCGCCTTCGCGGGAACATTCCTCGCGCAATGCTTCGAGAAATCCAGGCTGCGGAAAGTAGAGGCCGGCGTTGGCCGGAATTGGCTCGAGGATAATCGCCGCGATTTCACCATGATTCTTTCGAAATGCCTCGCGAACTGCGGCAATGTCATTGAACGGGAGCGCAATCGTCAGGTCAGCAAATTCCTGAGGAACGCCGGCGCTATCAGGTTGTCCGTGAGTGAGAGCTCCGCTCCCCGCCTGAACAAGCAGTGAATCAACATGGCCGTGATAGCATCCCTCAAATTTGATGACCTTGTCGCGCTTCGTGAAGCCGCGGGCGAGACGAAGACATGACATTGTTGCTTCGGTCCCGCTGTTGACCATTCGCACTTTTTCGATCGAAGGAACCCACCGGCAAATCAGTTCCGCCATCTCGACTTCGAGCGGATTGGGAATGCCAAAACTCACTCCGCGCGCTGCGGCATCGCGGACCGCGTCGATCACCACCTGTGGCGCATGCCCAAGAATCGCCGGGCCCCACGTCCCGACGTAATCGATGTATTCCTTCCCATCGACGTCCCAAATGTTAGCCCCAGCAGCGCGCTCGACGAAAAACGGCTCGCGCCCAAGGCCCCGAAAGGCGCGCACCGGTGAGTTGACGCCACCGGGAATGCGAACCTGGGCGCGGGCAAAGAGTTCGGATGAGCGAGCGGTCATTCGCCTAACGTCGAACGTCCGACGCTCGCGTTCAACCTCTCGTGCACCTGCTCGTAATCGTAATCGCGCTCGTTCCCGTGGTGGCTTTGATTACGAGCCCATCATGAGTATTAGCAGGAGCAAGGGGAGGAAGCCGGTTCGTTGACACTCCCAAGGCCCACGCCTACGCTCCGGTTCGCAATTCGGCGGGGTAGCCAAGTGGTAAGGTCGGGGTCTGCAAAACCTCTATTCGCGGGTTCGATTCCCGCCCCCGCCTCTCGTTCTAATTTCGATTTGCCCTCTCTTCCGAATTGAAAGGCACCGCTCATCGCGCTTTTGCAAAGCTTTCCAAACAAATCCACGAGGGCGGCCTCTTCCGACCATGGGAAGGAGCGGCTTACCGTGTCACGACGCTCGATTATCCGAGTCCGAAGAGCATCCTTCTCGGGCAGGGCAGCTTCCTTCACGGCGGACGTTGGAATGCGATTGGCTCCTTTCGCGCGGTTTACGGGAGCACCGAGGACACCGTGGCGGTTGCTGAGTCGCGTGCGACCGCGGATTACGCAAAAGTTCCATGGCCGTTTCGGACTCCACGACTGCTGGTCGCGATCGAGGTTTCGCTCGAGGCGATTCTCGACCTGACGGACAATTCGATTCGAAAAAAACTCGGCCTCACGATCGACGGACTAAAAGAAGAGGATTGGCGAAAGACGCAGGAAAGGGGCGCGGAAAGTCTGACGCAGGCGATCGGAAGGGCGGTGTTCACGAATGGCGGAGAAGGACTGCTCGTTCCTTCGGCGCGGGTCACCGGCGGAGTGAATCTTGTTTATTTGCCCGAGAACCAGCGAAAGAACAGTCGGGTAAGAGTCTTGGAATCGGAAAAGCTTGACCGGATCCGTTTGGTCTAGAATATGCATGCATATTTGCATGAATATATACTTGCATAATTGCAAAGGATTAACTATCTTGCCCTTGTGAAAGCGAAGAAAAGCAGTTCTCGCAAAGCAGCTGGCACCTCGAAAGTGAAAGAACCTGAGGCTGTCTACGCGGCCCTGAAAGTCGCCGAGCCGGTGGCGGTCGAGAAGATCGCGAGCAAATTCGGATTACCGCAGGAGACGCTCAGTCGCATGACAGGGTTCTCGCTCCGTGCCGTGGCGAACTGGAGCCGTGGCAAATCACCGTCCGCTCCGGTCCGACGCGCCCTCGTCGAAATGGATCGGCTGCTCGATAGCCTCTCGCGCTTGATGAAACCAAAAGATGTGGGCCGCTGGTTGAAAGAACCCAATCCTGCGCTCGACGGCTCTACGCCGGTGCAGGTGATTGAGCGGGGCCAAACCGATCGCATTTGGCGGCTCCTCTATTTTCTCGAATCCGGCGAACCGGGTTAGGAGATCTTCGATCTTGCCCGGCATCGGACTGGGGCGTGTTCCACCGCACGGATAAAGAAACGCTTGTTGCCGGTCGCGAACCCGCCCGGCCACTTTCTCGCGATGCGTGGATGCATAAAATGCTCGTTAATGCGAACATTGTGAGTCCAGAATGCGTATTACAGTTATGAATGATCGACCGCACTCACCGCACGGAAAGATTGAGCTTCACGGAAATGGCATCGGAGTTCCCTCGCCCGAAATGGTTGAGAAACGGGCGCGCGAAATTGCGATGATCGATGAACGCAATCCGGATGAGTTCACCGAAGAAGATTGGCGCCAGGCCAAGAACGAGCTGACCGGGACAGAGGCGGCGCACGCACCGGAAGTGGCTGATGAAGTGGACAATCAATTAAGCGAACGCGACGACATCCCCGGCGAGTCGGGGCATCGCAGTCCGAGGAACGGTTTTGAGGAAGAAGATAGCGTGGGCGAAGAGCTTGTTACCGGCGGAATCAATGAAGCCGCGCACGATCAGATGTTGCAAGCGCGGCGCGAAGAACTGGATCAGGAACGCGAGCAGCGATGAAGAGCGAATCGATGGTCGCTCCCAGCGCACCTGCTCTCCGACAAATTTCGGAGAGCAACGATCGGACGAGCAAGCTCCTGGCGCGTTATCGCCAGATCCGCGCATTCTCGGAGAATCTCTGCTCCACGCTAGAACCGGAAGATTGCGTCGTTCAATCGATGCCCGACGTCAGCCCGACGAAATGGCATCTGGCGCACACAAGTTGGTTTTTCGAAACCTTCATTTTGAAAGTCTGGATGCCAACCTACCAACCAGAGGTGCCGGAGTACGCGTATCTTTTTAATTCCTACTACAATGCCGCTGGCAGCATGCACCGGCGCGATCTGCGTGGACTGATCTCGCGTCCCACTGTTGCAGAAGCGTACCGGTTTCGACGCTCGGTCGACGCCCACATTGAGGAACTCCTCGGATCAGCCGACGACGAATTGATGGAGCAGATCGAACCGGTCTTCACGATCGGTCTTCATCACGAGCAACAGCACCAGGAGTTGCTGGTCACCGACATCAAACACGTTTTTGCGCAGAATCCGCTATATCCGGTTTTCCGGCCACGCGACGAACAGACGCAGAGCCGAAAGGTTTCGCCCTGCAGCTTCGTCGATTTCGAAGAGGCGATCATCGAAATCGGGCATGGCGGCAATGAATTCAGTTACGATAACGAAGGGCCGCGGCATCGCGCACTTGTCCCTGCCTTCTCGCTGGCGACCCGACTGGTCACGAATGGAGAATATTTGGAATTCATGGACGCAGGCGGCTACTCCAGTCCTGAGTTTTGGTTGTCGTTAGGCTGGACCACGGTTAACGATCCCGTCTCCGGTCGGTGGGAAGCGCCGCTGTATTGGACGAAGCGAGATGGCGCCTGGTGGAATTTTACCCTTTCCGGAATGCGGCCGGTTGATGAAACGGAACCGGTCACGCATATCAGTCATTTCGAAGCGGACGCCTTCGCCAATTGGAGCGGGGCGCGCCTCCCAACTGAATTCGAATGGGAACGGGCCGTTCGCGGCCTCCCGATCGAAGGCAACTTCGTCGATCACGAGCGTTTCCATCCAGCGCCAGCCGCGGGCGTGCCTAACGAAAAGCTGGAACAAATGTATGGCGACGTGTGGGAATGGACTCGCAGCGCTTACCTCCCCTACCCCGGTTATCACGCTGGGCCCGGGGCCCTCGGCGAATACAACGGGAAATTCATGAGCAACCAAATGGTCCTGCGGGGTGGTTCGTGTGCCACTTCGCAGAACCATATGCGGCCGACTTACCGCAATTTTTTCCAACCGGAGAAACGCTGGCAATTCACCGGCATCCGGCTCGCCCGCGACGTCGAATGAAGCGCGCGACCGCCGCTGTGCCGGTTCTCGATCTGGAGCCGGACGCCTCCGATTTCCTCGCGCAAGCGATCGGGGGTTTGTCCAGCTCGCCGCGCACTTTGCCGAGCAAATTTTTCTACGACGAGCATGGGTCAGATCTGTTCCAGAAAATCTGCGAGTTACCTGAATATTATGTCACCCGCACCGAGACAGAAATTCTGCGGCATCATGCGCCGGAAATGGCTGCGTCGATCGGCGAAAACGCGGAACTGGTTGGGTTCGGCACCGGCGCGGGGGTGAAGACGCGCATGTTGCTCGAGCACCTGGAAGACTTGATCGCCTATGTGCCGGTGGACATTTCCAAACAGCGCCTGACAGAATCAGCCGAGGCCCTCAGCCGCGAGATCCCAACGCTCGAGATCCTGCCGGTTTGCGCGGATTATTTGCAACCCTTTGAGCTGCCGACGCCTTCACGAAAGCCGGCTCACATCGCCGTCTATTTTCCTGGCTCGACGATTGGCAACATGGAGCCCCATATCGCGCGTGATTTTCTCGAGCGGGTGGCTCGCCTTTGCGGACACAGCGGCGGGCTCATCATCGGGGTCGACTTACAAAAATCGAGAAAGGTTTTGGAAGCGGCTTACAACGATAGCGCGGGCGTGACGGCGGCTTTTAATCTCAACATGCTGGAGCGCGCCAACCGCGAATTGGGGGCCGATTTCAATCTTTCGCAGTGGCGACATCGCGCCATCTATAACGATGAAGCGCACCGCATCGAAATGCACTTGATCAGCGAGAAGCCGCAAACTGTGCATCTCGGCGGACATGAATTTCATTTTGGCGCAGGCGAAAAGATCATCACGGAATTTTCTTACAAGCACACCATCGCGGGCTTTAGCGCACTCGCCGCCTCAGCCGGATTTCAGGTCGCCCGCGTCTGGACCGACCCGGCCAAGCTCTTCGCGGTCTTTCACTTCACGACGTTGTAGCCGGGGTTGGTAATACCGGCTACAACCAACTGTTGATGCAGCCGCTGGTTGAATTGATCGGGGTCAGCAAAAGCTTCGGCGGCACGATTGGACTGCATCCGACCGATCTTGCTTTCCAGCCTGGCCTAACGACCGCGTTGATCGGTCCGAGCGGATGCGGGAAATCGACTCTTCTCCGCTTAATTATTGCGCTGCTCTGGCCGGAGAAGGGCCGAGTCCTGTTTGATCAGAAGGACGTGACCGAAGCAAATGCGCAGGAGGTCCGCCGACGAATCGGTTATCTGATTCAGGAGGGCGGTCTTTTCCCCCACCTGACTGCGCGCGCCAATGTTCTCCTGATGTCGCGGCACCTCGGCCGCGACGTTTCTCAGATGCAGCAGCGGCTCGACGAACTTTGCGCGCTCTCCCGATTTCCGCGCGAAGCGCTCGACCGTTATCCGGCGGAACTGTCCGGTGGACAACGTCAACGCGTCAGCCTGATGCGCGCCTTGATGCTTGCCCCGGAAGTCCTGCTCCTCGATGAGCCTCTCGGCGCGCTCGACCCGCTCGTGCGCTCGGCGTTGCAAAGAGACTTGAAAGAAATATTCGGACGCTTGAAACAAACCGCGATTCTCGTGACCCATGACATGGGTGAAGCGGCCTATCTCGCTGACGAGATCGTCCTGATGAATGAAGGCCGGATTGTGCAGCGAGGAACCGCGGCGGATTTGCGCGATCGCCCAGCAGATCCATTCGTGAGCGAATTCATCAATGCACAAAGGAGCGCTGCATTTTGAAAATCGCGTTCCTTTGCAGTCTGGCCGCGACCTCCGCTCTCGCCGCGAACCCAATCGTAGTCGGTTCCAAGAAATTCACTGAGTCCTACGTGCTGGGCGAGATCGCAAAAACGCAGCTCGAGCGTTCCGGCTTCACTGTGCAAGAGCGAGCTGGAATGGGCGGCACCATTATTCTCTGGCAGGCGTTGCGTGGCGGACAAATCGACCTTTACCCGGAATACACGGGCACGATTAGCGAAGAGATTCTGAAAACGAAAGAGCATCTTTCCGAGGAAACGATGCGCCAGGAACTCGAGAAGCTAGGGGTAGGCATTTCGGCTGATCTCGGCTTCAACAATACCTATGCGTTGGTCATGCGTCGGGCCGAAGCAGACCGGCTTGGCATTCACACGATCAGCGATTTGCGATCACATCAGGAACTGAAAGTCGGTCTGACCCACGAATTTCTCGATCGCCAGGATGGTTGGCGACCGCTCATCGCGCGTTATGGCCTAACGATGCCTAACGTGAGTGGAATCGATCACGCGCTTGGTTACGCGGCGCTCGCCCACGGCGAGATCGATCTCAAAGATGCCTATTCAACCGACGCCAAGATTCAGGAGAACGACTTGGTTGTGCTCCGTGATGACCTTCAGTTTTTTCCCGAATACAAGGCGGTTTTTCTTTATCGCCTCAAGCTCGATCAAAAGGCCATCAACGCCCTCAACAAATTCGATCGTATCGACGATACAAAGATGACCACTCTCAATGCCGCGGCGGAAAAGACGAAGAACTACGCTTACGCCGCCTCTCTCTTCTTCGGGGGCTCGCCTAACGAATCGGTTCCGCAGCACGATTTCGCGTCGAAACTGGCCGGCTGGATGGGGCGACACCTTGAGCTGGCAGGTATTTCTCTTCTTCTTTCCATCCTTATCGGGCTGCCGTTAGGCATCGCCGCAAGTAAGGGGGGCCCGATTGGCCAGTCCATTCTCGCGGTTATTGGGATGATTCAGACGATTCCTTCGCTCGCGCTCCTCGCTCTTCTCGTTCCAGTTCCGTTTCTCGGGATCAGCGCGACGACGGCGATTGTCGCGCTGTTTCTCTATGGGCTCCTTCCGATTGTGCGCAACACCGCCACTGGAATTCAGGACATTCCGGCTGCGCTGCGCGACTCAGCGACTGCACTCGGGCTCGAGCCGGGCGCGCGGCTGCGCAAAATCTATCTCCCGCTGGCCTCGCGCACCATCCTTGCCGGCATAAAGACCAGCGCGGTGATTAACATCGGGACCGCTACGCTCGCAGCGTTAATCGGAGCCGGTGGCTTGGGGGAACCGATTCTGAGCGGGCTCAACCTCAACGACAACGCCACCATTCTCGAAGGGGCGATTCCAGCCGCGCTTCTCGCGCTTCTCATACAAGGATTGTTCGATCTGCTTGATCGCATTTTGATTCCTCGGGGTTTGCGGTTGTAAGCCTGAGCTGAGGCCACACCAACCACAGCGCCGCGTCAGGAAAGGCGGCCTACAACACGTTATCGAGATACAGCGCCGCTTCGGGAGCGGCCTACTCTTCAAATCGACTCGGGACGAGAATTGCGTCGCGCATTCCGTGGAGAAGCTTCTTATCCGGCGGGCAAATGGTTGCGAGCGCTCCCCGCAAGGTCACGTGATCCGGCTCAACGAAATAATAGGGACACAACCGCACCCGACCGCGCATTGTTTTCAATTCTTCCGTTTCGGGATCCCAGTACGGATGATCGAACAGGCGGCCCTTGTGAAACTTCTGCATGATGGTCGGCTCATGCTGAAAGTTTTTGAGTCCATCCACGATCCGTTGTTGCCATTCGGCATGCGGCAAATCGGAACCAAGCGCGACGCCACGACTGCCCCAGCCTAACGGCGAGAATCCGCTGATCTTCAGCAACAGGTCGCGCTCTTTCTGGCTGAACTTTGCCGCATCCAGCCAATCGCGAATCTCCAGCCGGGGGATCACGGCAAATTGTGGCAGCGGCGTCGGGTCGAGAATCCAAGTGTAGGGAAGGATTCGCTGGAAAGTGCGAAAATATTTGTCGCCCAATTCGCGCCGCCAAAAATCGCGCAACGGTTGAAGCCAGAAAAGTGCGAACCACATTTTCTCCTCCAGATAAGGCTTGAAGGGCGGCGTGATCGTCAGGTCCTTGCGCCGCGCCGCCTCCTGCAGGGCGTCGATTCCCGGAAGGTTTGGAAGATCAAATAATTCAAAGAAACGGTAAACATCGCGTCCCGCTTGCGGCTTGTAGCCTTCCGCGGAAACAACGTTCCAAGAGTGCTCAGGAAAGCGCGCGTTCAATTGCCGGGCGAGCCATTCCATTTCCGGCCGATACGTCGCCGATTCCTGCGAGACGAGGATGTCGCCACCATGCGGCAAAACGGTGGCGAAGCCGTCGAGCATTCCATCCGGGCCGCCGATGACGTCTGAACCGAGCCCGACGTAGGTTCGATTCAGCCATCCCGTTAGTCCAATTCCGCCCGGGACGGAATCGACTTCGGCAATTGTCCATCCCTCATCGTCCAGGACCAGGTCCGGCCGGATAACCCGGGGAAGCGCGTCTCGAATTTCCGCCCGGCGCGAAAACTCAATGAGGTCGGGCGGTTTCCCGAGATCAAGATAGCGGGCGACCCATTCCGGCTGCTTTCCTTTGATGCTTTGCTGGTAGAGTTGATTACAGGCTCGTTGGAAGACAAATAGTTGGTGTCCCAACCGTTCCAACTTGTCCCGAAGCCTCGCCTCGATCGCGAAGGGTTCGGGCGAAATCAGCCATTCCTTTTCGGCAAACAGGCTCTGTTCCGGCCGCGCCTCGCGGATGGCGGTAAGACGATCGATTTCGGTGAGCATGAGGCGGTCCGGCCGCCGTAAGTTCCACGCTCAAGGTGCAACGTTCAACCCCGAAAGCGGTCGGGGTTCAACCAGATTCAAAGCAAAGCGCCTTGAAATCGCGTCAAGTTGGCGGTTAGAGACAACGAATGAGAAGACGTTCGTGGACAGACAAACACGTCCTGATTCGATTGATTCTCGTCTCGGGCCTGTCATGGCCTGGATTATTCTCGGCCAATGCGGCCGACGACCCTGTTGCGGCTGCCCGGGCGACCCTCGAGCGCATCCAGGCATTGCGCAAGGAGCGCCCTAACGACGGGCTTCTCCTCTTCTATCAGGCCTTACTTCAGTCTGAACTTGGCGAACGCGACCCCGCCCTTGAACTCCTTCGGAGTCTGAAGGGGAGGAAACTCGGTCTGGTCCCGTATAGTAATTCCGGCTTCGATAAGGTCTGGGCTGATCCAAAGTTCCAAGAAATCCGACAAACCCTTTCCGACGAAGAACCGCAAACACCAGTTTCTCCCGTCGCATTCCGACTCGAGGATCCGAAACTGATTCCGGAAGGCATTGCTTTCGATCCGAAGGGCCACCGCTTTTTCATCGGAAGCATCGCGCAAAGAAAGATCATGGTTACAAACGGTAAAGGTGAAGCGCGTGATTTTTCCAAGCCCTCTGACAAACTCGACGGGATCCTTGGACTTCGGATCGATCCGGCGCGCGACCAGCTTTATGCGGTAAGCACCAATGGCTCCGACGAAAGCGCCAAGAAAGTGCGCCGCAACGCAGTTATCCATTACGACTTAAAAACTGAGCGCATGGTCGATCGATTTCCTGCACCGGAAGCGTTGCAACTGAATGATCTGGCTACTGCGGCGGACGGCACGATCTATGTCACCGATTCAGAGAGTGGAACTCTGTATCGCAAGAAACCGGGTGAAACTGTCCTCACTCCCTTTGGTGCAACGGGCGCGCTGAGAGGAGCCAACGGAATCACAATCAGCAGTGACGGGATCTTGTATGTGACTCTCTCGACCGGGATCGCGCGGGTCGATATTGCCACGGGCGAACCGACAAGGCTGCTGCAGCCAGATACGGTTGTGACCGGAGGGATTGACGGTCTTTACTGGTATGAAGGCGACTTAGTAGGTGTACAAAACGGTCCGAATCCCGGCCGTGTTATTCGCGTCGCGCTAACGGACAAAGGAACTCGAATTGCCGGGCTTACGGTTTTGCAATCGCATCATCATCCAGCCTTCGACGAACCGACGACGGGTGCGATTGCCAATGGCATTTTGTATGTCATCGGCAATTCCTATGTCGGGCATTATCAACCTGACGGCACAATCAAGAATGCGAATGAGCTCAAAGGCCCAGCGATCTTCGCCGTGCCGCTGCGTCGCTAATTCTCGTTAGGTGCAGTCAACTTCGGAAGGACGGATTCGATCGCGGTTCGATTCGGCTCCAACCAAGGCGGGAGGACGAGTGATTCGCCTAACGACGCCATCGCTTCGTCGACGTGAAACCCTGGGCCGTCGGTCGCGAGCTCGAAGAGCACACCACCCGGCTCACGGAAGTAAACCGATTTGAACCAGAAACGATCGATCACAGGAGTAGGATGCGCCCCGTTCCGTAAAACCTGCTCTCGCACTTCGGCTTGGTGTGCGTCATCGGCCATTCGCCAGGCGAGATGATGAACGGAGCCTGTCCCCCACGCGCCGCGGCGCATCTCGGGCGCAGCACGAAGATCTACGTATTGTCCCGAGGGACTGTTCCCGTCCGCTTCGGACACGGCGTAACGATGCCAGCCACTTTCTTCGCCAATTTTGCGAAAGCCCATCCCTTCAGTCAGGAATGCGACGGTCTCCTCGAGATCTTGCTCAACCATCCTCGAGCTCTCCAGCCCACGAATTTGGTGTTCAACCGGAATTGGACTGCGCTTCCAAGGACCAAACGGACGCCCGAGTGAATCCGCGCTTTCCACCAGAGCGAGCTTGAGCCCGTGGGGATCGACCAAGGGCAGGATGCGCTGACCAAAGCGCACTTCGAGGTCGAAAACTCGGACGCCGTGCTGCTTTAGTCGCGCGCTCCAAAACTGCAGGCTGCCGGGCGGCACGGCGAGTAATACCTCTGTACTCAGTCCATAGCCATCGCGGCTCGGAGCGAGCTGCGCCCAAGGGAAAAAAGTCAGGTCGGTTCCGGGATGGCCTTCGGCGTCGGCATAGAAGAGATGATAGGTGCCGGGGTCATCCTGATTGACGCTCTTCTTAACGAGACGCATCCCGAGAATGCCCGCGTAAAAATCAAGGTTCTCCTGAGCGGGACCGGCGATAGCCGTGATGTGATGGAGTCCGGCGATTGGTTTCAAGCAAGTCCTTCGAGCATGTTTTTGGAAAGATAAACGGTTTTTCAGGAGACGCTAAGGATCCGTTTTCCGGAGATGGATTTCGAAATTTGTCTTGACGATGGATTATATCGATATGATATCATCACAATATCTTATCAAACCTATGTCTGAAGCAATTCCTAACGACAACAGTAATCGTGAGATTATCCGGTCCGCTTTAAACGGCTGGTTCATGCTCGGCTTGACCCTCGTTCTGTTCTTCGGCGGTATCGCCCTTTTCATTTACGACGCTCCGCGCGTTGGTCGGTTCGGCTTTGATTGGCTCATTATCATTGGCGTCTTGCTACCGATCCTGGCCGTTATCCTGATGGGCGGCTTCTTCACTCTTCAGCCTAACGAAGCTCGGGTGCTGATCTTGTTCGGCTCCTATCACGGCACGGTCCGAAAGAGCGGATTCTCCTGGGCGAATCCGTTTTACTCCCGCAGCCGTGCTAGTGGCGGCGTGTTCGCTGAGCTCGCGAAACGGAAGGGCATGAACGCGTCCGGCGCTTCGCACACAACGAGCACGAAGCTCTCACTACGGGCGCGAAATTTTAATAGCGACAAGCTGAAGGTGAACGATAAGCGCGGGAACCCGGTCGAGATCGCCGCCGTTATCGTCTGGCGTGTCGAAGACACAGCCAAAGCCGCTTTCGATGTCGACAACTTTGAAAGCTACGTGCAGATCCAGAGTGAATCGGCCCTTCGCCACATCGCCAGTCTTTACAGCTACGATCGTTCTGAGGACGACAGCGAACCGACCCTGCGCGACAGCGCTGATGAAGTGGCGCGCGGTTTACAGAACGAACTGCAGGTGCGCCTGGCCAAGGCGGGCGTAACCGTGGATGAGGCACGCCTCACCCACTTGGCTTACGCGCCGGAGATCGCGCAAGCGATGTTGCGCCGGCAGCAGGCCGAGGCCGTTATCGCCGCGCGGACCAAGATCGTGCACGGCGCGGTCAGCATGGTCCACATGGCGTTACAGGAACTTTCGGAGAAGGAAGTTGTGACGATGGATGAGGAGCGCAAGGCAGCGATGGTGAGTAACCTGCTCGTGGTGCTTTGCGGCGAAACCGAAGTAACTCCCGTTGTGAATACAGGTACGCTTTATACCTGAACCGGATGGCCGGCGCCGAAAGAAAACCGTTTCTTCTTCGGCTTCCGCCGGAGCTGTGGAAGGACCTTGAGAAATGGTCCGCCGACGAGCTGCGTAGCGTGAATGGGCAGATCGAATACATTTTGCGGCAAGCGGTCGCGAAACGAAAAGCGGCAATTAACAAAAACACAGACGACAAATGAAAGCTTGCTGCCAAGACCATTCGTTAGGCCAAAAGATCAAATTGTGGCCGTTGCTCATTTGCGCGTTCGCCTTAGCCAACGCCGCCTCGGCCAAGGCTCCGGTGATTTTTCTCGTACGCCACGCGGAACGGGCCGCAATCAGCGGCCATGTGCCCTCCGACACAGGTCTTTCCCAACAAGGTAAGGCTAGGGCTCAGGATCTGGCACAAGCGCTCAAGGACGCTCAGATCACCGCCATTTACACGAGCGAATACAAACGCACGAAGGAGACTGCCGAGCCGCTCGCTCTCTCGTTAGGCATTCGGCCCGAAGTCGCCCAGAGTGATGATTTCAGAACGTTAATCGCAAAGTTGAAAGCTCTCCGAGGAAACGCGCTTGTCGTTGGGCATTCCAACACTCTGCCGCAAATCATCAACGCCCTCAGAGCCTCCTCCCGAGTGACGGTAGCCGAAACTGAGTACGATAATCTTTTCATGGTCGTCATGGACCGACCGCCACGGCTCATTCGTCTGCACTATCGTTAGGCAATGTGGGAGGCCCCTCCCACATTATTTCTGCTCAAACAAAGTGCTGCGCTGAACGCGTTCGCCTTTTTGGACAACGTTCGAGATTGAGGAGAGCGCTCGCACATCCTGTAACGGATTGCCGTCCACCACGAGCAGTGACGCCTCCTTCCCCTTCTCGATCGTACCGATCCGATCATCAGCCCGGAGGAGCTTGGCTGCGCGTGAAGTCGCGGATTCCAGTGCAACCTCGGCCGGGATTCCTGCGGCGACCCAGAGTTCGATCTCGTGTTGCACGGTTGGTCCATGCAGGACGAGCAAATTGCCGGCATCGGAGCCGGTTACGAGCAGGACACCCGCACGCCACGCCTTCAGCAAATTGCGATTACCGAGATCCATCGAGAGCGGGTAATGGCCGAGGCCCTCCCGCATCGATTTCATCTCGTCGTTCGTGGCGGCGTGCTCCGTTCCGACGACCAATTCTTTCGTTGTCACCTGCTGAACTAACGAGCGTTTGAGCAGATCGGTTTTTCCTTTCGCAAAATCGGAAAGTCCTTCCACCACACTCAACGTCGGATCGAACGCGATGCCTTTCCCTTTCATCTCGGCGATTGTCGCATCCGGGATTTCATCGCGGAAAGAACCGTGTTCCACAGAATCAGCGCCTAACGACACCGCATCGATGACGTCGCGACTCTCGCCCGTGTGGATCGCAACCGGTAATTTCTTAGTGTGCGCCGCTTCCACCACGGCACGCAAAAGGTCGAGATTCATCCGCTCAAAGCTGTGACCGGAAACACCCGCTTCGAGAACGCCCTTGATCGCGTTCACACCCTTGGCCGCCAACTCGTCGACCATGTTGCGCGCTTCATCCGGTGTTTTGGGAATACGCAGGAATTGTGCATCAAAACTGGCGCGCGCGATTTCCGGGATGCGCTTCGAGTACTCGGTGCCGTGTCCGCCTTCCGCGGTGAAGAGCGGGCCGCAGAGGAAAAGTTCAGAGCCGAGTTTTTCGCCGCTATTGAAGAGCTGCCGCAACTTCAACATGTCGTCCACTTTGTCGCCAGCGCTGCGAACCGCGGTTACACCGCAGTAGAGGTAAGCTTCCAACGCGCGCTCACAGGCTTTATTCGGGTCGTATTGTGACCAATCATCGTAGAAACCACCGGGACCGCCGAGATGCACATGCATATCGATCAACCCTGGAAGAACCGTCTTTCCGGCGGCATCGATCGGCTCGGCCTTGAGCGTTTTCGCATCGGGAAATGTGCCGTCGTAAACCTCGGCAATCTTGCCACCTTTCACGAGCACCGCGCCCGACTCGATCACCTTGCCGTTACCGACAAAAATGCGCGCGTTTTGAATCAGCCACGTTTGACCACGGCGCAGATCGCGCGCCAGGATCTTCGCCTTGACGAGGTCATGCTGGCTCCACGCTTGATAAGCACCGAGGAAGAGAAAGGGCAGCAGCACGACCAAGACCCAGAGCTTGGCTGAGGCGCGCAGTTTTTCCTCCTTCTCCCAGCGAAACAATTTCGTCGCGATAAAAGTCGCCACGACCGTCGTGACCATGAGAACGATGACCGACTGCCAGTTAGCCAGCAGTGTCTCGCCACGCTGCAGGATGCCGCCGATGCCGGTCATCAGATAAGTCGCAGGGATGAACTGGGTGACGTTCTGGAGCCAGTGCGGCATGAAGGTGATCGGGATGGTCGCACCGCTCAGGAAAAGCATCGTCATGTAGATCGGCTGGATCAGGATATTGCTTTCCTGCGAAGAATTGACGACCGCGGCGACGATCAAGCCTAACGAGCGAAAGGCGATCGAGCCGAGACAAACGAAAATGAAAAACGACGCCAACTGTCCCGGAACCGGCATGCCGTAGAATTGATGAGCAAGAAAGACAATCAGGATGGCACTCGGGACAAAAAGCACGACCCCCGTGATCATCGACGCTGCGAGTAGCGGCACCGGCGTGATCGGCGTCACCTTGTAGCGACGCAGAACATTCTCTTCGCGCTCCTGAACCGCGCGCATCCCGGCGCCGAATAATCCGTTCCCGAGAATGCCGAGGACGATCACCATCGCCACCACCTGGAGAATGGCCGCGCCTTGCTGGGCGTCGTAGAGCTGCGCGAAGATGAAAAAGAAAGTGAGCGGGAAAAAATAATTAAAGAAGAGAACGGCTCGATTCCGCATCGCCAGCTTGAGGTCAATCTTGAGGAGAGCGAGAAATGCTTTCACTCGTTAGTCCCGCAGACGTTTGCCGGTCAGTTCAATGAAAACGTCCTCCAGCGTCGGCCGATTAAGATGCACATCCTCAAGCTCGAAGCCCTGTGCATCGACCCACTTAATCAGCTCGACCAAAGTCTTCGGCGGCCGGCTGGAACTGACGGAAAAATGTCGTCGATCATCACTCACAACCGTGCGAAACGCGTGTGGCCAGGCTGGCAATTCTCCTGGCGGCAATGGTTGGCCTAACGAAATCTCGATGCTCGACTGGGTCGCGCTTTTTTCCTGCAACTCGCGCGGCGAGCCAATCGCAATGATGACTCCGTTATCGATAATGGCGACGCGATCGCACAGTCGCTCCGCTTCCTCGATGTAATGCGTCGTCAGCAGGATGGTGCGTTTTTCGGCGCGCAACTCCTCGATCAGGTCGCGAATCTCCAGGCGCACTTGCGGGTCGAGGCCGGTGGTAGGCTCATCGAGAAAGAGCATCTGCGGGTCGTTGATCAGGGCGAGCGCGATCGCGAGGCGCTGTTTCTGTCCGCCAGAAAGGGTCGCGTATCCGGCGTCGCGTTTTTCCCAGAGCTGCAAACGCTTCAGAAGCGTGTCGCCGTTGACCTGCTTGGTGTAAAAGGCCCCAAAAAGTTCGAGCGCTTCGTGCACCTTGATCTTGTCGGGAAGATTCGTCGCTTGCAGACAGACACCGATTCGATCCTTCAACGCTTGTTTTTGCCGGTCGGGGTCAAAACCGAGCACGGTCACGTTACCGCTACTGCGCGGACGCAGCCCTTCGAGAATTTCAACCGTCGTCGTCTTGCCGGCACCATTGGGTCCCAGGAGACCGAAGACTTCGCCGGCGCTCACCTCGAAGTCGATCCCCTTGACCGCTTCGAGCGGCCCGTAAGATTTGCGCAAACCACGCGCATAAATCACTGAGTCGTTCATTGTTAGCGGTCGCCGCGTTTCAACTGGTTTTCTTGCGCCTTTCTCTAATCAACTGCGGCAATCGGACAACCAAAAAGAGCAGCGTCAGGGCGCCGCAGATTTTGGCAAAAAGCTCGCCGTGCCGGACGTAAAACGTCAGCGCGCCATTCGTCGGCACCTCAACCGTGCCACTGAGCACTCCTTCCGTGAACTGGCTGCCTTTGCTATCACGCAAAACCTGTGTGACGCGGCCAAAACGATTAACAAAGCAGGTCACGCCCGTATTGGCGGCGCGCACCATCGGTCGACGTGTTTCGACGCAGCGAAAAATCGCATTCTCCAAATGTTGCTGTGACCCCGCAGAGCGGAGAAACCAGCCATCGTTCGTCACGTTGGCGAGCAGATTCGCGCCGCGCAAAACAAACTGCCGGGTCAATTCGCCGAGCGTATCCTCGAAACAAATCAGCGGCGCAACCCTCACTCCAGCTGTCGTTAGGCGGAATACCACCGGTTCTTTTCCCCGCGTAAAATCGCCGGGGACTTGATCGCCGACGATCGCGCCGATAAACGGGACCGTGTTTCGCCCCGGGACATATTCTCCGAACGGAACCAGATGCAGTTTCCGATAGACTTGAACGTCCTCACCGCTCTTCGAGATGAGCAACGCGGCGTTGTACTCCCCCTCTTGGTCCGCGTCGATCGTCCCTAAGAGCAGGTCGGTCTTGGTGGAAGCGGAAAGCTCCATCACAAAGCGCTTGTTCACCGTGTCCAGCAACGCCGGTGCCGGGGTGGAACTTTCTGGCCAGACGATTAGTTGGGGCACCGGTCGGGTCGCGACCGCGACTTGGGTCAGATGGGTAAATTGTTGAAATATGTTTTCCTGAAACTGGCGATCGAATTTTTGCTCCCGCGGCACATTGGCCTGGATGGCCGCGACGCGTAGCGGCTCGACCGAAGTTTCGATTTGTAAGGCACGAATTCCGTAGGCGGCAAGGCCCACGATGGCGGCCATCGTCAGGGTGAAATCGTAATGCGGCCGTCGAATCCGTACTTTGGTCTCTAGAACAAAACGCCAGACTGTGGCGAGCGCGATGACGTTGGCGAAAGCGACAAGAAACGAAAGACCCGAAACTCCGGTGAATTCAGCGATTTGGATGAGGGGCAATATCTTGTGCAAAGCGACTCCGAGACCGTTCCAACCCCATCCGCTGAACATCCAGCCGCGCACCCATTCTAATGCTGCCCACGCCGCGGCGAGGACCAGCGCCAGCCCGAGATTGTGGACGGAGCTTAGCCATCGCGAACGCGCTTCGGGGAGCGATTCGTTAGGCGCCTGCGAGGAAAAGCCAGGCGTTTCGTTTGACCTTAGATTAAGCCGCTCGGGCGAAACTTCGCGCGGACGAAAGACACCGGCGAGCCAGCTCCAGATCGCAAAATAGACTCCCATATAGAGTCCGACGAGAAGCATCCCCGGCACCGTAACCGTGTGCAGCCACGAAAAAACGCCCCAGAAAAAAACAACGCCAGCTACGTAGCCAAGGAGTAGATCGCGAAGCCACCGGCGCTTACTTTCCGCGCCGGAAAACCAGACAGCCGCAAGGAGCGGCGTGAGCGCAAGCCAGCACACCCACGTTTGTTCGAAAGGCGCGAAGCAGATTGTCGCGAGCAGCCCGCTCAATACCGACGCCAGCCACGGCCAAAGCTTCCGCAAACCTTCCAGGCGCGAATTTTCGCTCACTCGAAATCTTAGGAGCGTCTGCGGCGCCGCGTCTCCGGCTTTTTCCGGCTCGGATAAACCGCGTCCTTCAAATCTTTTGCATGAGCGGGATTGACCCGGAAAGCCGCCTTCTCGACGTCTTCCATGGTGCGAATGTTGACCTTGTTGGAGGTGACATAATCCAGCGACATCAAACCCTCGAGCGTATCGAGAAATTCCGCCTTCTCCATATCGTCCATCCGCTCGGCGAGTTGCTCGCCCCCCATCGAGGCGCCACTTAGGCCGAGCGTTTTCAGGATCGAGATCTCACCGCCGCTAAGACCACTGATTTCGCTCACGGGACAATTGTGACCACGTCTGGCCAGATGTCGAGCCGCGGTTGGAAAATTTGCGCAGGGATTGTCCGCGCGGACCGTGGCCGGTTATGAAGAACCGATTCTATTCGTCGCATCTGTCTGCAACCATCCCCATAGCTCTTCGAGTTTCGCGGCAATCTCGGTCTTAATAGCAGCCAGCTGCGCGTTGGTGAACCCAGCGCCTTCGGGGCGACGCTGCGCGAACAGGTAATATTTGATTTTTGGTTCGGTGCCGGAACCACGGACCGCAATACGCGTTCGGTCCGCTAATTCGAAGATCAGCATCTTCTCCCGCGGGATCGTATCGCCCTCGACGTCGCGGATCGTGTCGGTTTCAAAATTCTTCACGCCGACCACCCTGCTCCCCAACATTTCTTTAGGCGGATTGCTAACATAGGTGGCGAGGAGTCGCTGAATTTTCGCTGCTCCTTCCGCGCCTTCGAAAGTGAGCGCCCCGTTTTTCTCCAGATAAAATCCGATCTCGCGATAAACCTGATCGAGCAACTCGTCGATCGTCAGGCCAATCGACTTGGCGTAAGCCGCCACCTCGCAGAACATAATCGCGGCGCCGTTTGCGTCCTTATCACGAACAAAGTCGGCGCCGCTGTAGCCGTAGCTTTCTTCTCCACCGAAAATGTAATACGACGAGTGCTCTAGCCGCAGCCGGCGTGTCTCCTTCTCGGACAAGTCGCGGTAGTTCGCGACCTCATCTGGCGGAAGGGCGCGTTCATATTTCGCGAGTTTCGCACCGATATATTTGAAGCCAGTGAGTGTTTCGACGCAGCGGAGGCCGAACTTTTCCGCGATCGCTTTCTGAAGATCGGTCGTCACAAAAGTCTTGATGATCACCCCCCGCGAAGCGTTCGCCGCGGTCAAGACTCCCTGTTCGAAAAGTTTTTTCGCCCGGTAATAGGCGAGCAGCGAACCAATCTGGTTTCCGGTCAGCAATTTCATCGCGCCGTCGCCGCTTCGCACGGCCACACCCATCCGATCGCAATCAGGATCGGTCGCGATGACCAGATCGGCATTGCCCTTTTTCGCGAGTTCAATAGCAAGTTTGAGCGCCTCCGAGTTCTCCGGGTTAGGTGATTGCACCGTCGGAAAACGTCCGTCGAATTGATCCTGTTCCGGGACGACGTCGAAGGTGAACCCGAGCCGCGCCAGCATCGGCTTGATGATGACCCCGCCAGTCCCATGAATCGGCGTAAACACGATGCGCAAATCTCGTTGCGCCCGCACCAGTGCGGGATCGAGGACGAGCGTCTCAAGCCGCGCCATGTAGGCTTCGTCCAGTTCGCGGCCGAGGGTAATGATTTCGCCGTGAGATTGATTAGGTTTGGGCGCTCCGGCCGCGTTCACCTTCGCAATAATCCCACTGGCATGCGGCTCAATCACCTGCGCGCCATCGTCGAAATAAACCTTGTAGCCGTTGTCGTGCGGCGGGTTGTGACTTGCGGTCACGACCACTCCGGCGCTGGCGCGTAGGTAGCGGACCGCAAAGGAGAGTTCAGGAGTCGACCGCGGGCCCTCGAAAATGCATGCATCGCAGCCGTTCCGGGCCGCAATTTCCGCCGCCAATCGGGTGAAGTCCGAGGAAAAAAAACGCGTGTCGTGCGCGATCACTATCTTGGGCCGATCGGACCGCCCCCCTCGCGCGAACCATTCGCATAAATATTCTGCCAATCCCTGGGTGGCGCGGCCGACGCTGTCGAAATTCATCGCGTTCGTGCCGACGCAGGGAAATTGTGGCCGACCGAGGTCGTTAGGCGTCCCCTCCTCTGCCCGGGTCACGATCTTGCCGATTGTTCGTCCGCGAATTCCTCCCGTGCCGAAGGCGAGCATCCGATAGAAGCGGTCGTTCAACTCCGTCCATTTTTCCGCATCGACCAACTGCGCGATCGATTGGGCCGCGATCGGCGAGTTCGTGCTCGCGAGCGTCTGTCGAATGTTGGCCGCGCTGGACTCGATCAGCTTTCCCGTCGCGACTGCGTTCTCGATTGCCAACAGATCCATTCGCCCATGTTTGCGGCGCATCTCATCGTTTGCAAGCTGATGAATGCACTTTTAAAGAAAGCTCGATCCTACCGGGTGCGACGGCTCGATTTGTTTCTCGTTCGCGAGCAATTAGAATGGCCTCGGATGAAGCGCACGAATCTTCTCACCGGAAGTCTGAGCTTAGCGTGGATGTTAATACTGACTTCTAGCATTCACGTTACGGCCGCCAATGCTCGTAACTTCATCGAAGCTGTGAGGAGAAGAGCGCCCGTTGTCTACGTTGGCACGGTCAGAGAAGTCCGTGTTCTGAGTCGGACAAAGTTCGATATCAAGGCGCGGGCAGTTGTGAGCGTCTCAGCCGTCCTACGAGGTCTAACGAGCAAAGCCTCAGAGGCGAGTGTCGATTACTCCAGTTTCGATGAGAAAACACCCATTTTGGATGGTGGCCCGCAGTTTCAACTGAAACCTGGCGTCTGGGTTGTTATTTTCGCTAACTCGTTCGAAAACACAATTCCGCCAGGCTATCTGTTACAGGGTTCACGTGAGGAGTTATTACAGCGGGTTGAGGCGCTACGTAACAGTCTTCGCGGTATGACGGCCGACCAACTTAGCTTCAACGAGATCAATGGCGAGGATCGTCATATTCAGTTAGCGCTCTACGACAGGCTGATCGACTCTCTGCGCGCGGCTAAACAAGGATAGAACTTGACGGCTTTCCCCTGCGCCTAACGATGGCGCTTCCCACTGGCACTGACATGCTCCCAAGCCTGCCGAATAACGGGGCGAAGCTGAGCGAGCTTAGCAGCCGAGAGCAATACAACGGTGCTGCCGCTCCGGCCCCAGGCACCCGCCGCCGGCCGAAAGACCGCTGGCTCCGAGCGCAGAAGGGTTGCCTGCTGGTCCGGCGCTAATCTGACCATACCCCATCGTTCGTCGGGATAACCCAGGGTTGCGAAGATTTTGTTCCGCACTCGAAAATCAGGGTGAGCCTGATGCGAGCTTTCCACCACGTCGGGCAGGCTAAGAGCGAGCTTGCGGAATTGGGTTGCGGTCATGTCGGAGGCGCGACGGCAATAGCGAACGTGATGAAAATACAGATCACGACCATCAAGAGCAGCGCAATGATGAAGACGGCATCGGCGACACGCTCTACAAGGTACATGCGGCGTCGGCTGCGGGTGCGTAAAGCCCAGTAGGCCGCGAGGCAGGCAAGGAGGAAAAGGATAGCGTCGATCGCGAGCATATTATCCGCGACGGTGTCGGCTTTGCGGAGCGCGATGACCACTCGCAACAGACCAATAACCGTCAGGCAAACTCCGACCATGCCGGCCGAGACAGTGAAGATGTGAATGGAGATGTCCTCCTCCAACTTCTGGTCCGACTTAAACTGCGCCATGCGGAACGCTAGGCGACAGGTGGCCTGCAAACAAGACCAGCGGGCGACGTTGCGTTTGGTAATAACTCAGCCTTTCAACGCTCGGCTTCGCAGTTGTGTCAAAGCAAGTCCCGCAAGCGACGATTGAGCCTCCTGTCGTCCCTGCGGGACTTTGTTATTTGCGTTCGGCATCCCAGCGCTAAAGCGCTGGGCTATTCTCGGATTAGAGACGGAGCCCAATCAGCGGCGGAGCGTGAAGCGATTGTTAGGCGTTTCCCAGAGGCGGAGACGCGCCAGCCGATGATCGAGCTGGGAGTCAAACCTGGGCCAGAGCGCGCGCACGATGTTCTCTCCGGTTGAAGGAATTTCTCGAAACTCCTCTGTCTCCCGATCGAGATGCTTATCCTGCCAGGGAAGGATCGCGCGCTCCACGCCGTCGCGAAACGCGAGAAAGTTGTAGAGGGTACCGCTCTTCTCGTCGTAGCGACCCCCGATCGTCGCCTCCGTCAGGTAGCGATGACCGTGTCCGCGCGGGTTATTGCATTTGCCGTAAAGGTCCAAATTCTCCGACTCGGAGAGACTGGGTGCATGCAAACGATGCGCGGCATGGAATGCTCGCTGCATCCCAAGGAAGTGGTCACCGCCTGCCCAATACTCGGCGAAGAAATCCTCGCGCTCGTGAAGGCGCACACGATGAATCGGCACCGTTTTGGTGACGCGCTGGTAGAGATATTCCGCCAAACTTTCGGTGGTTTTGGGACAGTTCGTCAGGCCAGGAACTTCGTGATTCAGGTTCTTGTGATCCAGCTCGGTGCGAAGTGACTCAAGACATTGTCCAAGCTCCGAGTACGGGATGGCCGGTTGCGTCTCCTTTTTAACCGCCTCGCGAAAGGTGAAACGCGCGCGGTAATGATGTCCGTGACCGTGCGGCGAACTCGCATTTCCAAACAGCAAGTCGTTTTCGGCCGCACTCAAATGGGGCGACATCGTTTGCCGCGCCGCGGAAAACTCCAGCCAGAAGTTTGCGTCGCTCCGCCCATCGGCATAAAACGTCGCGCTTCGTTCGGGCGATTCCACGAGATGGCAAGCGACAAGCCGCGCGGCGAGATCATGGAAAAGCGGCTCGACCTCGACGAAGAGCTGGCGCGCGACGTTCTCTGCCGTCGGCGGAGTCTCTCGAAAAACCGGATGATCTTCGTTCAGAAATTTGTGATCGAATCGCTCGTGCAAGACCCGTTCGATCCGCGCCTTGATCTCGCTGATGTTGACCAGCATGCCGTTGGTCGCATCGACCTCGCCGGTGAAAACAAAGTAGGCGACGTAGTTTCGGCCGGTCCCATAACGGGCCGCCGATTCGGGCCCGAACGCAGCGAGATTTTCGGCCTCGGACCAAGCGGGAACAAAAAGGCGGCGCGAAGCGGAAAACTCCAGGCGCTTGCTGACCGTCAGCAGCATTACCAGGTTACTGCCGAAGAAGGGAAAGAAACTCTGTTCGAGTGCGCGCGTCCTCTTTGAATGAGCCAAGGAGGCACGAGGTCGTCATGACAGAGTTCTGTTTTTCGACGCCGCGCATCATCATGCAGAGATGTTTTGCTTCAATCACAACCGCAACCCCGGCCGGATGAAGCGCCTGCATGATCGCATCAGCGACTTGCGTCGTTAGTTGTTCCTGGATCTGTAACCGACGCGCGAACACATCAACGATGCGCGCAACTTTGGAGAGACCCAGGACCTTTCCGTTGGGAATGTAGGCCACGTGCGCCTTTCCGATGAAGGGTAACAAATGATGTTCGCACATCGAGTAGAGCTCGATGTCTTTGACGAGAATGATCTCGCTCGCGTCTGAAGTGAAGATCGCCTGGTTAACGATCGCATCGAGATCCTGGCGATAACCGTTGGTCAAAAATTCGAAAGCCTTGGCAGCGCGCAAGGGAGTCTTCAGCAGGCCCTCGCGCTCCGGATTTTCACCAACCGCTTCAAGAATTTCACGAAAGGACGTTTGCAGGCTCTCGACCCGTGCGGCCCCGCACCGCGGAATGCTGCGGATGCGACGTTGCGCCGCTTCCAATTCGGTTTCGTGATTCTGCAACACGCTCATGATTCGTTAGTCGAGCCAGCTCAGCGGGTATTTGTCGTCGTCCATCGCAACGGCGGCTTCGGTCAGTTCGAGGGTGTGCTCCGTGTCGAACATGACCGCGAGTTCTTCGGTGCGTTCGGCATTTTTGCTCGCCATGATCGTGCCCGGGTGCGGTCCATGCGGAATCCCACGCGGATGCAACGTGATCGAACCCGCTTCGATTCCTTTGCGTGAACCGAAATTTCCACGGACATAAAACAAGACCTCGTCGGCTTCGACGTTGTCGTGCACCCACGGAATTTTCACCGCTTCGGGATGATAATCGAGCAGGCGTGGCGCGAAGGTGCAAACGACGTAGCCACGAATTTCAAACGTTTGATGGATTGGGGGCGGCTGATGCACCATGCCGGTGATCGGTTCGAAATCCGCCGCGTTGAAGGTGAAGGGATAGACGTAACCATCCCACCCGACAACATCGAATGGATTGTGCGCCATCGTCACGCAGGTCCAGCGCGGACCATCCTTTACCAGAATTTCCGTGTCGCTTTCCTCATCGATAACGTTCAGTTCCGTCGGCCCATGGAAATCGCGCTCGGAATACGGCGAGCCCATTTTGATTTGGCCTTCGCTATTCAAATAGCGCTTGGGAATTCGGACCGGACCGGTCGATTCGAGAATTAGATAATCTTCTTCTTCAACCTTGTCGGGCACGAGGCGATAGGTAATTCCGCGAGGAATAACAATGTAGTCCTCGGCGCGATAACGTTGCTTTCCAAACATCGATTCAACGGTGCCGCCACCCTTGAAAACGAAGATGGTCTCATCCGCGCCGCCGTTCTTGTAATACTGGAATTGTCCGTATTCCTTTTCCGGACGGCAACGCCACGCGGTCATATCCTGGTTGAAAAGCACCGGCACGCGGCCGCTGTAAAGATCGCCGCGACGCGCCATGTTCGCGGTCCGCAAATGATGGTGACGCAGCGGACTGTCGGCGGCTTTCTTCAACTCGTCGCACTTAAGTAACTTGACGTTGCGAACGCGCGTTGGCGGTCGCAGGTGATACATGATTGAAAAGGCTTCGTTGAAACCTTCGGTGGTAACTACATGCTCGTAGTAAATGCCCTCATTTTTGTAACCCGGTCCCGCGCCATTGCGATGGAACCAGATATGATGTTTCCTCGGCATCTCGCCAAGCTTTTGATAATACGGCATAAGTTATCCTCCCGTTAGCTTGTCATTCTGATCCCGCCACGCGGGCGAAGAGTCTCCGATCGTTTCTTAATCGCTACGTCAGAATGACACCTTTAATATTATAAATTACCCCTGAGTTCCTGTTCCTTTTCCAACGCCTCGAAGAGGGCTTTGAAGTTACCCTTGCCGAAGCTCTTCGCGCCCTTGCGCTGAATGATCTCGAAAAACAACGTCGGCCTGTCCTCCACCGGCTTGGTGAAGATTTGGAGGAGATAACCTTCGTTATCGCGATCGACCAGAATCCCAAGCCGCTTGAGCGGCTCAAGATCTTCATCGATGTGCCCTACCCGCTCCGGCAGTGTGTCATAATAAGATGTGGGAATGTTTAAGAATTCGACGCCGCGCGCCTGCAGATCGGTCACCGTTTGAACGATGTCCTTGGTCGCGAGGGCACAGTGCTGGACTCCTTCGCCATCGTAGAAATCGAGGTATTCTTCGACCTGCGATTTCTTCTTTCCCTCCGCCGGCTCATTGATCGGAAACTTCACGAAGCCGTTGCCATTGCTCATGACCTTGCTCATGAGGGCTGAGTATTCGGTCGAGATGTCCTTATCGTCGAAACTCAGGATATTGCGGAATCCCATCACATCCTCGTAAAACTTGACCCATGGATTCATCTGGTTCCACCCGACGTTGCCGACGCAGTGATCGACATACTGAAGGCCCGTATCCGGCGGGTTATAGTTCGACTGCCATGCGCGGAAGCCGGGCATGAAAACACCGCGATAGTTTTTGCGTTCGATGAAAAGGTGAACCGTGTCGCCGTAGGTGTGAATGCCGCTCATAACGACTTCGCCGTCGGCGTCCTTCGTCGTCGTTGGCTCCATATAACTCTTCCCACCGCGCTTGGTAGTTTCTTTCCAGGCGGAGCTGGCATCGGGCACGCGCAAGGCCAGAAACTTCACCCCATCGCCGTGCTTATTGATGTGATCGGCTATCGGCGTGCCCGAGCGAAGCGGGGTCGTGAGAATGAAGGTCAATTTGTTCTGCCGAATGACATAACTGACACGGTCTTTCACGCCGGTCTCGGGGCCGGAATAAGCCAGGCTTTGAAAGCCGAATGCAGTCTTATAGAAATGTGCAGCCTGCTTGGCGTTGCCGACGTAAAATTCGACGTAGTCGGTTCCTTCCAGGGGCAGGAAATCGGTTTGCGCTGCTGTCGCGCCCTTTGGTGCTTCGAGTGTTGTTTCCATAGGCTTGTCTGTGCTGGCCCGCCTAACGGAATGCAAGGCGCGCTGCTCGCAATTATAATGGCGGCTGATACAGCCTGCAATCGTTAGAATGCGAAGCCGAAGCTAAAGTGGAATGCGCCGAAGGCCTCGTCCTCGCGCGGACTCGGGTTCACACCGTAATCCAGGCGCACCGGCCCAATTGGCAGGTTGTAGCGCAATCCCACCCCGATCGCGTAGCGCATGTCATCCAAGCCTGGCGAACTCGCGTCCGGCAAGAGGTTTCCGGCATCGACGAAGACCGCGCCCAACAGTTCCTGATACAGTGGGAAAGTGTATTCCACGTTGAAGATGGTAAAGAATTCTCCGCCAATCGGATTGCCCCGCCGATCGTGCGGCCCTAGCTCACGTTCATCGAAGCTGCGCACCGTCGTGCTGCCGCCGCTGAAAAAACGCTCATCAATCGGTATGGCGAGTGCCATGGTTGTCCCGCCGGTCTCAAGCGGATAGACGATTCCGGCGCGAGATCCAAAGGCAAGCAGGCTGCGCTCGAACCAACGTCGAAACGGAGATTTATCCAACTCCTCGCCCTCCAGCGCCAGAGGATCGGGGGCAAATGAGCGGTAATAGCTGAGGCGCGCGGTTGCCCGCAGGAAATCGAGTTCACTTCCCACCGCGCTGGTCGCCAGGTCAACGGTGTTATCGAAAACAAAACCGCGCGGCGCCACGAGCGGGTTCTTTCGGAGGTCGAGCGTCTGGGTTACTCCAATCGAGCTGACGAAATAAGAGGTGCGGCCAAGGAATTCGTCCTTAATGGACGCGTCCGTTATTTCAACGTGTCGTGGGGAATAAACCAGGCCGACTTCATATTGATCGCTGATCTTGCGATTGAGGGTAAAGCGGCCGCCCACCTCAAATTTCGAATAGCCATCGAAATCGTAGGTCAGCGCGTAAAGTCGCATCTTAAAGGCGTAGTCGGTGTCAAAAAGGTACGGATCTTCGTAAGTGAAATCGGCCTTGTAACCGCGCTGTGAATACTCGAGCGCGGTCGTGATCGGCCGACCATATCCAAAAAGGTCGCGGTTCGCATATGATGCTCCGACGATCGCGCCATCGAAGGAGCCGTACCCGATGGAAAAACCGAACTCCTGCCGCTTCGCTTCTTCGACGTTGATGTCGAGCCGCAACAGGTTGCCGTCGATCGGCGTCGGTTTGATCTGGAGGATGTTGAACAGGCTCGTCCGCATTAGCTCGCGGAACCTTTTGTCGAGTACCTCGGGACTGTAGGGGCGACCCCGGAATTTTTGGAACCGTTTCACCAGAAAGCTCGGATGCAGCTGCTGGGTCCCGGCCACGGTCACGCCGTCAAAGTAATAGACTGGACCCGGTTCAATTGTGATCCGAACCGGGACGCGTCCGTGGAGGGCCAGGGTCGGCTCCCCAATCGCGTCTACCTTCACTGCGAAGTATCCGCGAGTCTTATAGTAAGACTGCAAGCGGCGCGGAATATCCGCCAGACGCCCTTCCGTGTAGGGCCGGCCGATCAGATCTAGCATCTGACCGCGCAAGGTCTCGCTGTCGTAAATTGTCGGGCCGACGAAAATGGTGTTGCCGAAAAAGTATCGCTGCCCCTCGTGAACGACGATTCGAACGTTAACCTCGTCAGGCCGAACATAATCGTAGATAGGCTTCTCCACTGTACAATCAATGAACCCTTCCGAAGCGTAGAAACGCCGCACCAGATCGGCGCCTTCCTCGACGTCGCCGGTGACAAAAGGCAGAAGCGCCGTGGTCTTGGAAAAGCGTTCTTGGGTCGGCCGGACCGCGTATTCGGAAACCTTTTCCTTCGGCAGCTGACTAACGCCGGTAAAAAGGACCTGGCCAAGATGGACCACCGGGCCTTCGACGATGTCGAGGCGAAGTCCGTTTCCGCCCACCAGGGTGTAGCTCACGTGCACCTTGGCGTAGCCGTGTTTCTTGTAATAGAGCTCGAGAAAAAAGGCGGCATCGTCTCCACGCGCAGTCGTTAGGCCGTACTGCTCGATGGTGGCGATCTGCTCTTTCAGCTGCGATCGCAACGTCTTGTCATCGAAAGCCTGGTTGCCCCGGATCTCGAGATTGGCGCGCTGAGCAGTTTTCTCCTGCGCCTTCGCAACGATCTTTTCCTGTTTTTTCTTCTCCTTTTGCTGCGGAAGTTCAGTCGCGTTCTGACCGCGAGCCAGATCACTCGTTAGGCAAATGAAGAGAAATAGACTAGCGAAACGTTTCTTCACCTTGTGCCTAACGAAATCGAACCAGATATTTCACCAGACCGCGAAAATCACCACCGACCCCGATGTCACCAACCAGGACAATGTTGTCCGTCATCTTGTAGCGGGCCGTCGCAGTCTGTTGGCCGGTGCGCGGATCGATCGTTCCAAATTCCACGTCGAGCCGATTGAAAATGGAGTCGGTGTTATCTATTTCGTCGCCCTTTTTGAAAACTTTCCGGTAGAGCTGCTTCACGAGGATGATCGCCGCCCGACCAGCCAGAACGTTTCCGCCGCCGGTTAATTCCTCACGGGTCACGCCAGTGGCGAGCAGCGAAATGATTTCTTCCTGCGGGAGAGGAGGCTCGCTGTTAAAAATTGCCTCCGGTTGGCGAGCGGTGCCGTAAACAAAAACGTGGATGGTGTAATCGCGCAGGAGCGATGTCCCATGCAGCTCAATCTTCGGGTTGAGTGGATCGTCGGGATCAAAATAGAGAAAACCGTACTGAATCGTTAACCGACTGAACGGAAGGGTCGCCTCGAAATTCGACAAGCGGACCTGCCCTTGCGGAGCGGGCCGCAGACCTGTCCCGCCGAGTTTCATATCGATAATCGCTTCACCGCCCGCGAGGTTCCCTCGAATGAGAAACGGATCCTTGCTCTTGATTGTGAGATCGAATTTCCAATCGCGCAGCGGGGGACTCGGTATCGAGAGGGTTGGCTCAAATTCCGGTGGGCGTGGAGCGGGACGACCCGGCAATCCGATCGGAATGATGTCGATGTTCTTTAAGAACCGGCTGTTGGTCGTCAGCACCTGACCACTAACGGTCGCGCTTTGCAGCGGGCCCGCCACTTTGACATCGGCATCGACGCGCACGGTGACGTTATCGTTGCGCGCGACCAGCACGCTGTTTGCCTTCAGGTGGAGATCAAAGTTCGGCTCGGTCAGTTTTGGAAAAGTGATACGGCCGTTGACGACGAAAGGCCCGCCGGCGAGATCGCCGCCGAAGCGATCGAAGTTCAAGGTGTTGTCGCGAAAATTTAGTTGAGCTCGGAAGTTCGTTAGGGCAGGAATCGTTTCGTTGTCGAGCCGCGCCAGATTGATGGTGGCATCGGCCGAGCCGCTCACCGCCGGGTGAGCGATCGTCCCGCCGACCTTCACGTTCAGCGCCACGTTGCCGTCGAGATCATGCAGCGTCGGGACAAATTGTTTCACGAAATTGACCGAGCTGGCTGGCATTCGCACGGTCGCGTCGATCGGCGTTTGTTCGTCGATCTTTTTTGCCTCGATAATCTTCGGAACATCAAAAGGCAGGCGCGCTTCGAGTTGCACCGGCTGGATCCGGGCTTGCTGAACTTTTCCATCGAGCCGCAACTCGTTGTTTTGCAGCTGCGCGGCAAGGTTGAAGGTCGCCGGCTCCAGGTTTGCGAAAGCATTGGCTTTCAGGCTTTGCATTTCTAAATCGAGCCGGGACTCGAGCTGGTTGAGCGGTCCCTGGGCTGCGAACCTGATGCTGAGCTGGCCAACTGCCGGCGGCTTCGCGCCGACATTTTCGAAGAGCTTGGCGATATCGAGGTTTTCGGATTCAAAGCTGACCAGCACCTTTCCGTTAGGCAAAAAGAGCGGTCGCTCGGTTCCGAGATTTCGCCAAACGAAGGGAACTGCGGCGTAACCGGTAGCGAATTGCGCGGTTCCCTGGTTGATCGCGATCTTGCTGATCTCGAGCGTTTCCCCTTTGGCTTCGAGGTTGGCTTCCAGATCGACTTTGTCGCTACCGACAAAAATAATCGGAACCTTCAGTTCATTCGGGGTGTAATGCGCCTCGACATCAGCATGAAGGTTTTGCAGATCGGCGTAACGACCATGCTCAAGCTTGAGTTTAAGATCGCCGTCGTTTTGGAACATGGCGATGTCTCCCTGCCCGTTCCAATTCAAGACTAACGAACCGGCGAGCGGTGTTTTCTTTCCACCTTCCTCCAGAAGGGGCTCGAATGCAGATAAGTCAGCCAGGTTCGCCGTCGCGCTCCCGCTGTACCGGAATGGCTTTTTTACCTGAACCGTGCCCTGCGCGACGACGTAATCTTTGTCGTTCATCGTGGCTGTCAGATCGTTCAGATACGCGATATTCTCCGCGATCGCGATCTGGCCACTGACCTGTTTCACCAGGAGTTTCTGCGCCACGATCTGCTCGCCAGAGAGATTTACCAGGCCGCTCATTATCCCGTGGCGGATGAGGACGTTTCCGTCCGCTTGCATCTCGCCGCTAAGCCTGTTCGACGCTTCGCTCTGCCAGTAATCGCCTAACTGCGGCGCGCGAAACGAGAACTGCAAATTCCCTGGTTGCTCGAGCGCTTTCCCGCCGAGCGGCGGCAGCTGATAATTTCCCCTAACGAAAAGCAGGTTCGCGTTTCTTTTTGCGGAGAGAGACTCGATCGACACCGCCGCATCAGCGCTTTTGATCTCCGCGCTCACCTGATCGACGACATATCTGCCATCGCGGACATCGTTCAGCTCGGCGTGAATCGATGTAGTCAGGTTCGTGTAAAATGGCTCCTCGGTCGCGTCGGTTGCCGGCAATTTCTTTGTCGCGGAAATTTTCGCCGCCAGCGACTTGGCGGCCGCGTCACCAAAACCAATCAGGTCGCCCTGCGCCGTCATTTCCAAGCGCGCAATCGATTGATCAGTTTTGATTGTGCCTTGCGCCTGCAGACTCCCGGTCAGCGGCTTCGCCATCGCGGCGTTTAGTTGCTTGAGATCGGGGGCGTCGACCACCAGCCGCAGATCCCCCGGCGCGCGCCGAAAGCCCCTTATCGTGGCCGGCAACTGCACCGTGCCGCGCACCTGCACATGATTTGTTCCAGTATCGATCCGCGCCTCTCGCACCGTGGCCGTGCCAGCCGCTGCCGTGACATCGAGGCCGACTCGATCGAAAGCGAGTCCGCTTTGCCGGACGTTGTCGACCTGCGCAGTGATAGTGCCTTCCCACGATGAGGGCGTGTCGAGCGTGCCCCGCCAATCCATCTGGAAATTCTTCACGTCGCCCTCCAGCGCGCCGGCCGGCCGTCCAAAATATTCTACGAGTGAGCCTAACGAAATTCCGGAGGCGCTAACTTTTGTTGTCGTACTAAACGACGATTTTTCCGCGGCGAGCCCGAGATTGCCCTCGATTTTCCCTTCCCCTACCGAGCCCGCGATTTCCACGGTCATTTTGCCTTGCCCGGCTTTGGACACGTCGATGTTAACCGTTTGAAAATGATGCCCTTCGTCCAGGGTGAGGTTGCGCAGAAACAAATTCTTGTTCGCGTACGTCGTGGTCGCTTTGACATCCGTCCAGGTATGGACCTTCGGAATCTGCAGTTTGTCGATCCGCAGCGCGCCGTCGCGATCCGGATAAAGGCCGAGATTGAAATTCTGCACGACCGTATCCTCGCCCTGGCCGTGCATCGTCAGATTCACGTTCGTTGCGTCCAGACGATCGGGAAAAATATTGGGCAGAGTGATTTTGTTCGGTGGCGGCGTTGCCTTGGGCACAGGCGCTTTCGTCGGGTCGAGCACCGCGGTGACATTGTGTGCCTCGACGTTCTTCAAGAAATTCGACGTCCCATGAAAAGCGAGATCCTTCAGGCTGTAATCGGCGCGGACCAAATTAGCATCAAGCGATCGAACCGCGGAAGGCCCGGTCGCAATGGCATGGACATCGCGCAACACGACACCGCCAAGCGGATCGCCTTCGAGTCGAAATTGAAGCTTCAGATTTTGCCCGGCCGCCAGCTTGACGGCAACGGCATGCACAACCGACCGCAAAATCGGTGCATGAAAAACGGCAAACAGCAGGAAGATCGTCCCAAGCGCAATGAGCAGCCAGCGGATCCAACTTCTGCTGTGGTGCCGTTGGGTAGTGCTCTGTCCAGGGTCGCCCACGTGTTGTTAGGTTAGGTTCCCATTGTTCAATCGCAACCGATCCTCTCCTTGCGCGCCATTTCTGGACTAACCCTTTCCCTATCCGTGAAATCCGTGTAATCCGTGGTTAAAGAACGCCGAGCGCGATGACCCCTGAAAAATTTTACGATTATCTTGAAGGCAAGTTGCCTGACATCGAGCGCCAAGAATTGGAGCGGGCGCTCATCCACGACCCCGAACTGCAACGCCAGTTCGTCGCTGCTCGCCAGATTCATAACGCTCTCGGACGGCCCCCTAGCGAATCAGGCCCAACCATCGCCGAGGCCGGCAGGCGTGGCCGCCAGGTCGCCGCCGCCTTTGCGGTTCTTGTGGTCATGAATGTCGCGCTCGGTCTGATCTACATTTTTCGCGCAAACAAACCGTCGGCCGAAGTGGAAAGCGCGCGGATTGAGGCGCTGCGGCAACAAATACAAGGCTCGCTCGAGAAATCGGCTGCCGCGACCTTTTCGCCGCCGACCATCGGGATGGAAAAAGTGCTTTTGAAAATCCCACGCGCGCAGCAGGAGGCGGCAGCCAAAAGCATCATTGACGCGGCGTCCAACGCGGGCGGATCGGCCACCAGAGGTTTGCCTAACGACAACGGTTTCAACGTGCTCGTTTTGATTCCGGGATCTGGCGAGAGGGATTTTCGGGAAGTCCTCGCCCATCTCGGCGCCATAGTGCCCTCGCCGGCGCCGCAACCGACCACTTCGCCTAACGAAATGATTCATCTCGAAATCATTCTATCTGATTCGCCCTAACGAGAGCACATGCTCGCAGTTACCTTTGCCCTGCCCAGCGAAAGCCGCGATTTCGTGCGACTCTTGGCTGGTCGCCACCAGGAAGTCGAAGTGTTCCATACCGGCGTCGGCGCAGCGCTCGCCGCCCGAAGGATCGAAGGATTTCTCGATTCGAAGCCATTCGACCTGCTTATTAGCAGCGGCTTCGCCGGCGGCGTAGATCACTCGTTGGGCGTGGGAAATCTCTTTGTGGCCGAGAACTTTTCCGATCCCAAACTGCTTGAACAGGCGCGAGAGCTTTTGATCTGCCGCACCGGCAAACTCGTGAGCACGGATCGTGTCATCGAGAATGCGGAGGAGCGGACGGCGTTCGCCCGCGAACATGGCGCCCACGCCGTCGATATGGAGACAGAGCAGATTGCCAGCGCCTGCGCTACGCGCAAGATCCCCCTTCTCTCCCTGCGTGCCATCAGCGACAGCACGGCGGCGCCGTTCCCCGCACCGGCCAGTGTCCTTTTCGATCTCGAGCGGCAGCGGACGCGTTTCCGACGACTGGCGCCCTACCTTCTTACCCGTCCCCATGCAGTCGTTAGGCTAGCGCGCTTTGCTCGCCAGATCGCCGCTGCTCGTACCGAGCTGGCGATCGGATTAAAAGAGCTGATCGAAGATCTTGGTTAGGCGCATCAGTTCACAGAGACGGCGTTGCCTAACGATCGGCGGTGGCCGGCTCGATGTGCACCAACACATCGGCGATCCGCGGATCGGTCTGGCGAATCGCATCCTTCACCATGTGCGCAATCGAGTGGCCGGCGCGAACCGTGATGTCTTCATCTACTCCGACGTGCAGGTCGACGTAAAATTCCAGGCCCATCTTGCGCACGAGACATTTGTCGATTTCGCGCACGCCCGGAACCGCCGCGGCGGCCTCCCGAACAGAGGAAACAATTTCGCCAGGCGGTGCGGTATCAAGAATCTCGTGCAGCGCCGGATAAAAGAGACGCCAGCCATTGAAAGCAATCAGCGCGCAGGCAAAAATCGCCGCCCAGGCGTCGGCGCTCTGCCATCTCGTGCCGCCCAAAAGCGCGATGGAAATACCGATGAAAGCGGCAATCGAAGTGAGCGCGTCGCTGCGATGATGCCACGCGTCGGTTTTCAGTGCGGTGCTTTCCGTGTCGTGGCCGAGACGAATGACGCGGCGGTAAAGCAATTCTTTCACCGCCACCACTACGACCAGCACGACCAGAGTGAACGGCGCAGGCGCATGATGCGGCAGGAAAATTTCCTGCACACTGCGCAGCGCGATCCCGAAGGCGGCGGCAATCACGCCTAACGACACCACGACGGCGGCGACCGGCTCTGCCTTGCCATGGCCGTAGGGATGAGTCGCGTCCGGCGGTCGCGCGGCAAACATCAATCCCGCCCAGATGACAATCGAACCAGCGACGTCCAGCGCGGACTCGATGCCATCCGCGATCAGCACATATGAATGGCCAAAGATGCCGGCGATAATTTTGGCCGACCCAAGCACGATGTTGGCGGCCATCCCAAGCAGCGCGACGCGGGCACCGGATTGCAGATTGCCGGTCGCAGTGTTCGCGCTAGGATGCATGGCCATCGATGAGCGGGAGTATTAAGGCCATTGTTTATCAGACGCACGGAAAACCCGAGGAGGTCTTGCGCTTGGAAGAACAGCCGATACCCGAGATCGGACCCGATGAAGCGCTCGTCCGGATGCTTGCCGCGCCGATCAATCCTGCCGACCTCAATCAAATCGAAGGGAAATACCCGATCCGGCGTTCGCTCCCGGCCACGCCCGGATTCGAAGGTGCCGGAATGGTCGAGAAGATCGGCGCGTCCGTCCGCCAGCTCTCGGTCGGAACGCAGGTTATTTTGCCGCACACCGTCGGCGCGTGGCGCGAGGCCGCGGCCGTGAAGGCAGAGGAACTTGTGGCCGTGCCTTCGGAAATTGCTCCGGAACAGGCTGCGATGTTGAAGATCAATCCGCTCACGGCCTGGCGAATGTTGCACGATTTCGTTAGGCTGGAACCAGGCGAGTGGATCATTCAAAATGCCGCCAACTCCGGGGTCGGGCGAGCGGTGATTGCGATGTGCCGCGAGCTTGGTTTGCGCACACTTAATCTCGTTAGGCGAGAAGAGTTGATCGACGAGTTGCGCAAGGAAGGCGGCGATGTGGTTCTACTTGATAACGACGAGGCGCGAGAAGCCGCGGCGGAAGTGACCAAGCAGGCAGCCATTCGGCTCGGCATCAACCAGGTGGGCGGCGATAGCGCCCTTCGGTTGGCAAAAATCGTGGCCCCGGAAGCTGTGATCGTCACGATTGGCGCGATGAGTTTACAGCCGCTTCGTTTGCCTAACGGACTGCTCATTTTTAAGAACCTGCATTTCACCGGGTTCTGGGTGAACAAGTGGTACGACCAGGCGTCCCCCGCAGCTCGAGAAGAGGCTTTCGACCGTATTTTCGAGTTAGCGAAGCGCGGGCTGCTCCAAACGAAGATTGAACACACCTATTCACTGACGGATTTCGCCGATGCGGTCGCGCGCGCTGGACAAGGAGCGCGCGAAGGAAAAATCATCTTCAAGATGTAGCGCTGTAGCCGCTTCGCTGTGCGAAGCGCGGCAATCCGATCCGCTGACACAGTCACCCTCGGTCGCCCACAGGGCGACGGCTACAAGCGTCGAGATTGACTTGCCGAGGCTGCGCAAGCGGCGTTTCGTAAGTCATGAAAAGTCGTGCACGTTTTGGCTGGCTGATCTTTTTCACCCTGTTCGTTTGGACCATTCCGACTTTCGCTGCACCGCGTCAGCCCGGTGATTTGCGAACCGTTGGGAAGATCGATTTCCCGATATCGTGCAAGCCCGAGTTACAGGAGGAATTCGCTCGTGGCGTGGCGCTTCTCCACTCGTTCTTTTACGAGGAAGCGCGCCGGATCTTTACCGCGGTGTCCGAACAGGACCCAAAATGCGCGATGGCGCAGTGGGGCATCGCCATGACCTGGTGGCATCCGATCTGGACTCCTCCCACGCCGGACGAAATGAAGGCCGGGAAAGCAGCGATCGACAAAGCAATGGCCCTGGAGGCTGGCTCCGACCGCGAGAAGCGATTCATCACGGCGTTGCACGCTTACTATCACGCCCCGGACACTGCTCCGACTGGTGCCGTCGGACAATCCTGCCATGGCCCAGTCGGACCGCGTGATCGGGTAGTCGCCTACGAGAAAGGGATGCGGGACCTTCTCGATCACTATCCTAACGATGTTGAGGTCGAAACATGGTACGCTTTGGCGCGTTTGTCCGTCGGCTACGCCACGCCTAACGACACTAGCTTGTCTAACCAGCTCGCGGCGGCGGAAATCCTCGAAAAGCTTTGGACCAAGAATCCTAACCATCCCGGCGTCGCCCATTATCTTATCCACAGTTACGATTATCCCACGCTCGCCTCGCGCGGGCTGGCGGCAGCAAATGCCTACGCTTCGATCGCGCCCTGGGTCCCGCATGCGTTGCACATGCCGTCGCACATCTTCACCCGCCTGGGCATGTGGGACGAATCAATCGCCGCCAATCGCGCCTCAGCGGACGCCTCGCGAGCCTATGCAAAGCAGCGCCATCGCGACGCGACAGAAGCGGAGGAACTCCATGCTCTCGATTATATGGCTTATTCCTATCTCCAGGAGGGGCAGGATAACAAAGCCAAGGAGATCGTGGACTTTGCGGCTACGGTTCGGAAAACAAACCCGGAACTGGAGTTTAGCGGGGCCTACGCTTTGGCAGCCATCCCCGCTCGTTTCGCACTGGAGCGGAGTGATTGGAAAGGCGCAGCGGAACTTGAGATTCCAGCAGTCCCACACTGGTCCTCCTTTCCTTTTATGGAGGCGCTGATCGAGTATGCCCATGCGCTGGGACAAGCGCACCTTGGAAAATTGTCAGAGGCACGCGCGGCCATCGAACGGATGCGGCAACTGCAGCAGGGTACGAGCGACCCGAAGTTTGATTACTTCAAGAAACACCTCGACCTGCAAATGAAAGCCGCGTCCGCGTGGGTTGCTTATGAGGACGGCAAGAAGGATGAAGCGGTGACTTTGTTGCGCAGCGCCGCGGATGCCGAAGACATTCTCGGAAAACACCCCGTGTCACCCGGCGCTCTCGTCCCCGCCCGCGAACAATTGGGCAGTCTGCTCCTGGACCTCGGCCGCCCGAAAGAAGCGCAGCAAGAGTTTGAAGCGGAACTGAAAATATACCCCGCGCGCTTTCAAGGTTTGTACGGAGCAGCCCGCGCGGCGCAGCAGAATGGGGACAAGGAAAGCGCGCGGACCTATTATGTGAAATTGACCGAGCAAACGGCGAAAGCCGATGGCTCGCGCCCCGAACTTGCCAGCGTGCGGGCTTACCGTGCCTCGGAGAAAACTGAGTAGCTTCGGAAAGCATCGACATTGAGTTGCCGAACCTCCGCAAGCGGCCTTTTGTAAGTCATGAAACTTCGCACCCTTTCACTTTGCCTCCTCTTGGCAACATTGGCTGTCGGGACAACGAGCGCTCAGGATTGGGCGAAGGAACGGCTCAACAAATCACCGCGGCATAACGAATGGATCGATTTGAAACACGGCGACCGCACCGTCAAGGCATTCGTCGTTTATCCCGAAGTGAAAACAAAAGCGCCAGCAGTGCTCGTGATTCACGAGATTTTCGGTCTGACGGATTGGGCAAAGAACCTGGCGGATGAACTTGCCGCGGCTGGTTACATCGCCATTGCGCCCGACCTGCTCTCCGCGCCCGGAAAAGATACGCAGAGCTATCCCGATCAGGATTCCGCGGTCAAGGCCGTCTCCGCATTGCAAGATGCGCAGGTCTTTGGCGATCTCGACGCAGCGGCTGAGTACGCGACGAAACTCCCAGCTTGCAACGGCACACTCGCGGTTACGGGTTTTTGCTGGGGCGGCGGAAAGTCGTTTGCCTACGCAAATCACAACTCGCATTTGAAAGCTGCGTTTGTCTTTTACGGTCCCGGTCCCGAGTCAGCGGCGCAGGCGGCCAACATCCCCTGTCGTGTTTACGGATTCTATGCGGAAAACGACGCCCGAATTGGCGCGACCATCCCGCAGACAAAAGAGATCATGCAGAAGGCAGGGAAACCCTACGAACCGGTTATCTACCCGGGGGCCGGTCATGGTTTCATGCGTGCCGGGGAAGCGCCCGACGCAACGGAAGCAAATCGCAAGGCACACGACTCAGCCTGGGAACGCTGGAAATCGCTTCTGAAGAAATTGTAGAGCGGGCTCCGTCCGCTCTGAGCTTGGAGGGACGACCTCCGTATTATCCGCGATTCAAAGACACACGGAACGGGATCCGCCTCAGGCAGGCCGTCCCTCCAGCGTGAAGTGGCGTTTGCGAGCTCCTCAACCTGGCCCCTTGTAGAGCGCCGCGTCCAGGATCGACCAAAGGTGGATGAGCCACCCAAGGAGAATGAACCAAAGCACAGCCGCGAGAATGAACTGAATGATCGCCATCATCAGCCGCCCCTGAACCAGTTGTCCGAGTCCAGGGATGAAAAAACTGCAAACCGCCGCTATGACGTTGCCGGTGGAACCTTGTCCTGACATGGGAATAATCTCGCTGCACTCGAGAGATGTGCAATGGCGCGGAGTCAGACGGCAGTAAATTTGGATCTGGCGTCCGAGAATCGCTGCACAAAGACTTGAAGAAAACCCGTCCTCCACCGTAAAGATCTGGTTGTAGGTCAAGGATCTATCCGGCCTCGCCATGAACCCACCGCCTTTACCCGTTAGGAAACGCTTTCCCTGGCTTCTCTACTGGATTGTATTCGCGGTTATTATACTCGTTGCGCTCGCTCCGATCGGTTCCGTGATAGCGTGCAGCTGGATCGCCAACATAGCCGGCTGCAGGGTGGACGAGGGCTCGGTTCACCCATGTATCATCAACGGCAAGGATTACGGCCACATGCTCTACACCCTTGGCGTTATGGGTTGGCTGATGCTTGTCACTCTCCCCGGTGGCGCTATTGCCTTTGCGGTTTGGCTGGTGGTCCTAATCATCCACCGGAGCGCATGGCATAAGCGTCAAACCACGGGCTAGGCATGTGAACCGATTGATTACCCAAGACGGCGGCAAATACTCGCGCCTCGATTACCGTCGACCCTTGCCACCTTAAGTGCGCGCCCGTGAGGATTCGAACCTCAAACCTTCTGATCCGTAGTCAGATGCTCTATCCAGTTGAGCTACGGGCGCAAATTGTCGATTTCCTTGCCCCACCCGGCGGCCCGGAGGCCCTTACTATATTCGATTCGAGCCACCGTCAAACTGGCGAAAACGCATCCGGACGGCGCACCGGTCGCTTCGGCCAACCGTTATCGCCACCGCCACGGCTCAGACGAAGCTCTTCATTGAGCTGATCCTCAATGACCAGTGGAGGTCGCTAAAACAGCTCAAAACCGAAGCCGCTTGCGCGACTGTCGGCAAGCTTATCGCGCAATACCAACGTAATGCCAAGATGCGGACCGTTCACGGGGACCCAAACGGTCTCAGCGCTTCGATTCTTACTGCGGAGCTGCGATTAGATTCCTGATGGTGCGAGGTAGAGCCGTTTGTGACGCGAAAGTTCACAATGTGATCCAAAAAGTCACGCCTTTGAGGATATGAAGACAACAACTAATTTTATTTCCAAGGGTTTGCTGCGCCTGCCTGCATCGGTGCTCTTGTTAACCGCTGCGCTTCTGCCCCTGCTCACGCCTCAGCAGGCTACTGCCCAGACTGAAAAACCCTTCAACGCGAACTTTATTACCAAGTTCACTAGCGTGATTGAGGGTAACTTCCTCCATGTGACGGTTACCGGCCGGGGCCGTTCAACTTACCTTTGCAAGAGCACCGCATTCACAGACAACCAGTTCGTTAGTCTGATTGACGGCAGCATTACGGCGACTTACACGTTGACCGGAGCTAATGGTGACACTCTAACACTGGACTTTGTTGCCCAGGGGACCAACGTGGACGGCGGAGCCACATTCTCCGGAAGCTACACCATTGTCGGCGGCACTGGTCGCTTTGTTGGGGCGACGGGCAGTGGCTTCCTCACGGGAGGGGCGCTTTTCCTAACCTCGACCGATGGAATCGGGTCGTTTGCCGTCGCCGGCACCATCTCGCGCTAGAATACCCGAGTTCGAGTCAGATGCGATTGTCGGGCGCGTCGGTTGGTCGATCGACCTGCTGACGGATTGTCTGACAGTTCACGTTGAGTCAAAATCAGCCGTTCAGCCGATTCCCATTCTGAGGGGTCAGTTCACGTAGGGCAATTTCTTAATCTCGAAGTAGAACTTACTCCAATTGCACTTTTCTTCCTCGATTGCTCTACTGAGTAATGCCGAGTGTCATGAACAGACACGTTCCTTTGGACGAAAAACTGACGGCGCTACAGCGTTCGGACGGTCTTCGCCAATGGCAGACACTGGATGACCGGCGGGTATGCATCGTCTGCAACCGGGTGATTACCGGTCGAATGGTCGATGTCTGGCAGGGTAATGACGGTTCCTACGATTTTCACTGTCCCACGCCTGGTTGTCCAAGCACTCTGCGCGATTGGTTTTATCATGGGCCGCTTCGATCCACCGGCACGCGCAGACCTCACCGGTTTACCCCGATGCCGAGTTTTGGGGCTTCTTAGCCTACCGAGTGTAATCGTGTCCCGACATTCCAGCGGGACCTGCCTGACTAACTCGGCTACGATGACCTTGAGACTATCTTTGCCGATCATGTCGATTGCGCAATTGCCTTAAGTTAGGACGTCACATACAACCGGCTGGCATCGGCGTTCTCACCGAGGTCAATCCCGCGCCTGGCGGCTCCCCGGAATTTATTTGGCCAGATTGACG
>Ga0207697_10000008_pt1 | contig 71181 bp, 65 predicted proteins | sample KBSSwiS5withPhiX_FD_184293 | JGI IMG/M metagenome (GOLD analysis project Ga0207697, IMG submission 184293) | Switchgrass rhizosphere microbial communities from Kellogg Biological Station, Michigan, USA, with PhiX - S5 (SPAdes) (version 2) | ecosystem: Host-associated > Plants > Roots >... | reverse complement strand
CCTTGACGTTCTTCAACGTCTTGTCGGCGCGGTCGACACCCTGCACGATTGCATCCTCGGCCGACTAGTTTTTGACGAAGCGGTGCTGGCCAGCGCGAGATAGCCAGCTCTAAGTCATAGGAAACCGACCCATACTGCAAACGTCCGCTTCGGGTCGACTGCGGCCGTTGCTCCACCTAATTGCAGACGTGGGCAACGTTTGCTATTCGCGCCCGGTTGAACGCCAGGGCAGGCCACGAGTGATTGCCGTGAACGTCATCGATCCTTGGGCGCACCTGCGTCGCATTTTTTGCAATGAAGTACTTTTCCCAAAGCCGCTTCCCTTCCCTCGGGAGCAACGACCCAGGGGCGACTTGACCATGGCGGGTCGTGTCGCACATGCTGATTGTGCCCGCAATCAAGTTCGGCAACCCAATGATGCTCATCGTCCTCGTGGAAGCCAATGACGCGACGATTCATGGATCGCTACGGGTCAGACCGAGTGATGCAGATACGACGTGCGCGGGCGCGCCACGTCCGTGGACTAACGAAGGCACCGGGGTCGACACAACATGTTGATAGGGGGTGAATGCCGAAAGATTAAGGTAACCGGCGCGACCCGCCGGTGCTTGTAAGCAACGCGACTGGCAGCTCGATAAAAAAGCCCCGCGATTGTAGACGGGGCTTTCTAGTTTGCCGGGCCGAACGGCTAAGGGGCGGGTCGGAATGCTTTCGCATTGCGCGCCTTTGCCATCCGGGGGGCGGAAGGACTCTGACGTATCTCGTTTTCCTTGGTGTTCCTCGCGTCGCTTCGTTAACTCCAATTTAGGCTATCGGATAATCCGCGACGATGGAGGAATACGCACCGATGCTGCGGAACATTCGCGTTAACGTCTGCGCGACAGTCTGCCGCGCAAGATCGTTGTAGGCAACGCGCAAGCCGGAAAGGAGTACTCGGCGGATATTCGGTGCGGACATCGCTACGCTATAGATCGCTTCGACGCCGACTGCACGCTGTGCGCCAGTTCGTCGAGCATCGGCAACAGATGCCGCGTCGCGGGAACGCCGAATAGCTCTGCGCCACGGCGACGCGCGCAGTACCCGGACGCCCGTCCCGCGCGGTGAGTGGCTGCTTAGGTTACGCCCGCGGCCCTCTTGACCTCGCTGATAAACGCTTGTTCCTTGTCGCTCACACGTACGCCGCCGAAGCCAAGGAATCCGCCCTCCTTCGAGGCGTCGGCTGCCTTCTCGGCAACATCGGCGAGCATCTTGCGATACGCGTCGGCTTCGCCGGCTGAGGCCTTACGGGCGACTAGATCGGTGGCGGACTTGACGCGCTCCAGCACTGCATTTTTGAACTTTTCAAGCTGCTGCTCCCGCGATCCTTCGCCGAGCAGCGTCTTCGGGTCCGGCATCCCGGGGATGCTGTGGTCGGTTGCCAGCGCAGCGAATAGCTCAAGGCCGGTATTGGTTTTGAATGCGTTCGCCACTACGCCCGCACCGGCAGCGGCTTCCTTAATCGACGCGAAGATGCCGGATGGATCCGCAGCGGTCGTGGCGCCCGCGACGAGTGACGGCGCCAACCGCAGTAGCGTCCACTCGTCAGAAGTAAAACTGTCTTGCTTGGCCATGTCTTCCCCAGGTTTGGTGTGACGCGAAACGGTAGGCCGCGCGCAACGACCCGGACCGGACTGCGTATTGCTCAGGCATTGTGCGCTACTGCGCTGCCCTTCTTAGTCGACCCTGCGCGCTAGGTTTGCCCGACCTTTCAATGTAGCCGTGTGGAAAGCCCGATCGCGGCATCGTCAGCTCATACTAACTGACGAAGAAGCAGCCTCCGCGACAGCCGCGTCAGGCGCTAATCACACCTTCGATCTCTTGAGATAGGCTCTGACCCACTCAGGCTTAGTGCCGACCGCGGCGATCGCAGCAACTAGTTGCACGGTGGTGCAAAGGCGGCGACGTTCTCAGGGTTGAGGACACCTCGCCCTGCAATGGACATATCAGCGTTGTTGGGCCGGCCCTCGTACACAATGATCGTACGTTAGAGGGAGATCGCCACGCTCGGGTCCGTCGATTTCCCCGGGGCTGAGCGACGGCTCTTGGTAGCAGTTTCAGCGACCGTTAGCAAGCGTTCAAGAGTCCGGTAGCAGTGAGAATCCGACAGAATCTATCTCGCTTGTCGGGACAAGCTACACATTCTCGTTCAAGCAAGAGAAAGACGATGGTTCGCTACTTGACGCGGTCGTATTTACCGGAAGCTGTACCCCCTGAGTAGGAGGTATCGCATCATAGTTCCGCTTTGACCAGTGCTTGGTCGCGAAACGGCTCACTTCGGTGGGCCGTTTGTTTCTCGCCAGTTACCGGAACCGGATCGTGCGCGACGGCTGCCCCAGGTGAGTTAATGAGCATTCGGATCCACGTCGCGAATCTCGGGTGGTCCGATGATCTCCATTCGGCGGGCTTAGGAGCAATGGTAATCGCAGGGATTTGCTATCAGATCGCAAATCGCGGTCGCGACCAGCGAGAAGGACAGCCACGGGAAGAATCCCCTAAGATTCCGGGCTGACCGGCTCAGCGCCTTGGCCATTCGACGGCGGCCCGCCCCAGTATTCGCGGTTCTTGATCGTCCCCCCACGCAAGCTGGCGGCCGGCACGATAAGGCGCGCGCACGCGCTTGGCCACGATCCATAGAAGTTCTGCGCGGCGATCGGTTGGTTGGCCGGTTGCGGCCGTATAAAGTGCGCGCTAGGAAGGATTCGAACGCCAGGTCAGGCGTCGGCGCATCCGCTAACCCATACGCTGCATGTTCGCAGGCAGCCCGACCCACGCGTGTTTGCGCTCCTCATACACCGAGAATGTCGGCGCGGGAAACCCCGGTTCTGCGAACGCGCCAACGGGAATTGCAATCCTGTCGTCCCAACCTTCTATCTGGTAGTGGACCGTCGCGCCGCATTTGGGGCAAAAGTGGAAGGTGATCTTGTTGCCCTCGTCGCCAATGCGTAGGTACTGCGTCGACTCGCCTTTGACTGCAACTGCACCTCGGTGGAATCGGGCTTGTGCCCCGAAAACGCTCCCCGTCCGACGCTGGCAGGCAAGGCAGTGACACACCGACACTCGAATGGGTTCCTCGTTGGTCGTTGCAGTAAGTTGGCCACAGCTGCAGGATGCGGTTCTCGTAGTCATGGTGTGCGCCCCACGGAGTGAGTCTTCCGACACCTAACGCTTGACTTGAGGGCCGGCCGCAAGTGGACGAAGCCAGCTTATGGAGGTCCCCTCGATGGAACGGTCAGGCCTCGGGTTCGTGGCAAACCACTTCGATGTTGTGCCCGTCCGGACCGATGACGAAAGCTGCATAGTAGTTCGCATGGTAGTGCGGGCGCAGACCAGGCGCACCATTGTCCCTGCCACCCGCCTCCAGAGCCGCGCGATAAAAGGCTTCGACTTGCTCGCGATTCTCGGCCGCGAACGCCAGGTGAAGATGCGCCGGCTTCTCCTTGGTTTGGTACAGGCACAATGAAGCCTTACCATTGGGTTGGCTAAGCTCGACACCGTAGGTTACGGACCCCTCCGAGACAACAGCTACGCCGAGCGGTTCGAGTGCCTTGAGGAAGAACGCTTTGCTCGCTGCGTAGTCGCTGGCTCCGAATTTGACGTGGTCGAACATGAGTTCTCCTGAAGTGTATGGGCCTGGAAGATACCGAAGCGGTGCAGCGACCTGCAACCATAGCGGAAGTGCCTTCGAGGTGACCAGCGCAATGCATCGAACCACGACCGGGATGCCGAGTGTCCGTTGAGCTGCATGCGTTCGATACGCCGAACGGTCGCAAGATAAGCGTCGCGCTGGAGGAAATGGGGTTGCCCTATACGGTGCGAGTCGTCGACATCCGCAAGGGACAGCAGCGCGAGCCGGAGTTCCTGAAGATCAGTCCGAACGGCAAGATCCCGGCGATCGTCGACCACGACGGCCCCAATGGCAAGCCGGTCAGCATCTTCGAGTCCGGTGCGATCCTCATCTACCTCGGCGAAAAGACCGGCAGGTTCTGGCCGCCGGATCTGGAGGCCCGCATACCGGTGCTGGAATGGCTGATGTTCCAGCACGGCGGCTTCGGCCCGATTCCCGGCCAGGTCCATCATTTCCTGACCGTCGACGACGAAGGTGATCGCCGCTACGCGCTCGAGCGCTACTCCAAGGAAACGCGACGCCTGTATGCGGTGATGGACGGCCGGCTGGCGGGGCGCGAGTTCTTCGCGGACGCGCTGTCGATCGCGGACTTCGCGATCCTGGGCTGGGCGTGGCGCCACCCCCGGCACAAAGTCGATCTCGCCGAGTTCCCGAACGTCAAGCGCTGGTACGAGACGATGATGGCGCGACCCGCTGTGGCGCGCGGATTCGCCGTGAAGCTGAGCTGATGCCGGCGGTAAGATAGCGACCGTTTCCGCAGCACACAACCACAGGACTGATCCCGATGAAGCCTTCCCCCGACTCGCGCTGGATGACGGTGTTGAACGTACTGGCAGCGCTGTTATTGACGCTGCTGTTCTTGAGCCCCGCGGTCGCCGCGACCGCTGCCAAGACGCCGATCGACAAGAGCGCGCTATCGGACGCCGGCTTCAAGGTGCTGACGGCAACGACGAAGGTGCAGGAGGATTGGGTGCGCGGGCTCCCGGCGGGCAAGATCAGGGCGATGCAGCGCACCGGCAAGAAATATTTCATCTATCCGGATGCGCCGGGCAAGCAGATCTACGTTGGAGGCCCCAAGGAATACGACACGTATGTGCAACGCCACCCGGAACATCGCGTAGCGGACTCGACGCAGGCGGCGAAAGACTCAAGCGCGTACCGCGCGAAGCGGACCGACGAGATGAAAGAGGCATCGGCGCGCGACTTGTCCGATCCCTTCCTGGGCGTCACCTGGGGCGATCTCGGCTGGTAGTCCCGGTTACGTGGCCGTACGCATCAGTCCATGCGTTCGGATTGAAGCCGACTCCGCGCGTGTGCCACCGACGGTCCGCGACTCGTCGGCGACTTCGTGACATGCATCTGACAAGTGGCGCTTGAGCTCGCACTGATCCTCGCCACGCTCGTGACGTGCGCGTTGCTGTTGCTCGTGCTGTTCGAGCCCGGCCTCTCCTATCGCGTCGACCCACCGGTCCCTGCGCCGGATTCGCGCGAATTTCTGCGGCTCGTCGGCGCGATCACCGATTCGGACGTTCGCGACGCCGCGGGGGTCGACGTGCTGACCAACGGGGCGATGTTCTACGGCGCCGAACTCGACGCGATTCGCACGGCGCGCAAGACCGTCCACATCGTCGCATTCATATTTCATCCGAGCGCGATCGGCGACCGGTTTCTCGCTGCGCTGACCGAACGCGCGAAGGCAGGCGTTCGCGTGCGCGTGATCGTCGACGCGATCGGAAGCTTTCCGACGCCGGATCGCTATTTCGCGGAACTGCGAGCGGCCGGCGGCCAGGTGGCGTGGTACCAGCCCATTCGCTGGTACACGCTGAAGCGGTTCAACAACCGCACGCACCGCGAGATCATCGTCGTCGACGGCAACATCGGTTTTGTCGGTGGCGCAGGCATCGCTTCGCATTGGCTCGACCCCGCGAAGGGACGCGCGTGGCGCGACTCGATGCTGCGGGTCACCGCCGACCTTGTTTGCGGTCTGCAGACGGCGTTCGCCGAGAACTGGCTCGAGGCGACGAGTGAGATCCTCGCCGACGATGCCGTATTCCCGGGCATGGCAGCGCCCCCCTCGATCGGCAGTCCCGGCCTGATCGTTGTCGGCACGCCGTCGCCCGCACGCTCGTCGCCGGCGCGCGTGCTGTTCCAGGTGGTGCTTGCGGCGGCGCGCGTGTCGGTCGACATCAACTCGCCGTACTTCCTGCCCGATGCGAGCGCCCGGCGAGAGCTCATCGCCGCGGCGCGACGCGGCGTGCGCATCCGCATCATGACGCCGGGCCGCGCCAACAATCATCCGCTCGTGCGCCGCGCGAGCCGCCGTCGCTACGGCGAATTGCTCGAGGCCGGCATCGAGATGCTCGAATACCAGCCCGGGATGATCCACGCCAAGATCCTCGTCGCGGACGGCGCCTGCTGCATCATGGGCTCGACGAACTTCGACAGCCGCTCGTTCGACCTCAACGACGAGGTCAACATCGTGCTGATCGACCCGGCGCTTGCCCTGCGTCTCCACGCCGACTTCGAGCGCGACGTCGCCGTCAGCCGCCCGGTCACCTACGAGGAATGGCGCAACCGTCCGCTTGGCGAGAAGGCGCTGGCGATGCTGGGCGTGTTCCTCGAGCGGCAGGAGTGAGCGCCGGTCAAGTCGGCGCAAGCCACATCGTCAGCGCCTTCGCGCGCTGACGATCGGCACCATCCACACCGCGTAACCGGGCGGATTGCGCACGGTCGCGATCATCCGTTCGAAGGCGGTGGCCGTTGATTCGCGCGACAGCGGCGTGAGCTCGGCGATTGGATCGACGAATCCGTCGCGCCACGCCTCCAGCATGTCGCCGAACGTCTCGCGCTGCACGCGCAGCGTGTCGACGATCGCGTAGTCGACGGTGATCGCGTCGACGTCGAGCTGCGACAGCAGCGGGACGATGTTGCGACCCACGAAGAGATCGGTGCCCGTTGCGGCACCGAACGCAGCGGGTGCCACGCTCCAGAAGTCGCGTACGCCACTTTGCTCGTCGAAGTGAATCATTCCGTAGTCTTCGGCAATGATGTGAACGTAGCCGCCGCGCCTTGTCACGCGCAGCAGCTCGGCGAGCACGCGATCGGTATGCGGAATCGAATGCAATACATGGCGGCATGCCACCAGATCGAACGCTTCGTCGGCGGCGTCCAGCGCGTAAAGGCTCTGGTGCGAGAACGACAGCCGCGGCGCAAGCCGCGCGTAGCGCGATCGCGCGACGTCGAGATGCGCATCGATGATGTCGACGCCGAGCACGCGCGCCGATCCGAAGAGCTCGGCAAGCCGCGACGCTCCCTCGCCCGTTCCGCATCCGGCATCGAGAACGGCCGGCTCCTGCGGCAAGCGGTAACGCAGCAGCAGCGGCGCCTCCTGCGGCCAGATGGCCTGCGCCTGGGCGGCGAGCGTGCGCACCATCGATTCGTCGGCCATCTGTGCGGCCTGCGGATTGAGGTCGATCATCGGATCCCGCCCGCGACCGTGGCGGCTCTCGTCCGCCGGAATGCTTTCCTTCACTTGAGCCAGGCGCTCGTCGTCCGATCATAGTCGCCGGTCGCCTTGGCAAGATGCAGCCACTGGTCGACCCACGCCTTGAACACGCCGTCGCCGCGCGGGAGCAGGTAGGCCATCTCGCCGTACTGCAATGGCTTGCCGGGGTTCACCGCGCACAACCCGGGGTGCAGCTTCTGCTGGACGATCGTCTCGACCGACTCGGAGATCATCACATCGGCGTTGCCCTTGAGGATCTCGTCGAAGATCTTCGTGTTGTCGTTGAAGATGACGATCTTCGCCTGCTTGAAGTTCGCCCGCGCGAACCGCTCGTTGCTGCCGCCCGGATTCTCGATGACGGTGACGCCGGGCTTGTCGATGTCGGCCACGGTCTGGAACTTCTGCACGTTCTCGCACTTCGTGATGGGCGCCTTGCCGTTGACCATGTACGGCTCGGTGAAGAACGCACGCTTCTGCCGATCGAGCGTCACCGAGATGCCGCCCACGCCGATATCGCATTTCTCGACGAACGTATCCATCAGTTGCGGCCACGGTGATTTGACGAACTCGACCTTGACGCCGAGCGCCTTGGCCATCGATTGCACGAGGTCGACGTCGATGCCCTCGTAGCTTCCGTCGGCCTTGACGAGGCTGAACGGCTGGTAATCGCCCGGCGTGCAGACGCGCAAAGTCCCGCTCTTCTGGATCGCGTCGAGACGGGATTCCTGCGCATCCACGCCGGTTGCGGCACATGCTGCGGCGACAAACACGACAATGCTTCGGAGCATGGCAATCCTCTTGGTGAGTGTGGCGTGTGCAGCGTCAGGCTTTCGCCAGCGCTTCGAGTGCCGTCCGGTCGACGATCTCGATGCGCTCGCGCGCGAGGTTGACCCAGCCGCGGTCCTCGAACGATTTCAACAGCCGGCTGACGATTTCGCGGACGCTGCCGAGCTCGTCGGCGAGCGACTGGTGGGTTGCCCGTACCGCACCACCACCCGCGACCAGCAGCGCCGCCAGGCGCTGGTCGAGCTTCTGGTACGCGATCGCCTCCACCAGCGACAGCAATGTCGCCAGGCGCTCGCCGAACAAGCTGAACACGTGCGTTCGGAACGATACGTCGCTTGCGATCAGCGCATTGAACTCGTCGGGCTTGACGACCAGCAACTCGACGTCGGTCTCGGCGATTCCGCTCGCCGTGTAGTTGCTGTGGCCGAGCAAGCAGCTTCCGGACAGCAGGCAGCTTTCGCCGGGCCGCACGCGATAGAGTTGCAACTCGCGGCCGTTCGGGTAGCGCTGGAATACTTTCACTGTTCCCGCAAGCACCAGCGGAAAGCCCGCGCACGGCATGCGCTCGTCGAACAGCACGGTGCCGGCCGCGATGTTGCGATGGACGCCGCGCTCGACGATTCGCCCGAGCGTATCGGGTGGTGCCTGCGCGAGCGCGGGAAACAGCCGACGCAAGGCGGCGACGGCGTCGGCGCCCTCCCCGGCGGTGCTTTCGGACCCGGCCGGCGCACCGGAAGATTGACGGATCACTTCCACCCGCACAGTGTACGGTCGGCCTCGATCCTCCACAAATTCGCCATGACGGCATCGTCTGTGATCCAGGTTACAGACGCGCGGCGACGAGTCGCTCAAGCTCGGGGCTGTCAATCCACGAAGGGGCGAGCAAGTGAAACCGCATCGGCATGGGGACGCATGGGCAGCGACCGTTCGGAGCGGGCTTGTGTTCGCGCTCGCGGCTGCAGCGCACGCCGCACCCGCTGAGACCGCAGTCGCCACGTACGTCGAGAGCCATCGCACCGCGCGGGTGGAAGCGGTCGTCGAAGCGGTGCGCCAGTCGACGATCGCCGCCCAGGTGAACGGGCGCATCGTCGCGGTCCCGGTGCGTGCCGGCGATACGGTGAAATCGGGGCAACTGCTGGTCCAGATCGACGCGCGGAGCGCGACGCAAGCCGAAGCGGCGAGCCAGAGTCAGTTTCGCGAGGCGCAGGCGAACCTCGTCAATGCGAAGGCCAAATACGAGCGCAGCCGGCAACTCGCCGAGCGCAAGTTCATCAGCCAGGCGGCGCTCGAGCAGGCCGCAGCCGAGTACGCCGCCGCAGAGGCGCAAACCGCGACTGCGATGGCGAATGCGGGCGCATCGACCACTTCGAAAAGCTTCACGGCAATCGTCGCGCCGTACGATGGCGTCGTCGCGAGTACCGATGCGGAAGTCGGTGACCTCGCCACGGCGGGCCGGCCGCTCGTAACGGTATTCGACCCCCGCGCGCTTCGCGTAACCGCAACGCTGCCGCAGTCGCTGCTGGCGCGCGCAGAAACGGGCGCGCCAATCGCCGTCGAAATACCGTCCGTCGGACGTACGATCATCGCGCAGCGCGTCACGGTGCTCCCCGTCGCCGATGTCCGCACGCACACCACGCAGGTTCGCCTCGACCTTCCGCGAGCGGCCGGCCTTTTGCCTGGACAATATGCACGCGCGTCAATTGTCACCGGACACGATCGCACGCTGACGATCCCCGCGGCGGCGGTGCTGCGGCGCGGCGAGGTGACGGCCGTTTACGTCGTCGACGTCGACGGGCATGCTCAACTGCGCCAGGTGCGCCTGGGCGAGCCCTCCGGTGACGAGCTCGTCGAAGTGCTCGCAGGCCTCGACGCCGGCGAGACAGTTTCGATCGTGCCGATGCGCACGGGCATCGAGGCAAGCCGTATCCCGGACACCGCTCGCCGCGTGCAGGTCGCGAACGAGCGAGCGCCGACTCGCCGCTAGCGGCCGCTGATCACCAATGGGCATCTCCGGCCGCGTTGCGCGGTACTTTCTCGACTCGCGGCTCACGCCGCTCATTGCCGTCCTCGTGGTGGTGCTCGGACTCTTCGCGGTCCTCGCCACACCGCGCGAGGAAGAGCCGCAGGTCGACGTCACGATGGCGAACGTGCTGATTCCGTTCCCGGGTGCATCGGCAGCGGACGTCGAGATGCTCGTCGCTACGCCGGTCGAGCAGGTGATCTCGCAGATGCCGGGACTCGAGCACGTATTCTCCGTCTCGCAACCCGGGCTTGCGCTTGTCACCGCGCAGTTCAAGGTAGGCGTGCCGCGGATGGTTGCGCTCGTGCGCCTTTACGACACGATCCAGTCGAACCGCGACTGGATGCCGGCGCAACTCGGCGTCGGCGAGCCCTTGATCAAGCCGAAGGGGATCGACGACGTGCCAATCGTCACGTTCACGCTCTGGACGCGCGACGAGGCGCGGGGCGCGTTCGATCTCGAGCAGGTCGCGCACGCGATCGAAATCGAGCTGAAGCGCGTACCCGGAACACGCGAAGTAACGACGATCGGCGGACCGGGACGCGTCGTGCGCGTCGTGCTCGATCCGGAACGACTGGCGGCCTTCATGCTATCGGCCGCGGACATCCGCCGCATGCTGGTTGCGGCCAACACGGGATCGACGTCGGGCGCGCTACACGCCGACAACCGCACGGTCGATGTCGAGACCGGCCAATATCTCGCGAATGCCAGGGACGTCGCGTCGCTCGTCGTCGGGGCCGCGAACGGCAACCCGGTCTACCTGTCCGATGTGGCGGCGATCATCGACGGTCCTCCGCCGCCGTCGCACTACGTGTGGCTGGGCACCGGCCCGCAGGCATCGGCCAAGAACCTCGGTTCTGCGGGTGAATTCCCGGCCGTCACCATGGCCGTCACCAAGAAACCCGGCGAGAACGCGGTCGGTGTTGCGAATCGACTCATGACCCGCATCGCCGACCTCCACAACACCGTCATCCCGGCCGGCGTCGAAGTGTCGGTCACGCGCAACTACGGCGAAACGGCGAACGACAAGGCGCACAAGCTCATCGAGAAGCTCGTGTTCGCCACCGCCTCGGTCGTGGCACTCGTCCTGGCCACGCTTGGCCGCCGTGAAGCAGTGGTCGTCGGGGCGGCCGTGATCCTGACGCTCGCCGCGACGTTGTTCGCCTCGTGGGCGTGGGGCTTCACGCTCAACCGCGTGTCGCTGTTCGCACTGATTTTCTCGATCGGCATCCTGGTCGACGATGCGATCGTCGTCGTCGAGAACATCCACCGCCACCGCGTCCTCGATCCGGAACGATCGGGACTGACGCTCATCCCGGCGGCCGTCGACGAAGTCGGCGGACCCACGATCCTGGCGACGCTGACGGTGATCGCCGCGCTGCTGCCGATGGCGTTCGTCTCCGGACTCATGGGTCCCTACATGAGCCCGATACCGATCAACGCCAGCATGGGAATGGTGATCTCGCTGGCGATTGCCTTCATCGTCACGCCGTGGCTCGCGATGCACGTTGCACCGCGCACGCCGGCGGCGCATCGCGTGTCGCGCCTCGACGCGATCGTGACGCGAGGCTTCGGCCGGCTGCTCGCGCCATTGATCGACCCGCAAGGCGGCGCACGCGCACGACGCTGGCTTTGGGGAGGGATCGCCGTCGCGATCGTGATGTCGCTGATGCTCGCGGTGATGCAATGGGTCGTGCTGAAGATGTTGCCATCCGATAACAAGTCGGAGTTCCAGGTCGTCGTCGACATGCCCGCGGGAACGCCGGTCGAGGCCACGGCGGCGGTGCTCCACGTATTAGGTTCGTACGTGGCGACCGTTGCGGAGGTCACCGACTACGAGGCGTACGCCGGCACGGCGATGCCGATCAACTTCAACGGTCTCGTGCGCCAGTACTACTTGCGCCAGCAACCGGAAAGCGGCGACATGCAGGTGAACCTGGTCGGACAGCATCGGCGTACGCGGCAAAGCCACGAAATCGCCGCCGCGGTGCGGCCCGAACTCGAGCGCATCGCGGCGGCGCACGGCGCCAAGGTCAAGATCGTCGAGGTGCCGCCCGGCCCGCCCGTGCTGTCACCGATCGTCGCCGAGATCTATGGACCCGACGAAGCCGGCCGGCATAGCGTCGCAAAACGCGTGCGCGCCGCCTTTTCGGATCACGAAAGCATCGTCGGTCTCGACGACTCGATCGCCGACAGCACCCCGAAACTGGCCGTCCGCATCGACCAGGTACGCGCGGCTTCGCTCGGCGTTGCGCAGAGCGGCGTCGTCGATGCGCTGCGCGTCGCGCTCGACGGCGAGGACGTGACGATGCTGCGCGACCGGCAAGCCAAGTTCGGCGTGCCCGTCAGGCTCACGCTCCCGCCGCAACGACAGGCGAAGCTCGATCCGCTGCTTGGACTGAAGGTGCGCGCCGAAAGCGGCGCCCTGGTGCCGCTGTCCGAGATGGTCCGGATCACGAACACCGACCGCGAACGCGCGATCCACCACAAGGATCTGCTGCCGGTCTCGTATGTCATTGCAGACGTTGCCGGAAAAATCGACAGCCCGCTTTACGGAATGTTCGCCGTTCGCAACGAGGTTGCGGGCGTCCGGCTGCCGGAAGGCGGCACGCTCGGCGAATACTTCATTCGCGTGCCGTCGGACCCGTTTCGCGAATATGCGGTCAAGTGGGACGGCGAATGGCGGATCACCTATGAAACGTTCCGCGACATGGGCATCGCGTACGCTGTCGGACTGCTGCTGATCTACCTGCTCGTCGTGGCGCAGTTCGGTTCGTACGTGACACCGCTGGTCATCATGGCGCCGATTCCGCTGACGATCATCGGCGTGATGCCGGGACATGCGCTGCTGAACGCGCCGTTCACCGCCACGTCGATGATCGGCATGATCGCGCTGGCGGGAATCATCGTGAGAAATTCGATCCTGCTGGTCGATTTCATCAACCTGCAGGTGGCGCGCGGTGTTCCGCTCGCCCAGGCCGTCGTCGATTCGGCCGTCGCGCGGGCAAAGCCGATCGCGCTGACGGGCATCGCCGCGATGCTGGGCGCGCTGTTCATACTCGACGACCCGATCTTCAATGGACTGGCGATTGCACTCCTGTTCGGCATCCTGGTTTCGACGGTGCTGACGCTGGTGGTGATTCCCGTGCTCTACTACGCCGTCAACCGGAAGCGGTTTCGCTGAGCGGCATTTCTCGAGGAGACCTGCTCAAGCGCGCCGGCGTACGGCGAGCCTCATTCGCCTCGGATCACCCGGCGTTGCCACCAGTCCGGCGCCTTCGCGCGATCATGCCGTCAAACGGCGCCGTCCGCGTGAAGCCGCGCGATCTCCGCAACGTCGTAGCCAAGCTCGCGCAGGATCGCGTCGGTGTGTTGTCCGAGTGCGGGCACCGCATCCATCCGCGGCGCGTACGCATTCGGCTGGCCGGGCGGAAGCAGCGCAGGCACCTGTCCCGACGGCGTATCGACACGGGTCCAGCGTGCGCGCGCCTTCAGTTGCTCGTGGCCCCACACGTCGTGCATGTCGTTCATTCGCGCGTTGGCGATCTGCGCGGCGTCGAGCCGCGCGACGACATCCTCGATGGTCATCCGCGAGAACGTGTCGACGATCATCGCCCGCAGTTCGTCACGCGCCTGCGTGCGGCGTGAATTCGACGAAAAGCGCGGATCGTTCGCGAGGTCCGGCTTATCCAGCACGTCGCGGCAGAACACCAGCCATTCACGCTCGTTCTGCAGGCCGAGCATGATGGTCCTGCCGTCGCCGGTGGGGAACGGCCCATACGGATAGATTGTCGCGTGCGCAGCGCCGGCGCGTGGCGGCGGCGCTGCGCCGTCGAACGCGTAGTACAGCGGAAACGACATCCATTCGACCATGCTTTCGAGCATCGACACGTCGATCCTGCAGCCGGCGCCTGTCTTTCCGCGTTCGATCAGCGCCGCCAGGATGTTCGTGTAGGCATACATGCCCGCCGCGATGTCGGCGATCGAGCAGCCAGCCTTGGCCGGATCGTCCGGAGTCCCCGTAACGGACAGGAAGCCGGATTCGCTCTGGATCAGCAGGTCGTAGGCCTTCTTGTCGCGATACGGTCCGTCGTTGCCATAGCCCGAAATGTCGCAAACGATGAGCGCCGGCTTCTCCTGCACGAGTGCCGAGTGGGACAAGCCGAGGCGGGCGGCGGCGCCGGGTGCGAGGTTCTGCACGACGACGTCCGCATGCTCGACGATCAGCCGCTTGAGGATCGCCTGCCCCTCCTTGTGCTTGACGTCGAGCGTCAGGCTCTCCTTCGACCGGTTGGTCCAGACGAAGTGCGACGCGAGGCCCATGACACGCTCGTCGTACGCGCGCGCGAAATCGCCCACGCCGGGCCGCTCGATCTTGATGACGCGCGCACCGAGGTCGGCAAGCTGCCGCGTGCAGAACGGCGCGGCGATCGCATGCTCGAGTGTGACGACGGTGATGCCATCGAGCGGTCGCATCGTTTGGATCCCTCCGTCGGTCAGCGGTAACGGCGACCGGTCAGAACGACCGCGGCAAGCCGAGCACGTGCTCGGCGACGTACGCGAAGATCAGGTTCGTCGATATCGGCGCCACCTGGTAGAGGCGCGTTTCGCGGAACTTGCGCTCGATGTCGTATTCGTTCGCGAAGCCGAATCCACCATGTGTCTGCATGCAGACGTTCGCGGCTTCCCATGACGCCTTCGCCGCCAGATATTTCGCCATGTTCGCCTGTGCACCGCACGGCTGTCCCGTATCGAACAACGCGCACGCCCGAAACCGCATCAGATTTGCCGCCTCGATCTCGATATACGCGTCGGCGATCGGAAACTGGACACCCTGGTTCTTGCCGATCGGACGGTCGAACACGATCCGCTCGTTCGCGTACCGGACGGCGCGCTCGATGAACCAGTATCCGTCACCGATGCATTCGGCCGCGATCAGCGTGCGCTCGGCGTTGAGCCCGTCGAGGATGTACTTGAAACCACGACCCTCCTCGCCGACGAGATTCTCGGCCGGGATCTCCAGGTTGTCGAAGAACAGTTCATTCGTCTCGTGATTGACGAGGTTGGCGATCGGCCGCACCGTGAGTCCGTGGCCGATTGCGTCGCGCAGGTCGACGATGAACACCGACATGCCTTCCGATTTCTTCCTGACGTCGGCGAGCGGCGTCGTGCGCGCGAGCAGGATCATCAGGTCGGAATGCTGGACGCGGGAAATCCAAACCTTCTGGCCGTTGACGACATAGCGATCGCCTTTTTTCACGGCAAGGGTCTTGATCTTCGTCGTATCGGTGCCCGTTGTCGGTTCGGTCACGGCCATCGACTGGATGCGCAGCGTGCCCGCGGCGATCGCCGGGAGGTACTTGCGCTTCTGCGCCTCGCTGCCGCTCCGCAACAGCGTGCCCATGTTGTACATCTGGCCATGGACGGCACCCGCATTGCCGCCGCAGCGGTTGATCTCCTCCATGATCACCGACGCCGCGGTCAGCCCGAGCCCGGAGCCGCCGTACTCTTCGGGAATCATCGCGGCGAGCCAGCCGGCGCCGATCAGCGCGTCGACGAACGACTCGGGATACGCGTGCTGCGCGTCGACTCCGCGGAAATACTCGTCCGGGAACTGCGCGCAAAGCTCGCGAATCGCGTCGCGGATGTCCTGGTGTGGATCGGGTTCAGTCGACACCACGGTAAGCTCCGTTGTTGGTGTGTCGGATAAGATCGGGCCCTGTGCGCTATGGTCCCGAATGCCAGGGTCCGCTCAAGCGAGCGTCGCCATGGCTTCCATTGCGAGTCCGCCATCCGGATTGGCAGCCCACAGCGACAGCGAATCGCCATCGGCCGCAGGCACCCCGTTGACCGTGAAAGGGGCAACGTCGAACAACGGGCTCACGGCGCGGAACGAAAAGCGCATGACGGTCGCGTTTGGCCGCTCGCGTCGTGCGAGTTCGAGCAGCAGCGTCGCGATCAGCGGCCCGTGCACGACGAGACCCGGGTAGCCTTCCACTTCGGTGACATAGCGGCGATCGTAATGGATCCGATGACCGTTGAACGTCAGCGCCGAATACCGAAACAACAGCACGTCGTCGGGTCGGATCGTCTGGGTCCACGACGCGGTGCCTGGTGCACGTGGCGGCGTGGCCGGGCGTTCTCCGGGCACCGGCATCTCGCGATAGACGATGTCGTGCTCGTCGACGATCGCCGGCCCGCGCGCACTCGCGATGGCGTGCCGAACGCGTACGAAGACGAGCGGCCCCGAGCGACCCTCCTTGGACGTGATGTCGACGATCGTCGAGGTCCGCTCGATCGGCTCGCCAATGCGCAACGGTTGCAGGAACGATAGCCGGCTGCCCGCCCACATGCGCCGCGGCAGCGGCACCGGCGGCAGAAAACCGCCGCGCTTCGAATGTCCGTCGGGCCCGATCTCCGATTGCCTGGCCAGCGGCAGGAAGTAGAGCCAATGCCACAACGGCGGCAGCGGATCGCCATCGCGCGGTGGCGGATCATTGCGATCGAGCGTGGCCGCGAGCGCCGCCACCGGCGTGGTGGTCACCACGTCCGCATGCGACTCGGTGCGCCCCACCCAATCCTGCCAGTCCGTGTTGGTCATGACGTCCGATTCGCTGCCTGCGGGCGCGATTTCCTGCAACGCCCGAGAGGCTACACCTGTTGCCGGGTTCGTGACGGTACGCTCGCGCCGCGCGGGATTCCGCATAGAATAGCCTCATTGCCGCCAATATCCGGTACGGGAGCGCTCGCGCAATCGCACGAGGCGGGTCGCATCCTCAGCCCATCCATCTGGAGGAGTTCATGTTGCTACGCGTTGCTGTTGCCGCCGCGGTCGCGGTTGCCATCCCGGTTTTCGCGCAGACGGCGCCGGCCGGTTATCCGGCCGACTATGCGCAGACGATCGCGGCCGCGAAGAAGGAAGGCAAGGTCGTTGTGTACAGCGCCCTCGACACGAAGGCCGCACAGCCGCTGATCAAGGACTTCAACGCGCTCTATCCCGACATCAAGGTCGAATACAACGACATGAACTCGACCGAGATGTACAACAGATTCATCGCCGAATCGGCGTCCGGGCAGGGCTCCGCCGACGTGATGTGGAGCTCGGCGATGGACCTGCAGGTGAAGCTCGTCGACGACGGACAAGCATTGACGTACGCATCGCCCGAGGCGGCCAAGCTGCCAGCCTGGGCGGTGTACAAGAACCAGGGTTACGGCACGACGTACGAGCCGGCCGTGTTCATCTACAACAAGCGACTCGTCACCGCCGACGAAGTCCCGCAGGATCACGCGGCGTTCGCCAAGCTCCTCGCTACGAAGACCGACAAATTCAAAGGCAAGGTCACGACGTACGACATCGAGAAAAGCGGTGTCGGTTTCATGTTCGTCGTGCAGGATGCGAAGTACTTCGCCGGAATGAAGGACCTCGAGAAAGGCTTCGGTGCGACGAGCTACCGCGTCTACTCGAGTACCGGCAACATGCTGGAGAAGGTGTCGTCCGGCGAGCATCTGCTGGGCTATAACGTGCTGGGCTCGTACGCGCTGGTGCGCGCGAAGAAGGATCCGAACCTCGGCGTGGTGCTGCCCAAGGACTACACACTGGTGCTGTCGCGCGTGATGTTCATCGGCAAGCAGGCGAAGAATCCCAACGCCGCAAAGGTATGGACCGATTACATCCTGTCCGCGCGCGGCCAGAAGCTCATCGGCAGCGACGTCGAGCTCTTTTCGATCCGCAGCGACGTCGACGCCGAATTCACGGCGGCGTCGCTCAACAAGCAACTCGGCAACAACGTGAAGCCGATCCCAGTCAGTTCCGAGATCGTCGCGTACCTCGACCCGAAGAAACGCCTCGAGTTCCTCGGCGCCTGGAAGACGGCGCTGGGGTCAGCCGGGAAGTAACCGCCGGCGAACTTGAACGCGGCGCGTCAACGGGCGCGCCACAATCATCCGGGAGGTTCGGGGCACGATGGCCACCGTCGCAAGTGCTACGCCCCCTGTCGAAGTCCCGCGCGCCGAGTCGCAGTGGCTCGCCGGGTTGCCGCGAGCGCTGACGATCCTCGTCACCGCCGCCGCGGTATTGGCGCCGCTGTCGCTGATCGTCTATCAGAGCCTGCTGTCCGCGCCGTTCTTCGACGCGGTGAAGACGGTCGGGCTCGACGCATACGCGTTCGTCTTCGCCGATCCGGATTTCTGGAGCGCGCTCGTCAATTCGCTGCTGATCGCCGCCGGCATGACGGTGATCGCTGTTCCGCTCGGCGCAATCCTCGCGTTCGTCATGGAACGCACGGACTTTCCCGGCAAGCGCTGGATCGAGCCGGTGATTCTCGTGCCGAGCTTCGTCTCGCCGATGGTGCTGTCGTTCGGGTACGTCGTCGCGGCGGGACCGGTCGGCTTCTATTCGGTCTGGGCGACGGAAGTATTCGGCGCGGCACCGTGGGGCCTTTACTCGCTGACCGGCATGGCCGTAATCGCGGGACTTACGCACGTGCCGAACGTCTATATCTATGCGTCGTCGGCGCTGAAAAGCCTCGGCTCCGATGTCGAGGAAGCGGCGCGCGTCGCCGGCGCGTCGCCATTTCGCGTCGCAGTATCGGTGAGCCTGCCGCTGATCGCACCCGCGCTGCTGTTCTCGGCCGTGCTCGTATTTTTCCTCGGCATCGAGCTTTTCGGGCTGCCGCTCGTCCTTGGCGACCCGGAAGGCCACCTGGTGCTGTCGACGTATCTGTACAAGCTGACCAACAAGCTGGGGACGCCGTCCTATCACCTGATGGCCGCGGTGGCCGTCTGCATCGTCGCGATGACGATCCCGCTCGTGCTGCTGCAGCGGCGACTGCTGCAGAACGCGCGCAAGTACGCGACGATCAAAGGCAAGGCGGGCCGCATTCGCGACCTGCCGCTCGGTCGCTGGAAATGGTTCGCCGTCGCGGTGATCGGTGCTTGGCTGATCGCAGCGGTCATTGTGCCTATCTCGGGCATCGCGCTGCGCGCGTTCGTCACCAATTGGGGCTTCGGCGTCAACCTCGCCGAAGCATTCACGCTCGACAACTTCCGAGCCGTGTTCGACGAGCCGACGCACGTGCGCGCGATCTGGAACACCGTGCTGATCGGCACCGTCGGCGGTGCCATCACCGTTGCCTGCTACACGGCCATCGGCTTCGCGACGCACCGGCGCAACGACGGCTGGTCGCGCGTCGTCGATTACCTCGTGCTCGTTCCGCGTGCCGTGCCGGGACTGCTGATCGGCCTCGCGTTCCTGTGGGTGTTCCTGTTCTTCCCGCCGCTGGCGCCATTGCGCAAGACGATCTTCAGCATGTGGATCGCCTACACGGTCGTGTGGCTCGCATACGGCATGCGTCTCATCTCGTCGTCGCTGCTGCAGGTCAGCACCGAGCTCGAGGAGGCGGCGCGCACCGTCGGCGCGAGCCGCGGCCGCATCTCGCGGGAGATCACGCTGCCGCTGATCCGCCACGGGCTGCTTGGCTCGTGGCTGCTCGTGTTCATGATCTTCGAGCGCGAATACTCGACCGGCGTCTATCTGCTCGCGCCGGGCACCGAAGTCATCGGCGCCCAGCTCGTCTCGCTGTGGCAGGGTGGGGCCATCGACGTCGTTGCTGCGCTGTCGCTGATCAACATCGTGCTGGTCTTCATCGGCCTTGCGTTTGCATTGCGCTTCGGTGTCAAGCTGCGCGACTAGGGGCAATTCCATGGCAGAGCTGACCGTCGAAAACCTGCACCTTCAGTACGGCGACAATCCAATCCTGAAGGGCGTGACGATGACGCTGAACCGCGGCGAAGTCGTGTCGCTGCTCGGACCCTCGGGGAGCGGCAAGACGACGCTGTTGCGCGCCGTCGCCGGCCTGGAAGTGCCGCACCAGGGGTCCATACGCATCGGCGACAAGGTCGTGTTCGACGGCAGCCGCCGCATCGACATTCCGGCGGAGGCACGCAACCTCGGGCTCGTGTTCCAGTCGTACGCGCTGTGGCCGCACAAGACGGTCTTCGACAACGTTGCCTACGGCCTCAAGCTGCGCAACGTCGGCGCGTCCGATGTGGCAGCGCGGGTAACCACTGCACTCGAGCAACTTTCGCTCGGCCACCTGGCGCAGCGCTTCCCGCACCAGCTGTCGGGCGGACAGCAGCAGCGCGTGGCGCTCGCGCGTGCGCTGGTGTACAACCCGCCGGTGATCCTGCTCGACGAGCCGCTGTCGAACCTCGACGCCAAGTTGCGCGAGGAAGCGCGCGCCTGGCTGCGCGAACTGATCGTCCGCATGCAACTGTCTGCACTGTGCGTGACGCACGACCAAGGCGAGGCGCTCGCGATGTCCGACCGGATCCTGTTGCTGAACGGCGGCCGCATCGAGCAGCAGGGAACACCGCAGCAGATGTACAGCACGCCCGAGACACTGTTCACCGCCGACTTCATGGGCAGCAACAACCGCCTGCCGGGCCGTGTGGCCGAGGTTCGCGACGGCGCCGCGCTGCTGGAAGGGGATGGTTGGCGACTCTGGGGCACGGCCAAAGCGGGTGCGGCGAGCGGCAAGGACGGCGTCGGCATGATTCGACTCGAGCGCATCCGGATCGCCGAAGGGGAAGGCGACAACCGGCTGGCTGCCGACCTCACGACGTCGATGTATCTCGGCGACAAGTGGGAGCACCTGTTTGCGCTCGGAAACGAGCGGCTGCGCGCGTATGGCGATCGGCCGCTCGCCGCCGGACGCCATTGGCTCGAGCTCCCGCGCCACGACTTCTGGGTCTTCTGACGCGGGACATCCTTGGCGGACGCGCGCTGATCGCCCGAGTGCGACTCGCCGACGGCAACAGCCCTGCGGTCGAATAATCAGCCGCAACTGCTGTTTACGTTTCTGTCGAGTTTTGCGCGTCTCGCGCGAAGCCGGCGGCCGCGTCGATCACGTCGACGCCGTCATTACCCGAGCACGATACCGGAGGATCGAAATGGCTCACCGCATGCTTCCCGTTGCAGCAGCTGTCCTACTCACCGCATTCGCGACGCCCCTCGCGTCGGCAGACGGCGGAAAGTCGTCGTTTTCGACGACCCTGAACGGCTATCAGGAGACGCCGGTCACAATCAACTCCACCGGCAGCGGCGAATTCGCAGCGAAAATCAACAAGGACGGCACGGAAATCCAGTATGTGCTCAACTATCGCGACCTGGCGACGAACGTGTTGCAGTCGCACATCCATTTCGGACGGCCCGGACTGAGCGGTGGGATCGTGCTGTTCCTTTGCACCAACCTCACGCCGCCCCCCGCCGGCGTGCCGGTACCTCCCGCCTGCCCGCAGGCTCCGGTCGGCGGCGACACCGCTACCGTCACCGGCACATTGACCGCAGCCAACCTGCTCGTTCCCAACGTGGCCAACGTCTCTCTTCCGACGCAGGGAATCGATCCGGGTGCAGCGGGCTTTGCCGAGATCGTGCAGGCGATCCGCAACGGGGCCGCCTACGCGAACGTGCATACATCGAAGGTGCCAAGCGGCGAAATCCGCGGTGCGCTCGGTAAGGCGCACGATCACGGAAACGGCGACGACGACAACGACGATTGACGCGTTGCGTCCGTGACCCGCGGCGGGCCGCTTGCAGCAGGGCCCGCCGTTTTGCTGTCGATCAGCGCCCGAGCATCGGCAAGTCCAGGCCGTTCGCTTTCGCGACGTCCATCGCCGTCGAATAGCCGGCATCGGCATGGCGCATGACGCCCGACGCCGGATCGTTCCACAGTACGCGTTCGATCCGCTTCGCCGCCTCACGCGTCCCGTCGCAGACGATCACCACACCGGCGTGCTGCGAATAACCGATCCCCACGCCGCCGCCGTGATGCAGCGAGACCCACGTTGCACCGCCTGCCGTGTTGAGCAGCGCGTTCAGAAGTGGCCAGTCGGAGACGGCGTCGGAGCCGTCGGCCATCGACTCGGTCTCGCGGTTCGGGCTCGCGACCGATCCGGTGTCGAGGTGATCGCGGCCAATGACGATCGGCGCCTTCAACTCGCCGCTCGCCACCATGTCGTTGAATGCGAGCCCGGCGCGATGGCGCTCGCCGAGCCCCAGCCAGCAGATGCGCGCCGGCAACCCCTGATAGGCGATGCGCTCGCCGGCGAGATCGAGCCAGCGCAAGAGCGACGCATTGTGCGGAAACAGCTCGCGCACCTTGCGATCCGTCTTCGCGATGTCCTCGGGATCGCCGGACAGCGCGACCCACCGGAATGGGCCCTTGCCTTCGCAGAACAGCGGGCGAATATACGCCGGCACGAATCCGGGAAAGTCGAACGCGTTCGCAACGCCTTCGTCGAAGGCGACCTGACGGATGTTGTTGCCGTAGTCGAACGTCGGGATCCCGCGCCCGTGGAACGCGAGCATCGCCTCGACGTGGTTGCGAATCGACTGGCGCGCGGCGGCAACGAGTGCCGGATGCCGATCGGCGTCGCGCTGCGCCGCCTGCCATTCTTCTACGCTCCAACCAGCCGGCAGGTAGCCGTGAACGAGATCGTGCGCCGACGTCTGGTCGGTCACCATGTGCGGCAACGGTCCGCCGGCGGCGGCGCGCCGCGCGAGTTCCGGCAAGAGCTCGGCCGCATTGCCGAGCAGGCCCACCGAAATCGGGCGGCGCGTCCGGCACGCGTCCTCCATCAGCGCGAGTGCCTCGTCGAGATTGCGCGCTTGGCGATCGAGGTAGCGCGTCGCGACGCGCATGTCGATGCGGCTCTGCTGGCACTCGATCGCGAGCATCGACGCGCCGGCCATCGTCGCTGCAAGCGGCTGCGCGCCGCCCATGCCGCCGAGGCCCGCCGTGACGATCCACTTGTCGTCGATCGACCCGCCGTAGTGCTGGCGCCCCGCTTCGACGAACGTTTCGTACGTGCCCTGCACGATGCCCTGGCTGCCGATGTAGATCCACGAGCCGGCAGTCATCTGCCCGAACATCATCAGCCCCTGCCGGTCGAGCTCGTTGAACGTTTCCAGCGTCGCCCAGTGCGGCACGAGGTTCGAATTGGCGATGAGGACGCGCGGCGCATCGGCATGTGTGCGGAACACGCCGACCGGCTTGCCCGATTGGATCAGCAGGGACTCGTCTTCGCGGAGCCTGCGCAGCGTGGCGACGATCGCGTCGAAGCATTCCCAGTTTCGTGCCGCGCGCCCGATGCCGCCGTAGACGACGAGCTCGGTCGGATTTTCCGCGACCTCGGGATCGAGGTTGTTCATCAGCATTCGCAGCGGCGCTTCGGTCAGCCACGACCTCGCCGAGAGCGCGGTGCCCCTCGGTGCCCGGATGGCGCCTTCGCGCCTGCGCGTCCACGGTGGTACTGCGCGTTGCAGCATCGTCGATCCTCGAATGGCTTGTTGGCTGGCACCGGCGCGGCGTTTCCCGCGGCCGCCCAGCCGGCGACACGCGGCGCGATTGCGCTACTATCGTCACACAACTTGCCAGAACGCAAAACGACCGTCCAGTGGCAGCACCGGCCGCACCGCTAAGCCTCGTCTACCTGAACGCGCCCGACGTCGCGGCGCTGCAACTCACCGACGACGAGATCCTGCAAGCCGTCGAGAGCGGACTGCGCGCACAGGGCGAAGGCCGCACGGTAATCGAGCCCCGCATGCACCTGGTGCCCGGCCGCGACGCGGCCGGCGCGCCGATTCATGGGCATTTCAACGTGCTGCGCGGTTATGTCGCACCGCTCGCGCTGGCGGGCGTGAAGGTCGTCGGCGACTACGTCGATAACTATACGCTCGGCCTTCCGTCCGAAATGGGGCTGCTGACGCTGTTCGATCCAGGGACGGGCCGGCCGCTGGCGGTGATCGATGCCGCCGGCTTGACCGACATGCGCACGGGCGCGGTCACGGCGCTCGGCGCGCGCTATCTGGCGCGCAAGGACAGCCGCGTACTTGCGCACATCGGCGCCCGCGGCACCGCGTACTGGAACGTCCGGCTGCTCGCCCGGCTCTTCGACTTCGACGAGATTCGCGTTCACTCGCGGCGGCCCGAATCGCGCGACGCATTCGCCGCGCGGCTGTCGAAGGACTTGCGCAAAAACGTCCGCGCGACCGACGACTGGGAAAGTTGCGTGCGCGACGCCGACATCGTCGTGGAAGCGTCACGGCTGCCCGAGCCCGAGCCGATGCTGCGCACCGCGTGGATCAAGCCGTCGGCATTCGTCGTTCCGTACGGCACGATGAGCGCCGTCGAGCTGTCGCTGACCGATATCATGGACAAGATCGTCGTCGACGACTGGGGCCAATGCAGGACCGGCCAGTTCGGTGCGTTACGCGCGCACGTCGACGCCGGCAAGCTCGACGAGCACGTGCTGCATGCGGAGCTTGGCGAGATCGTCGCCGGAACCAAGACCGGGCGCGAGCGCGCCGACGAGACGATCCTATTCTGGCACCGCGGGCTGTCGCTGTCCGACGTCGCGCTCGGTGCGGCGATGCTCGACAAGGCTGCGCGTCTCGACATCGGCCAGACGCTTCGCTATCGATGACCACAGCCGCGCCGCCGCTCGCGGCACGCGTCGCCAACGCACGGATGTACGCGGTCGACACGCACGTCGCCGCGCTGTGGAAGCAGTTGTTCGCGCGGATTGCGCGGGAGGCAAGCGTGGATCTCGACGTCATCGACCACGCGTCGCCGCGACCGCTGCCCGATCTCTGGCGGCGCGCGGATCTCGGCTGCGCGTTCATTTGCGGCTATCCGTGGGTCACCTGGAACGAGAGCGCGGTGGCGCAACCTGCATTGCTCGCCGCACCGCTCCCCTCTGCCGCGCGCTACGGCGGTCGTGCCGTCTATTGCACGGACGTCGTCGTGCGCAGCGATTCGCGGTTCGTGAACGTCGACGATCTACGGGGAGCGCGCTTCGCGTACACGGTGGAGCACTCGCAAAGCGGGTGGCAGGCGCCGCGCGCGTATTTCTCCGACCGCGCACTCCGCGCAGGCGGCCGCTGGTTCGGCGAAGTCGTCGGCCCCCTGCACACGCCACGCGCCGTCGTGGCCGCGGTCATCTTGAACCGCGCCGATGCGGGACCGATCGATTCGTGGTGGCACGACCTGCTGCGGCGGCACGACCCTGCAACGGCATCGCAGTTGCGGACGATCGGAAGCACGCCGATGACGCCTATCCCGCCCCTCGTTGCGGCCGCGACCATGCCCGCAGCCGACCGCGAACGACTGGTCGCAGCACTCGAGCGCACCGGCGCCGAAACGGAATCGGCTGGACTGCGCGGCGCGCTGCTGATCACCGGGTTCGCGCGCGTAAAGGCAGAGGACTACGGTGTGCTCGCAGCGAGTGCCCGGCGAACGGATGCGCTCGGCTATGCGCGGTTGCAATGAGCCGCACGCGGGGTGTTTCGAGCGGCGGATAATCGTTTGATGGAGGCTGGAGTGAAATTAGTCGTCCGTGGGTTGTCTCGCATCGGCCCCTTCATTCTGATCGCAGCACTCGCGTCGGCTTCGAGCGCGCATGCACAGCCGGCCTACCCGGCGCATCAGGTGCGGATCATCGTGCCGTTTCCGCCCGGAGGTCCCGCCGACGCGCTCGCGCGAATGGCCGGCGACCGGCTCGCGCAGGCACTCGACCAGCCATTCGTCGTCGAGAACAAGCCCGGTGCCGGCGGCAACATCGGCATGGAGCTGGGCGCCAAGGCGGCGCCGGACGGCTACACGCTGACGCTTGCGCCGGTCGGCAACCTGACGATCGCGCCGGCGCTCTACTCGAAGCTTCCGTACGATCCGGCGAAGGATTACGCGCCGATCACCGTGCTGGCGGCGGTCCCGAACGTGCTGATCGTGCACCCGTCGGTGCGCGCGAAATCGCTGGCCGAGCTGATCGCGCTCGCGAAGGCGAAACCGGGCACGCTCAACTACGCGTCGCCGGGCAACGGCAGCGGGCCGCACCTTGCCGGGGAGCTGCTGAAAAGCCTGGCGGGCATCGACATCGTGCACGTCCCTTACAACGGCGTCGCACCGGCGATGAATGCGGTGCTCGGCGGCCAGGTGCAGATGTTCTTCGCACAAAGCTCGGCCGCGCTGCAGCACGTGAAGGCGGGCACCGTCATTGCACTTGGCGTTGCCGGCAGGACGCGAATCCGCGAAGCACCGGACCTGCCGACGATCGCCGAGCAGGGTCTGGCGGGATTCGACGTGACGTCGTGGTATGCGCTCGTAGCGCCCGCCGGCACGCCGCAGCCGATCGTCGATCGGCTCCAGCGCGAGATCGCGCGCGCGTTTGCGGACGCGGATGTGCGCGACAAGATCGCCGGGCTCGGCGCCGAGCCGGTTGCGAACACGCCCGCCGAGTTCGCCGCGATGCAGCGCGCGGAGGCGGCGCGCTGGTCGAAGCTCGCGAAGGACGCGAACATCCACGCCGATTGACCCGCGCTGCGCAACCCCGGAGAATCCGCCACCGGCCACGTATTGTGTCTCGCCGTTCACTTCGAGGAGTTCGACGATGTCCATCAGACTGCGTCACCTGTTTCGTGCCGCGATGCTGGGAGCGCTCGCCCTGGCGACGTTGCCGGCACTTGCCCAGCAACCCGTTCGCGTCGGCTCCAAGAATTTCACCGAGCAGTTCGTGCTCGCCGAACTGTATGCGCAGGCGATGGAGGCTGCCGGCATCAAGGTCGAGCGGAAGATCAACCTCGGCGGCACCCTCATCGCGCACAAGGCGCTCGAGGAAAAGCAGATCGATTTCTATCCGGAGTACACGGGCACGATGCTGCTCGCCGTGCTGAAGCAGCCGACGATGAGTGACCGCAAGGCCGTCTACGAGAAGGTCAAGGGCGAGTATGCGACGAAGGGCCTGACGCTGCTGAACGAAGCGCCGGTCAACAACACGTACAACATGGTCGTGCGACCGGAGACGGCGGCGCAGTACAAGCTCGAAACGCTGTCAGACCTCGCCAAGGTTGCCAAGGAGCTCAAGCTCGGGGCCGGTCCCGAGTTTCGCGATCGCGAAGACGGACTCCCGGGCCTGAAGGCGAAGTACGGCATCGTGTTCAAGGAGGACGTGCAGATGGCGATCGGGCTCCGGTACCAGGCGATCGCCGGCAAGCAGATCGACGTCGTCAACGGGTATTCGACCGACGGGATGATCAGCGCGCTGAAGCTCACGCGACTCAAGGACGACAAGGGGCTTTGGCCGCCGTACTACGTCGTGCCGGTGGTGCGCAGCGAAACACTCGCCGCCAATCCGAAGATGGCGGACGTGCTGAATCGCGTCAGTGCACTGCTCGACGAAGCGACGGTCGCGGAAATGAACTACAAGGTCGACGGCGAGAAGATGGAGCCGCGCGACGTCGCCCACGATTTCCTGAAGGCCAAGGGCATCGTGCGTTGACGTCGATCAGCGTCGGCGGCGAAGTCCCCACGTCGGTCGCCGACGTCGTCGCCGTCGCGCGCGGGGGCGCGCAGATCGCGCTGGCGCCGCCGGTGTTCGCGCGAATCGCGGCGGCGCGCGACGTCGTGCTGCGCCTGGCCGATGGCGATCAACCGTTGTACGGCGTCAACTCCGCACTCGGCGCCAACACCGGGCAGCGGCTCGGCGCAGCAGATCTGGCCGAGTACCAGCGGCGCGCAATCCTTGCACGTGCGGTCGGCGTCGGCGCCCCCTACGATCGCGCATCCGTGCGCGCGATGCTGATGGCGCGGATTGCCGGCATGGCGGCCGGCGGCTCCGGCGTGTCGCAGCACGTGCTCGACGCGCTGGTCGCGATGGTCAATCGCGGCGTTCATCCGGTGGTTCCGCGCTTGGGCTCGATCGGCGTCGCCGACCTGCCGCAGCTGTCGCATCTCGCGCTGCCGCTGATCGACGCCGGCGAAGCAGAGGTCGACGGCGAGACGCTCCCCGGCGGCGAAGCGCTGCGGCGCGCCGGCATCGCGCCGGTTGCACTCGGACCGAAGGACGGACTTGCGCTGATCAGCGCCAACGCGGCGACGATCGGCCGCGCCGCCTTGGTGGTCGACGATGCGCTTCAGCTCGCGGCCGGATGGCGTGCGGCGATCGCATTATCGCTGGAAGGGTTTCGCGCCAACCTGTCACCGCTGGACGAGCGCGCTGTCGGTGCCCGGCCGGCGCCGGGGCAAGTCGAGGCTGCGGCACAGTTGCGCGCGCTGCTCGCCGGCAGCGCGCTGTTCTCGCCCGGGACGGCGCGCCGCGTGCAGGATCCGCTCAGCTTCCGCGTCGTCGCGCAGGTGCAGGGCTCGCTGCAGGCGGCGTTGCGCGCAGTGCGCGAATTGGTCGAGATCGAGCTCGCCAGCGCCGCGGAAAGTCCGCTGGTGATCGCCGCGGACGGCGTCATGCTGTCGAACGGCAATTTTCACGTGCCGGCACTCACCGTTGCGCTCGACGCAGCCGCGATCGCCATCGCGCAGTCGGCAAGCCTGGGTGCTGAACGCGTGATCCGTTTCATGTCGCCGGCGTTCACCGATCTGCCGCTGCAGTTGACGCGCCGCGGACCTGCGCACTCCGGTTTCGCCACGCTGCAGAAGACAGTCACGGCGCTGTGGAGTGAGATTCGGCTGCGGGCCAATCCGGCGTCGCTGGATTTCCTCCCCGTATCCGAGGGCGCCGAGGATCACGCGACGATGGCGCTCGGCTGCGTCGAACGGCTCGCCGATATGCTCGAACGCCTTCGCTATCTCGTCGCGATCGAGTTGCTCGTGGCAGCACAAGCGGTCGATTTGCGCGAGGTTCCCGCCGACGCGCTCGGAACAGGACCGCGTGCAGCACTTGCACGCGTGCGCGAGATCGTCCCGATGCTCGATGAGGATCGCCCGCTCGGCCCCGATGTCAATGCGGTTGCCACTGCCGTCGCCAGTGGCTCGTTCGCCGCGACACCGGCATGACGTGGTTCCTGCGTAACTGGGACCAGGTTGCCGTGGCGCTCGGGCAGCATGTCACGATCGTGCTGACCGCGCTTGCAATTGCGTCCGTGATCGCCCTGCCCGTCGGCATCGTCGCCGCCCGCCGCGCGCGCGTCTACGCGTTCGCGATCACCGTCGCCGGATTCCTGTACACGATACCGACCCTCGCCTTTCTCGCGCTGCTGATCCCCGTGGTCGGGCTCGGAAGAACGAACGCGATCATTGCGATGGTCGCGTTCTCACTCGTCGTGCTGATTCGCAACGTCGCGACAGGAATTCGCGGCGTCGCGCCGGACGTCGTCGATGCGGCTCGCGGCATGGGGATGAGCGCGCGGCAGGTGCTGCTGCGCATCGAGTTGCCGCTGGCATCGCCGGTGATCGTTGCCGGATTGCGCGTCGCCGCGGTCACCGTCATCAGCGTCACGGTCGTTGCCGCGTACGTCAACGCGGGCGGTCTCGGCACGCTGATCTTCAACGGCATTGCCAGCGATCACGCGCCGAAGATCTGGTCGGGCGCACTGACGGCGTGCGCGCTCGCCATTGCCGTCGATGGCACGCTCGCGCTCGTCGAGCGACACCTCGCGCGGAGCCGCGCCGGATAGACGATGCTCGAGCAAGCGTGGCAGTTCCTCGTTTCGCATCCGGCGCAGTTCGCCGCAGCGCTCGGCGTGCACGTTGCGCTGTCGGCCGCGGCGCTGGCGATCGCCGCCGGCATCGCGATACCGACGGGCATTTACGCAGCGCATCGGCCGCGCGCGGCGTTTGCGGCGATCAACGTGGCGAATGTCGGCCGCACGCTGCCGTCGCTGGCGGTGCTCGCGCTGGTGATGCCGCTGCTCGGGACCGGCTTTCTGCCGAGCCTGTTCGCGCTTTCACTGCTTGCGCTGCCGCCGATCATGCTCAATACGCTCGTCGGCATCCGCGGCATCGATCCGGAGATCGTCGACGCCGCGCGCGGCATGGGGATGACGACGCGCGGAATCCTCGCGAAGATCGAATGGCCGCTCGCATTGCCGGTCATCTTCGCCGGCCTGCGAACGGCTGCGATCCAGGTCATTTCCGGTGCGGTGCTCGCCGCGTTCATCGGCGGCGGCGGGCTCGGCGACTTCATCACGGCCGGGATCGCGATGATGGCCGTGCCACAACTGCTCGTCGGGGCCATCCCCGTCACGCTGCTGGCGCTCGGCGCCGACTACGCGTTCGGTGCGCTACAGCGCCGGATCACACCGCGCGGATTGCGGGCCGCGAACCCGTGATCGACATCGAGCACTTGTCGAAGCGATTCGCGGAATCCGGAACGCCGGCCGTCGACGATTTGTCGCTGTCGATCGGCGAAGGCGAGATCTGCGTGCTCATCGGCCCGTCCGGCTGCGGCAAGACGACGACGATGCGGATGATCAACCGGATGATCGAGCCCGACAGCGGCACCATCCGGATAGCCGGGCGCGACGTCACGCATATCGACGCCGTCGAGCTGCGGCGCTCGGTCGGCTACGTGATCCAGCAGGTGGGGCTCTTTCCGCACATGACGATCGCGGAGAACGTCGCCACGGTGCCGCAGCTGCTGGGCTGGGATGCGGCACGGATCGCGAGCCGCGTCGACGCGCTGCTCGCGCAAGTCGACATGGATCCGGGGCGTTACCGCGATCGCTATCCGCGCGAGCTATCGGGAGGCCAGAAGCAGCGCGTCGGCGTCGCCCGCGCACTCGCCGCCGATCCACCAGTGATGCTGATGGACGAGCCGTTCGGCGCGCTGGATCCGATCACGCGCGCGGCGTTGCAGGACGAATTCCTGCGGCTGCTCTACGAACTGCGCAAGACGATCGTGTTCGTCACGCACGATATCGACGAGGCGTTGAAGATGGGCACGCGGATCGCGATCCTGCGCGCCGGACGCCTTGTGCAGTTCGACCGGCCCGAGGCGATACTCGCGCACCCCGTCAATGCTTTCGTCGAGACGTTCGTCGGCAACGACCGCGCGCTGAAGCGGTTGGGGTTGCTCACGGTCGGACGCTTTGCCGTCGCGGGTCAACCGCCGGCGGGCGCGCCTGTGGTCCCTGTCGATAGCGACCTGCGCGACGCGTTATCCGCACTGCTCGCGGCCAACGTCGATATGGCGGCGGTCATCGATGGCGCAGGGGCGAATCGCGGCGTGATCACGCTGCGCGCTATACGTGCGGCGCTGGCCGAACCGCCTGCACCCGTGCGTCAATAGACAAGCGTCACGAACGACTCGAACGCCCCGCTCTCAACACGTTCGCGCATCGCGGCAAGGTCGGGCGCGAACGCGCGATCGCGATCCCAGAACGCCGCCGACTCGCGCACAACGGCGAGCGCCTGCTGCAAGCGCAGCGACGTCGCGAGCGGCCTGCGCATTTCCACGCCCTGCGCAGCCCCGAGCAACTCGATCGCGACGATCGCAGATGTGTGTCCCGTCATCGGCAACAGGCGCAACGCGGCGCCGGTAGCCATGCTGACGTGATCCTCCTGGTTCGCCGACGTCGGCAGCGAATCGACGCTGCGAGGATGCGCGAGCGCCTTGTTCTCCGCCGCCAGCGCCGCTGCGGTGACCTGCGCGATCATGAATCCCGAATTGACGCCCCCATCCTCGACCAGGAACGGCGGCAGTCCGGAGAGGTTGGTGTCCATCAGCAGCGCGATCCGGCGTTCGGACAGCGCGCCGATCTCGGCAATCGCCAACGCCAGGTTGTCGGCCGCGAACGCTACAGGTTCCGCATGGAAGTTCCCGCCCGACAGGATTTCGCCCGACTCGGCGAACACGAGCGGATTGTCGGACACGGCGTTCGCTTCGATCAGCAGCGTAGCGGCCGCATGGCGCATCTGGTCGACGCAGGCACCCATCACCTGCGGTTGGCAGCGCAGGCTGTACGGATCCTGCACGCGATGACACTGCGCGTGCGACGCGCGGATTTCGCTGCCTTCGAGCAGTCCGCGATAAAGTGCCGCCGCGTCGATCTGTCCGCGGTGGCCGCGCACGGCATGGATGCGCGCGTCGAACGGCACGTCGCTGCCGAGGCACGCATCGACCGACAGCGCACCTGCGACGAACGCCGCCGCACACGCCCGGTCGGCAGCGAACAATGCCGCGAGCGCGAGCGCCGTCGACACCTGCGTGCCATTGAGCAGCGCAAGGCCCTCCTTGGGTGCCAGTTCGAGTGGCATGAGCCCGACAGCGGCTAGCGCGTCGCGGCCGGCAAGCACGCGTGTTCCAATGCGCGCCGCGCCTTCGCCGATCAGCACCGCCGCCAGATGCGCCAGCGGCGCGAGATCGCCCGATGCGCCGACCGATCCCTGCGCCGGGATGCACGGAACGACGCCGCGGTTGTGCATCTCGACGAGCGAGTCGATCACCGACTGTCGCACGCCCGAATGACCGCGGGCGAGCGAGGCGACCTTGAGTGCGATGACGAGCCGTACGACGGCGTCGTCGAGCAGCGCGCCGGTTCCGGCCGAATGCGACAGCACCAGCGCCCGCTGCAGCTCGGCGAGGCGCGCATCGTCGATGCGCGTGCGCGCCAGGAGACCGAATCCGGTGTTGACGCCGTAGACGGTGCGATGTGCCGATACGATGTCGGACACAGTGGCCGCGGCGGCGTCGACGGCTGCACGGGCGGCCGCATCCACCGCGAGCGTCATCGGTACCGCCCACAACGCGCGCAGCGCGGGGAGCGTCAGGGCGCCGGGACGAAGCAAAAGCGGCGATTGCGAAGCGGGCAAACTCATTCGGCGGCCATCGGGCAGACGTCAGACCGAATGGTAAGCCAAGCGCTTCGACGCCGTGCTGCGCGGCGCCGAAGAAAAACTCAATACGCGAGCACGCCCCGCAGCGTGATCTGGCCGTTCCCGGCGCCCGTCGTCAGATCGATCGCCTCGAAGCCGCCGAGCACCCCGGTGCCCACGGCGTGCGCGAAGCGTCCCGTGCCGCCATATATGACGTACGAACCCGTGATGCGACCTTCGGCTGACAGGATGCCCGCATAAGTTGCCCACAGATGATCGCCGTTCGACGCAGCCAGCACGACGTTGTGCGATGCGAAGCCGAATGACGTGAACGCAGGCGGCAGGGGATTTATGCAGTCGGTCGAAGTGACGGTGATCCCGCCAAGCTTGGTCGCGCTACCGGATCCTGTGATCGTGCCCATCGCAAAGCACGGCGTTCCCGTGTCCGTCGGGATCACCTGCTCCGAGAAATTGATCGTCGCCTGGAACGAGAGCGGTGCGGCAGCGATCACGGGCGAGAACAACACGGCGACAGCAGCAAGCATGAGCGGTTGCAGCCAGCGAGCAACGCGATAATGCATCGGAATCTCCAGTGGGGTTGAGCAAGACTGCCGCGATGCTACGCCAGAATGATTCGAAAAGGGGGATGGAACCCGCGTTCAATTCCTGGCCCCGCGTCGCAGATCGCACAGGGCATCCGTCGCTGCAGACGAAGACCCCCCTTGGCTGACCCGTTGCGACCTGTAGGCCGGATTCCTTACATACGCGCGATAATCGCCGGACGTGAGCCGGACGTTGCCGCGCGCAACCGAGCTCGGCGCCCTATCGGAGCCTGATGACCGCAGATCTTGTCAACCCTTCGGACGATCCACCCGCCACCGACGGGCTGGCTAGGCAGACGGTTGTCCAAACGCCGATGATGCAGCAATACCTGCGCTTCAAGCGCGAGCATCCGGACCGGCTGCTGTTCTATCGGATGGGCGATTTCTACGAGCTGTTCTACGCGGATGCCGAGCGCGCCGCGCGGCTGCTCGACATCACGCTGACGGCACGCGGCCAGTCCGGCGGCGCACCGATTCCCATGGCGGGCGTTCCGTATCACGCGCTCGAGCAGCATCTGATCCGGCTGCTCGGCCGCGGCGAATGCGCAGTGATCGTCGACCAGGTCGGCGACCCCGCGGCTAGCAAGGGTCTCGTCGAACGCAGGGTCACGCGAATCGTCACGCCGGGGACGCTGACCGACGTCGGCTTGCTGGATGCGAAGCGCGACGCATTGCTCATGGCGCTGGTCGTCCACAACGCGCGGACCGGTGTTGCGTGGCTGAACCTCGCATCGGGAAGGCTGACGCTCACCGACATTCCCAGCACTGACACTGCAGCAACGCTCGAACGGATCGAGCCCGCCGAACTGCTGCTCGTTGAAGACGCAGCAGCGCCGGTGTGGCGTGGCAAGGCCACGCTTCAGCGCCTTCCGGCGTGGCATTTCGATGCCGCAAGCGCCACGCGCGCGTTGACGAAGCAGATGGGAACGCTGGACCTGAACGGTTTCGGCATCGACGGCGCGCCGCTGGCGATCGGCGCGGCCGGCGCGTTGCTCGCGTACGCGAATGCCACGCAGCTGGCAGCGCTCGAGCATGTCCGCACGCTGCACGTCGAAACCGCAAGCGAGTTCGTCGCTCTCGATGCGGCGACACGGCGCAACCTCGAGATCACGCAGACGCTCGGCGGCGACTCTGCACCGACGCTGTGCTCGCTGCTCGACACATGCGCGACGGTTGCCGGCAGCCGGTTGCTGCGCCAGTGGCTCACGCAGCCGTTGCGCGACCAGGCGCAGGCTGCGGCGCGTCACGACGCGATCGATGCGCTGCGACGCGACGGCGCCGTCATGCGAAGGCTGCCGGAAAGCCTGCGCAGGACGATCGACGTCGAGCGCGTCGTGTCGCGCATCGCGTTGCGCAGCGCGCGCCCGCGCGACCTCTCCGGGCTGCGCGATACGCTGGCCGTGCTGCCCGACGTCGCGAATCTGGTTGCAGCGATCGATGCGCCCGCGGTGCAACAATGCGCGCAGCATCTGCGCTGCGATCCGCAGTGGCACGCGTTGCTCGCGCGCGCGATCGCCGCGGATCCGGCCTCGTTGCTGCGCGATGGCGGCGTCATTGCGGCCGGCTTCGACGCGGAGCTCGACGAACTGCGCGATATCGACGCGGGCTGCGCACAGTTCCTCGTCGATCTGGAACGTCGCGAGCGCGCGCGGAGCGGCGTCGCGAACCTCAAGGTCGAATACAACCGCGTGCACGGTTTCTACATCGAGGTGTCGCGCGCACAATCCGAACGCGTACCCGACGACTACCGGCGGCGCCAGACGCTGAAAAATGCCGAGCGCTACACGACACCCGAGCTCGCCGCGTTCGAGTCGAAGGCGTTGACGGCGCAGGAGCGCGCGCTCGCCTGCGAACGGCGGCTGTTCGACGCACTGCTGGCGGACCTAGCACCCGCCATTCCTGCCCTGCAGGCGGTCGCCGCAGCGCTCGCGCGAATCGACGTGCTGCAAACGCTGTCCGAGCGTGCCGACGCGCTGCGACTGACGCGTCCACAATTCGTGCGCGACAGCGGCATCACCATCGAAGGCGGACGCCATCCAGTCGTCGAACGGCAGGTCGACGCGTTCATCCCCAACGACGTCCGGCTCGACGCGAGTCGCCGGTTGCTCATCGTCACCGGGCCGAACATGGGCGGGAAATCCACGTTCATGCGCCAGACGGCAGTGATCGCACTGCTCGCGTGCTGCGGCAGTTTCGTCCCGGCGGCACGCGCGACGCTCGGTCCGGTCGACGCTATCTTCACGCGCATCGGCGCCGCGGACGATCTCGCCGGCGGACGCTCGACGTTCATGGTCGAGATGACCGAGGCCGCGTACATCCTGAATCGCGCGACCCCGGCGAGCGTCGTGCTGATCGACGAGATCGGCCGCGGCACGTCGACGTTCGACGGCCTGGCGCTCGCGTGGGCCATCGCGCACCGGCTTGCCGAGCACAACCGCAGCCTTGCACTGTTCGCGACGCACTATTTCGAGTTGACGGCGCTGCCCTCCGAAATCGATGGCTGCGCGAACGTCCACGTCGACGCCGTCGAAACCAAAGGCAAGCAGGGACCGGGCATCGTGTTTCTGCACCAGGTCGCCGAGGGGCCGGCGAATCGAAGCTACGGACTGCAGGTCGCGCGGCTCGCCGGAATACCCGCTGACACACTGAAGCAGGCGCAGCGCTATTTCGCGCGCCTCGACAAGTTCAATGCGCGCGACGACGCGCAGCACGATCTTTTCGTTTCCGCCCCGGTCGACGCGCACGACGCGATGCCGCAGCAGCCGCGGTCGCAGGCACTCGAAGAGCGGCTTGCAGCGCTCGACCCGGACGCGCTGACGCCGCGCGAGGCGCTCGCGGTGCTGTACGATCTGAAGCGGCTGGTACCCGACTAGGACGTGTACTTGCCTTGAGGGGCGCGGATAGTCATTCGAACCGCGCGGTTGCACGGCCGACGTCCGGGAATTCGACGTCGATCGACTGACCGGGCGCGGCCTCGAAGACGCCGGTCCACGTGCCGGCGGTGATCAGGTCGCCGGTACCAAGCGGCAGGCCGAATCCTGCCGCGTGCCGCGCGAGCCACGGCAGCATGAACAGCAGGTTGCCGAGCGGATGTCCGCCGCGCGTCTCGCGGACCACCTCGCCGTCGCGCCGCACGATCGCGACGAGCGTTTCCCACGGCAACGCGCCGGGCCAGGGAATGCCGTTGCCGACGACGAGCGCGCCGTGCAGCCCTTGATCGGCCAGGCGCAACGTCGGGCTGGCCGCCTCGAAATCGCGAAAGCGGGGATCGACGACCTCGATCGTGACGACGATCTCGCCGATCGCCGCCGACACCGCAGCCGCGTCATCCGCGCGCACGTCGGCCGCGAGCGGCGACTGCAACCGGAACGCGACCTCGCCTTCGATCAGGATCCGATTGAACGACCCGCGCGCAAACGTCGCCGGACTCGCCCGCACGCCGCGCGCGGGCAGCGGCGCAGCATTCGGTGTCGCCGTACGACTCGCGGCACCCACCTTCCACGCGGTCGGCGCAGCCGCGAACCAGCCGAATTCATCGGCGACGGCGCGCTGCACGGCGTAGGCGTCGGCATCGTTGCGCGGTTCGGGAATCCCTGTGGTGGTGATCGGCTGGCGCGATTTGCGTGCATCGACGAGCGCATCGCGCAGCGGCGCAAGGTACCCGGGCAACGCCACTGCATTCGTCATCGCGACTCCGAAGTCATCGTGTTGCCCGCGCCACTTCCTTGGCGCGAACGTCGGCATCGGCCCGCACCGCGGAGGCTCCCGCATTGGCGACGCTCGCCATCGCCGCGGCAACGCCACCTGCACGGTGCGGCACGCGCGCCAGTGCGAGGCCCATCTCGACGCCCGCGAGCGTCCCCATCAACGTCAAGTCGTTGAAGTCCCCGAGGTGTCCGATGCGAAAGACGCGACCGGCAAGCTTGGACAATCCGGTGCCGAGCGACATGTCGAAACGCTCGAGCACCAGCTTGCGAAACGCATCGGCATCGTGGCCGTCAGGCATCAGAACGGCGGTCAGCGCGTTGCTGTATTCAGCCGGATTCGCGCAGAGAATCTGCAAGCCCCAGGCGCGCACGGCCACGCGCGTGGCGTCACCATGCCGCGCATGACGTGCGAACACGTTAGCCAGGCCCTCTTCGAGCAGTTGATCGAGCGCCGCATCGAGCCCGTACAACAAGTTGGTTGCGGGCGTCGTGGGCCAGTAGCCGTTGCGATTGGCCTCGATGATCTCGTCCCACGCCCAGTACGCGCGCGGCAATGTCGCATGCTTCGACGCCGCGCGCGCCTTCGCGCTGGGCGCGTTGAACGACAGCCCCGGCGGCAGCATCAGACCCTTCTGCGAACCGGCGACGGTGACGTCGACGCCCCATTCGTCATGGCGGTAGTCGATCGAGCCCAGCGACGAGATCGTGTCGACGAGGAGCAGCGCCGGATGCCCGGCGGCATCGATCGCCCGACGCACGCCGGGGATGTCGCTGACGACGCCCGTCGACGTTTCGTTGTGCACGACGCAGACGGCCTTGATCGCGTGCGCCCCGTCGTCGCGAAGGCGCGCCTCGATCGCGTCCACGTCGGCGCCGTGCCGCCAGTCCCCCGGCAGGAATTCGGGACGCAACTGCAAGCGCTCGGCGAGGCGTTTCCACAGCAGCGCGAAGTGGCCCGTCTCGGCCATCAGCACCACGTCGCCCGCCGACAACGTGTTGACGAGCGCGGCTTCCCATGCCCCAGTGCCCGAGCCCGCGTAGATGACGACAGGCTCGCGCGTCTGGAACACCGCGCCGATGCGATCGAGGATCGAGCGACCGAGGCGCGCGAACTCGGGTCCGCGGTGATCGATCGTCGGATGGTCGATCGCACGCAACACGCGATCGGGCACGTTGGTCGGACCCGGAATCTGCAGGAAATGCCGGCCCGATGGATGGTTGTCGTAGCGGATCATCAACGGCGTCCGACTGCAACCTGTCTAGTGGTGGTGGCCATGCGCACCGTGCACATGCCCGTGCGTCATCTCGTCCTGCGTCGCGGGCCGGATGTCGAGCACCTTGCAGTCGAAGCGAAGTCGCTGACCCGCGAGCTCGTGGTTGCCGTCGAGCACTGCCTTGCCATCCGCGATGTTGGTGATGCGCCAGATCACCTCGTTGCCATCCTGCTCGGCGACCAGGTGGCCGCCGACGGTCACATCCGGCGGCAACTGGTCGAGCGCCTCGACGCGCATCAGCTCGGCGTCATAGTCGCCGAACGCATCGTCCGGCTCGAGCGTGACAGAAACGGTGTCGCCGACTTTTTTCGCATTGAGCGCCGCTTCGACCTTCGGAAAGATTCCGGAATGGCCGCCGTGCAGGTACGCAATCGGCTCGTCGGTCTGCTCGATGAGCTGGTTGTTCGAGTCGTACAACTTGAAGGACAAGGTGACGACGGTATTGGCGAAGACGTTCATGTCGGGTGGATTTGTTCGTGGGTGCGGGACGTTGCGCGCCCGGTCGGGGAGCGCACGCGCGGGCATTGTACCTCCGGCGGCGGGCGGCCCTCGCTATACTGGAGCGATGGCGAAAGGCGATCTCGGCCACCTGCTGGGAGGACTCACTGCAAGCGCATTCGTCGCGCGCCACTGGCACAAGAAACCGCTGCTCGTCCGTGGCGCGTTGCCGGGATTCTCCGGTATCGCCACGCGCGACGACCTGTTCGCGCTCGCGGCGCGCGACGACGTCGCGTCGAGGCTGGTGCGCCGCAGCGGCAGCCGCTATTCGCTCGAGCACGGCCCATTCAGCCGCTCGCGGCTCGCGCGCCTTCAGTGCCGAAATTTCACACTGCTGGTGCAGGGGCTGAACCTGCACAGCGACGCTGCCGACGCGCTGCTGCGGCGCTTCGCGTTCATCCCGTACGCGCGGCTCGACGACGTCATGGTCAGCTATGCGGCGCCCGGCGGCGGCGTCGGCCCGCACGTCGACTCGTACGACGTCTTTCTGTTGCAGGCGCACGGCAGGCGGCGCTGGCGTTACGGAAGGCAGTCCGATCTCGCGCTGCTCCCCGACGTGCCGCTGAAGATCCTGCGGCACTTCGCGCCGACCGACGACGCGACGCTCGCAGCCGGCGACATGCTCTACCTGCCGCCCGACATCGCGCACGACGGTATCGCCGTCGATGAATGCATGACGTATTCGATCGGCTTTCGCGCACCGCTGTACCAGGAGGTGGTGGAAGCATTCGTCGATCACCTGCGTGACTCGATCGCGGTCGAGGGCCGCTACGCCGACCCCGACCTGCGCGTGCCGACCCACCCTGCGCGCATCGACGCGCCGCTGGCACGCCGGTTCGCGCATGCGATCGCCGAATTGCGCTGGGATGCGGCAGAAACGGCGCGATTCATCGGCCGCTTTCTGACGGACCCCAAGCCCGATGTCGTGTTCGCCGCGCCGCGTCGCGCGGCACGCCCCGCTTTCATCCGTAGTGGCCAGCGGGGCGGCGTGCGACTCGACCGTCGCACGCAACTCCTTTACGATGACGCGCGGTACTACCTGAACGGCGACGATGCGCCGTTGGCGGACGCCGATCGGCCCGCGCTGCAGCGGCTTGCCGATCACCGCGCGCTGACGGCGTCCGAGTTCGCATCGCTGTCGCCGGCAATGACCGACCTGCTCTACGAATGGCATCGACATGGCTACCTCGGGAATCCCTGACACGTCGCTTCCACCACCGCCCGGCCTGCCACGGGAGGAGCGGCTCGACTCGATCGCAGCGCTCACGCATGCACAGGATGACGTCATCGCGCTCGCCCGCCGCCACATCAAGGTGTTCGACATCGACTTGTCGTGGGGCGGCTGGAACTCGGCCGAGCGGTGCGCAGCCCTCGGCTCGTTCATGCGCCGAATACCCGGTGCACGCTTCAGCATCATCGTGCACGACACCCACTGGATCGAGGCCTCCGGCGCTCGCCTGATGGCGCTGCTTGCACTGCACTCGCATGCGATGACGATCTACCGCACCGGCGAAAGTGCGCGCAAGGCGATGGATCCGCTGCTGATCGTCGACGACGACCACTTCGTCCATCGCTTCCACATCGACCGGACCGGCGGGACGCTGTCGATCGGCAGCCCGGAGCGGGCGAAGCCGCTCGTCGAGCGCTTCGACGAGATCTGGGAATCGGGCATGCCCGGCGTCACCGGAAGCGTTCTCGGGCTTTGACTCGCCCGGCCGGGCGCGCAAGCAAGGCGCTGCAGCCCGGTCGACCGCGGCAGCGGACCGCTCAGGCCGCGCGCACGATGGCGTCGAGCGGCGCCGTCAGCACCTCGGCTCGATAGAGCACGTCCCGCGGCTCGACGATACCGAAGCAGTTGAAGCGCAGCTTGCGCACGTCGGTCGTCCCCAGACCTTTCTCGGCACCCACCGCGGCCGGACCCTCGACGAGCATGTGCAGCACGTCGTTGCTGCGCAGCCGGCGGGCGATCCGGCGATCGACGGAGATCGTGTGCGCGATGTACACCATCGGGTCGGCGAGGAAGTCGTGCCCCTCCTTGGCCGCCTTCTCGAGCAGCGCACACGACATCAGCGCAGCGGGAAACATGTCCGGAAAATCGACCCGCTCGGCGAGCTCGTCGAAGTAGTCGCCCTGGTCGCAAAGGCTTCCCGCCAGGAAATTCTTGGCATTGCCGGTGTTCATGAACTTGCGTTTCAGGAAGTACGGCGTTCCCGGCAGGAATTCGCGGTCCGGCGCGTGCCTCAATGCAGGCAGCGCGTGCAAATCGACGTCGCCGAGCACGAGGGGTCCCGCGGTGTCGCGCACGTGCCCGATCATCACGATGCCGTCCGCGGTCCGGGCGACGACGCGATTGGCGACCGTCGGCGGGTTCGTGCCGACCATCGTCGGCTTCACCTGCACGCAGAAGCGCTGCTCCGGCAGCAGCGCACCGGCGAACGTCAATTGATAGTTGCGATAGGTGAGCGCGTGCCGCTCGGCGAACGTGCCGTCGTCGGTCGCAGCACGATGCCGCTCGACCTCGTCGGCGATCAGGCATTCGAGCTGGAACCCAAGCACGATCGTCCCCGAGTACGGATTCGCACGTATCAGCGACGCCTTGCGGGGATCGTGAAACGGGTTGAAGTCGTCGGTCGCGTTGCGCGCCGCGTCGATGTGAATCTGCTGGAACCAACGCGCCCCGCCGACCGCCGTATCGTGACCGGTATCCGTCACTGCGTGCTCGCGCGCCGTTCGGCGATCGCTGTCAGCGTCCGCGCCGGCTACAGCGGAACGCCAATCCGCCGGCCGACGTCGCGGTAGTGCTCGATCACGTCGCCGAGATCGCGTCGGAATCGGTCCTTGTCGAGCTTCTCGCCGGTTCGCGCATCCCACAGCCGGCACCCGTCCGGCGTGAATTCGTCGCCGAGCACGAGCTCGCCGTCCGGATCGTCGAGCGGGTGGCCGAACTCGAGCTTGTAATCGACGAGGTCGATGCCGGCGTCGCTGAACAGCGGCTTCAGCACGGCATTCACGCGATGCGTCAGCGCCTTCATCTGCGCGATCTCGTCGATGGTCGCCCACTTCAGCACGCGGATGTGATCGTCGTTGACGAGTGGATCGTGCAGCGCGTCGCTCTTCAGGAAGAATTCGAAGATCGGCTCCGGCAGACGCGTTCCCTCCTCGATGCCGTAGCGCTTGGCCATCGAGCCGGCGCAGACGTTGCGGACCACGCACTCGACCGGAATCATCTTCATCGCTTTCACCAGCGATTCGCGCTCGTTCAGCAGGTTCAGGAAGTGCGTGCGGACACCGGCGGCCGCGAGCTTGTCCATGATGAATGCGTTGATGCGGTTGTTCGTTTCGCCCTTGCGCTCCAGCTTCGCGAGCTTCACACCGTCGAACGCGGAAACGTCGTCGCGGTAATGCATGACGAGCCGCTGCGGATCGTCCGTTGCGTAGACGGTCTTCGCCTTGCCGCGATAAAGCTCCTGCCGCTTGTCCATGCTGACCTTTCCCGTTGAATGCGTCGGCCCGTCGGGCGTGCTACATCTCGCGCCACGCGAACCCCCCGGCCTGGTCGGCGATGCCGATCCAGTCGGGTGTGCAATTGAGTGCTCGCGCAAGCGCTGCGCGCGCCTTGTCGGGCGTATTGTTCTGCTGCGACAGATGGGCGGCGATGATGTGCTGCAGCCGCGACGTGTCGAGCGCCGCCAGCAGTTCGGCCGACGCCTCGTTGTGCAGGTGTCCGAGGCGGCTCGAGATGCGCTGCTTGAGCGCCCACGGATAGTCGCCGCCGGCGAGCATGTCGAGGTCATGGTTGCATTCGAGGACCAGCGCGTCGCAGCCGCTCAAGCTCGATTCGACGAACCGGGTCGTGATGCCGATGTCCGTCAGCACGCCGAGGCGGTGATCGCCGTCGCCGACGACGAACTGCACCGGCTCGCGCGCGTCGTGCGGCACGGGAAACGGCCGCACTTCGACCGGGCCGATCGCGAACGCGTCATGGCTGTCGAACCCGTAGACGCGCGGGAGGCGCGAGAAGCGCTCGCTGACCATGTCGAGCGTACCGAACGTCAGCCAGACCGGAATGCGAAAGCGCGTCGCGAACGCGGCGACGCCGCCGATGTGGTCGGCGTGCTCGTGCGTGACGAGGATGGCGCTGATCGACTCCGGTGCAAGCCCGAGCCGCCACAGCCGCGCGACGGTGTCGCGGACGCGAAATCCGCAATCGATCAGGACCCGCGTGTCCCCGACTTCGACGACGAGTGCGTTGCCTTCGCTGCCACTGCCCAGTGACGCGAAGCGCATCGTCAAGTGCTGGCCGAGGGGTGCGCTATTTGAGCTGGTCGCGCAGCAGCGCGAGAATTTTTTCGCTCGCCTGCGTGCGGTCGGGCGCGCCGTTCGGATCCTGGACACTGACGGTGCTCTGCGGCGCCGTCTCGATGACCTTGATCCGGTACTGCTCGGGCTTGTCCTTCTCGTCGGTTTTCCAGAACGACAGCACCTTCGACAGGAAGCCCTTTTCGCTGTCTTTCTTCGCCATGTCGGCGTCGGGATCGGCGAAGCGGACGAAATAGATGCCCGTCGAGCGGTCGCGATCGACGACGGTGAAGCCGGTGCGGTCGAGCGCCAGGCCGACGCGCCGCCATGCGCGGTCGAACGGATCGTCGACGACGAGCTTCGAGATCCCGTCGACGCTCTTCTCCAGCCGTGCGTGGGCGGGCGCAGCCGCCATGGCCGCGGGCGACGCCGCAGCGACCGCCTGCGCCTCGGGCGCGCCGAAGCGGACCATCATCAGCGACAGCATCTCGGCTTCGAGATTCGGATTGGGCGGCATCGCGGCCCATGCAAACGCCGCGGGCTGTACGTTGTCGATCTTCACCGTCGGCACCTGCTCCATGCCGCGATGCGACACGTAGATTTCGACCGTGCCGGGCTCCGTGCCGCGCTCGATCCGCGTGCGGAACTTGTCGCGCTTGTAGGTCGAGTAGAACACGTCGATGTACTTGCCGATGTACTTGCGGAACACGTCCTGCGGAATCTCCGCGCGGTTCTCCGCCCAGTCGGTTTCCATGACGCCCAGCGCCGGCTGCTCGGTCGCGATGACAAAGCCGTTGTCGACCCAGAACTTGCGCACGTTCGACCATGCCTGCTCCGGCGTGGCTTTCACGACCAGCCAGCGCTCGCTGCCGGCACGGCCGATGCGCACGTCGCCCGTGTTGACCGGGAGCAAATCCGACTGCTTGGGCCGCGACGCATTCTTCGCGGCGAGTTCCGATGCGGACGTGACGGCGTAGCGATCGTCGTACTGCGGCTTCGTCAGGTCGGGGGGCAACTCGAGCGACGGGCCGGCGCCGGCCGATTTGTAATCGATGCGCTTGCCCATCTGGCTCAGGCCCATCGACTCGCACCCGCCCAGCGTCACTGCCACCACGGCCGCGAGCGCGACCACGCGCCAGCGTACTGCCATCAATGCATTCATCACGAGTAGGCCTTCAAGGCAGGCTCGCCGAGGCAGCCAGTGTCGCGGAGCACGGCGCGAAGCGCATCGTGGAAGCGCGGCGACAACGGCGTCAGCGGAAGCCTCAATTCATTGTGGATCAATCCCATCTCGGCCAGCGCCCATTTGACGGGAATCGGGTTCGTTTCGACGAAAAGCCGTGTATGCAGGCTCATCAACCGCGCGTTCTTCCGCCGCGCCGTCACGACGTCGTTGGCGAGCGCGGCCGCGCAAACCTCCGACACGGCGCGCGGCGCAACGTTCGCCGTAACCGAGATCACGCCGTCGCCGCCGAGCAGCATGAACGGGAGCGCCGTGTCGTCGTTACCCGAGTACAGCGCGAAGTCGCGCGCGGCCGGCAGCCGGCTGCGCATGTCGACCAGGCGGACGAGATCGGACGTCGCATCCTTCAGCCCGACGATTCCCGGAATTTCCGCGAGACGCAGCACCGTCTCCGTCGCGAGATCGGCGATGGTGCGGCTCGGCACGTTGTAAAGAACCACCGGCAGGTCGACTGCTTCGGCGATCGTCCTGAAATGCCGGTACATCCCTTCCTGCGTCGGCTTGTTGTAGTACGGCACGACCGACAGGCACGCGGCTGCGCCGACGCCTTTTGCAAAGCGCGTGAGCTCGATCGCTTCCGCCGTCGAGTTGCCGCCGGTGCCGGCGATGACCGGTATGCGTCCGGCCGCGTGATCGATCGCCGCCTTGATCAGCTGGCAATGCTCGTCGACGTTGACCGTCGGCGACTCACCCGTCGTTCCGACGATAACGATTCCCGACGTGCCGTTGCCCGTGTGGAAATCGATCAGGCGCGCGAGTGCGGGAAAGTCGAGCGCACCGCCGGGCTGCATCGGCGTCACGATCGCTACAAGACTGCCAGAAAGCATGAAATACGGCGTCGAAAAAACGCGATTCTACCCGATTCCCCCTCGGCCGCGCGCACCCGCTACCGGTGCTGTTCCGCGGGGTTCCACAACTGGAAGCCCGCAGTTCGACGATTCACGGCAGCAGGCGCGGCACCTCGTCTCGGCCGGGGCGGATCGCCGCCAGGCGCTGCACGATCGCCGGCCGAACGCCTGCGAGCCGACCCTGCTCGAATGCGACGATCGAAAGCCCCCCGCGGGCGACGTCGAGCAACTCGTCTTGCCGCAGCAGGAACGCGGGGTTCGTCGGTCGCCCGAGCGCTTCGTGCCCCTCCGCGAAGGTCTCGTACAGCAGCACGCCACCGGCGGCCAGCGCGGCGACGATGGGCGCGAACAGAGGCCGATGCAGGTAGTTCGTCACGACGATTGCGTCGAACGTTTCGCCCGGAAAGGGCCATGGCCCCGCCTCGATGTCGGCGACGATTGTCTTGACGCCGGCGACGGCGTGCAACGCGGACAGCGCATCGGCGTCGCGGTCGACGGCCACCACGTGCGCGCCACGGGCCGCGAACAACCGCGCATGGCGCCCACGTCCCGCAGCGACGTCGAGCACCCGCGCGTCGCCCGGCACCAGATGCGCGAAACGCTCGACCCATGCGGACGGGCGCACGTCTTGGTGATCGGGCGTCGCGGGCGGTTGCATGCGAAGGTCGCGTCGCTTCAGCGCTTGCCTGCAGCGCGGCGGCGTGACGCAGCGGGTGGGTCTCCCACCAGCGCCGGAACCTGCGGCAGCAATGGATCTGCGCGCGACGCTTCGAGCGCCGCTTCGTCGGCGAGCCAGCGCAGGAACGCCGCGACGTCCTCGCGCTCGGCGACGCGCGGTGCTGCCAGCGCGAAGTAACCGCGCGCCGAATCGTACTTGCGCGCAAAGGGCGCCACCAGCCGGCCATCGCGCAAATGCTCGGCGATCATCGGCAACCGGCCGAGCGCGACACCCTGACCGCCGACGGCGGCCTGTACCACCTGGTCGTATATCCGAAAGCGCAGCGACCCCGCGGGCTTCAGGCCCGGCTGCCCGTTCGACGCGAGCCAGCTGCGCCAGTCCAGCCACGGCGTACGGCCGTCGGGATCGTCCAGGTGGAGCAACACGTGGTGCGTGAGATCGGCCGGCGAGCGCAGTGGCGATGCACCGTTGGCAACCGACGGGCTCGCGACGGGCGTCATCCGCTCGCCGAACAGGCGCACCGCGTGCTGCGGGACCGCGGCGTCCGGCAGGTAGCGGACAACGACGTCGACATCACCGCGGGCGAGATCGACGAGGCGATCATCCGCCGACACGTAGACCTCGACGTCCGGATGCCTCGCGCGAAACGTCGCGAGCCGCGGGATGATCCACAGCGATGCGAACGAAACGGTTGTCGACAGCGTGAGCCCGGGCGCACGCGTTCCGCCACGCGCGCGCTCGGCGCCGGCGGCGAGCGCCTCGAGGCCTTCGGTCACGTCGCGATGGAAAGCGCTGCCGATCGGCGTCAGCGCCAGTGCGCGATGCCGCCGCTCGAACAACGCCACGCCGAGCGCGTCTTCCAGCGCCTTGATCTGGCGCGACAGCGCCGACTGCGTGACGAACAGCTCCTCGGCGGCGAGCGTGAACGACAGCCGCCGTCCCGCGGCCTCGAAACCGCGGAGGAAGTCGAGCGACGGCAGCGCGCGCAGGGTTTTATGCATTCGTTCCATGCATGCAAACCATTCCGAATGAACGGTTGAGGAAGACGTGCAGGACCACCAGAATACCTCTCATCGATGCCCCAGAAGTCCCACGTTTCCCGGCTGGCATCGAATGATCGAAACGCATTCTAACGGAGGTTGCTATGGCCTGCTTCGAAACCGGTACCGTCGTCAAACTGACCGCTCGGGAGGCGATCACGCTGCCGAACATCCGCGGTGCCACGCTGCGCGTAACCCGCGGAACGCTCTGGCTCACCGAGGAGCGTGCGCGCGACGACGTCGTGCTCCGGCCGGGCGACAACTGGGTGGTCGAATCGAACGGCAATACCGTCGTCGAGGCGCAGGGGGATGCGACATTCCGCATCGTGGGCCTGGGCGGGGCAGGTGTGCTGCGGCCTGCGAGTGCGCGGCCGGGCTTCATCCGTTCGGCGCTGGCGTCCCTGCTGGTGGCGCCGGCGTCGCACTCCGTTCCATACGCCTGATCACCCGCGCCGGCCGCCCGCAGGGCCGGACGGCGAACATTTGGAAGGAATCACCGATGCCGCTGGTCACCGTCACGCTGCAAGAGAAACGCCCGCGCGAGTTCAAGTCCGCAATTCTGGACGCCGTCCATCGCTCGCTGGTCGCGAACGGCGTGCCCGAAACCGACCGCTTCCAGCGCGTGCTCGAACTCGACGCCGACAACTTCCGCGCCGATCCCACGTACCCTGATGTCGCAACCAAGCGCGGCGCCGACTTCGTGCTCGTCGAAATCCTGTGGTCGGTGGGGCGCAGCGTCAAGATCAAGCGCAAGCTCGTCGCGGACATCGTCCGCGCGTTGTCGCTGGCCCCCGGACTCGACCCCGAGCAGGTGATGATCGTATTCGTCGAAACGGCGTGGGAGAACTGGGCATTCGCAGGGGGACGCCTGCTGCACGCCGCCTAGCCCGAGCTACGAGGCCGCCACCCGCGCGCCGATCACGTTTTCGCGAATGCGATCTGGCTGCCGGCCATCTTCACATTGACCGTGTCGCCGGCCGCATACTTGCCGGACAGTATTTCCTTCGCCAGCGGGTTCTCGATCTGCTGCTGGATCGCGCGCTTCAGCGGCCGCGCACCGTAGACCGGATCGAAACCGGCTTGCGCGACGTGGGCGAGCGCGGCATCGCTGACGTTGAGCCGGATCTCGAGCTTCGCCAGCCGCTGCTCGAGGCCGCGCAGCTGGATGCGCGCGATGCTGGCGATCTGCGCCTTCGCGAGCGGATGGAACACCACGATCTCGTCGATCCGGTTGACGAACTCCGGGCGGAAATGCGTCTTCACTTCCGCCATGACCTCGATCTTGATCAGCTCGGGATCCTTGTCCTCGTCGGTCATTTGCTGGATCTTGTGCGACGCGAGGTTCGACGTCATGACGATGACGGTGTTGCGGAAGTCGACGGTACGGCCCTGCCCGTCGGTGAGCCGGCCGTCGTCGAGCACCTGCAGCAGCACGTTGAACACGTCCGGATGCGCCTTCTCGATCTCGTCGAACAGGATCACCGCGTAGGGCTTGCGGCGTACGGCTTCGGTCAGATAGCCGCCTTCCTCGTAACCCACGTAGCCCGGCGGCGCGCCGATGAGCCGCGCGACCGAGTGCTTCTCCATGAACTCGGACATGTCGATACGCACCATCGCCTGGTCGGTATCGAACAGGAATTCGGCGAGCGCCTTCGTGAGCTCGGTCTTGCCCACACCGGTCGGGCCCAGGAAGAGGAACGATCCGTACGGACGGTTCGGATCCGACAGCCCCGAGCGTGAACGCCTTATCGCGTCGGCGACGAGGCGCACGGCCTCGTCCTGGCCGATCACGCGCTGGTGCAGCCGCTCCTCCATCGCGAGCAGCTTGTCGCGCTCGCCCTGCATCATCTTGGAGACGGGAATGCCGGTGGCGCGCGACACGACTTCGGCGATTTCCTCCGCGCCCACCTGCGTGCGCAGCAGCTGCGGCTTCTTGGCCTGCTCGGCGGCCAACGTCTTGTCGGCCTTCTTGAGCTGCGCCTCGAGCTGCGGCAGCTTGCCGTACTGCAGTTCGGACATCGCCTGCCAGTCGCCTTTGCGCTTGGCCTCCTCCATCTGCAGCTTGATCTTGTCGATCGCTTCCTTGATGTGCTGCGAACCCGCCACCTGCGCCTTCTCGGCCTGCCACACGTCGTTCATGTCGGCGTACTCGCGCTCGAGCCGCTTGATCTCGTCCTCGATCGCCGCAAGACGTTTCTTCGACGCGTCGTCCTTCTCCTTCTTCACCGCCTCGCGCTCGATCTTGAGCTGGATCATCCGGCGGTCGAGCCTGTCCATTGCTTCCGGCTTGGAATCGATCTCCATCTTGATCCGCGCCGCCGCCTCGTCGATCAGGTCGATCGCCTTGTCCGGCAGGAACCGATCGGTGATGTAGCGATGCGAGAGCTCCGCGGCGGCGACGATCGCCGGATCGGTGATCTCGACGCCGTGGTGAATCTCGTAGCGTTCCTGCAGACCGCGCAGGATCGCGATCGTTGACTCGACCGAAGGCTCGTCGACCAGCACCTTCTGGAAACGCCGCTCGAGCGCGGCGTCCTTTTCGATGTACTTGCGGTATTCGTCGAGCGTCGTCGCGCCGACGCAATGAAGCTCGCCGCGCGCGAGCGCCGGCTTCAGCATATTGCCGGCGTCGATCGCGCCTTCGGCCTTGCCGGCGCCGACCATCGTATGCAATTCGTCGATGAACACGATCGTGCGGCCGGCATCGGCGGCGATGTCCTTCAGCACGGCCTTCAGGCGCTCCTCGAACTCGCCGCGGTACTTGGCGCCCGCGAGCAGTTGCGCCATGTCGAGCGACAGCACGCGCTTGTTCTTCAGCGTCTCCGGCACCTCGCCGTTGATGATGCGCTGCGCGAGGCCTTCGACGATCGCCGTCTTGCCGACGCCAGGCTCGCCGATCAGCACCGGGTTGTTCTTCGTGCGCCGCTGCAGGATCTGGATCGTCCGGCGGATCTCGTCGTCGCGACCGATAACCGGGTCGAGCTTGCCTTGCCGCGCGCGTTCGGTAAGGTCGATCGTGTATTTCGCAAGCGCCTCGCGCTGCCCCTCCGCCTCCTGCGAATCGACGTTGGCGCCGCCGCGAACGGCGTCGATCGCGGCGTCGAGAGACTTGCGAGTCAGCCCCTGTTCCTTGAGCAGCCGGCCCGTCGGTCCCTTGTCGTCGGTGAGCGCCAGCAGGAAGAGCTCGCTGGCGATGAACTGGTCGCCGCGCTTCGTCGCTTCCTTGTCAGTCAGGTTGAGGAGGTTGTTCAGGTCGCGGGAGATCGTGATCTCGCCGCCGGTGCCCTCGACCTTGGGCAGGTTGCCGATCTCGGTCTTCAGCGTCGCCTGCACGCGGGGCACGTTGACGCCGGCCCGCGCAAGCAGCGACGCCGTGCCGCTATCCTCCTGCGCAAGCAGCGCAGACAGCAAATGCTGCGGCTCGATGAAACCGTTGTCGTGGCCCAGGGCCAGGCTCTGCGCGTCCGCGAGCGCCTGTTGAAACTTGGTCGTGAGCTTGTCGAAGCGCATGATCTTGTCGCTGCAGGAATGGGTTGAACGGCTGGAGAATGGGGGGGCAAACAGCGCCTTTCAAGCGCTTGCGGGCCAGAAGGCGCCTGAAATGCTACATTTTCGAGGATGACACCTGCGGAACCACCGCCCGATCCGGCTGCGCCGGCAACACGACCGGCCACGCTGCTGGAAATCGCCGGTGCCGTGTTCTGGAGCTTTTTCGGCATCCGCAAAGGTACCGCGATGCAGCGCGATGCCGTGACGATCAAGCCGCATCAGGTGATCGTCGTCGGCATCCTCGCCGCCGCCATCCTCGTCGCATCGCTCTTGATCCTCGTCCGCCTGATCACGCACAGCGTCTGACACGGCCGAGCGCGCCGGCAGCCGCGACGAGATCGGCGTCCGGCGTCAGCACGTCCGGGCACAACCGCAGCCATGGACCGCGTGCATCGGTGACGATACCGCGCGCGGCGAGCGCGTCGCACCATTGCGTGGCGAGCGGTGTATCGACGACGACGAACGCACCGCGGTCGGGCGTTCCACCTTTCGCCGCCACGCCCTGTTCCGCGAGCAACTCGACCAGCCGGCGCTGCTGCCGCAGTGAATATGCGCGGACACGCGCAGCACCCAGCGCGAGCAGCAACCGCTGTCCTGCGCGCGCCTGGTAGCACGTGACGACCGGCGGCGTCGATTCGAGGAACGCGTCGCCTCCTTCGGCGAGCTCGGGGGGATCGGGCCGCCGATACAGAAACCGCTCGCGCTTTGCGAACCAGCCGATGTCGAGCGTGCGCAGCGACCCATCGAGGTGGCGCGGGTGCAGGTACAGGAAACAGGCGCCCGGACCGCCGCGCAGATACTTGTAGCTGCCGCCGATGGCAAAGTCGACGTCGTGCCGGATGACGTCGACCGGCAACGCGCCGAGCGAATGGTAGACGTCGAGCAGCAACCGGCCCCCCGCCGCATGCGTCGCGCCGACGAGTGCTGCGACATCGTCGAGTCGCTGCCCGGTGTTGAAGACAACTTCCGAGACGACGACCAGATCGACACGGGCGCCGATCGCGGTAACGATGTCGTCGTGCTCGAAGCGACCGTCCGCACGCGCCTCGACGAACGACAGCGCGATGCGCCCGCGCCGTGCATACTCGCGCAGGATCACGTCGATCGAATCGAACTCGCCGCGCAACGCAACGACGCGCGGGACCACAGCGGCGTCGAACGTGTTCAGGATCGCGCGCAGTCCCTGACCGGCGCTGGTCTTCGGCACGACGCAGTCGCCGCCCGGTGCGCCGAGCAATCGCGCGAGCCGGTCGCGATGCGCCGCGCTCTCGGCCATCCACGCGTCCCACGCGCCGCCCATGCGGTCGTACCACGCCGCGAGTCCCTCGCGCACGTCGTCGTCCATCGCATCGAGCGGACGGCCGAGCGAGTGGTTGGCGAGGTAAATGCGGCCAGGCGCTGCGCCGAGCACGCGCGCGAACAGCGGCGCAACGTGCAACGAAAGGCCGTGCTCGGTGAGATCGCCCTCGCCCAACGACGCGACGCTGCGTTCGATGTCGCTAGGGCCTGGACGTAGAAGTGCACCCGGTCGGGCCTGGCCCGCCGCGCTCATCGCGTGCCGATCACGGTGCGCACGTCGATCAGTTCCGGGAAGAACGACTGCTCGAGCGCTCGGCGCAGGAAGCCGACGCCCGACGATCCGCCAGTGCCTGGCTTGTAGCCGATGATCCGCTCGACGGTCTTCATGTGCCGGAAGCGCCAGAGCTGGAACGCCTCCTCGACATCGATCAGCTTCTCGCACATGTCGTACGCATCCCACCACTGTGCAGGGTCCGCGTAGATCTGCTGGAAGACCGGCACGAGCGCGGGATTGCGCACGTACGGTTGCGTGACGTCGCGCTCGAGCGTCTCGCGCGGCACGGGCAGCCCGCGCCGTGCGAGGAGGCGCAGGAACTCGTCGTAGAGCGATGGCGCGCGCAGCAGCGCGTCGAGTTCGGCGAACACCGCTTCGTCGTGACGAAACACGTCGACAATCGCGGCGTTCTTGTTGCCAAGCAGGAATTCGATCGCGCGGTACTGCGGTGACTGGAAACCCGACGAAGTACCGAGTGCGGGCCGGAAGCCTTCGTACTCCGACGGCGTCAGCGTCTCGAGCACGGCCCACTGCTCGAAGAGCTGCTTCTGGATCAGCTTGACGCGCGCCAGAATCTTGAACGCGGGTTCAAGCGCATCGGCGCGCACGTATGCGATGGCCGCGCGCAACTCGTGGATCATCAGCTTCATCCACAGCTCAGCGACCTGATGCTGGATGATGAACAGCATCTCGTCGTGCCGCGCCGGACGCTCGGGCGCGCCCGAAAGCGGATGCTGTGCATCGAGCAGCCGATCGAGATGCAGGTAGCCGCCGTACGTGAGCCGATCGCGCAGATCGGTGACAATGCCCGGCTCGAGTTCCGCCATTCGCAAATGCTACCATCCGCGCCCATGTCAGAGTCCACGATCCGTCGCGCACTCGCGCGCACCGCGACCGCCGCCGTGCTCGCGCTGACACTCGCCTCGTGCAGCGATCGCGCACTGCCCGAGCGTCGCATCGCGTTGACCGAATGCCGGCTGCCGAAAGTCCCGCAGGCCGTGCAGTGCGGCCGGCTCGAAGTGCCGGAGAACCGCGATCAGCCAGATGGTGCGAAACTGTCGGTGTTCGTTGCCGTCCTGCCGGCCAACACGCTGTCGCCCAAGCCCGATCCCCTCGTGCTGCTCGCCGGCGGCCCCGGCCAGGCGGCATCGACGCTCGGCCCCTTCGCGTTGCAGCTCTCCGCGATCCGCCGCACCCGCGACATCGTCCTCGTCGACCAGCGCGGCAGCGGGCGCTCGGCGCCGCTCGACTGCGCCGCGTTCGCGCCTGACGAGCACGCCGAGTTCGACATCGATCCGGTCCCGAAATCGCTGCTGTGCGCGTGGCAGCTCGCCGGGCGCCACATCGACGCGTCGCAATACACGACTTCGGCCTTTGTCGCCGATCTCGATGCCGTCCGCCAGGCGCTCGGCTACTCGAAGCTCAACCTGTGGGGTGGCAGCTACGGCACGCGCGTCGCGCAGGAATACCTTCGGCGCTATCCGCAGCACGTGCGCAGCGTCGTGCTCGACGGCGTGGCGCCGCCGTCGATGCGCATCTCGTTCGACGTGTGGCGAACGCGCGACGACGCCCTCGACGACGTAATCGCCGCCTGTCGCGCGTCGGTGCCGTGCGCGAAAGCGCATCCCGATCCGGCGGCGACGCTGCGCGAGATCGGGCAAGCGCTCGAAGGCGGCAAGAGCATCACGCTGCGCGATCCGCGTACCGGCATCACGCGTGACATGCACGTCGAGTTCGACATGGTGATCGGCGCGCTGCAGCCGCTGACCTACTCGCCGGAGGCGGCAAGCCTGATTCCCGAATTGCTGGCACTTGCGCAAGCAGGTGACTTCGCGCCGCTCGTCGCCGCGTCGCTCGTGGTCATCGGCGACCTGCCCGATCAATTCAGTCCCGGGCTGCACTATTCGGTGACATGCGCAGAGGACGTCTCGCGCGTGACGCGCGCCGAACGGACCAACGGCGTCGACGACGAGCGTGTGCGCTCCCTCGCGCGCCGCACCATCGCCGTGTGCGACCAGTGGCCGAAGGGCACCTATCCGGCCGACTTCGTGCAGCCGGTCAAGAGCGACGTGCCGGTGCTGCTGCTGTCGGGCGGGCTCGATCCCGTTACGCCGCCCGCATACGCCGCCGAGGTGGCGAAGAATCTCACTGCGAGCCGACTCGTCGTCGCGCGGGGCTTCGGCCACATCGTCTCGCCGCACGCATGCGCGCCGAGACTGATCGCGGCGTTCGTCGACGAAGCGGGCTTCGCGACGTTGCCGCAGTCGTGCATCGACTTCCTCGAGCACTCGCAGCGGCCGCCGGCGTGGCCCGACCGCCTGGCGCCGCAGTCATGATCGACGTCGACGGGCTGCAAAAGGCGTTCGGCAAGAAGCGCGAGGTCGAGGCGGTGCGCGGCGTGACGTTCGCAGCGCCCGACGGCGAGATCACCGGCCTGCTCGGCCCCAATGGCGCCGGCAAGACGACATTGCTGCGGATGATTGCGACGCTCGTGCTGCCGGACGCAGGCCATGCGCGCGTGGGCGGCCTCGACGTCGTTGCCGACCGGTATGCCGTTCGCGGCCGCATCGGCGTGCTGTCGGATGCGCGCGGTCTCTATCCGCGGCTGACGGCGCGCGAGAACGTGCGCTACTTCGGTCGACTGTACGGACTCGCGGGCGCAGCGCTCGAAGCGAGGATCGACGCGCTCTTCGCGACGCTCGGCATGGCACCGCTTGCCGATCGGCGCACCGCGGGATTCTCGCAGGGCGAGCGGATGAAAGTCGCGATCGCTCGCGCGCTCGTGCACGATCCGGACACGATCCTGCTCGACGAGCCCACGAACGGTCTCGACATCATGAGCGTGCGCACGCTGCGCGATGAATTGCGCGCGCTGCGGACACAGGGCAAGTGCCTGCTGTTCTCGTCGCACGTGATGCAGGAAGTCGCCGCGCTGTGCGATCGCATCGTCGTGCTGGCGCGCGGTCGCGTCGTCGCCGCCGGCACCGCGGCAGAGTTGGTCGAGCGCGCGGGCACCGACGGGCTCGAGGATGCGTTCGTCAGGCTGATCGGCTCGGACGAAGGGCTGGCCGCCTGATGACGACGCTGCGCACCGGTTCCGCGGCCGGCCGCACGCTCACCGTGCTCCGCAAGGAGTTGCTCGACATGTTTCGGGATCGCCGCACCGGCATGGTGACGCTCCTGTCGGCGATCTGCGCGGGCCCGATCTTCCTGCTGCTGATCTTCAACCTGATCGCGAGCCAGGCCGAGCGCGCACGCGATCTCAAGCTGCCGATCGTCGGCGCAATCTACGCGCCTGCCGTCGTCGCATTCCTCGAGCGGCAACAGGTGACGGTGTCGGAAGCGCCCGCCGATTACGATGCCCAGATCCGCCGCGGCGACCTCGATGTCGTGCTCATCATCGACGACCAGTTCGCCGCCGACGTCGCGCAGGGGAAGGCCGGCAGCGTTCAACTGGTGTTCGACCGCTCGCGCGATCGCGCACGCGCGTCGATCGAGCAGACCGAGTCGCTGCTGCGCCGCTACAACCGGCTGTGGGGTGAGCAGCGGCTGATGCTGCGCGGCGTCGCGTCGACGGTCGCCAATCCGCTGCGGATCGAAACTTCGGATCTCGCCACGCCGCAGCAGTCCGGCGCGCTGGTGCTGTTTCTCGTCGCGTACTACGGTCTCTTCGCGTCGGTGATGGGCGGCATGGCGGTCGCGCTCGACACCACGGCCGGAGAACGCGAGCGGCAATCGCTCGAGCCGCTGCTGATGACGCCTGCGCGGCCCACGGAGATCGTCACCGGCAAATGGCTCGCCGTCAGCGCGTTCAATGCGCTCGTCGTGCTGCTGACGCTTGCCGGTTTCTACCTGACGCTGAAGTTCGCGCCGCTGCCACCGGTCGGCGTGCCTTTCCTGTTCGGCGCGCGCGAGTTCGGCCGCTTCGCGCTCGTGCTCGTGCCGATGATCCTGATGCTGCCGGCGATCCTGCTCTATGTCGGTAGCCGCGCGCGCGCTTACAAGGAAGCGCAGGCGAACGTGTCGGTTCTGCTGTTCGTCGTGTCGCTGATCCCGATGATCCAGCTGTTCATGCAGCGCAAGGAGCCGGGCTGGCTGATGTTCGTTCCCGTGTCCGCGCAATATTCGCTGCTGAACACGTCGCTGCGCGGCGAAGCCCCGGCGCTGGCGCAACTCGCGTTGTCATGGCTTGCACCCGCGACTCTGATCGCGCTGGCGCTCTTCGCCGTCGCGCGGCGCCTTTCGCGCGAATCGATCCTGATCGGCAAGTAGCGATGCGGCAATCGGGTGCTGCCACCGGACGTTCGCGCGGAGCGCCCGTTGCAGCCGCCGAGATGATGGACACGCGCGAGGTCGCCGCATACCTGCGACTGAAGGAACGGCGGATCTACGACCTCGTGCGACAGCGGGCCATTCCGCACGTGCGGGCGACCGGCAAGCTCCTTTTTCCGCGCGCCCAGGTCGACGCGTGGCTGGCCGCCAAGGGCGCGGCGCCGGTCGCAGCGACCCGCGTCCGCCCGCCGATCATCGCGGGCAGCCACGATCCGCTGCTCGAATGGTCGGCTCGCGAATCGCATTGCGGGCTCGCGATACTCGCCCACGGCAGCCGCGCAGGTATCGACGCGCTTGCAAGCGGCGATGCGACCGCAGCGGCCGTCCACTGGCTGGACGAGGCGAGCGGGGACTACAACGTGCCGCTGATCCGCGAGGCGCTCGCCGGCGCAGACGTGGTCGCGCTCGAATGGGCGCGGCGTACGCAGGGATTGCTACTCGCGGCAGGCAACCCCAAGCGAATCCGAAAAGTTGCCGATCTTTCGCAGAAGGGGCTGCGCGTCGCGAAGCGCCAGCCGGGCGCCGGCAGCGATCGGCTGTTCCGTCATCTGCTGACAAAGGCCGGTCTGGACGCGGATGCGCTCGCGACGTTCCACCGTCCGGCACATGCCGAATCCGAGTTGGCGGCGTTCGTGCGCGACGGTCACGCCGATGTCGGCCTGGGCATCGAGGCAGCCGCACGCGCGAACGGGCTCGCATTCGTCGCGCTGGCCACGGAGCGCCTGGATCTCGTCGCGTTTCGCCGCGACGCGTTCGAATTGCCCCTGCAAGCGCTGCTCGCATGGACGCGCACACCCGAGTTCATCGCGGAGGCACGCAAGCTCGGCGGATACGACGTCGCCAATACCGGCCGCGTCGTATTCAACGCGTAGACGGCGTTGAACGCTCTTTCGCGTTCGTGCGGGACGCGTCAGGCGAGCCGCTGACGTGCGCCGCTACGCCCGATTACTGGGTGTCGTCGCGTTTCTCGGCATCCTGCTGATCATATTCGAGGTGTCGGGACTTCGCGATCGGTTCGATCTCGCGTTCATCCAGGAACTGATCCTCCGTCATCGCGTCGGCGGCTTGCTGCTGTTCGTCTTGCTGTTCTCGCTCGGCAACCTGATCCAGATTCCAGGCTGGCTGTTCCTCGCCGCCGCCGTGCTGACGCTCGGCCGCACGTGGGGCGGCGTCGTTACATACGTCGCCGCGGTGACGTCGTGCGCTCTTACGTTCGTGACGATCCGGTCGATCGGCGGCGACGCGCTGCGGTCGATCGACAACCGCATCGCCGTTCGCATCCTGAGCCAGCTCGACCGACATCCGATCCGCAGCGTCGCGTTGTTGCGGATGCTGTTCCAGACGGCCCCGCCGCTCAACTACGCGCTCGCGTTGTCGGGCATTGGCTGGCGTCCTTATCTGGCCGGCACGCTGCTCGGCCTGCCGTTGCCGATCGCCGCGTACTGCATCTTCTTCGACCTGCTCGCGAGCGGGCTGCACGCGCGGTAGCCGACTGGGCCGGACGCCGGGATCGGTCAGCGATCGGTAAGAGGCGCGCGCCTACAGTCGCATCCTGCCGGTCGCAAGGGTCTTAGCAGAAAGCTCCGGCCCGGCGGCGATGTACCCAACCCTCTCGAAAGGAAGCAACTGTGGCCATCAAGACCCATCCCGCGCTTTCCGCAGCACTCGCCGGCATCGCATTCGCCGCCAGTGCGCCGTTTGCGTACGCCGCCCCGCAGGCCGACGCCGATACGAGCGTGACGAAGCCGCACGTGGTCGCGCTGGCGCAGCCGCGCGCCGGAGAGCGGCAGGCAACGTCGACCGCGCCGCTGACGATGCTCGTCGAGGATTCCGCCGGCAATGCCGTTCGCCTGACCCACGTGCCGGGCACGGGCTGGAAGTACGACCGTGCCTCGCGCGCCGACTCGCCGCTGCGCGCGGCTGCGTTCCAGGCTATGCCAAGCGCCGCGGCTGACGCGAATGCCGACGCGTCGCTGACGGTGTTCATCGACGGCCCGAGCGGGTTCACGTACGTGTGGAATCGTGACGGCGGCTGGAAGTTCATCGGCAAGCTCGTCGACGACGCGCTGTAGACCTACGCGAAAGGACGTCGTGTCGACCACGCGCGTGCTTCATCGGCGCGTGGCGCGGCTCGTCGCCTGAACGACCGCCGCGCGCCCGGCCCTTCTAGCATTGCCGTTGCCAAGCGAGACGCCAATCCGGCTCCGCTGCTGGATCGGCCACGCAGGGAGGGGACATGCGACGAGCATTGATCGGTTGCTTGCTGTGCGCGCCGGCGCTCGCCTGCGCAGCCGGCGGGCCCGATGGCCGCTGGGAAGGCTCGATCCGGATTCCGGGACGCGAACTCCCCCTGGTCGTCGACTTGGCCCCTGGCACTGCGGGCCGATGGACGGGTTCGCTGATCATTGCCGGACTCGGCTTGAAGGGCGCGCCGCTGTCGAACATTGTCGTCGGCGACGCCGGTGTGGCGTTCGATCTCGGCGCCGTGCTGCAAAATTCAACCTACGGACCCGCGACGTTCAACGCGCGGATGACTGGCGACGCCAGCATGGCCGGCGAACTGCGCCAGGCCGGCAATGTTGCGCCATTCACACTGGCGAAAGTCGGACGCGCCCAGGTGGAGACATCCCCCGCGAGCACGCCCGTGCGCCGCGACTTCGAAGCCGCATGGACGGGCCAGGTCATGCTCGGCGATTACCCGCGCACCGTGACGATCACCGTCGTGAACCACGCCGGGGCCGCGGCGACAGCGACGTTCAAGGTCGTCGGCAAGCAGGTGACCGACCTTGCCGTGGACCTCGTCGTCGAGGAAGGCGAGTTTCTCCGCGTCGAATCGTCGGCGAATCGGGTCACGTTCGAGGGCCGCTTCGTCAAGGATCGCGACGAGATCGGTGGCAGCGTCGCGCTCGGTGCATTCGAGCTGCCGCTCGTGCTGCGGCGCGTGCAAGGCAGCGCGTCATGAGGGCGATCGTCAACGCAATTGCGCTTGCCGGCCTCGCCGCCTGCGTCGCGGCGAACGCGCAGTCGACGTTCCGTGGTGACGCCGCGCACTCTGGAACGTTCGGTGACGACGGTCCGCGCCAGTTCCATCGCGTCAAATGGACGTTCCCGACCGGCGACCGCATCGTCTCGTCGCCCGTTCACAAGGACGGCGTCGTCTACTTCGGCGGCGACGACGGCTATGTCTATGCGGTCGACGCCGCCGATGGTCGCCAGCGCTGGAAGCGCAAGACGGACGGACCGGTGCCGGCAACGCCCGCGATCGACGGCAACTCCCTCTACGTCGGAAGCTATGACGGCAAGTTCTACGCGCTCGACGCCCGCACCGGCGCGCTGCAGTGGAAGTTCACGACGGACGGCGAACGCCGGTTCGAGGCCAAGGGACTGCACGGCATGCTGCCGAAGAACCAGACGATTCCGGACGCCTACGACGTCTTCCTGTCGAGCCCGGTCGTCGCCGCAGGTGCCGTCTACTTCGGCAGCGGCGATGGGCACCTCTACGCGCTCGACGCGAAGTCGGGCGAACTGCGCTGGAAGTTCAAGACCGGCGACGTCGTCCATGCATCGCCCGCCTACGCCGATGGCGTCGTTTTCTTCGGTAGCTGGGACAGCTGGTTCTATGCGGTCGACGCGCGCACCGGCCAGCAGAAGTGGCGCTTTCACGGCGGCGAGGATGCGGTGCTCCACAATCAGGTGGGGTTCCAGTCGTCGCCCGCCGTCGTCAACGGCGTCGTGTACACCGGATGCCGCGATTCGAACCTCTATGCGCTCGACGCTGCAACCGGCAGCGAGAAATGGCGCTACAGTGCGAACGGAAGCTGGGTGATCACGTCGCCCGCCGTCGCTCTCGGCAAGGTGATATTCGGCACGTCGGATTCGAGTCTCTACATCGTCGCCGACGCCACAACCGGCAAGGTGATCGCACAAGTGCAGGGCAACGCGTACATGTTCTCGTCGCCCGCGGTCGCCGGAAGCGTCGTCTTCACGGGTGTCCTCAACGGCTCGCTCGAGGCACGCGACCTCGACAGCGGCAAGCTGCTATGGGAATTCCAGACGGACGCGTCGAAGCGCAACGCCGGCTGGATCCTGACGGCAGATCGGAAGTTCAACACGCCCTTGTTCTACCCGTCCGCGTGGCGCGAGTCGCCGATCGTCGCCACGGCGCAGCAATTCGCGATCGGCGGGATCTTCTCGTCGCCGCTCGTCGTGGGCCAGGCGGTCTACTTCGGCAGCACCGATGGCAACCTCTACGCGCTCGAGTAGCCGCCCCTAGCTGCGGCTGCGCGCGCTGCGCCGCCGACGATTCGCGTGCAGCGCAGGCACGCATCGACCACGATCGGCCTCACCCACGTGGCCGCGGTCCCGCGCGACTCGATTGTGGGATTGCGCGGTCGACTGTATGCTGGCGCGAGCGCGCCCGGCGCCGCAACCTCTGGTTCGCCCACGACGCCCGTTGCTTGTCACCGCTTGCTGCAACGGCAGACGCGCCTTTCCCACTCGAAGGAGGCTTCGATGCCACATCGCACTCGTGTTGCCGCCGCGATCACCCTGTTCGTTGCCGCAGGGCTCGCCAACGCCGCGCCGCCGAAGGTCGTCACCGCGCCGAACTCCGATCCGCAATGCTTTGCGCCCTGGGCGAGCGACACGAAGCTCTTCCAGTATCCGGCGAAGAAGGGGCCGTACCGCATAGCACTCGCGAATGGATACATCGCGAACACGTGGCGCATCCAGATGATCAAGACGGCGAAGGCCTATGCGGCGCAGCCCGACGTCACCGCGAAGCTGAAGGAGTTCAAGGTCGTGTCCACCGGCGAGGACGTCGCGGCACAGATCGCGGCCATCAACAACTTCATCGACTCGGGCTACGACGCGGTCGTCGTCAATGCGCAGAACCCCGCGGCGTTCAAGCCAGTGATCAAGCGTGCCAACGATGCAGGGGTTGTGCTCGTCGCATTCGACAACATCCTCGATACCGAAGAGGCGATCAACGTCAACGTCGACCAGAAAGGCCTCGGCAAGTATTGGGCCGAATGGCTGGTGAAAAACGTGCCCAACGGCGGCAAGGTGCTGGAGGTGCGAGGCGTTTCCGGCACGTCGGTCGATCGCGACCGGCACGACGGCATCCAGGAAGTGTTCAAGGCATCGGGTAAGAAGTGGGACACCGTCGAGGTCATCGGCAAGTGGGACGACCCCACGGCGCAGAAGGTGACCGCCGACGCGATCGCCGTGCACAAGAAATTCGACGCCATCACTGCGCAAGGCGGTGACACCGGCGTCGTGCAGGCGATGATCGACGCGAAGCACCCGTTCGTCCCCTTCGGCGGCGAAACGGAGAACGGCTTCCGCAAGTTCTGCGCCAAGTACGGCGCGGAGGGCCTCAAGTGCTCGTCGGCGGGTACCGGGCCGGCCCAGGTGGCCGTAGCGATCAAGACGGCGATCGCCGCGCTCGAAGGCAAGGTCGTGCCGCAATCGGTGAAGCTGCCGCTCGCGAAGGCCGAATATCCGAATCTGAAGGAAGGCTCGGACTTCTATCCGGCGCAGAGCGACAACTTCTTCGTCGGCAACTCGTTTCCAACGTGCGGCATCAACTTCACCGCGCAGGAAATCATGGGCCAGACCGAAGCGAACAAGTAACGACCGACGCGGGGTGATTCCGGCGCGCCTCGGCGTTCCGCGAACGCCCTGCGTCGACGAACGACGACACCGTTGCGTCGCGAGTCAGCGGTCGTTCCGCATCCGATGAGCCTGTTCGGCCTGCAGGGCGTGTCGAAGCGCTACGGCGGCGTGCGCGCGCTGCAGCGTGCCGACCTGACGATCGAAGCCGGTCGCATCCACGCGGTGCTCGGCGAGAACGGCGCCGGCAAGTCGACGCTGATCAAGATCATCGCGGGCGTCGTCGCGCCCGACGAGGGCCGGATGCTGCTCGATGGCGCGCCGGTCTCGTTCGCAACGCCGGCGGCCGCCAATGCCGCCGGCATCGCGTGCATCTTCCAGGAGCTGTCGCTGATTCCGGACCTGCCGGTCGCCGACAACATTGCGATCAGCAACCCGCCTCGGCGGTTCGGGCTGATCGACCGGCGCGCGCAACGGCGAATGGCGGAAGAGGCGCTGGCGCGCGCCGGCGCCGACAACATCCACCCGCTCGCCCTCGTCAAGGACCTGTCGCTGTCGCGGCGACAGATGGTCGAGATCGCCAAGGCACTTGCCCGGAAGCCGCGGCTGCTCATTCTCGACGAAGCGACGTCGGCGCTGACCGCCGCCGACGTGACGAAGATCTATGGTGTCCTGAAGCGCCTCCGCGCGGACGGCCTGGCGCTGCTCTATATCTCGCACCGCATGCACGAGATAACCGAGCTGGCGGACGAATGCACGGTGTTCTGCAACGGCCGCAGCGTCGCGAGCTTCGCCGCGGGCACGAAAAGCGACAACGAGATCGTCGAGCTGATGATCGGCCGCGAGTACAGCGCCGTGTTTCCGCCGCGCACCCCCCGCGCCGCGAGCGGCGCGCCGCCGCGACTCGACGTGCGCCACTTGAGCTGGACCGACCGGCTGACCGACGTGTCGCTGCATGTGCACGCCGGTGAAGTGATCGGGCTCGGCGGGCTCGACGGCCAGGGCCAGCGCGAGTTGCTGCTCGCGCTGTTCGGCGTGCTGCACGGAACGACGGGCACTGTGCTGATCGACGGCAAGCCGGTGGCGATCACGGGCCCCGATGTCGCAAAGCGCAGCACCATCGGCATGGCGCTGATCCCCGAGGACCGGAAAACGGAGGGGCTGATGCTGCCGATGTCGGTGCGCGACAACCTGTCGTTCGCGGCACTCGGCGCGATGTCGAACTGGGGCATCATCGATGCCGCGGCCGAGCGTGACGCGGTGGATCGGATGATCCGTCTGCTTGCGGTTCGCACCGACGGCATTCACGTGCCCGCCGGCGCATTGTCGGGCGGCAACCAGCAAAAGCTCGTCATCGGCAAGTGGCTGATGATGAATCCACGCATCCTGCTGCTCAACGATCCGACGCGCGGCATCGACGTCGGCACGAAGCAGGAGATGTATCAGCTGCTGCGCAGGCTGGCCGAAGCCGGTGCTGCGATCCTGTTCTATTCAACCGACTATGACGAGCTCGTCGGCTGCTGCGACCGCGTGCTCGTCATGTACGACGGATCGATTCGCCGCGAGCTCGTCGGTCCCGAAATCAACGAGCGCGCGTTGATCGGCAGCGCCCTCAACATCGGCGCCGAGAAATCCGGCACGCGTGCATCAGAGGCGCCACGCGCGTGAACGGCGACTGGCATTACCGGCTGCGCGAGCACAAGGGCACGCTGCTTGCGCTGGGGGCGTTCGTCGCGATGTTCACGATCTACGCGGCCAATCACCCGGCGGGCCTGAACGCCAACGTCGCCACGACGGCGGCCAACAAGGGCGTGCTGCTCGCGATCGTCGCGATGGCGCAAACGCTCGTGGTGCTGACGTCGGGCATCGACCTTTCAGTCGGCATGGTGATGGTGCTCGCCAATTGCCTGGCATCGACGATCGTCGTCGGCTCGCCGTTGCAAACGACGCTCGGCGTTCTGGTCGTAATGCTCGTCGGCGTTGTGTGCGGTGCGATCAACGCGCTCATCGTGATCTTCGGACGCTTGCAGCCCATCGTCACGACGATCGCCACCGGTGCGATCTACTATGGCGCGGCGCTCGCGCTGCGCCCGGTGCCCGGCGGCGACGTCGACGCGTCGCTCGCCGACGCGTTGACCGGCCAGTTGCCGGGCGGGATTCCCGCGAGCCTCGCTCTGTTGCTCGCCCTCGTCCTGCTGGTCTGGCTGCCGTTTCGCCGCTCGGTGATCGGCCGCGCCGTGTACGCGCTCGGCTCGTCGGAGGTCGCCGCGTACATGTCGGGCGTGCCGGTCCGGCGCGCGAAGTTCGTCGCTTACACGCTGTCGGGTTTTCTCGCCGCGGTGGCCGGGCTGTTCGTCACGCTGATCACGTATTCGGGCGAGGCGTCGGCAGCCAACGGCAGCACGTACACACTCTATTCGATCGCAGCGGTCGTGCTGGGCGGCGTGTCGCTGTTCGGCGGCTCGGGCAGCGCGATCGGTGCCATCTTCGGCGCGCTGATGTTCCGCACGATCGGCGACCTCCTGTTCGTGTTCAACGTCGAGCCGCTGTGGCAACCGCTGTTCCAGGGCATCGTGTTGATCGCTGCGGTATCGCTCGGCGCGTTTCGGCTGCTGCGCGTGCGCAACCGGCTCGAGCTCTATGGATGACGCGCGCGCCGACGCTCGGCGTGGCGGCGGTGTTCTCGGCCGACGCGTGCGCGCATTCACGCAGCGCATGGACCGGACGATCCTGTGGCCCTTCGCCTGCATCGCCGTCGTGCTGGTCGTTGGGAGCCTGCATTCGAGCAGCTTCCTGTCGCCGGAGTACCTGCTGCAGCAATTGAAGGTCGCGTCGTTCCTGGGCGTGATCGCGACGGGCGCGATGATCGTGATCCTGCTCGGCCAGATCGACCTGTCGGTGCCCTGGGTCGTTGCGGTGGGCGGCATGATGGCGACCGCGGCAACCGGCTGGGGCTCGGTGGGATCGGCGCTCGCGATTCCGGTCGGCGTCGGCTGTGGTCTCGCTCTTGGCCTCGTCAACGGCGCGGGTGTGGCGTACCTGCGCATCCCGTCGATGGTCGTGACGCTCGCCGTCAATGCGGTCGCGCAGGGGCTGATGATCGTGCACACCGGCGGCTTCTCGCCGCAGGACGCGTCGTCGCCGGCGATGCGCTTCATCGCGACCGGGCAGACGGTGCTGGGCATTCCGAATGCGCTGCTCGTGTGGGTGGTCGTCGGCATCGCCGCGGTGTTCCTGCTGACGCGCACGACGTTCGGACGCACCGTCTACGCGATCGGCAACCGCGAGCGCGCGGCTTACCTGTCCGGCGCGCGGACGCGCATCGTCGTGATGAGCGCGTTCGCACTGGCGGGTGGATTATCGGCGCTCGGCGGCGTGTTGCTCGCAGGCTACGCGAGCAAGGCGGCGCAAGCGATGGGCGATCCGTACTTGCTGCCCGCAATCGCCGCCGTCGTGCTCGGCGGCACGTCGATCCTCGGCGGCCGCGGCAGCTACATCGGTACCGTGGCGGGCGTCATCCTGATCACGTTGCTGCAGTCGATCCTGTCGGTGACGCAAATGCCGGAATATGGCCGGCACGTCACGTACGGCGTCGTCATCATCGCGATGCTGCTCGTCTACGGCCGCGGCCGCCGAGCGTCGGACTGAGCAGCGCTCCCCCATCCCGCACCGAGCACATCATGCCACTTGCCCTAACCCCCAGCTTCGACGTCGTCGATGCGCGCTTCTACCGACTCGCGCTTCCCTACGTGAACGTCGAGAAACTCTACAGCGGATGCCGCTGGGCCGAAGGGCCGGCGTGGTTCGCGGCGGGCCGCTACCTCGTCTGGTCCGACATCCCCAACGACCGGATGCTGCGTTTCGACGAGACCGACAACTCCGTCTCGGTCTTCAGGCATCCTGCGCTGCACAGCAACGGCAACACCGTCGACCTGCAGGGACGGCTCGTCACATGCGAGCATCGCAGCCGTTGCGTGTCGCGCACGGAATTCGACGGCACGCGCACGGTGCTCGCCGACCGGTACGCGGGCAGGCGCTTCAACTCGCCCAACGACGTCGTGGTCAAGCGCGACGGCAGCGTCTGGTTCACCGACCCGAGCTACGGCATCGACTCGGAATACGAGGGCGATGCGTCGCCACCGGAGATCGGCTCCAACGATGTCTATCGTCTCGATCCGGCGAGTGGCGACGTCACCCGCGTCGCCACGGACTTCGTGCAGCCCAACGGTCTCGCGTTCTCCCCCGACGAGTCGCTGCTGTACGTCGTCGACACCGGTCTCACGCACGTCGACGACGGCCCGCATCACGTGCGTCGCTTCGCGGTGTCTTCGAACGGCCAATCGCTTACGGGAGGCGATGTGTTCGCCACGTGTCCCAAGGGTCTGTACGACGGGTTGCGCGTAGACGTGCACGGTAACGTGTGGCTGTCCGCCGGCGACGGCGTGCACTGTCACGCGAGCGACGGCTCGCTGCTCGGCAGGATCCTGATTCCCGAAGCGGTTGCGAACCTCTGCTTCGGGGGTCCGAAGCGCAATCGCCTTTTCATCACTGCGACGACGTCGCTCTACTCGGTGTTCCTGAACACGCGGGCAGCAGCCCCGGGATGAACGTGCGTGCCCAGCCGGCGGGTGCGGCAACCGCGAGCGCGATTCGCACGGGCTCGCCGAACCGCGCGAACACTAGGGGCGCCTGTTAACGGCCCCTAGCCCTTCGCGTCGATCTGCGACTGCTGGTAGTTCGCGAGGCCGACGCTGTCGACGAGCTCGAGCTGCGTCTCGAGCCAGTCGATGTGCTCTTCCTCCGACGCGAGGATCGACCTGAACAGATCGCGGCTCACGTAATCGGCGGCCGTTTCCGAGTCGGCGATCGCAGCGCGCAGCGTTGGGTGCGCAGCAAGCTCGAGCTTCAAATCGCATTCGAGCGCTTCCTTGACGTTCTCGCCGATCAGCAGCCGGTGGAGGTTCTGCAGGTTCGGAATGCCTTCGAGGAACAAAATCCGTTCCGTCAACTGCTCGGCATGCTTCATCTCGTCGATCGACGCGTCGCGCTCGTGGTGCGCGAGATGCGCGAGTCCCCAATGCTCGAACATCTTCGCGTGAAGGAAATACTGGTTGATCGCAGTCAGCTCGTTGGTCAGCACTTCGTTCAACCGCTGCAGGATCTTGGTATCACCCTTCACGCGTGGCTCTCCGCCGGTGCAGGCAGTGGTTTTTCGGTGCCGCTATGGAGCATCCGCGACAGCGTTTCGGCTAGCAACTCGCTCGCGCACTGGCGGCAGCAACCACAGGTGACGCCAACGCCGAGCCCACGCTCGAGATCCTCGCCGGACCGGGCCCCGTGCTCGGCGGCCTGGATGATCTGGCGCTCGGTGATGCCGTTGCAGATACAAATATACATGGCGGGTCCCGACAGCGTAAACGGATTCTGCGCGCATCGCACGTTGCGCGCCGCCCAAGTTTAGCCCGTTGCAGATGCAAATGCAAATCGCTCGCATTTACACAACTTCCCAGCCGGAAGCGCCGCTTCCACAGTCTCCGTGAGCCGCGGATGACTGCCGGGCTCGCCAACGCCGCACAGGCGACTTGACTCCGCAAATAGGAATGATTATCATTTCTAAGCAGTAATCCACGGCAAGCCAGTCGCCTCCCCCGGCCGCCAGCCAGCCTCACGCGCAAGCGCATCCGGGAGGCCTATGGCTTTACGACGTACCCCGCTCGCCGCGGCTCTGATCGCAGCGTTCTCCACACCGTATCCGCTGGCGTCCGCCGCCGAACCGCCGACGCCGGCCGCGGAAGCGGCTCCGATCGATCCGTTGGCGGCGTCGGCCGTGCGCGCGTTGCCCGAGGTCACGGTTACGGGGCGCAAGGGTGACGACTACGCACCTGCGGTCTCGACGGTCGGCGCAAAGCTCCCGACCGAGTTACGCGACATTCCCCAGACGATCACCGTCGTCCCGCGCGCCGTGCTCGATGCGCAGGGTGCAGCGTCGCTGTCGGATGCATTGCGCTACGTGCCCGGCATCACGATCGGCGGTGCGGAAGGCGGCCAGATCGGGACCAACATCAATCTGCGCGGCTTCAGCGCGCGTACCGACATCTTTCTCGACGGATCGCGCGACCGCGGCCAGTACTACCGCGACACGTTCTTTCTCGACGCGGTCGAAGTGCTGAAGGGACCGTCGTCCCTGTTGTTCGGCCGCGGTTCGACCGGAGGCATCGTCAACCAGTCCAGCAAACAGGCGACGATGGCACCGTTTAACGATGTGGCCGTTTCCGTCGGAACCAGCGACTACTACCGGCTGACCGGCGATTTCAATGCGCCGCTGTCCGACACTGCCGCGCTGCGCGTCAACGTCATGGGCCAGGACGTCGGCACGACGCGGGATGTGATGCGCAACCAGGATGCGGGCATCGTGCCGACGCTGCGTCTCGGCATCGGCACACCCACCGAATTCACCGTCTCCGCGCTTGTCTCGCACAATCGCGATATGCCCGACTATGGGTTGCCGCCACTCAACGGCGCACCGGCGCCCGTTTCGTATTCGAATTTCTACGGCCTCACCGACGACCGGACGGTGCAGGACGTCGCGGTCGCATCGGCGCTCGTCGAGCACCGGATCTCGAACACGCAAACGATACGTAATCGCACGCAGTTCAGTCACTACACGACCGATGCCGTCGAAACGGGGGCGAGCCGTGTGGGAACGTATGCGAACGGCGTGTTCACGGCATTACCCACGAACACGACGGGCAATCAGACCAATCTGCCGACGAGCGCGCTCTCGGTCCTTCTCGGCAGCCACGATCGCAGGATCGACGATGACGCGTTCGACAACCAGACGGACTTCATCGACCACTTCTCGACGGGATCGATTGCGCACACGCTGCTCGCCGGCGCGGAGATCGGACGCGACACGTACGACAACCAGTCCTACCTCCGCGTCGATCCGGGCATCCGCGGCGCGGCGGGTCTGGCAGTCGTCGCGCTCGATCAGCCGGCCTACGCGGGCGCTCCGGCGAATGCGGTGAAGACAACCGGCAACCTCGTCAACTCGACCGCAGACACGCTGGCAGCGTACTTCAACGATACGGCTGTGCTGAACGAGCAATGGCAGCTCGTGTGGGGTCTGCGCTGGGATCGCTTCAAGGCCAGCCTGACCAACAGCATCAATCGCGACAACACGGCCGGCAACGTGGCGCCGCCCTCTGCGAGCCAGACGGTGACGTTCACCAGCGTTCGCGCCGGCGCGATCTACCAGCCGACGCGTCAGGAGTCGTATTACGTCGCGTACGGCACGTCGTTCAATCCATCGCTCGAATCGCTGACGTTGACGAGCGGCCAGCAGAATCTCGACCCCGAAAAGAACCGCTCGTTCGAGCTCGGTGCCAAATGGGACCTTTCCGGCGGCAAGCTGTCGCTCACATCCGCTGTGTTCCAGGTCCAGAAGACGAATGCGCGCACGCAGGTATCAACCGGCGTTTACGAGCTCGATGGCGATGTCCGCGTCAACGGGGTCGAATTGTCCGCGGCCGGTGTACTTGCGCCGGATTGGCGCGTCGTCGCCGGTTACACGTATCTCGACGCCGAGATCGTCAAGGCGTCCGCGTTCGACGGGACGCAAGGCAAGGTGCCCGCGAATACGCCGCGCAACGCGGTCAACGTATGGACGACATACGACATCAGCCGAGAATGGGAGATCGGCGCCGGGCTCACCTACCTGTCGGCGCGCTTCGCGAACAACACCAACGTCGTCACCGCGCCCGGATTCACGCGCTTCGATGCGACGCTCGCCTATCATCAGCCGCGTTACGACATCCGCCTGAACCTGTTCAACGTGACGGACAAGGACCATATCGCCGCGCTGATCACCTCGGACGGCGGACGCTCGGTCCCGGGCATCGGTCGCACGCTGCTCGCGACGCTGACCTGGCGGATCTGACGCCGTGGTCATCGCCATTCCCGACGTGCTGGACCCGCGATGCGTCGCCGCGATTCGCGCGGCGCTCGACAACGCGGGTGACGCATGGGTCGACGGTCGAGTGACGGCAGGCTATCAGGGTGCGCACGTCAAGCGGAACCTGCAGATCGACGAGACCTCCGCGGTAGCGCGCACGGAGGGCGACGCCGTCGTCGCTGCGCTGGAACGCAACCCCCTGTTCATCAGCGCTGCGCTGCCGCACCGCGTCTACCCGCCGATGTTCAACCGCTACGAGCACGGCATGCAGTTCGGCACCCATGTCGACGGCGCGATCCGGCTCGTCCCCGGATCGGGTACCAAGTTGCGCACCGACCTGTCGGCGACCCTGTTCCTCACTGATCCGGCCGACTACGACGGCGGCGAACTCGTCATCGAGGACACGCACGGCGCGCACACGGTCAAGCTTCCAGCGGGGCACATGATCGTGTATCCGGCGGACAGCCGCCACCAGATCACACCGGTTTCGCGAGGCGCGCGGATCGCCTGTTTCTTCTGGGTGCAAAGCCTCGTGCGAGACGGTGCGCAGCGCCGGATGCTGTTCGACCTGGACACAGCCATCCAGCAGCTGACGGCAACAGGTGCCGACGAATCGGCGCGCGTGCGGCTCGTCGGGTGCTATCACAACCTGCTGCGCATGTGGGCGGATACGTGAGAACGCTGTGGTGGCTGCGCCGCGTCCATGGCTGGATCGGACTATGGGGTGCCTTCCTCGGTCTGCTGTTCGGCGTCACCGGCGTGCTGCTCAACCATCGCGCGGTGATGAAGCTGCCAGCGGCGCAGACGAACGAACGCAACCTGCAACTGAAGCTGCCGGTGCCGGTGCCGTCAAGCGCCGAAGCGATGGCGGCCTGGGTGAGTACGGAGCTCGGTTTTCAGGATCGCGCCAGCCGCATCCGCGACGAACCCGCGCGGCCCGTGCCCTGGGGCGATCGGACGCTGCAACAGCCTGCGCGCTGGTCAGCGATCATCGCGACACCTGCCGTGTCGTACCAGGTCGAATACTGGGCCGGCAACAACTACGTCAACGTGCGCGCGGGCGAGAACAATTTGTTCGCCACCCTCAACAACCTGCACAAGGGTACGGGGCTCGGCGTGGCGTGGGTGCTGCTGGCCGACACGATCGGTGGCGCCATGGTGCTGCTGTCGATGACCGGTGTGCTGCTTTGGACGCAGCTTCATCGCAAGCGGCTGATCGGTCTGGCGATCGCGGCCGCATCGACGGCGCCGACGATCGGGCTCGCCATCGTCGCGTTATGACGACGCTGGCGCCGCAGCGCTACAGCAAGCGATCCGTAGCACCTTCGCGCGTGTCGTCCGGCACGCACGCATAGTGGCCCGCGTCGAGCGGAAACAAGCGGACCGGCGTCCCG
>Ga0207697_10000006_pt1 | contig 82632 bp, 75 predicted proteins | sample KBSSwiS5withPhiX_FD_184293 | JGI IMG/M metagenome (GOLD analysis project Ga0207697, IMG submission 184293) | Switchgrass rhizosphere microbial communities from Kellogg Biological Station, Michigan, USA, with PhiX - S5 (SPAdes) (version 2) | ecosystem: Host-associated > Plants > Roots >... | reverse complement strand
GAAATTGCGAATAGTGGCGAAGCCCTCCTCGAACATCAGATACGATGAAGATTTGAGAAAACTTGAGCCGGCGCCAAATCGCTCGCAAAATTTCAGAAACCCTGGAGTGGATTTGATTCCGCCGTCGGAGATATCGGTAGTGAAGTAATATAACGTTTGTGAATTGCCTGTCTGATTATCGGTATAATTGATCCGCACTCCGGGGATGCTACCGCCCTTCTTTCCCGGCGCGCTTTCTCCGAAGGCACCGCTGCCGTTCAAAGATCCGAACGTCACATTGGTGATCGATTTATCGGCGCGCGCGATGAAAGTGTAGAGAATAGGCAGGACGCCATTTAGGTTCTGCTCGTGCAGATCGATTTTCATGTCTTTGGTGATGAAATAGGTCGTGCTTAGCGAGGACTTCATCGCGTTCTCCAGGTTCCCTAGCGCACCGAAGAGGTTTGCGATGCGCAGAGGATCGGGTGGCGGCCCCATCGATTCTTTCCCGCAAAGAACATAGACCGAAGCTCTCGGGAAAAATTGATCCACGTAGAGGAAATCGGGGCCGCTGAACATATAAAATGCGACCGGAATTGGTTGCGTCGCCTCCGGAAGAGAAATGTCCTCCCAGGCGTGCAGTTTTTGGAGTTGGCGCACAGTGAGTCTTGAAAACTCCCTTTCAAAGTAGGCGGAGTGTTCCTGCCATGCCGGGTTGCGGGTGAGCGGCGCGACCGGAGAATCCGGCGGCACGGGCATCCCGGCGAGGAAGCGTGCAACGTCATTTGGCCCGGCGACTATGGGAAGTGCGCGAGGCGCGACCTCCAGATTCTCCTGTGCATGAACGCGGAGCGCCCCTGCCAGGATCGACAATACAGTCGTGGTGACTGTTTTTCCGAAAGAGTTCTTTTTCATCTGGATCGAGCGAGGCGTTTTCCGACGCAAAAATAGAGCAGCAAACCGAAGAGCGCCGTACCGAGACCAGCCAGGGACTCTCCGCTATGCCAGCGCAACAGATAAAACATCATCCAAATTGTGATTGCCGAGAAGAGTATCGGAGGGAGCGGATAGCCCCAAACTCGATACGGCCGCGTGAGCTTCGGATGCCTGAAGCGGAGGACGATTACACCGAGCACAGCCAGCAGCGAGCAGATCAACAAGCTGAATTGAGTGTAGCGGACGACATCTTCGAAACTCCGGGTCAGCAAAAGTAAATTCACGACGAGCAGTTGCAGGACGATCGCGTTCGCGGGAACGCCGTGTTTGTTTTTCCGGCCAAGCAGCCGCAGCAGCCAATGATCTTCGCCCATCGACATCGTGACACGCGGACCGATCCACGTCATAGAGCTGATCGAGGAAACTAATCCGAGGCAAATGACGGCGCCGGCAACTGCTCCACCAGTCGATCCGAAAATGTGCTTACCCGCGACCAATGCCACTTCGAGTTGGCCTTTCAGTTCTTCGGTTGGCGTGGTGGCGAGAAAGATGGCGTTGAGCAGAACATAGATCACAATCACAATGCCCGTTCCGACAAGCAATGAACGCGGAACATTTTTTTCGGGTCGCTTGATTTCGCCTGTGATATAGGCCGCTGCGTTCCAGCCCGAGTAGGAGTACATCACGAAAACGAGCGCGATCGCAAACGACCCGCTAAAGATCGACATCGTATTGTCGGACCCGGGCAAAAAACTGATTGGCTGCTTCGCCGGAAAGAAGAATCCAGCGGTGATAAGCGTGCCGATCAGAAGCAACTTCACGAGTGTGGAAAGATTCTGGAAGGCGCTGCCGATCCGCAGATTCCCGAAATGAAAAGCCGCAACCACCCAGACGATGACAAACGACAACGCAACCGGGGACCCCACGCCAAAGACTCCGACAAAATATTTTCCAAAAGCCATGGCCGCGAGCGCGATTGGCGCAGCGAAACCAACCGTGGCGGAAACGAAACCTGCCATAAACCCGAGAGCGGGATGATAAATCTGCGAGAGAAAATGATATTCGCCTCCGGAACGCGGGAGCGCGGCGCTCAGTTCGCCGTAGCAAAGCGCACCGCAGAGCGCTGCGATCCCGCCGATGATCCAAAGCATGAGCAGCGCGAACCCGGATTGAATTTCCGCCACCTGAAAACCGAGACTCGTGAAGATGCCGGTGCCGATAATGTTGGCAATGACGATGGAACACGCAGTGACGAAACCGATCGTCCGCCGCGGCGGGGACGTTTTCAGAGAAGGAGCTTCAGCGATCTTGGTCATCGTTGGATCGACAATCCCGAAATTCCGGGGACTCGCGAGCTCTTTCGAAGTTGCATTCGAATGCATGATCAGGGAATGGATTGGCGACGGTATGGTTTTTTGGCGCGGCAATTCGTTACTGGTCAAAATGATTGCCGGGTGATACTCCAATTTTTGATGAGTTGTCAGAAGCGATTCCCGGCATCATTTTGAAAGTGGCATGAACCCACATCCCAAGCTCTCCATCGAATCGGCCACTCAACTCGCGGTCTTTCTTGCAAATCGTCCCGGGGCGCTTGCCCGCGTGTGTGAAGCGCTGGCTAAAGCCGAAATTAACATCCACGCACTAGCGACTTCCGACACGGTCGATCACACAGTGGTGCGCATGGTGGTAAGCGATCCGACCAGGGCGCTCATGCTTTTAGGCGAAGCCGGCGTGCTCGCGCTCGAAACCGAAGTGCTCATGATCGAAACCGCAAGTGAACCCGGCGTGCTTGCAAAAATCGCCGAGCGCCTCGCCGAAGCCGAAGTTAATATCGAATACGCTTATCTCGCAGGCGGCCGGGGATCTCAAAAAGGTCTCATCGTACTTCGCCCATCAGATGTCGAAAAAGCGCAGAGCGTCCTGCGTGATTTGTAGGCGGCTCTGGCGCTAATAGACGCCCGGGATCAACCGCTTTGTCCGCCGCATATAGGCGCGGTAATCCTCCCCGAGCGCTTGAGTGAGCGCGCTTTCTTCGATTCGAATGCGCCAGAGGAAGGCGCCGATGATCGGAACCGTCAGGAATAGGGGCGTGAGCCAGTTGCCAAAACAAAACCCCAGACCGACAAAGGCCAGAAGCGCGCCGGTGTAGGTGGGATGCCGAACATAGCGATACGGCCCGGAATCGACCAGCCTGTGCTCGGCTCAGATCGAAACATTCACGGTAAAGTATCGACCGAGGTACCCGATCGAGTACCAGCGCAGAGCCAGCCCCGCCAAAAAAAGAATGAAGCCCAAAAAATAAAATCCGCGCGGATATGGGAGGACTGCCTTCGGAAAAAGCCAGATCATTTGAATCCCGAGACAAAGGCTCGCAATGATAACGGTCCAGAGCAACAAGAGTGAGCGGTCTCGGGAAACAGCCTGCGTCCGCGAGTGCCGAGTGAAAGCAAGATAAAGTTCCGAAAGCCCATAGAGTGCGGCGAGCAATAATGGATTAGGCAATCGCATGAGGAATTATTTTTGGAAGGCCGTGTCCCCTCGTACGATTGTCCGGCTCAAGGGGTAGCTCGACAAGCTCAAATGGCCATGGCCCCGGGCGGCGTTTGACTAACTCACGGGCGAATCTCGATGGCCGTGCCGTCCGGTGTAACGCGCCAGAGCTCTTCGATTTCTTCGTCGGTAAGCGCGATGCAACCCGCCGTCCAATCCTTCCAACGATGAAACGCGCCAATCCAGCCGCGTCCGTTTTGAATTCCGTGGATCATAATGTCAAAACCAGCGAAGACGCCGCGCTCTGCGGCGCGCGCGTTATCGTCATCCGAGGGATAGGAAATGTGGAGCGCAAGATGAAAACTGCTGTGCGGGTTCCGGCCGTCGATCTGGTAGATTCCTTCCGGCGTTTTCATGTCGCCCTCTTTTTCTTTCGGCCCAATCGGGCTGCGGCCCAGCGCAACGCGATAAGTTTTGAGCTGCCTGCTTTCGCGAAAGACCGATAATTTCCGGGCGGCTTTTTCAACGACGATGCGATTGATCGTCGTACCGCGGGGCAGGGGATGCCAATTGTGGTGCGCGTAGAAGTAAACAGCCAGCGCGAGCGCCCAGATGACGGCACACAGTAGAGTGATCTTGCGAATCACATCCGGAGTTTTCGCGACTCTTCGGGAAACGCAATAGCCAGGGATCGCCGTCTCCGAAAAGTTGCGGCTGTAGCCACGGCGCTGTGCCGCCGTGCGGGTGGCCCGCGCTGCGAGCTTCTCGACACAGCGAGGCGACTACAACAACGTGTGCCAGAAAGTTTGCGACCTCGAAAGCTACGCACCGTTCGTGATTGCCAATGCGCGTTTCATATTGGATAACGCGGCAAGTTTATGACTTCGGTAAAAACTTGGCTCGGTTATCCCTATCCGCTGGGCGCGACCTGGCTAGGCAACGGCGTAAACTTTGCCCTCTTTTCTGAAACGGCAGCTTCGGTCGAGCTTTGCTTGTTCGACAATATTGAGGCCACCGAGGAGAACATTCGCATTCCCGTTACCGAGCACACCGATCAGGTATGGCATGTATTTTTGCCTGAGGTGCGGCCAGGACAATTGTACGGGTTTCGCGTTTCCGGGCCGTACGATCCGGAGCGCGGATTACGATTCAACAGTTCCAAACTCCTCCTCGATCCATATGCGAAGGCCATCGCCGGGGAGGTGACTTGGGCCGATGAGATGTTCGGTTACGTCGTCGGAGGCAAAGACGAAGATTTGACCCAGGATTTCCGTGATGATGCGTGGGGCGTGCCTAAATCCGTCGTAATCGATAATGCGTTCGACTGGGGCGACGACAAGAGACTCGGCATCCCGTTGCACCGCTCTGTGATCTACGAGGTGCACGTGAAGGGCTTCAGCAAACTTTGGCATGATGTACCCGAAGAATTGCGTGGTACCTACGCTGCCTTGGGCAGCCCGGCGGCCATCGACTATTTCAAAAAGCTCGGTGTGACGGCGCTCGAGCTATTGCCGGTGCACGCGCATATCGACGACAAAGTTCTGATCGATCGCGGACTGACGAATTATTGGGGATACAACACGATCGGATTCTTTGCTCCGCACGCGCAGTACTCGGGCAGCGGGCAATTCGGCCAACAGGTTGTCGAGTTCAAATCGATGGTGCGCAATCTTCACGCGGCGGGCATCGAAGTGATTCTCGACGTGGTTTACAATCACACCGCCGAGGGAAATCATCTCGGTCCGACGCTCTGCTTCCGCGGGATCGACAACCTCGCTTATTACAGATTGCGGCGGGATAATCTGCGTTTGTACCTGGACTTCACCGGTACCGGAAACACGTTTAACCTGCTAAATTCTCGCGCCCTTCAACTGGTGATGGACAGCCTGCGGTATTGGGTGCTCGAAATGCACGTGGACGGATTTCGCTTTGATCTCGCTTCCAGCCTGGCCCGCGATCACGAAGGCGTGAATAAACTGCACGCCTTCTTCGAGATTATTCATCAGGACCCGGTCCTCTCGCAGGTGAAGTTGATCGCGGAACCGTGGGACGTGGGCGAAGGCGGCTACCAAGTTGGAAATTTCCCCGTGCTGTGGGCCGAATGGAACGGCAAATATCGTGATACGATGCGGAGCTTTTGGAAGGGCGACGAAGGCCGCATTGGCGAGCTACCTTACCGGCTCACTGGCAGTCCCGATCTTTATCAGCACAATGGACGCCGCCCATACGCGAGCATCAATTTCATCACTTCCCACGACGGGTTCACCCTGACCGATCTGGTCAGCTATAATGAAAAGCACAACGAACCGAACGGCGACGGCAATAAAGACGGCGACAATAACAATCACTCCTGGAATTGCGGCGTGGAAGGTCCAACAGACAATCCGGAGATCAACGCATTGCGTGAGCGTCAGCGCCGGAATTTCCTGACAACACTTTTTCTTTCGCAGGGCGTGCCCATGCTAAGCGGCGGCGACGAGTGGGGCCGGACGCAAAACGGCAACAACAACGCGTATTGCCAGGACAACGAGATCAACTGGTTCAGTTGGGCGCGCGACGAGAAAAGGAATCAATTCCTGGAGTTCACGCGAAAGCTGATCCAGTTGCGAAAGGATCATCCTGTGTTTCGCCGTCCAAAATTTTTCCAGGGGCGGCGGATTAGAGGTTCGGAAATCAGGGATGTGATGTGGTTTAATCCCGGCGGTTGCGAGATGAGCGATGAAGAATGGGCTTCGCCGTTTGTTCGTTGCATTGGAATGCTACTGAGCGGCGACACGATGGACGTGTTTAACTTCCAGGGCGAATCGATTCGCGACGACACATTTCTGTTGCTGATCAACGCGCATTATGAGCCGATCCCGTTCGTTCTCCCGGGACAGGAACACATCGAGTGGCAACTCATTCTCGACACCATGGACCCGAACGGTTTCTTGAGGGAACCGAGAAAATTCGCCTCCGGGGACGATGTCGATCTTGGCGGGCGCGCTGCGTGCCTGCTTCAACTCGTGGGCGGCGCGCAAGCTCAGGCGCGCGAAGAATCGTGGAAGAAACGCCGCGTCGAACTTCCTGCACTGAGCGCGGAAGAAGAACGCGCCCGCGGGAAATAGCGCATGTGTAAGAAATTTAGGCAACGCGACCTTGCCGTTACAAACGAATCAATGATAGAGTGTGATGCGCGCCTGTTGGTGCGCGGCCAATTTTTGGTCAGCGGTTCGCCATGACACCGACTTCTCTCATCATCGTCACTGATCGAGGCAGTTTTAGAGCATACCGGGTGACTGAAACACCCACTCGTGGACCGAGCTTACAACTCGTCCAAGCGTTCAATATCACAGACGCGCACGGCAGGCTGGTGGACAAGGTAAGCGATTTGGCGGGGCGATTCCCGGTGAGCGACGGCGCAGGTGGGCGTCATGCGAATTCGATCGCGGAACGGACGCAGCTCGAAACTGAAACCGACCGCCGCATTCTTAAAGAGCTGGCGGATCAAATTGTGAAAATTGTCTCGAGCAACGGGAAGCAAGGCTGGTCGTTCGCCGCGCCGTCGGAAATTCACGCGGCGATCGTCGATTTGTTACCTGCCGCGGTGCGCGACCGGATCGTCGAGCACGTGAAATCCGATCTGGTCAAAACTGAGTCGTCGAAATTGCCGGCACATTTTCGTTCGCTGCGGCAGGTTTGATCCAAAGATGATGCAAACGTTTCAAAGGGAATCGGGTTGTACCTCTTTTAATTTTTTAAGTAATTCACACACATTTTGCTTCGCTCAACAGAAACGGCGGGCTAGTGTCCAATAGTTATGCAATTGCCTGTTAAGATCACTTATCGGGGTCTCGAAAAATCGGGCCAGATCGACAATCTCGTTTTGGATTATGCGGCGCGTCTGGAGAAATTTTGCGACCACATCAACCGCTGCGATATCGCCGTCGAGCAAACCAATCACACCCATCAAAAGGGAAATCCCTACCGCTGTCGCATTGATGTGACCGTTTCACGCGGCCATGAGCTGGTGGCCGACGAAAGACAGATGGACAACGGCACGCACAAACCGCTCAACAAAGTGATCCACGACGCTTTCAAGACGATGGAACGGGAGCTGCGCCGCGTTGTGGACAAGCAAAGACGTGACGTTAAAACGCACGCCGATTCGCGCTCGCCGAAATAAACGAGATACAAGAATCAACGATCGCGAGGGACGTAGCGCGCGACGCGCAGAAAGAAAGTAAATAGCGTCATCGAAGCGTAAACCTACGCATATACCTGCCAGCGACTCTGCTCCCGAAGCTTTCGGAGTTGGCTGCAGCGTGCTCCCCCCATTGGGGGCCGGGCTTGAGGGGCAGCTCACTCGCCGGAGATCACCCGCTGGCTCTGAGGCAACCGGCGCGTTGTCTCCAGCCCACCCGGGCCCGCTGAAAGCGGACGCTGCCGATTAGTGGGCCTCGGTCGGATTTGCAGGAGCAGCGTTAATCGTGCCCTGCATAAAGGGATGAATGCTGCACTCGTAGGTGTACGTGCCCGCTTTACGAACGCGGTAGCGGAACGTCAGATTCGCCGAGTCGATCGGACCATCCCATGGTCTGGCTCCCGGAGGCACGGTGAGCGACGTGGTCGTATGCATTCCGCTTTGCCACCGCCAGATAATCGTGTCGCCTACGGCCACATTCAGTGTGGCCGGCGTGAACTGGAAGTCAGCCACCCTGACCCTCCAGGTTGCCGCGAAGCTGGCAGACATCGTGCTGATTAAAACTGCTGCGACAAGAAGTAACTTTTTCATAGCGCATTTCTCTACGCAGACTATGGACGATTGCCAGGAATATTTTCAACTGACAACGTGTGATAGGGTAACAAGGTTGTTACTTTCAAGACAACGTGTCTGCCCCATCGCTCGTCGCGACGGCTCGGGAGTTGAGCGGCATTATTAGGCCAATCATGGAGGAGACGCCAGCAGCACGCAATTCCCCTTTTCACCAAAGCTCTTCCAATTAAGAATGCCCAACGTGGCTACTCGATTCCAAAGCCGGGCGCGGAGAAAAATCCAGCCATCCAAGTGGCCTCGATCGGGTGATCAGACCATCCTCCAGCTCCTTACATACGGGTTAGGCAATGTATGGCTTAGGCTTTGGCACACTTCTTTACTGTCTCCCACGTGCGAGTGGTCACTTCAGATCCGAAAGTTGCTTTGATCAGTTCCATGAATACTGGGCCTCGCGGGCCTGGCACATAAGCGCTAAATGCCTCGCGACTGCCTGCCGCCAATATTTGTGCGCCATCTCTCTCGACCGGCAGAGACGACTTCGGACTCAGTAGCTTACGCGCAAATGTGACGACCTTTTTCGCATCGGTGGGTAAATCGAAATCCGCATACGGGTCGGCCTCGATCAAGTCATTGAGATGCTCCACCGACCGAACAATCGTATAGAAAGAACGGCCCAGCTGTTTCGTCAAAGCAGTTTCAATCCGGCGCTCCATCGCTGCCACCGACCCGCTGGCACTATCGAATGCCACATTCCCACTCGAGAGAACAGTCTTGACTTTAGTGTAACCGGCAATTTCCAAGCACTGCTTGAGATCCGGCATCTTGAGGTTCGCCGGGCTTACTCCACGAAGTAAAGCAACATATCTAGGCATAATTTCTTTCCGAACCGCCTAACGAGACCAAGATGAGCTGCCGCGAGCGAGGGAGCACATGACAACAGGATAGGGATTCAAGCTAAGAAAAGCAAGTTAATGCGGCGGCTCGCGGTCGGCTCCATCGCATGGTTAGGCCTTGTCATCGTCTACTAGTCTCCCTCTCGCGAATCTCCTCTTCGCTCCAGTGGCTACAACACGTCAAATGCCATGAGCCATCGAATCGGTTCGCATCAAAATTGTATTGGCCATCCCCATGAACACGCACCTTGATCTCGTAGCCGTTCAGTGACAATAAGATCGCGTCATGTCCTGACACACGCTAGCCCGAGGCAAATGATCTACCGAGGGCCGAACGATCAACCGTCGGATAAAATGTGACGTTCGGTGGTGTCTCTCCGCGGGCCAAGACCTTTGACGCAGCAGCAACCCCTTGGTCCTCTCGTGGCGCGTAATAGCCATCCCACATCCACCAGAACATCATCGGTGAAGAAGCCAACAATATAACGCCGCAGACGACGAGAATCAGAAACATCGCAAAACGACTCATCTGGGAATTCCAAGCCTAACGAGACAAAGCTGAGCCACCGCTGGTGACCGCGAGCGTGGCAAACTCGGGGAACTGTTTCATGAAATTAAAAGTGGACGTCACACCGGCCAGCGGTTGGCTCCAGCGATTGGTTAGGTGTCACGGGTGAATCGCGCAACAAGATGAGATGCGGCCTCCAATGCGGGCTCTCGATAAATCGCTTCGCAGCGCGCGATCTGCAAGTCTTTTTGCGCGAGTGCATCTCGCGCCCAATACTGTCGAACATCGCCGATGGGTAGATCATCTGTCTCGTTATCGATGGCGACAAAAGTGGTGAGATCCGGGTCGCGCTCATCCAGCCCAGCATGTCCGCCGCAAAACTGCCGAATCTGCCGCGCCCCTGCGATAATACTGATACGGCCATCGAGAATCGCCTGCGCCACTTGCGCAACGTTCTGCTCAGCCGTGCCGGAGTTGGTATCGGGTAGCGACATGGCACCTAACGAGAATTCGGCCCAATTTTTGGGTGTTTCAAGAGAAATACCCAGATTTTGGGTCTAATCCGACTTGAGTTTGAGAGAGCGAGCGGCAGAATCGGGATCGCCACGCCACAAACGCTAGCCAGCAAAGGGCCGGCAAACAAACCCAAATTGCTCGACCAGGTTCGAAGCGTTCTCCGGCTAAAACATTACGGCATCCGGACCAAGCAATTGTATGTGACCTGGATACGCGCGCTCTCAATAAGCCAAGCATCGGAGTAAAGAGTCCGCTGGACTGAAAGGTTCGCGAACGCGTGGGCGCGTTCGCCAGCACGCAGGACGCGCGCGCTCCACTGAAGGATTATGCGGGGGCGCCGCCGAGGGCGCCGGGCAGCGGAGGCGTGACGTCGGGCGCAGCTACAACTTGCTTGGGCGGTTTTTCGGCCGGCATTTGTTTGCTCGGCGGTGGTGAAACGCCACGTGGCGGATTAATCAAGCGACCGTGTTCGACGATTTCTTTAATTTGCGAGCCGTCGAGCGTTTCGAACTCGAGCAGCGCCTTTGCGATTATTTCCAGTTTGTCGCGATGCGAAATGAGCGTTTCCTTCGCCAATTGATACGCGTCATCGAGTAGTTTTTTTACTTCCTGATCGATCTGCTCTGCCGTGGCTTCGCTGTAATCTCGCGCGCGGGAAATGTCGCGGCCAAGGAAAACGTAATCTTCGTGGTCGCCATACTCGACCATGCCCATTTTCTCGCTCATGCCCCATTCGCAAACCATCCGGCGGGCGATGGCCGTAGCCATCTTGATGTCGCCGCGAGCGCCATTTGTGATGTCGCCAAAGATGATCTCCTCCGCAACGCGGCCGCCCATGCTCACGGCCAGACCGGCCAGCAGCTCGTTTTTGCGGTTGGTATATTTGTCTTCCTCCGGCAACCACATGGTCGATCCCAGCGAAGGACCCCGCGGAATAATTGTGACCTTGTGAAGCGGCTCGGTGTGCGGGAGAAGCTCGAGCAAAAGCGCGTGGCCCGCTTCGTGATAGGCAGTGTTCTCCTTTTCTTTTTCGCTCAGGGCAAGACTTCGGCGTTCCTTACCCCAACGAACTTTGTCGCGCGCTTCTTCCAGCTCGGCGAGGGTAATTCCTTTCAAGCCGCGACGGGCGGCGAGCAACGCCGCTTCGTTGATGACATTGGCAAGCTCCGCGCCGGAGTAACCCGGGGTCCCGCGCGCGACGACAGCAAGATCGACGCCTTCGGCCAGTTTCACTTTCTTGGCGTGAACGCGCAGGATTTCCTCGCGCCCTTTGACGTCGGGTAAGTTGACCGTGATCTGGCGATCGAAACGGCCTGGTCGCAACAGGGCGGGGTCGAGAACATCGGGACGGTTGGTGGCCGCGATGATGATCACCCCTTCCTGGGTATCGAAGCCATCCATCTCGACGAGCAATGCATTGAGGGTTTGCTCGCGTTCGTCGTGCCCGCCGCCGACGCCATGGCCACGATGACGGCCGACTGCGTCAATCTCGTCGATGAAGATAATGCACGGGGCGGATTTCTTGCCCTGCTCGAACATGTCGCGGACGCGCGAGGCGCCGACCCCGACAAACATTTCAACGAAATCCGAGCCGCTGATGGAAAAGAACGGGACATCGGCTTCGCCTGCGATGGCGCGCGCCAGCAGGGTCTTGCCAGTACCGGGCGGGCCGACCAGGAGGACGCCCTTGGGAATGCGGCCGCCGAGCTTCTGGAATTTCTTCGGATCACGCAGGAACTCGACCAGCTCCTGCACTTCGTCCTTTGCCTCCTCGACGCCGGCGACATCGCGAAACGTGATCTTGTTCTTGTCCCGGGCGAGCATGCGCGCTTTCGATTTCCCGAAATTGAGGGCGCCTTTTCCGGCCATGCGGATTTGCTGGCGAAACAAGAAGTACAGCACTAGCAGGAAAAGGGCGATCGGGAGGAACCCGATTACGGTTTGGGCAAGCACATTCGATTCGGTTTTGATCGCCGGTTGAATGCCCGCTGCCGCGAGTTTCTCCTGCAAATTATTGGTGAAAGTTAAATAGACCGTGGTCCGAAACGGAACGGGCTGGGCCGACGTTGGGCCTGCTCCCTGGCGAAGGTAAGCGCCGCGCAGGGTTTGCGTCGTTCGGCCATCTTCGACGACAAGAGTGAGCGGATAATTTTTGTCGTTAACGATCTGCTTGTTCTCGAGCAGCTCGATAAAGCGGTTGTAAGGCACGTCTTCGAGGGGCTGCATCCCGCCCCGGAAATAGAGCATCGCGATGGCTATGCACCCGAAGCCGATCGCCAGAAGAATGATGCCGCGCCAATTGAAATTGGGTTCATTGCTGCGGGATTTATTCTCTCTTTGGGGGTTACGATCGGTCTTTGGCATAATCGAAATAGAACCTTAACAAGGACAAAAAGTTACCATGAACAAATCGGCAATGCAAAAGGGGCCAGCCCACGTGATTCGTTAGAACGTTGCATTGGATTTCAGATTTACGATTCAACGGCTTAGCATGGCGAAGCCCTTCCATTCCTTCGAGCTTCGTCATTCGGATTTCGTTCATTTTCTTTCCATCTATATCGTAGCCACGCATTGCGTCGTTCGCCGATTTCGGTAAAATTTTGGCCGAAACGTACAAATGACAGAACTGGTCTCATCGGTAGCAGACAGAATCGACCGGGCCGTCCAGCGGGTGACTCCGTTTGCCTTTCGGGTGCGACGGACCGGGCGCCGTTGGGTGCGCCGGGCTTTGCGCAAGCCGCGCAGTGTCTCGGAGGGGCCAAACTTGCTGCCCTTGTTGATCCAAGTGCTGGCGAGTTTTACCAAAGCGGACGGTGTTATACTCGAGGAAGAGATTGACTCGAGCCTCGGTTTTCTGCGTTATGATTATCCGGAGGCGGTTTACTCGGAGCTGAGACAGTTGTTTCGGCAGGCGCTTTACGAGCAGCAGGATCTCGCTGCCATGGCGCAAAAACTCGGTGCCCAGCTGAGCACGGAGCGCAAGATCATGCTCGGCGTTCAGCTTTACGATCTCATCTCGCAAGCTGGTTTGAAACAGGAGCAGGTTGTTGCCTTCTATTCGTTCATGTCACAACTCGGCATGGCCGCGCAAGCAATCGACATCGTTTACCAACTCAATGCGTCGGAGGATTCGGATCCTTCGATCTACCAACACGGCGCGTCACCGCTCGAATCGCTTTCTTTCGGAACGGACGGAAAGGCCGATGTGACGGTCAAAAACCTGACCGACACCGATCGTTTGATGGCGTTCCGCTACCACGATCTGATTTTGTTGAAGAATCATAGCGGCCAGACCGTTTCCGTGCGTGGGAGACCACTGGTGCGTGGCGGGTTCTGCCGAATTTATCCTGGGCAGCGTATTCTGGTTGGCAATCAGGTCCTCAGCTATCAGGAACTGGCGCAATATTTCAATGCGAAGAAAAATGTTTCGCTGCCGCAGATTTTTATCCGCGTAAACAAGGATGCGGACGAAGTCGCACTGGAGCGCTCACGGACGCGCGAAAGCTCGCTCCGAGTTACTTTCGGATTAAAGGTGCGCGTCAAGGCGTTGCGCGATGTCGATGCTGAGCTCAATGGAGTGAAATTGAAGGCCGGCACCAAGGTGGAAGCGACCTTGGAAGACAAGATCCTCTTTCACAACGACAGCGAGATGGATCTAAGCGATCTGCGCCGGCGGGCTCGTGCGTTGGGTGGCCGATTTCAATTAAAAGCCTCCAAATCCGAATACCTGGTTTCCAACGAGCCGAGCCGGCTTCAAGCCGACGATATTCTACTTTCCCCCGGCACCAGCGGCGACGTGCTGCTGAAAATTTTCTGCGATTACGACCAGCGGGTGGGCCAGTTGGAGGTCATTGAAGCCGATCGTCCGATTCTGGTAGGCGATGCTCCCGTGCGTACGACCGCGCCTCTCAAAGACGGCGACACTATTCGAATCGACGTAGGACAATTTCTGCGGTGCAATTTCTCGGAGCGAATCATCGAGGAAGAGCGCAACATCATTCGCACGCTCGATGTGAACGAGGTTACGCATCGGTTTAACAAGGGACAGGTCGGGCTCGATGGAGTTTCTTTTAGTGTCAGTCGGGGTGAACTCGTTTGCTTGATGGGTGCGAGTGGTTCGGGAAAAAGCACGCTCTTGAAGGTGCTGGCCGGCCAACTCCAGCCCACCAGCGGCGAAGTTATCCTCAACGGACAATCGCTTTTTCCGAACCTCGACCTTCTCAAGCACTACGTCAGTTACATGCCACAGCAAGACGCCTTCGACGAGCATCTCACTATCGGCGAGAATCTGCAGTTTGCGGCGGCAATACGCGCGCCGCACCTGTCGCGGCGTGATCGCACGCGGCGCCTGGAGGCAAAACTGATCGAGCTCGGCCTCGGCGAACGCCGGGACGCAGTCGTGGGCAGCCCGGAGAGCAAAACGTTGAGCGGCGGCGAGCGCAAACGCCTCAACGTCGGTGTCGATATGATCGGCATGTCGGACGTTTATCTTTTCGATGAACCAACTTCCGGCCTCTCCTCGAAGGACTCCGAGCACGTCATGGAGATCATCCGCGGAATGGCGCACAACAAGATCATTATTGTCAGCATTCACCAGCCCAGCTCCAAAATCTTCCAGATGTTCCACAAAGCGATCCTTCTCGACAAAGGAGGACGGCTTGTCTTTTTCGGCACGCCCTCGGACATGCTTCGCTATTTTGCCGAAGCGGAACACCAGCATCAGTTCGGCGCCGAGCTGGGCGCCTGTCCTTCCTGCGGAACGACCCGCCCTGAGTTTATTTTTGACGTCTTGGAAACGCCGCTGCGCGATTTAAGCGGTGACATTATTTACGAGGAAAACAGTCGTGGCCAGTTGGTCGCAGCGCGCCGTTATTCGCCGGAATTCTGGCGCGACAAGTACGAAGCATTTCGATTAATCCAAGACGTCAAACAAGTTTCCTTGCGCAACGAGCCGACTGGGCCGTTACCTGCTGCGCCCGCCGAAAAGAAGCGCCTGCCCATTCGCTGGCACGACGAATGGACGCAATTTCGCACGCTGCTGCGTCGCGCCTTCATAAGCAAACTGCGCAATCGCGCCAACCTTGTCATCACCATCGGCGTTTCGCCCGTGCTCGCGTTACTCATCGCAACCATTCTGCGCTATTCAGAAAGCGGCACATACGATTTTGCGTCCGCTTATCACATTCCGACGTTTTTGTTCCTTGGCCTGATCGTTGCGATGTTTCTTGGGTTGACCAACAGCGTGGACGATATCATTCGCGACCGCCCCGTGCTGCAACGGGAGCGCAACCTCAACGTTCGCCTGTCGTATTACGTTTTCTCAAAGACGGTGACCCTTGGTGTATTTGCTCTGATCCAGTGCGTGCTTTTTGTCCTGATCGGAAATTACGTCCTCCAAATCCGCGGGATGTTTTGGATTTACCTGGGAATCATGCTCATGACGGCACTGGGTGGTGTGTCCCTTGGTCTGGTGATTTCTTCGCTCGTTGCCGATCCGAAAACGGCGGCCAACATCGTCCCGCTCGTCTTGATTCCGCAGATTATCATGGGCGGAGCCCTCATCAAGTATGAGGACATGAACCGGAATCTCGCTCTGGTTTATACACTCTCGCATTGGTTCTCCGAACATCCGAGCATGGATCAAAGCAAGAAGATGGAGAGCAAGCTGGAAGTGCCATTTGTTTGTCAATTTATCGCCATGCGTTGGTCGTACGAAGAGATTGTTCTCGCGCAAGCCAAGCTCAACCCGCTGACGCGCCGGCAAGATCGAGCCAGCAGCGAAATTCAAAGACTCGCGCACAAAGCGAGCACGCCTGAGGAGCGCAAGCGCCTGGACGACTTGAAGGAAGTTTTGGCATTGCTCTCCGGTCTCGAAGGACATTCCGTGAAGGAGATCGATCGCTATCTCAAACTAGTCGACCCTGTCCTCGCCGGGAAACAGAAGTTCGATCGCACACTTTTCCGAGACGCAAATGGTCCGGTCACGGCCGAGCAGATTTATGTAAATCAGAAGGTGTCTGATCTGATCTCAAACGCCGAGATGGAGCAAAGTGATTATCGCCGCGGCAATCGGCCCAACGTCTTCTTCGGCGCGCAAAAACAATATTTAGGGATAAAAATTGGCGCATTTGTCTTTAACACGACAGTTCTGATCGCATCAACGCTTGGACTGCTCGCGCTCATTCATTGGATTTTGCGAAGGCAACTCGAAGTACGCAGGAACTAGCGTTGTCCAGCAGTCATCCTAAGCGCTGTAGACGGCGAAGGACCTCACGTCCGGTGATGCGTTACTTAAATTTTGCTTGTGTGAAGCGGCGCGCAGCGGGAGGACCCTCGCTTCGCTCGGGATGACAAGCATGGCAATTGAGCGTAGAGAAGCGACCAACACGAAGATGGCCAAAAGAAAACGGACAACAACGCGCCTGATTGTGGCTGCGAGCGAGACCGATCCCGACATGTTGTACGCGACGAAGTTTTGGGCGCCGGATCCATTTATTTTCCTGGAGCGAAACGGCAGGCGCACACTTGTCCTGAGCGACCTGGAGATTGATCGGGGCCGCAAACAGGCCGACGCCGACGAGTTCGTTATGTTCAGCGAGCTCGAACGCGAAGTGCAGGGAAAATCCAGGAAGACGCCTCCATACGAAAAGGTTCTCGCGCATTTTTTGCGGAAACGCGGTGTAAGATCGGCGATTGTTCCCGCAGGTTTTCCGCTTCGCTATGCGGAGACGCTTGCCGCAAACAAAATCCGGGTCCGGGCAACCGACGGTCTGTTCTGGCCGGAACGTGAAGCGAAATCGGCCACGGAAATTGAACTGATGGGCCGTGCCTTGCGAATTACCGAAGCAGGACTCCGTCGTTCGATTGAAATTTTGAAAGCATCGAAACCTGACGCCAGGAAACGATTGCGCTGGAGCGGTAAACCACTGACTTCCGAAATCCTCCGGGCAGAAATTGACTCCACGATTCTGCGTGCCGGTGGCGTTCCGACCGGGACGATCGTCGCCGGTGGCGATCAGGCATGTGATCCGCATGAGCGCGGATCGGGTGCTCTCTATGCGAACTCGCTCATCATTCTCGATGTTTTTCCGCGCGACGCGAAGACCGGCTATTTTGGCGACATGACTCGCACCGTCTTGCGGGGGCGCGCGAGCGAGGCGCAGCGCAAGCTTTGGGACACGGTGAAGGCTGGGCAGGCGCTGGCTTTGAAAAAGATCAAGGCGGGCGTGGATGGGATGGCGATTCACAAGGCAATTCAGCAATTCTTCGCAGACCGTGGTTTTCCGACGGAGATTCGCAAAGGCCGGCGAGTTGGATTTTTCCATGGGACGGGACACGGGTTGGGACTGGAGATCCACGAGCATCCCCGGTTACAAAAGGTTACGCTGAAAGAGCGACAAGTACTGACGGTTGAGCCCGGATTGTACTATCCCGGAGTGGGTGGCGTGCGTCTGGAAGATGTAGTCGTGGTCACAAAGACCGGCTGCAAGATTCTGTCCCGCTTTCCGAAACGGCTCGAAATCTGAGGTGGATCGGCCGCTCCGCCAGACGATGCTAAAACAGGTGCGGCTTTGCCGTCTTAATTCGCATCAAGCAGTGGCTGCCCGATCCACTAATGAACGAAGCACGCGGTTGCGCGTCTAAGTTTCCTAGACACACTTAAGACAGGCATGTTTTATCCTTTCGGTTTCGGCGGCTCCAGTTGGCTGCTGTACATAGGCGTCCCGCTGATTATCGGGCTCTGGGCACAGTTTCGTGTCAGTAACGCATTTCGAAAATGGGGCGAGGTGCGCGCGGCCTCAAACATCACCGGCGCGGAGTGTGCCCGCGAAATCCTGCAGGCGGCCCAAATTCACGATGTCGAGGTTGTTGAGACGAACGATTTTCTTGGGGACCATTATGATCCAAGGGACAAGAAGCTGCACTTGTCCAACGGCGTCTATCACACGCCCTCGGTTGCGGCTGTCGGCATCGCTGCGCATGAAACTGGTCATGCCATTCAACACGCAAAAGCTTATGCGCCACTCAAGTGGCGAATGGCCATCGTGCCGGTCACAATGGTCGCGTCGCAAATGCTGCCCTTTGTGATCATCGGCGGGCTCTTTTTTCACCTCACCGGTTTGATTACGCTGGGCATTTATTGCTATTTGATTTTACTTGTCTTCCAGCTGATCACGCTGCCAGTGGAATTCGACGCGTCGCGCCGCGCGAAAATCATCTTGCAGCAAATGGGAATTGTTAAGCCAGGGCCCGAAGTTGCCGGGGTAAACCAAGTGCTAAACGCGGCTGCACTCACTTACGTGGCTGCATTTATTGCGGCACTGGGCAATTTGCTCTGGTTGATGTCAATTCGTGACAGGCGCTAATCGAGCGCGCTGTTAAAGAAAATGAGTTCTTCAATCGCCCTGCCCGCCAACGGAGGGATTCGCGTCGGCGAACCTGCTCGCCGGATTTCCGATTTGTTATCGTCCGGTCTCGGCGCTCGTGCTAAATCTAAGCAGAAGGCGATGAACCAGCCGAGAACCGACGAAGATCAGGAGTTGGTAGCGCGCACGCAATCTGGCGAGGCCACTGCGTTTGATCAACTTGTGGTCAAATACACTCCGCGCCTTTACGGGTTGGTTTACAATATGACCTCCAACCACGAGGACACGAACGATCTCCTGCAGGATATTTTTTCCAAGGCCTACAAAGCGATCCGGGGGTTTCGCGGCAAATCGTCCTTTTATACCTGGATTCATTCGATAGCGGTAAACATGACCCTGAACTTTCTTAAGAAGCGAGGCCGGCGTTTTCAACTGAGTTTGGATGACGTCGATGCCGGCGTTCAAAATGACAAGGAGTTCATGGAATTGACGGCGACGAGCAGTCCCGTGCGGGAAGCAGACCTGTCTGAGCTGCAGCGAAGATTGAACGAGGCCATGATGAAATTGTCTGATGAACACAGAGCCGTGGTGACCATGTTCCATATTCAGGGAATGCCCCATGCGGAGATTAGTAAAATCTTGCGTGTTTCAGAAGGAACGGTACGTTCCAGGCTCTTCTACGCGAATCGGCAACTGCAGAATTACCTGGACGAGTTTCGGAAAAACCCTGTTTCTTAACCGGCGCTGAAATGGACGAATTCAACGACAACGAAATCGCGAGGCTACTTCGGTTGAAGCGCTACGAGCAACCGCCACCTGGCTATTTCGAAAATTTTCTTCACGAGTTTCATCGCCGGCAGCGTGATGAATTGCTTCGCCAGCCGCTTTGGCGGATCTGCTGGGAACGCGCTCACGATTTCATGTTCCGATTGGATGTTCGGTCCCTGGCTTCTTATCCTGCGGCTGTCGCGGCAGTCCTGGTATGCGCCGCAGTCATTTCATTGAAGATTTATCAGGAGCCACAGGCGTCCAACGTCGCTCTCCAGAGTCCCTCGGCGTTATCCGAGGCGGCGAATAGTGATGGCGAATGGACGCTTGCGTCTCCGGTGGCCACGCGGATTTTCCGGACGCAACCGCTTCGTAGCCTTGATCAGAGCGCCCAGACTCACACCCGCGGTCGCGGGATCCCGCCACGTTACGTGCTCGATAGCGTCCCCGTGAGTTATGTGTCGAGTTTCAGATTTTAGTTGCGCAACGGGGTGGCCCTCGCGGGCTCGGTTCGCGTCAATCTGCCGACTCAGCCTCGCGATGGGGTTTTCGTTTGTCGCGGTTCCTCTTTTTTACGCTCAAGAGCCAACCGCTATTACGCTTAGCCAGCAGGTTAAAGACCTCTTTCGGCGGATGGCCAACGCGGTGGTTAAGATTCACGGAGTTGACGAGCACTGTGAAATTGCAGGCACCGGATTTTTCATCGATCCCACCGGGACCCTTTACACAGCATACACGGTCGGCGGTGAAGCGGACAATTTCACGATTGAATTTAATGGTAAGAAATATCCAGCGCGCCAGCTTTTGGCAGATATCCGCAGTGGGACGGCGATATTGAAAATAGACGCAGTCACTCCGGCGTTGCCGATTGGAAAATCCGAGGAGCTGGAGGTGGCAACGCCTGTCGTCTCGATTGGTTATCCCCTGGATTTGCCCAAGACCCCGAGCTTTGGCATGGTCGCGGGGTTCGATCGAAAATATCTCGGCCGCTACTTTTCGACCACTCACCTTCGCCTGAATCTGCCAACGCAGCGGGGCGAAGCCGGTGCGCCGCTCTTAAACATGAAAGGGGAGGTGGTTGGCATTGTGGTGAGCAGTCTCGAAAACAACTCTTCGTGTTATGCCGTGCCAATTGAGGCGGCGGAGAAAATCCGCAGCGACTTTGTCCGTTTCGGTGAGGCCCGCCACGGCTGGGTTGGGATCAATGTATCCGAGGCGCCTGCGCCGGTAGAGGGTTCGCGAGCGGAAATGACCGAGATCATGGAGGCTACGCCGGCGGCCAACTCCGGAGTAAAACCGGGCGACATTCTGCTGCAAGTGGGACGAACCAAAGTAACTCAACCGGAAGATGTGCTGGATGCTTCGTTCTATATTACTGCCGGCGACACGGTCCCGATTACTGTGGTGCGTGACGGCAAAAAACTCACCTTTAATGTGCAGGCTGAAATTCATCCAGCCAGCGAACGCAGGCCGTTAATTGCCTCGCCCACCATAAACCGCGCCATTCCGCTCAAGCTCGATTCTGAAGGACGGCGCACGCCTTAACAGCTGAGCTAACTCGGAAGGAAAATTAGCCCCTCTCTTGCCTCGTGCAATGACCAGTCGAGGACGCGATGTTCAGATCATTTTTCGAAACTCCGCGTCATCGATAATCCGGACGCCGAGTTCTCTCGCCTTATCGAACTTGCTGCCCGGCTCCGCGCCGGCCAGCAGGTAATCGGTCTTCTTGCTAACGCTGCTGGTCACGTGTCCACCGAGCGCTTCGATTTTTTCCGTCGCTTCTTCCCGTGTCATCGAAGGCAGCGTTCCGGTCAGGACAAAAGTTTTTCCGGCCAGCGATAATTCCGTTGCTTTTTTCGCCGAAACTTTTTGGCTTTTCGGCTGGATATTCAGTTTCTCTAATCGCAGCAAAATTCTTCTTCCGGTCGGCGTCGCGAAAAAATCAACGACACTTTTCGCCACCACTGGCCCTAGCTCTGTGACAATTCCGTTTTGTTTCACATGCTTGGCCTTTGACGGCTTCGCAAATCCAACCTTGATCAACCGGTTCCTGATTTCGGCGAGATCGTTTCTCAATACCCGACACGTCTCCGGATCCTTGCGTCGGAGCTCCTTTGCTTGTTTCTTCTTCTTCTCGTAATCTGCGATGTCCCGAAGGTATGGTGAATTCGCGACGTTATTGAGTGTGCTGTGGAAGCGAGCAAGTTCCATAGCGGTCGTTTTTCCCACATCGGGGATCGCAAGAGCGTAAAGCCAGCGCGAGAGCGGCAAAGTTCTCGCGCGCTCGATTGCCTGGATGGCTTTGGTCGCATTTTTCTCACCGAAAATGCGCGGCGCTTCTTGGCTGCCGAGATTCAATTTAGCAAGTTGATCGGTTTTTAGTTCAAACAGATCGAGCGGCTCGCGGATGAGCCCGCGCTCGACCAATTTGTCCGCCACAACGCCGCCAATGCTTTCGATGTCGAGTGCGCCGCGCGCCGCGAAAAATTCCACGTGTCGCGTCGTTTGTGCGGGACACTGAAGATTTTCGCAGCGCCAGGCGACGAACTGCGGATCGCGTCGGACCGGACCACCGCACGTCGGACATTTGCCGTGGATGTGCTTGAGAAAATCAAACGGCGCGGCGCCACGCGGGCGTTTCGATTTCACAACCTCAACCACGGCGGGAATTACTTCGCCGGCTTTCTCGATCACAACAGTGTCACCGATTCGGATGTCTTTGCGTCTGATTTCGTCTTCGTTGTGCAACGTCGCGCGGCCCACGGTGCTGCCGCTTACCAAGACCGGTTCGAGCACAGCGACTGGCGTCAGAATTCCAGTCCGTCCAACCTGAATGACAATGTCCTTCAAGCGCGTCTCCACGCGTTCGGCTGCGTATTTGTAGGCGATCGCCCAGCGCGGCGATTTTGCGGTAAACCCAAGCCGCTCGCGTTGCGTAAATGAATTGACTTTTACTACCGCGCCATCGGTTTGATACGCAAACTTGTGACGGATCCCATCCAACTCGTGAATCGCATCCAAAATTTCCTCGACTGAATCCGCGAGCCACCAGCGCTCGGCACCCGGCAAGCTCAGCTTCTTCAGCAGCGGAAAAATTTCAGAGTGAAGACCGACATCCACTCCTTCGATTGCTCCTGTTCCGTAAAGCACGATACCAAGCGGGCGTTTCGCCACGATCGCTGGGTCGAGTTGCTTCAGCGAACCGGCCGCAGCGTTGCGGGGATTTGCAAACGGCGGCAGGCCTTGCTTCTTGCGTTCGTCGTTAAGTTTTTCGAAGCCTTTCCTGTCCATGTAAACTTCACCGCGCACTTCCAGAAGTTTTGGCGCCGCATCGCGCAGGCGCTCCGGCACCGAGCGAATGGTCCGGATATTTTGCGTGATATTGTCACCCACATTGCCATCTCCGCGGGTCGCCGCCTGGCGCAGCTTGCCGTTCTCGTAAATGAGCGAAACCGCGACGCCGTCCACTTTTGGCTCGATCACGACGGGGATTTTTTCATCAGGTAAGAGCCGCCGGATGCGGGCGTAAAAATTTTTCACTTCCTCTTCCGAATAAGTGTTATCGAGGCTGAGCATCGGGATGAGATGCGCGACCTGCTCGAAGGCTTGTAACGGCCTTCCGCCGACGCGCTGCGTCGGGGAATCCGGCGCAACAAGATCTGGGAATTGCGTCTCGAGATCGACAAGTTCCTTATAGAGCCGATCGTATTCGCGATCGCTGATGATCGGCGCGGCTTCTTCGTAGTAGAGCTGATCGTGCTTGCGGATTTGCTCTTGCAGCTGCTCAATTCGCTTTGCGACTTGCTTCTCGTCCACTGTCATTCTGCACGATACGAGCGCGCCAAATCTCGGCAATTCGCGCACCCGTTGTAGCGCAAGCGCTTCGCTTGCCCGGGCGATGAACGCTCACTAAGAGAAAAACTCGCTCGCGGCAGGCGGAGCGCCTGCCCTACAATACGGAACTGTGAAACCCGGCGAACGTATCCTCGGGGTCGAAGGGGGCGGCACAAAAACCGCATGGGTGCTTGTTGAACGACGTGTAGCCGAGGGCGCTGACCCCGGCTCGCAATGGGCGATTCTCGACCAGGGGAGACTGCCGCCATCGAATTTTCGCCTGATTACGCGGGAACGGTTGCGCGCCATCCTCGATGAATTGCCGAAGGAAATTGATCGAGCCGGAATTTTTCTGGCTGGCTGCGGTCCTGGCGAAGATCAACAATCACTCTCCAGTCTTTGCGCGGAAATTTGGCCGGCAACGAAAATCGTCACGGGAAACGATCGCGATTGTGGGCTCGCCGCGGCGCTTGGAAGCGGCGAGGGGATTGTAGTCAATGCCGGGAGCGGCTCGTCTGTTACGGGCCGACGCGGCGACCGGATCGAGAAGGCCGGCGGTTGGGGACACATCCTCGGAGACGCCGGCGGCGGTTACTTTATCGTCATTCAGGCGCTGCGTTTTATCTTGCGGGAATACGATCTGCGGCGCGGCGAAGGGCAATTCGCTGCGAAAATTCTGCAAGCACTTTCGTTGAACAATTTTGACGAACTCGTCCGGTGGGCGCAAACGGCAGACAAAATGGAGATCGCAATGCTCGCACCGGCCGTTTTCGAAACGGCCGCGAGCGGTGACACCCATGTTATCGAGATCATTGAAAGCGGGGCGCAGGTCCTGAGCGAATACACCGAAGCGGTCGCATCCCGTCTGCAAATGCTTGCGCCAAAAGTCGTGTTGATGGGCGGTCTTTTTCATCGCGACTCCCTCTACACGCACTCATTTCGACGCAGGCTGAAGAAGAATCTTCCAGATGCTCGTGTCGCAACCGCGGAGCGATCGGCCGAGCTTGGCGCGGCCTGGCTTGCGGCGGCGATCGGCGATGACGTCACCTTTCAGGCCAAGCTTTCTCCGAGCGAGATCGACGATCTGGCTGTCGCGATTACCGAACAACGCAACCCACGTTCGGAGAACTTGGAAAAAATGAGCACGCGAGAACTGGTCGAGCTTTTTGTCGACGAAGAAAAATTTGTGCAGGACGCGCTGCGCGGGGCGATCGGCGCGCTGACGCACGCAACAGAAATTGCAACTGAATCGCTGCGAAATGGCGGCCGCATGTTTTATGTCGGCGCCGGCAGCAGCGGGCGCATCGGCTTTCTGGATGCGAGTGAACTCCCGCCGACCTTTGGAGTGTCGCCTGATCTTGTGCAGGGAGTAATCGCGGGCGGCGCGACTGCGATTTATCGCAGCGTCGAAGGAGCGGAAGACGAGGAAAGCACAGGCGCGCTGGCAATGAACGAGAGAGGAATCAACAACAGGGACGTCGTTATTGGCATCACAGCCAGCGGGCGAACGCCCTTTGTTCTCGGTGCAATTGGGCGGGCAAAATCGTTAGGGGCGACGACCGTTCTGCTCACGTGCAATCCCGCGCGGTCGCAAAATACAAATGCCGATCTTGAAATTCATCTAGCTGTTGGGCCTGAGCTCTTGACCGGATCGACAAGGTTGAAAGCAGGGACGGCAACGAAAATTGCGCTTAACATCATTAGCACTGGCGCGATGGTCGCGCTCGGGAACGTCCGCGGCAATTTGATGATCGATCTGCATGCCGCGAGCGTAAAATTGCGTGATCGCGCGGCGAGAGTGGTCGCCGGACTGGCAAGATGCGATTACCATTCCGCCCGGAACATGCTGGAGGCAGCTGACTGGAATCTGCGTGCAGTCGTGGACAAGCTCTAGACAGCGCCTTCGATTCTGGTCCAGACCGGTCGCATTCGGGAACTACAGAATTCGGTTCGAAGCAAAATGTTCACAGAATCTTTGATTTCGATAAGCGCAACGCAAGCACTTGGCACGATGACTTAACCGAAAGGAAACTCATGCTCTGGACAATATTTGTTATCTTGCTGGTGCTCTGGCTGCTTGGATTGGTCAGCTCCTACACATTGGGCGGATTCATTCATCTCCTGCTCGTTATTGCGATTGTGATTCTGATCATCAACTTGATCCAAGGCCGGCGTCCGTTGTAAATTCGTGGCAATGAAACCGGCCGCGATCGTCGGCATCGTTCTCATCGTCATCGGCATCATCGGCTTCGCTTATGGTGGCCTGGGTTGGACGACCGAGAAAAAGGACGCGCAACTAGGTCCTCTTCAAATTACTCACAAGGAGAGTCACGGAATCGATTTTCCGCCAATCGCCAGTGGAATTTGTCTTGTGGGCGGAGTTGTCCTTGTGATTGTGGGCAGCCGAAAAAGCTGACCAGCTGCTAACCGCCGGCTTTCAGTACGGCGAACGTCTTACTCCCTTTGCGGTCGAGATAGAGGAGGACGCCGCGTGTTGGATCAGCTTTAGCGAGCGCTTCGCGAAATGATTGCACATTCGTTACCGGTTTACCGTCAACTTCCGTGATGATGTCTTCGCGTTGAATGTCTTGTTGCGCGGCCAGACTGTTGTCCGCTACGTCGGTCACAATGACCCCATGCTGAACAGCGAGATGAAGGCGTTCGGCAACGTCCTTTGTCAATTCCTGCACCTGCAAGCCAAACTTGCCCGTATCTTGCTCTCTCGGTCGAGGGGGTTGGATCGACTCATTTGACGCCCGCGCAATCTCATTTGGCAATTCACCAGTCTTAACCGGCACTTTGACCGTCTGTCCTTTGCGCCAAACAGTCAGCTCTACATTTTGACCGATTTTCTTTTTCAAGATCTCATGTTGAAGCTGCGTGTCGGACGCAACCGGCGTTCCATCGACCTGAGTAATCACGTCGAAAGGACGCAGGTCGCTTCTCGATGCCGGGGCGTCTGCCTCGATCGTGCGGACCACCACGCCTTTGTCGGCCCCTTTGAATAGATCACGAATTGCAGGATCCTCGCCGAGCGTCTCGATGCGGATCCCTAGCCACGGTCGCACGATCTTGTGACCAGCGATCAGTTCGGTGCCGATCTCCTTTGCCATGTTAATCGGAATGGCGAAGCCCAGCCCGCGATTCATGCCGTTGATTAGCGTGTTCATACCAATCACTTTGCCGTCAATATCGCAAAGCGGACCGCCACTGTTGCCGGGATTGATCGACGCGTCCGTCTGCAAATAATCCGAGATGGAGTACCCGCCGGTGGAAAGTAATTTGTTGCGGCCCTTGCCGCTAACCACACCGTAAGTAAAGGTGTAATCGAGTTTGAACGGCGCGCCAATCGCAAACGCAAATTGGCCTACGCGCACAGCGTCGCTATCGCCCATTTGCACGACCGGCAAATCTTTTGCGTCGATCTTAATGACGGCGATATCGGTCTTTTCATCCGTGCCCATCACCCGGGCTGGAAAGTCGCGGCCATCTCTCAACCTCACTTCGATTTTATCGGCGCCTTCCACCACGTGAAAGTTGGTGAAGATATAACCATCTGGCCGAACGATGAAGCCGGAGCCTTCGCTTTGGATCGGTTGGAACCCGCCCGGATTTTGCCGCGGACTATTTTCGTCGGGTGGCCCTTGAAAGAACAGGTCATCCAATAGCGACTTTTCGGTGGCCTCGCTTTTCTTTGAAATCTTAATAATGACAACGCCTGGTGCCACGGTTTCGAAGACTTTTGCAAACGCATTGTTCAACTGATGGACGACGTCCTTGCCAGCTTCTGCCGCGGAAGGTGGCACCGTAGCAGTTGGGACGACCTCTGGCTGGGCTGCAAACGATGTAATGATTGCAGCGCTCAAGATCAAAATGGATAAACGCATTGCTTGGAACTTGGACAGCGCGGAACATGCAACGTTCAACTGGATACGTCCAATCCCGGGTTACTCAAAGGCGCTTTTGCGGTTCAATCGCAGCAGTACTACATTCCTTAACGGAGCTCGGATAATTTTTGGCTCGACCCTGTTTATGCGTGCGTTCAAGAGGCGATTTGTCTTTGGGGCAGGCGTGGTGCTTTTGATATTGTTTTGGGCGATAGCGGTTGGTCCTGAGCCGCCTGCGCGCATTTCGATCTCGCCTGCGGAACTGGTTCGTGCCGTCACGATTCAGCGCGATGCGCTCATCGACTTGTGCTTGATTGAACACGTCGATCCAAACGGACGCGATGAGCAAGGGCGCACGCCACTGCTGATCGCAACATCGCAACAGGATTGGAAAACGGCGCGCCGGCTCATTGATGCTGGCGCACTGGTTGACCTCGCCGATAAGAACGGTTTCACAGCGTTAATGGCCGCCGCGATGCATGGCGATCTTGAGATGTTCCGCTTGCTTCTCGTGCGCACTGCCGATCTCCATGCAGAAGCGCAGACCAATGATGGGCGCGATCTTCTGGGATTTGCCCTCGACGGCGCGAATAAGGAGATCATCGAAACCGTAGTGGAGCGCTTACCGGCGGCATCGCAGTGGACAACCAGCACGCGGCGTGCTCTGACCGCAGCGCTGCAAGCGGGGAACAAGAACCAACTCCGATTGCTTCTTGGCAAACATTCAGTGCCTCCGACGCCTGAAGGCAAGAAGGTGCCGTTTCTTGCTTATGCCATCGCGGGAAACAACTCCTCTCTTTTTAGCACACTTCTGACTTGTGGCGCCGATCCCAACACAATTCTGCCGTCGCACTGCGACAAGGACTTTCTGGCGCTGCTCTTATCGAAGGGCTTTCGGAGCTACGTGGAAGAAGACAGGAACCTTACTGTCATGATGCTTGCCGCCGGGCTTGGACAGGACGACTACCTGCGCGCTCTGCTCGATGCAGGTGCCAACCGGAGCCGACTCACGAGCCGGAACAAGATGTCTGCGTTGGATATTGCCGCAGAGACAGGTCACTGGCGCGCCGCACAAATTCTTCTCGGTGGCGGACCATCGCCGGATCGTTTGCGCCTCGAAATTTCTCTCGCTTTGCAACGGGTCGCCCTCGTTAAGAACGGCGTGCCGGTGTATCGCACGCAATGTTCGACTGGTCGACCAGGTTATTCGACCAAAAGGGGCGAATTTGTGGTTACCAATAAGGAACGATACCATCGATCCACCATCTACCATGTGGACATGCCATATTTCATGCGACTGAGTTGTCTTGATTTTGGAATGCACGCGGGCTACGTGCCGAATCGTCCTGTATCACACGGCTGCATTCGGTTGCCGGAGGAAGCCGCTCGCAAATTCTTCTCCGAAATTCCGGTCGGCACGCTCGTAACCGTGCAATAAAGATGCGCTGCTGTAACTCCGGCCGCTGACCGCCGAGGGTCTGGATGAAACCTTTGATCTTGTTTGCTCCCGGAGCAGGCGCGCCTTCATCGCATCCCTGGATGCAAGATTGGAAAAAGCGTTTGTCTGAAATCGGCGCGGTCGAAACTTTCGATTACGACTACATGCGCCAGGGCCGAAGACGACCTGATCCCTTGCCACGATTGATCGCCGCGCATCGAATAGCATTAAACCGCGCGCGAGATCGACATCGACCTGAATCAATGATCCTGGTCGGCAAGAGCATGGGCGGCCGCGTTGGTTGTCATGTATCACTCGAAGAAAAGGTGGACGGATTAGTTTGCCTTGGATATCCGCTCTGTGCGATGGGTGACTGGACAAAACTCCGCAATGAAGTGTTGCGCGCTCTGACCGCGCCGATCCTGTTTGTTCAAGGCACCCGCGACTCGCTTTGCCCGCTGGACCTTTTGGAGCGCGTTCGAGCCGAAATGAAAGCCCCAAACTTCTTGCATGTCGTTGAAAGCGGCGATCATTCTTTGCGCGTGCCCAAACGCGAGCTTGAAAAAGCAGTGGAGACGCAGTGTGGTATCGATGAAAGAATCCTCAAAGCCATCGCTGGATTTGTTGATCAAGGAGCCGTCAGTGCAGGCTAGGTGAATGATGCGAAAGGCCGGTCACCCTTCCATCCGCTCCGATCAGGTCGAGCCTGTCAAAGTCAATACTGGCGACCGGGAGGCGCTATCTACGTAATTCGTGTCGCGAGACAATCATTCGCGCGAACTGGACCATGGCAGCGATGAGCTGAAGAACGATCCCGGTGAAGAAAGGCCAGAACGCGCCGAGCAAGACGGCGTTATACAATTGTAACAGCGTCGCTGCCGTTCCGAGAGTCGTGAACAGAAAAAAGATGAAGTTGGCAGGCGCGCCCTGCGACCGCTGTAGAGCGAAGCGCCGAAAAGCAGTCATCGTTGTGATAGCGAATGGTACGAAAACGACGAACGCAATACAGCTGCACCACCTCCAGACTCCCGTTAGGGCAGGTTCAATGGTGAGGAACACCAGCGCAATCGTGCAAAGACCAAGCGGCAGGATTGAATTGGCGAGCAAAAGTCGCAGCCGAAATTTGTCGAGTGTTGACCATTCGTGTACGGATTCGCGGCGAAAGGCGACTACCACGCCGGCAAAACCGGCAAGCGCGACGGCAATTTGCGCCGCCGTGCTAAGAGCTTCACCCGGTTCCATCGATCGTCACTTCATCATTCCCTGGCAAATTGCGGAAGAACTATTTTTCAGATGGCGGCTACGTCAGCACTACTTTGCAAACACACGAGCTTTCAATAATCTTTCGCCTACAACTACACGAAAGGACTAACAAACCATGGCTACTTACGTCGCGCTGATTCAGTTCACAGAGCAAGGTATTCGAAACATCAAGGACACAGTCAAACGCGCAGACGCTGCGGCGGCGGAGGCGGAGAAAATGGATATAAAGATCGTCGAGGAATTCTGGACGATGGGCGCTTACGACGTTGTTGTAGTGGTTGAGGCGCCCAATGATGAGACCATTAGCGCCTTCACGCTCAAGATCGGCTCATTGGGCAACGTCAAGAGTCACACGTTGCATGCCTTTCGCCGGGAAGAAATGGAAGGTATTCTGGCGAAGATCAAATAGCGGCCTGCTTATCGCGCGGTTTGGTAATCAGGTTATACGAAAGCGTTCCATTAGTTGCTCCCGGGCTTCCATGGCAAGCCTGGGATTAAGGCGGCTGAGCACTTTTTCGCGGCGCTCCGGGTCCATGGCTGCCAGCTCGCGCACGAGTTTATTGCGCGTTTTCCATTTCGCGTAACGGCTCCAGCCTACGCCTAACGCGAGGAGTGCGGATATTATCCAAACGGCAATGTCTCTTTCGGCGATCATGGACAGCAGCCAGCGACCATCCGCACCTCGGCTCGACATTGGACGAGTCGGTCTGGCTGGCGGACACGGCTGGCACTAGATTGAATTTAAGGGCGACGGAAAGTTGAGCAAGTGGACGGCTCAATCGAGAAGAAAGGCCATGCTTGCGGCGGCGACCACATCGTGTGATCGCAGGATATGTATGTGGTAGAGCTTGATCAATCGAAACGGCTTTTGGTGATCAGCGCCGCGCAGAGTGTCACGGCAGAGCAGGCGCGCCAAGCCGCCGATCAGGTGCGCGAGCTATTGCAAGGCGTCACGCCCGGGTTCCGAGTGCTGGCGGATTATCGATGGTTAGAGTCAATGCAGCCTGCCACGGCGCGTCACGTCGCTGAAATCATGGACGCGCTTGCCGAAAAACAAGTCGCCTCGGTGACAAGAGTGATGCCCGATCCGCATAAGGATATCGGTCTAAATATTCTCTCGCAATTCCATTACGGTCCCGAAGTTAAGGTCGCGACGTTCCAGACGCTGGCTGATGGGCTGCAAAGCCTCGTGGAGGGATGAAGTCGGAGATCCGTCGTCCCGCCTACGCTCAAGGCCCCGACTGGAGTAATAGCCGGCAACCGCCTGCGGCCTGTCAGAGGAGGTCAGGGGCTACAAGTTGCGACCGATGGCTGCGGCGACAGCGCGTAGCCGCGGAACGAGCTCGTCAAAAATCGTTGGCAACAACGATTGATCACCGTCGCTCTTAGCCAGATCGGGGGAATCATGCACTTCGATCATGAGCGCATCCGCACCGGCGGCGAGGGCAGCGAGGGACATCTGTGGAACAAACTCGCGCAGACCGATCGCGTGTGTTGGATCGACAATGACCGGCAGATGTGTTTTGGCCTTTAGAAGCGGGACGGCGCTTAAATCGAGCGTGTAGCGTGCAGCGGTCTCGAACGTGCGAATGCCGCGCTCGCAGAGAATCACGTTCATGTTGCCTTCGCTGAGGATGTATTCCGCGCTCATGATCAAGTCATTGATCGTGGCGCTGAAACCGCGTTTGAGCAGAACAGGCAGTCTGCTGCGTCCCACTTCCTTCAACAGAGAGAAATTCTGCATGTTTCGGGTGCCGACCTGAAGACAATCCGCGTATTTTTCGATAACGGAAAGGTCGCGCGCGTCCATGATTTCTGTGATCACAGGCAGACCGCTTTCGGCCCGCGCTTCAGCGAGAAACCGGAGCCCATCTTCGCGTAATCCTTGAAAACTGTAGGGGGATGTGCGCGGCTTGAACGCGCCGCCGCGCAAAATTTTTGCGCCAGATTTTTTTACGATCCTCGCGATCGAAAGAATTTGCTCTCTGCTCTCGACCGAGCATGGACCGGAAATGAGAACGACATCTTCTTCTCCGCCCACTGGGACGCTACCAACCAGGACGGTTGATGCCCCGCGCGAATCGCGCGCGGCTAGCTTGTACGCCTTCGACACCGGCACAATTGCTTCCACGCCGGCCATGGTGGCGATCGGCTTCTCCCGCAGAAGCGCCTCAGGCCCAATCACGCCGATGATTACGCGCGTGGCGCCGCGGCTGATTTGAGCATCGAGCCCGAACTCGCGCACGCGACTGACGATCCGGGCGATCTGCTCCTCAGTGGCCTTCGGTTGCGTGATGATGATCATATGTCCCCCGGCGGAATCATGAGAATGCCGCCGCCGCGAATTTTCTGCAAGCCCAGATACTGATGCCTCCCCCGACGAAACTAATTGGTTATTGTGACGGGGGTCCCGACTGACACCGACTTGAAAAAGTTTTCGGCCATGAATTCGGGCATTCGAATGCAGCCATGAGATGCGGGGTAGCCCGGCAAATAACCTGCGTGCAATCCTGTCCCGGCGACAATGCGCATGAAATACGGCATCGGCGTGCCCCGAAAGTGGCTACCCTTTGGTTTTGGGTCCTTGGTGACATCGATATTGGGTACGACCACGTTCCCCGCTGAATCGACATAATCGCCGAATAAACTGGAGGCGTGATTGACGTCTTTCTGGATGATCGAAAAGCGCCCGGACGGCGTGTTTAGCCCTTCCCGGCCAGTTGAAAGTTGGGAGACACCAACGAGGACACCGCTCTTGTAAAAATAGGCGCGCTGTTCTCTGAGACTGATCGTGATAGAGGGTTTTCCACTAACGCTGTCTCCGTCCCAGTAGGAGACGTTATCTTGTGGCGGACCGCCCGGAGCATTGCCGTAAACGCCACCCAAATATTGAGTCCTGGCCGAAAAACGGGGGTCTTCGCCGCAACCAGCCGCAAAAAGGAGGACAGCCATGTAGAATACGACCTGTAAACTGCCACGAGATGAACGAAGCATACGCATTTTGGGACCGACTTTTAATGCGCAAGCAATGAAAAAAGTCAAGGCCGAGCAATGGCTCAGAGACTCAAGAAGTCCGAGTAAAGGGCTCGGTTTGCAGCAGCGTGGACGCGCTTGAATTGCAAGTCCCTTTAATGCAAACTTCCCCAGCGTCGTCCCCCGAGCCATCAATTCCACATTCTTCATGCCAACCTACGAGTATGCTTGTCAGAAGTGCGGCCAGAATTTTGAGGCATTCCAGTCAATGCGCGATAAAGCATTTCAGGAATGTCCAAAAGAACTTTGCCGGTTGCCAAAGTGGGGACACGGAAAGGTGAAGCGCCTGCTCGGCACAGGGGCGGGTCTCATCTTCAAAGGGTCGGGTTTTTACATCACAGATTATCGAAGCGATTCGTACAAAGAAGCGGCGAAAAAGGAGTCGCCCGCGACGCAAAAGGCCGGAGAAAAGCCAAGCACGCCAAAAGAGGCAGCTACGAAAAGTGCTTCACCTGCTTCCACAAAAAAACTGGGAAAAGAATCTGCCGGGTGATTTTAGAATATGGCAGGCTCGGCGCGCTGCCGACGACGCTCAAGCTTTCAGGCAGGGCGATAGCCCCAGTACGTCGCAAATGCGTTTGCGAGGTCGCCGACAATAAGAGACCGGCGGTTCGCCCTTGCGCCCTGCGAAATCCGCCGGTCAATCAAATCGAACCAACTCACCGCTGGCTTAACTGATTCTCATTGCCCGAAGGGGGAGTGCCGATCGGTCAGCCTACATCTCCATGGTCACGCTCGTAGGCTCGAATTGCGGCGCGCGTCTGGGGGCCCAAGACCCCGTCAATACTGCCGCGATAATAGCCAGCTCGGGCGAGTCGCCGCTGCAACTCAGCGACCCTTGATCGGCTGGGGTCCCCGTACTGACCGTAATCATTTCCGGAGCCATCGCCGTAGCCGTAGCCACCGCCGTAGCCGTAACCACCGCCGTAGCCGTATGGGTAATCGTAACCGTAGTATCCGTAGGGATAGCCCCATCCCCAACCCCAGCCCCAGCCCCACCACCAGGGAAAGCCGAAGTCGCCGATGAAGACAACATTGTTAAAACGTCCATGATTGTGGCCATGATTGTGGCCATTATGATTGTGCCGATTGCCGCCGCTCCGATTGCCGGCGCTGCGATTGCCGCCGCTCCAGTTTTGACGGCTCCCGCCACTCCAGCGAGGGCCACTCCCTGTGTTCATCCCGCCACGGCTGAAGCCGGATGGACCCGACATCCCACCAGAACGCCCGCCGCCGCCGCCGCCGCCGCCGCCGGGCCCTCCGCCACCACGGGCCCAACCAGCGGGCGCGGTCATTAGCGCCGCAGTACAACAGCAGATTACGAAAAGTATACGTTTTGAATTCATAGACAGATTTGGTTTTCACTCATTATACACCATTCGCGAACTAAAGTTTCGCTTTTTTACGGTGGTACGAGGACAAATGAGGCTGCGCCACTCCTCAATTTCGGCGGTCCAACGCGGAGAACGGGTCGCTTTGATTACCATCGATGATACGCCGGGTGTCCTTCTTTGACTGCGACGAAAATTCCGCGACAAGTGGCACAAACTTTCCCCCCGGCGCTCAATGCTCCGTCAATGGTCGCCCGATCATCTGTTAGATCGACAACCTTCGCCGACAGAAAAACCGAAGCGCTGGTTGGAGTCGGCCGGAGCAACTTAATCGAATATTCTGCCGTTACGGTGCATGGCGGGCGATCCTCTTTTGCCCGCTTCATCAGGTGATAGGCCGCCGTCCAATTGCAATGACAATCGAGCAGCGTGCCGATCACGCCGCCATTCAATACTCCGGGAAAAGCCTCATACTTTTTCTCCGGTTTCCATTCTGCTACGACTTCGCCTTTTTTCGGAAAACTACGAATATGCAAACCATCCCGGTTCGCCGGCCCACAGCCCCAGCACGCATTGTTGGGTGCGTATTTTTCTTGAAGGGATTTGCCGTTCACGGTGGAAATTAGCCAGGCAGCAAGCCGCAATTATTTTGCCAACGCGTTGAGGGCAACGCGTTCCATCTTCACGTTATTCGCCGTCCGAAGACGTGCCCGGATAAGGGCGCATCTTTGGCCCGATATAAAGTGAGCGCGGTCGGATCAAACGATTATTATCGTGTTGCTCAGTCACGTGCGCGCACCAGCCGGCCACACGCGATGCAGCGAACAGCGGCGTGTTTAACTCGGGCGGAAAGCCCAGCATCCAAAACACCGGCGCAGCGTAAAGATCCACATTGGCGCAAAGGTGCTTTTCGCGGTCCATCACTTCCTCGAGCTTCTCGCAAATTGGAATCCATTGTTCCTTGCCCGTGCGTTTGCCCAGTTCGCGCCCGATCTCACGCATCACGGGCACGCGTGAATCGCCCTTTTTGTAAACGCGATGGCCGAAACCCATGACCTTTTCTTTGGTCTCCAGTTTTTTCATCAACCAGGCTTCCGCGCGATCCGGCGTGCCGATTTCCTCGAGCATCTTCATCGATTCCTCATTGGCGCCGCCGTGCAACGGTCCTTTGAGCGTGGCGACCGCAGAGGTAACCGCGGCATAGATTCCCGCCAGCGTTGAAGCGGTCACGCGCGCCGCAAAAGTGGAGGCGTTGAATTCGTGGTCCGCGTACAAATTGAAAATCGTGTCCAACATTCGAATTTGCCAATCCTGCGGAACTTTGCCCTCCAGCTTGTAAAAGAAATTGCCAGCCTGTGTTAGGTCCGGCCTTTCTGGCAGCGGCTGTTGGCCATGCGAGATGCGCCAGCCGTCAGTGATTAAGGTGGAAACACGTGCGATGAGCCGGATCGACTTGCGAATGTTGGCGTCGTGCGAGTTGTCGCTCAGATCTTTGTCGAACGCGCTCAACATGGACACACCGGTGCGCAGCATATCCATGGGATGAGTCCCGCTCGGCAACAGCCGTAGCATTTCCGTTACCGGACCGGGCAGTGCGCGTTCTGAGGCAATTTGTTGGGTGAACTCAACGAACTGTTTCCCATTGGGCAGCTCTCCATTCAGCAGCAGATACGCCACCTCCTCAAAACTCGCCTTCTCCGCCATTTCATGAATGTCGTAGCCTCGATACATCAGCCCGGCGTTGGGATCGACCCAGCAAATCGCCGTTTCGCCCGCGATCACCCCAGCCAAACCGGGGCTATACTCTGGTTTTTCTTCAGTGCTCATTTGTGCTCCACGTTAGCCGTGATACGTGCGCCGACAAATGCTCAATCGCTTAGACCCAACCACTCTTCCGCCGTCGGATCGTAATCGAGTAATTTGTAAAGTTCCTGCCGGGTTTGCATCTCGTCGATCCAATCCTTTTGCGTGCCACTCTCCCTCAGAGCGCGCAGAAATCTCTCGCTTGCTTTCATCGCCACGCGAAACGCGCTCATCGGAAAAATCACTACCCGGTAGCCAAGCTCCATTAAATCATGGAACGAAAGCAACGGGCTCTTCCCGAATTCAGTCATATTGGCTAGCAGCGGCGCATCAATCTCCTTTGCGAAATCCCGGAACTCTTCCGGACTTTGCAGCGCTTCAGGAAAGATCGCGTCTGCGCCGGCAGCGATATATTCCCCCGCTCGCTCCACCGCCCGATCAAAACCCTCTACGGCGCGCGCATCCGTCCGCGCGATGATCATGAAATCCAGATCGCGCCGCGCATGTATGGCAGCTTTGATTTTGCCAACCATCTCCTCGATATCGACAATCGATTTCCCAGCGAGATGTCCGCAGCGTTTTGGAAATTCCTGGTCCTCGATGTGGCAACCAGCAAGGCCTGCCCTTTCCAACTCGCAAATTGTCCGCGCCACATTCTCTGCGCCACCAAAACCGGTGTCCGCATCGACGATCGCTGGAATCTTGACGGCTTTCGCAATGTAACCGGCCAGGTCTGCCACTTCCGTCAAGGTCAACAAACCGATGTCCGGCACGCCGGCGGTTGCGTTTGCCATTCCAGCGCCGCTGATATACACCGCGTCAAACCCGGTGCGCTCCGTCTGCCGGGCTATTGCGGCATTCGGCACGCCCGGCAACAACACCGCGCCTTTTGCTATCAGCTCACGCAGTCTCTTGCTCTTGCTCATGCTTGCGCGTCGCAAAATGATGAAGCACGAATGAGGAATGACGAATGAATAATCAAATGACGAATGCCAAAGTTGGCGCGGACTCTCAGTTTCCTCATTTGGGATTTGTCATTCCTTTGTGCTTCGTCACTCGTCATTTCGCCGCCTTCATCAGTTCATTCACGTCTTCCGCGCCATCGAGCTTCCACACAATGTCGAGAATCTTCCGCGCGCGATCCCTGCCGAGCATCGGATCAACCAAAACATTAAACTTCTCTTCCACCTGTGAATCTTTCAGCGGATTCTTCGCATGGCCTGTCGGATAATCGACGCGCCTGGTCAATCGCCGACCATCGGCAAGATCAGCATGCACGATGTTCGCCACCGCGTTGGGATACAACGCGCTCAGTTCGGCGTTGCGTTCGACCTTGACGTTCTCCAAAAATTTCCAAACCGCCAGGTCTTTGAAACGTTCCGGCTGAAATTGCTTTTCTGTCACTTCGCCGTCGATTAACGCGATAGCCGTGATGTATGGCAGGCTGTGATCAGCCGTCTCGCGCGTCTCCGGCTTCCACTTTTCCGGCTCGCTGCCAATGATATCGACCGACGCATCGTGGCTCTCGATCGTCATCTCGCGCACCGTCGCTGGATCGCCGATTTCCTCTCGCAACAGAAGCGCCGCTTCAATTGCGCTTTGGCTGTGATACTCAGCCGGCCAGAATTTGATGCTTGTGCGCAGAATCATTGACGCCGGGCCATCGCCACTCTCGGCAAACGGGACTGCGAATTTTTCTGCAACGTTGCCGAGCGAAACGCCGAGCTGTTTTTCAAATCCCATTTGGCCCTCGAAAATCGGACCCGGACCAGTCATGCCGGCGCGAGCAAGAAGCGCCGAAAAAACTCCGTGTCGCGCCGCGTTCGCGAACGCCACGCCTTTCCAATGCGATAGCTCGCCTACGCGCGCCTGCCGCATCGCTGCCCCCGCAACTCCCGCGATATTCAACGCGTGACGCGTTCTTTTCGGGTCGAGCTTCATTAACTTCGCGCACGCGAGTGCTGTGGAAAACGCGCCGTAGGTCACATGATCCCAGCCGCGCGCGCGAATGCTCGCCGCGTCGCAAAACCGGCATTGCACTTCGTACGCAAGCGCAATCGCCGTGATCAATTCGCGTCCCGTTGCGCCGGCACTCTCGGCGATCGCGAGCGCGGCGGAAATATTGTCGCTCGGATGCGCGGGTTCCTTTGACAGGTAAGTGTCGTTGTAATCGAAGTAGCGGATGCAACAGCCGTTCGCGAACGCCGCCCAGTCCGGCGGCGCCTTGTGATTCGTGCCAATGATTGTGGATCCTTGTTTCGCCGAAAAATCGGAAGCAACTTTTCGCGCGATCGCACACGGTTCTTCCTTCCACGCTCCCAACGCGCACCCTAATGAATCGATGACGCGCCGTTTGACTTCATGCACGACGTTCTTGGAAAGATCCTCAAATCGGAGCGCATACGCGTAATCAGCCAGTTGATGAGCAAGCGATCTGTTCATGAAGAAAGAAATTTCAATCTGCCGATGAATCGCAGCTCAGCAAGCTGTTGCAGGGTAGGCGCTCGGCCTGCCGTTTTGTTTCGGCAACCGAAGCGGTTGCCTACAATTGAAGAACGCGCACAATCTCTCCATGAGCGAGTTTCAATTCGGCGGCGAATTTGTGTGGCACCCATCGCCGGAGCTCATTGCGCAATCGAATCTTCAGCAATTCATCGATAAGCATCGGCTGAGGTCGTACGACGAATTGATGCGAAGATCGACATCGGAGATCGCCTGGTTCTGGGACACGGTGCTTGGCGATCTCGATATCCAATTTTACAAGCCGTACTCGTGCGTTGTTGATCTGAGTGACGGCAAACCGTGGGCGCATTGGTGCGTGGGCGGCGAGATGAATATTGTTCACAACCTCCTCGATAAATGCGCCGACACGAAGATCGATAAGAAGCTGGCCATCAAATCAGAAACTGAAGACGGAACGAGGCGCGAGCTTACATACAAAGAATTGCGCGATCAGGTCGATCGCATGGCGAATTCCCTCCGGATTCTTGGGCTCGGCAAAGGCGACGCGATCGGCGTGTTCATGCCGATGGTTCCGGAAATCGTAGTCGCGATGCTCGCCATCATTAAGATCGGCGGAATCTTTCTCCCGCTCTTCTCCGGCTTCGGCGCGGCGGCAATCGTGTCGCGATTAAACGATGCCGACGCGAAAGCGCTCTTCGCCGCTGCCGGAACATATCGCCGCGGGAAATTTTGCCCGATGAAACCAATCGCCGATGAAGCGGCGGCGCAAATTCCAACGCTGCGTCATCTTGTTGTTCTCAACCAAGCCGGCGAATGGCTCATCGAAGATCTCAGCCCGGCTGCCGGACCGCCGACAAGCTTGTCTGGGCCTTTCGATGACGCGCCCACAGAGCGCACGTCAGCCGAAGACCCGATGATGATCATTTATACTTCGGGCACAACCGGCCCGCCCAAGGGCGCGGTGCATACGCATTGCGGGTTCCCGATCAAATCGGCACAGGACATGTGGCATGGGCTCGATCTGCACGCGGACGAAACACTTTTCTGGATGACGGACATGGGCTGGATGATGGGACCCTGGGAGGTTTTCGGAACGTTGCTGCTCGGCGCGACCATGATGCTTTTCGATGGCGCTCCGGATTTTCCGGGGCCGGATCGTGTCTGGTCATTGGTGGATCGACACAAAGTGACTGCGCTTGGTGTGTCGCCAACGTTGATTCGCGCGCTGCGGTCCCGCAGCGGCGGAAGCGATGAGATCGTGCATCGACACGATCTTTCATCGCTACGCAAGTTCGCGTCCACTGGCGAACCGTGGAACCCCGATCCTTGGATGTGGCTATTTCAAAACGTTGGGCGTGGAAAGCTTCCGATCATCAATTATTCCGGTGGCACCGAGATTTCCGGCGGCATCGTAATGGGCAACGTTCTCACGCCAATGAAACCGTGTGCGTTTTCCGGGCCGCTTCCGGGAATGGCGGCGGACGTTGTTGATGAAAATGGAAAATCTGTGCGCGGACAGGTTGGCGAATTGGTGATTCGCGAGCCGTGGATTGGAATGACCCGGGGGTTTTGGAAAGATCGCGAACGTTACATCGAGAGCTACTGGTCGCGCTGGCCGGACACATGGGTGCACGGTGACTGGGCGGCGATCGATGATGACGGACTTTGGTACATTCTCGGCCGCAGCGATGACACGATCAAAATTGCGGGCAAGCGACTGGGCCCGGCGGAAGTGGAATCAATTCTCGTTGCGCACCCGCAGGTCAGCGAAGCGGCGGCGGTCGGCGTGCCAGATCCGATCAAAGGCGAAGCGCTGGTTTGCTTCTGCGTTTTGAAAAAAGATGCAAACGGAGATGACGATCTCGCGAGCGGGTTAAAAAACAAAGTCGCAACCGAACTTGGCAAAGCGCTTATGCCGAAAGTTGTCCTGTTCGTCGCCGACATCCCGAAAACGCGAAACGCAAAAGTCATGCGACGAATTGTCCGTGCAGCCTACATCGGCGAAAAGCTCGGCGATACATCGGCATTGGAGAATCCGGCGAGCCTAGAAGAAATTACGAAAAGCCGGACGAGCCCCAGTGCCCCGCCAGCTGTCACGAGCTAGTCAGACAACACGGCCAAGGATCGGTTACCGCGCTACACCATTGGCCGAAATCTGCCGACGACTTCCTGCAGGCGACCCGTGATTTGGCCTAACGAGGCGACCTCGACCGCTTCGAGCAAGGCGGGGAAACAATTTTCACTGCGCTCCACAACATCGATAAGTTTATCGAGCGCGCATTTCGCTTTCTCGGCATTTTTCTTTTTGAATTTCGCCAGCCGATCGACTTGGAGTTGCTGTTTCTTTCGTGGCGTACGGGCAAGCTTTATTTCTGGTGCGTGCTCTTCGCCGTTGCGATATTTGTTCAAGCCAATGATCGGACGAGTGCCTTCGTAAATTTGCTCCTCGTAACGATGCGCGGCGTTTTGAATCTGACTGCGCTGGTAACGGTCTTCCACCGCCGCCAGCACACCACCCAGTCGCTCGATCTCGCGAAACTCGTCAAGAATCGCGCGCTCGACCGCGCGCTCAACGGCTTTCATTCCCGGCGAACCGCTCAACATGTTCATCGTGTGTTTGAAAATGCCCGATTCCTCGAGCAGGATCGCCTGCCCGTGCGCGGCGAGCCGGATCCATTCTTCGCTCGGCGTGGTGAACGGTTCATCCGCACTGTTTGAATGGCACGAGTTCGTGGCGTTCATGTAAGCGAGGATCAACTCCGCAGCGGTGCGCGTGAGATTATTTTTGAACTCGGCCGCGATGAGCGATCGACCGCTTGTCTGGGTGTGCAATTTGAAAAGCTGTCCGCGCGGTCCGGCGCCAAACGCGTCGCGCATACCGATTGCCCAAATCCTGCGCGACACACGTGCGAGCGCGATGTATTCGGCGTCCAGCCCGCAATCGAGAAAAAACGAGAGGCGTGGGCCGAATTGATCGATCGAAATGCCGCGCGCAGCGAACATTTCTGCGTAAGCGAATCCGTTCGAGAGCGTGTAAGCCGCCTGTTGCACTGGTGTGGAACCAGCCTCACCGATGTGATAACCGCTGATCGAGATCGGATACCACCGCGGCATTTCGCGAGTGGTGAACTCGACCATGTCGGTGAGAAAACGCAGGGATGCCTCAATCGGGAAAATCGTTTCGTTCTGCGCCTGGACTTCCTTGAAAATATCAGCCTGAATTGTGCCGCGCAGTTTTTGGACAACTTTCGGACCAAAACGCCGTTTCGCCGCCGCGATATACATCGCCATAATGATCGGCGCCGGGCCGCTGATCGTCATGGATGCTGAGAAATTCGGCGAGCCAAGATCAAATCCATCGTAAAGCCGGACCATGTCTTCGACCGTGTCGATCGCTACGCCGCCCTCGCCGATTTTTCCGAAGACTCCGTCTGCGTCGCTATCGATGCCGTAAAGAGTTGGGCCATCAAAAGCTGTGCTGAGCCGGTGAGTGCGCTGATGTTGCGTCAGATAATGAAAGCGCTCATTTGTGTCCTCGGCCAGCATAAGTCCCGAGAACAACCGGGTAGGCTCCTCTGGTGGCCGCGCCCCATTCCCGTTCGCTTTCGCCTTCGCACCGTTAGCGGACGTTTTCCTGCCGTCGCTTCCCGCTTCAATTTCGCGAACCGGCTCCAAATACATCTCGCGATACGCGCCGTTCAGAAACGGAAACTCACCCGGCAATCCTTCATCAAAGAGATAACGGGCGATCTCGCCCGGCTCATCGATTTCCGGCAACGCCAGGCGCGGTAGCGGAAGCCCGGTTGGTGTATGCGTCACCGGTGTTTTTGCTTTGGTTTCATTCCAACGATCAACGAGCTCGCATCCGAATTTTTCATCCGTGCGCGCTCGCTTCACCTGATCGAGAACGAACTTGTTGTAATTCTCAACTGCTTCAACGACTTGCCCAAGTTTGCTCATAAGTTTTCGCGTCCTCTCTTTCGGGGCGCCTGGCGGTCGCGCCCTACCATTGAAATTAAGTCAAACAAGTCATCCACGCCAGGATCGCGATGCCGTTTTGCAACTGTATCAATGAGCCGCTGATCTCGCCGGTTTTGTTCCAGACGTTGTTCGATTTCGGTGTGCGCGGTGCGGGCGCGCTGGAGATCGCTCTTGTTCACCACCACAATGTCGGCGAGATCGAGCATGACGATCTTTTGCAGTTGTAACCGGCTGCCGTAATCGGGATTCATCACCAACACGGTAAGATCGACAATTCCATTTTTTTGGAACGGCATCGCCTCCTGGCCAGTGCCGACCGTCTCGATTATGACGTAGTCGAATTTCGATTCCGCGAGCAGCGCGAGACAACCATGCGTAGCAGGCGAAAGTCCGCCGGCTTGCCCACGTGTGGCCATGCTGCGCATGAAGACACGATCGTCCTGCGAGTTAATCATAGTGGCGCGATCGCCCAGTAACGCACCTTCGCCAATAACGCTCGGATCATGCGACAAAATCGCGATTCGGCCCTTTGGATTCTGATTTAGGAAACGCAATACCAATTCATCGATCAGCGTCGTTTTTCCCGCTCCGCCTGGCCCGGTGAAACCGATGACCTTGGATGTTCGATGTTCGATGTTCGATGCCTGCCGCGCCGTAGCTCTGCGAAGGCGGGTTCGATGTTTCTTTTGTTTTGCAGCCGCTTCTTCGATTTCTGTCAATTTTCTCGCCAGCGCCATGTCCGGCGACTTTGCGGCCGCGCGTTTCCACGGCTTTCCGTAATGCTCGCGAACATAATCGGTCATTTCCGCCAGAGAAGTGCCGGCAAAGAAAATCTTGTCCACGCCTTTGCGTTTCATCGCCGCGGCATCGTCATGTGTGATGGTTCCGCCGCCACCGCCAAAGACTTTGATGTCGCTTCCACGTTTGCGCAGAAGAGCGACCACTTCAGTAAAGAACTCGATGTGTCCGCCGTTGTAACTGGAAATCCCGATGGCGCGCACATCCTCCTGAATGGCTGCGCGCACAATGTCGCCGACCGAACGGTGATAACCGAGATAAATGACCTCGATGCCGTGTCGGATGAACTCCAGATTGATCGTATTGATCGCGCTATCGTGGCCGTCGCAAATTGGAACGGCAGTAAGAATGCGAATCGGTGAAGCCATTTGAAGAAATTTAGCGATTTAACGAGTTAGTGAGTTATTGATTTAACCATTGCAATCGCTAAAGCACTAACTCATTAAATCATCAAATGCCCGACCCTCTGGATTTCGCTGGCAAAGTTGTCCTTGTCACGGGCAGCTCGCGCGGAATTGGCGCGGAGATGATCAAGGCGTTTGGCAAGCGCGGCGCGAAATGTGTAGTCAACTACGTCGCCGATGCGCAGGGCCAGAATGAGACTGACGCTGCCAATGTAGCGAATGAATTGACGGAGCCGCTGGTCGTTGAGTGTGACGTGACCGCGCCCGGGCAAGTCGAAGCTATGATGAAGCAAATACAGGATCGACATGAGGGGTTGGATATTCTGGTGAACAATTCCGGCATTATCGCCGATCGCACGATCAAAAAGATGTCGATGGAAGAATTTGAGAGCGTCTTGCGGGTGAACCTCATAGGTACGTTCACGGTCACGCAAAAGGCCGCCTCGATTCTGCGCAGCGGCGGACGAATCGTGAATTTGTCGTCGGTCAGCGGCCAAATGGGCCTGTTCGGCCAGGCAAATTATTCGTCGAGCAAAGCCGCAATCATCGCGCTCACCAAAGTTTCCGCGCGCGAGTTTGGCCGTCAGAACATTACAGTCAACGCCATTGCGCCGGGCTTCATCGACATCGGGATGAGCAAAGGCATGTCTGACGAAATCACGGCGAATTTTATCAAGCAGATCCCGCTCGGCCGTCTTGGCGCGGCCAATGAGATTGTCGATGCAGCGTTTTTTCTTGCCTCGCCAATGGCCTCATACATCACCGGCCACGTTTTGAATGTGAACGGCGGATTTTACATGGGATAACGCTAGTCCCATTTTTGCACCAAGAGCCACACCAACGCCGACAACATTGCCGCGAACGTCGATAGCACGAGCGCTGCACGTTTCGACTGGCGTTTCTTGAACTCAGGCCTGGGAATATCGTCATGAATATGACTGGCTTCGTACATTCTCATCAGAAAGAACGCCACGATGAAGCCGACAGCGGCCCACTTGAGACACCCTATGGTTAGTTCAAACCCCATTTTGGTCAAACTCTACCGCGAGAACTGCGACGCTCAACAACTGGCTGCCATCCTTCCGCCTTGTCGAAGACAGGTCTGCTAACTTTGAACTTCCACTGCTTTTCGGCGACAGCTAATCGGTGGAGAAATCGGGGGGGGAAGAGCTTCTAGAGATCGCTTCGGCCAGCGAGCCGATCGCGCGCAAACTTCGCGCGATCAATCGAGCACAATGGCCGGTACAGTTTTCGCACGTTACTCAGCCGGCCCAGGCGTTTGTCGTCGCCACTATCGCCCGTGGGATCGGCAAGACAATTTGGGTCCTCTGTCCCAACGTTCATTCTCAAGAACTGGTTTACGAGAGCTTGTTGAACTGGCATCCGGCTGCGCTTTTCCTGCCGGAAACCGAGTTTGCCGCCGTCGAAAATATCTTGCCCGATCCTGAAATTGCGGCGGAACGCCTCGCGCTGCTTACGCAGGTCGAGCGCGAGGCGGGTCCGAATCTGATCGTCGCAACGCGTGCAAGTCTCGATCAAGCAGCACCGGAGCGCGATGTGCTCCAATCCGCAGTCCTTCAACTTCGGCGCGGGGCAAACGCGAAGATGGAACAGCTCGTCAAACAACTCGCGGGCGCTGGTTATGAGCGCGTCGCTCAAGTCACTACGCGCGGGCAATTCGCCATTCGTGGAGGCATTGTCGATCTTTATTCGTGGCAGGCGCCATTGCCGGTGCGCCTGGAATTTTTTGGCGACGAAATCGACTCGTTGCGCGAATTTGACATCGATTCGCAAACCTCGGTGCGCGATTTGAAGTCGGTCGATATTTTGCTGGGAGCCACGGAAGACCAAAGCAGCGTCGTCCGCGATTACATCTCGCGCGATCATCTAACGATCGAGCTCGAGCCGGTAATGGCTGGCGGACGGTCTCCGACGTCGGCTTCGGCCGCTGCACAAATCCAAATCAACGAAGGTTGGATTGAGACCGGTCCGGAGGATTTTAGCGGCGCCTTCCAGGATTGTGAAGTCGGAGAGCTCGGGATCGGTGATCTTATACTCATCGAAGCTAAACGCGCGCAGTTTTCCAGGCGCTTGAAGGATTGGCGCGCACAGAAGGCACAAATCGTCATCTACTTCCAGACTGAAGGCGAAATCGAGCGTTTTCGCGAGGTCATGGGCGAAAAGGAGGCGCTGAATGAGGTCGACCTTCTCGAAGGAACTCTCGCGCGTGGATTTTGTTTTCCGGCGGCCAATCTCGTCGTTCTCTCGGCCGCTCAATTATTTGGACGATTGGCTGCCCATCCACGACGGCGCCTGCGTCGGGCAGAACGGCATCGCGCACAGATCGATTTCAGTGAACTCACCGAAGGCGATCTGGTTGTTCATCTCGAGCACGGGGTGGCGAAATTTTTAGGCCTGAAAAAATTCGCTGTAGGGCAGGCACCCCGCCTGCCGAGCGCGGACGAGGCAAGCATAGCAAGCGAAGCGCTTGCCGCACAACAACGGCCCCGAACGCATTCGGGGCACGAGGTACTGGTTCTCGAGTTTGCCGATGACGCAAGACTGTACGTCCCACTCGAACAAGCCTATTTGGTTTCGCGCTACGTCGGAGTCGGTAAAAGGTCGCCGGCTCTCAGTTCGCTCGGCGATGCGAAATGGACTCGCGCGAAGAAAAACGCCGTAGCTTCGATTTTCGATTATGCCGGCAAAATGCTCGCAGTTCAGGCGGAGCGGCAGATGCATCCCGGTCATGCATTTGCTCCCGACACCAAATGGCAGGCGGAATTCGAACATTCGTTTCCGTTTCGCGAAACGCCGGACCAATTGAAAGCGATCGTGGACACGAAAATCGACATGGAGCGTCGGCAGCCGATGGACCGTTTGATTTGCGGTGATGTCGGCTTTGGCAAGACCGAAGTCGCAATTCGGGCTGCGTTTAAAGCGGTCATGGACGGGAAACAAGTTGCGGTTCTCGCACCCACGACCGTTCTGGCCCAGCAGCATTTCGAGGTGTTTCGGCAACGCATGCTCGATTACCCCGTGCGAATTGAAATGCTTAGCCGCTTCCGTTCGCAAGGAGAGCAGAAAAAAATCCTCGAGCTTTTGGGCAAAGGCGGCGTCGATGTAGTTATCGGCACCCATCGACTCATCTCAGGGGATGTCGTTTTTAAAGATCTAGGGCTCGTGGTGATCGACGAGGAACAGCGGTTTGGAGTTCTGCACAAAGAAAAATTCAAAGAGCTGTTTAAGCTCGTCGATGTCTTAACGCTCTCGGCCACACCGATTCCGCGCACGCTTTACCTATCTCTGGTGGGCGTGAAGGACATGTCCACGATCGAAACTCCGCCGCTCAACCGGCTGCCCGTCGAGACGATGGTCTCCGCCTATGATGAGCGAATTATTCGCGATGCAATCAACCGCGAGCTGGAGCGCCAGGGCCAGGTTTTCTTTTTACACAATCGTGTGCAAACCATAGAACGCGCGCGCGACCGTGTTCTCGATCTATGCCCGCAGGCGCGGGTGGAAATAGGGCATGGGCAAATGGAATCCGACGAGCTCGAATCCGTCATGGCGCGATTCATCGCCGGGAAAGTCGATGTCCTCGTTTGCACGACGATTATCGAAAGCGGCCTCGATATTCCAAACGCCAACACTATCATCATTGATCGAGCTGACAGGTTTGGTCTGGCCGACCTTTATCAGCTGCGCGGACGCGTCGGTCGGGCCGAGCACAAAGCGTATGCCTATCTGCTTCTTCCGCGCGAAATGATGAGCATCGGCGCTGCGCGCAAGCGGATTAACGCCATCAAACAGTACAGTTCGCTCGGCGCGGGTTTTCGCATTGCCATGCGCGACCTGGAGATTCGCGGAGCGGGCAGCATTCTTGGCACCGCGCAAAGCGGCCACATCATGGCGGTGGGCTTCGATTTATACTGCCAGTTGCTCAAGCAGGCGGTCGCGCAGCTTAAAGGTGAAAAAGTTCAGCGACGGCTGGATCTCGATCTGCGGCTCGATTTCGTTGCCACAAACGAAGCGGAATTCGTTCAAGTAAGATCCGCTCAATCCCGCACACGGGAAGCTGTCAGCTTCCCCTACAGAGTCCCGGCGTTCATTCCGAACAGTTTTATCAGCGACGGCGGCTTGCGCATCAAAGCCTACCGCGAGATCGCCGAAATCATCGCGCACGATCAATTGAATCGTCTGCGACGCGACTGGCGCGACCGGTTTGGGCCATTTCCAGCGGCGGTGGACAATTTATTCCTTCTCGCCGAAATCAAGCTCGCGGCTGCAACATCCGGCGTGAGCCGGGTCGAAGTGCGCGAGCGCAAGTTGATGCTAACCCGGCACGGGGATTTTATACTTGTCGCGGGCAAATTCCCTCGTTTAGTTGCAACCGAAATCGAGCAGTATCTCGTCGAGATTCTGGAGTTGATTAAGAAACTATGAGACACATCAATCGTTGGTTTGCCATTGCATTGCTGGCTGCTTCCGGCCCGGCTCTATTGCCAATTTGCTGCGCGGCGTTCGCCGGCGAGGCCGAGATTATCAATGGGATCGCGGCGGTTGTGAACGGAGACGTGATCACATACTCGCAAGTCCGAGAACTGTCAGCGCCCCGGGAAAATTTGCTCCGTTCCCAGTACACCGGAGCGGAATTGGAAAAGGCGTTGAAGGACGCCCGAGAAGCGGCGTTGAAAGATCTGATTGACCGACGCCTCATCATTCAATCGTTCAGGAAAGAGAAATTCGAAATTCCGGATCATTTTGTAGAAGAACAAATGCGTGGAATTATCAAGGAGTCATTCGGTGGTGACCGCAACACGTTTATCAAGACGCTCGAGGCGCAGAAATACTCGATCGGCGAGTTCAAACAAAAGGAGACCGAAAGGATGATCGTGCAGGCGATGCGCGCCAAGAACATCAAGAGGAATCCAATTTCTTCCCCCACCAAAATAGAAGAATATTACAGGAAACACCGCGCCGAATTCACCGCCAAAGAACAGGTCAAACTGCGTATGATCATGATTCCCGGTCACGCTGATACCGGGCAGTCTGCGACACAGAAAGCGCTGGCCGAAGAGGTTCTCGGCCAATTGGTTGGCGGCGCCGATTTCGAGCACATAGCGCAAGTTTATTCCGAGGACGGCACGCGCGATGTCGGTGGCGACTGGGGCTGGATCGAACGCAAAACGATCGCTCCACCGCTCGAAAAGATCGCGTTCAACATGCCGGTTGGGAGGATTAGCAACATCATTGAGTACGGCGGGAATTATTACATCCTTAAGGTCGATGAGAGGCAGGGAGGAACGACCCGTTCGCTCGCCGAAGCGCGACCCGACATCGAGAAGAAACTACTCCAGGAGGAAGCACAAGATCTCCAGGAACGCTGGATTGCCGGTCTGCGCGCCAAAGCTTTCATCCGGACATTTTGATTCGGCGTTGGCCGTAACATTGCGTACGCTCCCAGCTTTTGTGACAGTGCACGATGGCTCTTCGTATCGGTATTACGCTCGGAGACTGCGCCGGCATCGGGCCGGAGATCGTCGATCTTGCGCTGAAATCCGAACGCCTCCCAAAGTCCGCCACGTATAAAATTGTCGGGAAATATCCCGATTGCTCGGTGGGACAACCGACCAACGAAACAGCTCGCGCTGCCGCGGCCGCGCTTGAAGAGGCGGTCACGTTAGCGCGACGGGGCGAGCTCGGCGCAGTCGTGACGGGACCGGTTCACAAGGCGCGGATGTACGAAGGTGGCTTCAAGTTTCCGGGACAAACGGAATTTTTTGCTCACCGCTGTGGCGTGAAAAATTTCGCGATGTGTTTAACGGGCGGAAAGATTACAGTTGCGCTGGTTACCACTCATATTCCATTGCGCGATGTTCCGAGCGCGCTCAAGCAATCGGAGATTGTCCGCGTTGGTTTGTTGCTTGCTGATTTTCTCCGATGCTGGCCACGCCGTAGCTCCGCGAAGGTGGATCGATCCCAAAGTAGCCCGCGGATTGCGGTCGCGGGTCTGAACCCGCATGCTGGTGAATCTGGCAAGATCGGGCGAGAAGAAATCGAAATAATAGCGCCCGCAATTTCCGAGTTGAACCGATCACCGATCACCGATCACGGATCACAACCGCTCTTCACCGGGCCGATTTCTCCGGACACAGTTTTTCATCGCGCGATCGAAGGTGAATTCGACGCCGTTCTTTGCATGTATCACGACCAAGGATTGATCCCGCTGAAACTGCACGCATTTCACACCGGCGTGAACGTGACCCTCGGTCTGCCCTTTCCTCGCACGAGTCCCGATCATGGCACGGCATTTGAGATTGCCGGCAAAGGAATTGCCCGCCCCGACAGCATGATCGCCGCTATCAATCTGGCGGTGGAGCTAGCGGCGAAGAAAACCGCATGAAGATCGACAAGTACATCTCGGTCTTTAACATCGGGATCCAGAACACATTCGTGTATCGCTGGAATTACTTCCTGCGCGCGCTATTCGGCCTCATCCCGCTGGCCGGTACCGTTTTTCTCTGGAGCGCAGTGTTCAAGGAGCGGGGCGGTGGCCTGCACGGCTACGATTACAGTTCGATGATTTATTATTATTTGCTCGCGATCCTAGTGAGCAATCTGGTCACGCCAACGGAAGACGAATGGCAAATCGCCGCCGACATTCGCGAGGGGCAGATCAATGCTTTGCTGACCAAGCCAATGAGTTATCTCGGCTACCGGTTCAGTATTTTCCTGAGCGGCCGGCTCGTTTACACGCTCGTTACGCTGCCGCCCATTGCGTTGATCTTCTTGTATTTTCGCGACTACATAGTGCTGCCGCGCGATCCGCTGACTTATCTCTTCGCGACGATTTCGGTCTTAATGGCGGCATTCATTCAGTTCTTCATCACCTACAGCCTCGCGATGATGGCGTTCTGGGTCCTGGAAATCTCGACGATCGTTTTCATCGTTTACTCGTTCGAATATTTCCTCGGCGGCCAAATGTTTCCCATCGACATCATGCCCGTGGGAATCCAGGCGGTGATGAAATGGCTTCCGTTCTACTACGAGCTGTTTTGCCCGATCGCGATTTTTCTCGGCCGTTTGCAGGGGCCGGCGCTGGCAGAAGCTCTGGCGATTCAAAGCGGCTGGCTGCTGCTCGCCTGGGCATGGGCAAACGCGATGTGGAGACGCGGCCTCGGCCACTACCAGGCCGTTGGTGGATAAGATTCGACGGGTTAACCGCGATGAGCGTATTCCGGCTCGGGAGACGAAAAACTGTTCGATGACGAGCGGCTGCGCACGATCTACCTTTGCCGCATGAATCGAATCGACGGACGACGCGACGATGAATTGCGCACGGTCACGTTCGATTTGGGCATCGCGCCTTACGCCGGCGGTTCAGTGCTGGTCACGATGGGTAATACGCGGGTGATTTGTGGGGTGACCGTCGAGGAAAACGTGCCCAGATGGATGAAAGAGCAAGGCGTAACGGGCGGCTGGCTTACCGCCGAATACTCCATGCTTCCATACTCGACGCAGCCCCGAAAACCTCGCGACATTACAAAAGGCCGAGTCGATGGTCGCAGCACGGAAATCCAACGTTTGATTGGGCGATCGCTGCGAGCGGTGGTCGATCTTGAAAAGCTGGGGCCACGCACGATCTGGGTGGATTGCGACGTCTTGCAAGCTGACGGCGGGACGCGCACCGCCGCGATCACCGGGGCCAGTTTAGCCGTCGCAATGGCTTGCCGGAAACTCGGGAGGGAAAAAAAGATCGATCTGCCGCCGGTACGAAAATTGGTGGCCGCTGTGAGCGCCGGCGTTCTCGACGGGCGCGCCATCGTCGATCTTAACTATGAAGAGGACAAGCTTGTCGCAGTCGATTTTAGTCTAGTGGCTACCGAGGACGGCGAATTCGTGGAGGTGCAAGGCTCCGGTGAGGAAGCAACCTTTGCGCAGCCGCAACTGGACGAAATGCTCGCGCTCGGCCGCAAAGGCATCGCAGAACTTGTCGCTGCGCAGCGTGCTGTTCTGGCGCGAATCATGATCTCGCCTCCGGAAACGTGAGGCAGGCAATTCTGCCTGTGAGTTTAGTAGGCTTTTTCGACGCAGGCAAGATTGCCTGCCTCACCAAATCTGGCTCTTGCTCTTACTCCTGCTCTTGCGCTTAATGGCACAATGAAGAAGGCGCTAATCACCGGAATCACCGGACAAGATGGGAGCTATCTGGCCGATCTCCTTCTGGAGAAAGGCTATGAGCTGCACGGGATCATTCGACGTGCCAGCACATTTAACACCTCACGCATCGACCATCTTTACGCCGATCCCCACATCAACGGCGTCCGAATGTTTCTGCATTACGGCGACCTGAGTGACTCTGTGAATCTGGTGAAACTTCTCTATGAATTGAAGCCAGATGAGATTTATCACCTCGGCGCGCAAAGCCATGTGCGCGTGAGCTTCGATATTCCTGAATACACGTCCGACATTACTGCCGTCGGCACGATCCGCATTTTGGAAGCCATCCGCGAAACGGGTGTGCGCTCGCGTTTTTATCAAGCATCGAGCAGTGAAATGTTTGGCAAGGCGCAACAAGTGCCGCAAACGGAGACGACCCCATTCTGGCCGCGCAGCCCTTATGGCGTCGCAAAGGTTTTTTCATATTGGGCGACGGTCAACTACCGCGAGAGCTACGGTCTCTGTGCAAGCAATGGTATCTTGTTCAACCACGAAAGCCCGCGGCGTGGCGAAACTTTCGTCACGCGCAAAATCTCGCGCGCCGTCGCTGCGATCAAGCACGGCCTGCAAAAGGAATTGTTCCTCGGAAACCTGGACGCGAAACGGGATTGGGGATATGCGCCTGAGTACGTCGAAGGAATGTGGCGAATTCTCCAGCGGGATGAAGGAGACGACTTTGTGCTGGCGACTGGGGAAACCCACACGGTGCGTGAGCTTGCGGAAGCGGCCTTTTCACATGTCGATCTTGATTGGAAGGAATTCGTCAGGCACGACCCGCGTTATGAGCGCCCGGCGGAAGTAGATCTCCTGATGGGCGACGCTTCCAAAGCGAAAAGAATTCTCAATTGGGAACCAAAAGTGCGATTCCCCGCGCTCGTCCGCATTATGGTCGATGCGGACATGGAATTGCTGTCACATGAAACCCTAAGACGACATCTCGGCAAATTGCCGTGAAGTAGCCTAGCGGATCGCGCTTGCCCTGGCCTGGTTCGTTGTGGCCAGTTGTGCCCGGGGAACCAGTGTTGGAATCGCCCACGCTAGCGGGGCATCGATAATCGTCACTTCTGCGCCCCAGCCGACAATTTGGTAGAGGCTAATAATGTCGCTGGAGCGCATCCGAATGCATCCGTAACTGACGGGCAAACCAATATTCCGCTCCTCCGGCGTGCCGTGGATATAAATGTTCCGGGTAAATGCGTTTGCGTTTTGCGCTTCGCGTCCACTCAGCCAGAGAATGCGCGTGACGATCGGGTCGCGGCCAGGCGAATCGGGCGCAACGATTTCACCAGTGCGACGTCGATCTTTAAATACCGCGCCAGGCGGTGCATTATCGCCGATTTTCTTTGCGATTTCGAATCTGCCCAAAGGAGTCCAATAACTGCCGGGCCGGTCGCCGAGGCCGAACTTGGAGGTGGAAACCGGATAGATGGCCATCAAGTTACCGCGATCGAGAAGGGCTAACTTTTGCTCGCGTGCGCTGATAACGATTTGATGCCGTGTGTCAGGCGCTGCACATGAGCCTAGGAAGACTGTGACCAATAAACACGCAAGGTGGATCGAGCAGTCCCCTGCTCGATGCCAAAAATAATGCACCTTCGGCGCCTGATTTAACATCGCCCACGGACGGGTCGCTCCACCTTTTTCTTTCATACGCGATTGAACCGGAAGAACTTTTCCGCGGTTTCGGTTGTGGCTTCGGCGATCTCCTCAAACGAAACGCCGCGCGTATTCGCAATGGATTCCGCGACCAGTCGAGTATGCGCTGGCTCGCATCGTTTCCCGCGAAACGGAACCGGCGCCAGATACGGGCAATCCGTTTCGACCATAAATTTCCAGAGGGGAACTTTAGCGGCAACCTCGCGGACGCTTGCTCCATTTTTGAAAGTCACGATGCCGGTGAAAGAAACCAGATGATCGAGGTCGAGAACTTCATTTGCCTGTTCGAGCGTGCCACCGAAGCAATGGAACACGCCGCGTAACTTTCCTGAATACGGCCTCATGATTTCGAGCGTGTCATCCCAAGCATCGCGTTGGTGGATGACCACATTGAGCCGAAGCTCGACCGCCAAATCGAGTTGTTCCTCAAAAAGATCGGCCTGTTTCGATTTGTAGGCGCCATCTTCAATGCTGGCTTCCAGTTGTTCTTCAGTCCCGCTTTGCAGGGCATTGAACACCTGGACATTTTTCTGTTTCGCTGCTTCGACGCTCGGCAAATGATGATAATCAAGGCCGGTCTCGCCGATCGCCACAACGCGCGGATTTCTCGCCAGTTCCCGCAAGGGCGTAATCACGTCTTCCCAGGCTTGCTCGGCATGGGTCGGATGAACGCCGATTGCGGCGTAGATGCTCGGATACTTCTCGGCAAGGTCGACCGCGCGCCGGCTGCTCTCAATTGAGGTGCCGATGGTGATGATGCGCGTTACCCCGGCTTCGTTCGCCCGACCGAGCACATCATCGAAATCGGCCGCAAAATCCGGGTAATCGAGGTGTGCGTGAGTTTCGACGAGCATTGGTTGATTGTAGGGCGTTTCTGTGAAACGCCAACTCCTGGTTCAGCTCTCTGGTACAGACGCCCTATAGTTTTACCATTCGAGTATCGTGCTCGCCCAGGTAAGCCCTCCGCCGAACACGACCATGAGAATGTAATCGCCCGGCTTAATTCGCCCACTGCGATTGGCTTCATCCAGCGCGATTGCCACCGCCGCGGCCGAAGTGTTGCCATAGCGATCCAGATTCACAAACATTTTATCGCGTGAAATGCCGAGTCGATCGGCGATCGCTTCAATAATACGCACATTCGCCTGGTGCGGAATAACACAAGCGATGTCTTCGATTGACAGGCCGGCCTGGTCGAGCGCCTTCTTGGCCGCGTTTAGCATCGCGGTGACTGCCTGCTTGTAAACTTCCTTCCCCGTCATGTGAATGGTTTGCAGGTTCAGATCGACATTTTCGCGCGTGATCGGGCAGCGCGAACCGCCGCCGGGCATGAATAAAATATCGGTGTACTGGCCGTCACTGCCAATGTGAGTGCTAATCACACCGTGCGCGCTGCCCCGGTGGCGTAAGATGGCGGCCCCAGCGCCGTCTCCGAAAAGTATGCAGGTATTGCGATCGGTCCAATTAGTGATCGATGTCAGTTTCTCAGCCCCGATCACAAGGACAGTATCGTGTGTATGTGAGGTGATAAATTGCTGCGCGATCTCCAGGCCGAAAAGGAATCCGGCACATGCTGCGGAGATATCGAGACAAGCAGCATTGGTTGCTCCGATCTTTTTCTGAACGAAGCAGGCGGTTGCGGGAAAGAGCATATCGGGCGTAGCGGTTGCCACGAGAATAAGGTTGATTTCTTTTGGCGAAATCTTTGCCTGCGCGATTGCCTTTAGCGCCGCCTTGGTAGCCATATCGCTGGTGGTCTCATCCTTTGCGGCGATACGGCGCTCCTTAATGCCTGTGCGCGTGGTAATCCAATCGTCGCTCGTATTGACAATGCGCGAGAGGTCTGCGTTGGTCAGGATTTTTTCCGGCACATAACTACCAGTGCCGATGATTGAGACCGTGCGCAGCGGCTTAGCGGAGCGCGGGCTCGAGTGAGGCTGTCGTTTCATTGTAACGGCGAATCTCCTCGACGATATGCGGGTTGACCTGCTGTTCAATCGACTCCGCGGCCACCCGTAGTGCGTTCTTGATGGCTAGCGGCGTGCTTGCGCCATGCGCAATAATACAGATGCCGTTGACGCCGAGAAGGGGACTGCCGCCGTACTCTTCGTAATTCGTCTTGGCCTTAATTGTTCCAATGGCATTCTTCGCGAGGAATGCGCCGGCTCTTCGCATCGTTGTGCGCATGAGCTCGTGCTTGAGCCATTGGAACATTGCTACCGCGATCGATTCGCACGTTTTCAAGATCACGTTGCCGACAAATCCGTCGCACACGACAACTTCAACCGGATCTTCAAAGAGATGACGGCCCTCGATGTTCCCGCTAAAATTGAGCGAGCTCTTTTTGAGCATCTTGAAGACTTCCTTGGTTAACTCGTTCCCCTTAACATCCTCATCGCCGAGCGAGACCAAACCAACGGTCGGATTCTTGTAATGGAGGACATGACGCGAGTAGACCGAGCCCATGAAAGCGTATTGAAGAAGATGTTCGGGGCGCGCATCGATATTCGCGCCTGCATCGATCAAAACGAAGACATTCGTTTCGGTCGGAAGCACGGCGGCGATGCCCGGTCGGTCGATTCCTGGCAACGTGCGAAGCTTAATCGTACTCGCGGCGACAGCCGCGCCAGTGTGACCTGCGGTTACGATTGCATCTGCTTGGCCGCGCTTCACGAGATCGACCGCACGGCTTACTGATGAATCCTTCTTGCGCCTGACCGCCGACCATGCGCGGTCGCTCATATCGACCACTTGGGTCGCGTGTACGATCTCAAGCCGGCTGTCGTTGCAGCCGTGTTTCGTGAGTTCTGCTTCGATCTTGGCCGAGTCGCCGACGAGGTAGAGTTTATTGATGACTCGATACTCGCGTAGCGCCATCACAGCGCCAGCCACGAGATTAGGCGGGCCAAAGTCACCGCCCATGGCGTCGAGGGCGATCTTCATCGGTGGGAAATTTTGCGAGCTAAACCGGGTGATTGCAAAGCGAAAAATGCAGAGCCTTGAAGGGTTAAAGCGCTAAAGGGTTGAAGGGGCAAGCAACTTTGTCATTCTGAGCAAGCGAAGAACCTCTGATCATTTTACTCCGGAAGCGCTGCCATGGTGATTGAAGATGTTTCGCTTCGCTCAACATGACAGAATGGGCGTTGGCCGTTTCGACCCTCCAACCGTCTAACGGTTTAACCAGGCGATCACTTTGCCTCAAGCGTCAATACCTGTCGCCCGCGATAGTAACCACACGACGGACAGGCAGTGTGGGACGCCACCGCGCTGCCACATTGCGGGCATTTATTCAAGTGCGGCGCATGCCAGCGGTTCGCCGCCTTGCGGGTGCGCAAGCGCATCTTCGACGTTTTGCGTTTTGGAACTCCCATGGGTGCGCGTTACCAAAGCACCCCTTTTTTGAAAAACAAGTCGCGCACAAGCGATCCGTTAAAGAGTTACAATGTTAAAAGGGAATCCGTTGTAACTTGTAACCTTTCAACTTTTTAACTTTAGCTTATCCAGCGCGCTCCAATCCGATTTGCGCTTTGCCCCTTGATCGGAAGCTTCGATTTGCTTCGGCTTGCAGGTCCGGCCGGCATCCCGGTCGCAATGCGGGTGGGCCGGTAGATTCAGCAAAAGGTCCTCGCGCATGAATGGCGTTAGATCGACCATCTCCGGCCCGCTCAACTCGGTGTGCACTGCAAATGCCGGCACCTGAATCTCGTGCACAAATTTTTCCAGGCAAGCCACGCACCGCAGCTCCACCGCCTGCGAAAGCGATCCACTCGCCCAGAGCGCGCCGCTTGTAACGCCCAGGTCGATACTGTAATGGAGCGGGCCAATACATCGAATTCCCTCCGCCTCCAGTTCCAGAATTGGGCATTCCTCATCCCCCTCGAGATGCAGACCTTCAGGTGGAATTTGTTTCAGATGAACTTTCACTCGCGAAACCTTTCTGAGTTCATCGATCAAATTTCCTGTTCAATGCCTTGACCACAAAAGCCGGAACAAAACTGGAGACATCGCCCCCAAGGCGCGCGATTTCTTTCACAATGCGAGAGCTAAGATAAGTGTATTCCTCCTTCGGCATGAGGAAAATCGTTTCCACCACCGCATCAAGTTTCCGATTCATCAGCGCCATTTGAAATTCGAATTCAAAATCGGACACGGCTCGCAAACCGCGGATCACTGCCCCGGCTTTTTCTGCTTTCGCGAACTCGACGAGCAATCCCTTGAACTGCGCAATCCGCACATTGTCGATCCTCCCGACTGTTCTTCGCAGCAAATCGAGACGTTCCCTTAGCGAGAAAAGCGGTTGTTTCTCGTCGTTAGCCGCCACGGCGACAATGACTTCATCGAACAGTTTTCTCGCGCGCTCAACGATATCGACATGACCATTGGTCACCGGGTCGAAACTGCCGGGGTAAATTGCACGTCTCATGCGCCGCAAAGTCGCGCAGAAAATCGAAAATGAAAAGTGAACGACCAAGGCCAAACGACAAACGACCCCGATTCGCCAGCCTGCGGCGCGGCAGGATCATGAAATGACGAAGGACGAAGGAAGCCCAAAGTCCGAATGACGAAGAAGCGCGATCATGACAGTTCGGCATTTGAATATTCTTCATTTTTTCTGCCCTGGTTGCCTAACGCTCGTGAGACACGAAATTAACATTCACGCCGATGCACGATCCACCGCCATACAAGACCATTGCCGTCGCCAGCACTTTTTCGCCGCGATTCAAGCACGTACTCGCTGAAGCGAAGCGAATCCGTGACAGATTCTCAGCCAAGCTTCATTTAATTCATGTGGGCGATCGTAATGAAGAGATCTCGAAGAAGTTTAACGATGTGCTGGCGCAACTGCAGCTCCCGGCCGATTCCCCAGTTCATTATGAAAACGGCGATCCAGCGGATGCTATTCTACGCGCGGTTGCTCGCGAAAACATCGACATGGTTGTAGCCGGCGCGCTCGAAAAGGAGGTCGTGTTACACCCATTTCTTGGCAACGTCGCGCGCCGCCTTGTGCGAGAAGCTGCCTGCGCGGTCATGCTTTTCACCCACCCGGACCTGAAACCCAAACCACTGCGGCAGATCGTTTTCGTTGCCGATCACTCCGAGCATGCCTTGCATGCGTTAAAAAGGACGCTGGAGCTCGCCTCCGCAGAATCGTGCGAGCGGCTTTATGTGATTCGCATTATTACTGCGTTCGACAAGGCGCGCGCATCGATCCGCGCCGAGGCCGGGGACCGCGAAAAATCCGAGACAAGGGACGAGGAGGAAGACGCGCTGGAAAGGTTCGTTTTGTCAGCTGGCGCCACCGTGGTTCCGATTGAGGCGCGCTGCATTCGCGGCAACACCGGGTTGGCTGCTTCGGACTTTGTTCAATCTGTGAAAGCAGATTTGCTCGTAGTGCCGATGCCAAAAAATGACGATGCGATCCAGCAGTTGCCAAGTAACATTGCCTGGATCAGCGATGTGATTCCCTGTAATCTCTGGGTAATTCGCTGATTGTGGAGCAAGTTTGGAACTTGCTGCTACATAAAATCGCTCGCCGCGGCGGGCACACGAACTGTCGATTTCGCGATGAACCCCGAACACCCGTTTCAACCGTATGGTCTGCCGCACCTCACGGTGATTTTTCTCACAATCACCTTGCCCTTTGTGCTTGGTGCGATTGTGCGGCGGACAAAATCCCAGGGCGTCGAACGGGCGATTATTGCCTTCATCTCGGCAGTTCTCCTCCTGAACTATGCCGCCTACATAATTTTTGTCCGGAGCAGCGGCATTATGGACTGGCGGCAAATGTTGCCGATGCAAATGTGCGACTGGGGCATGGTGGTTGTAATCGTGGCGATGTGGACTGGAAGTCAGCGCTGGTTCGAGGTGGCGTATTTCTGGGGGATTGGCGGCACACTTCAAGCCGTGCTCACGCCAAACTTGCGGTTTGGTTTTCCGGATTGGCGGTTCATTAGTTTTTTCACCTCGCATTGCGGTATCATCGTCGGCGTAGTCTTCCTGATGTTGACGCGACAATACCGCCCATACCCAATGTCAATCGTGCGGGTGTGGCTGTGGTCCGAGTTTTATTTTGTGATTACGCTTATCGCGGACGAATTGACCGGCGTTAACTACGGCTTTTTGCTGCACAAACCGGAAGCGTTTTCCATCTTGAGTTTTCTCTCCGATTCGTGGCCGCTTTATCTTTTAGAGATGCACGGAGTGGCGTTGCTTTTCTTTCTGGTGCTCTATGCGCCATTTGCGATCGTGGACCTCGTACGATGCAAAAGGTTGTAGCGCGTTTCCGTGAAATGCCTTCAAAAATGATTGGCGGCTGACCCAGCCGCCCTACAATTATCTTGTGGGAAAGCCTAAGCCATTGCGCGTCGGCAAAGTCTCGATTGGGGGAGAACGCCCGGCGTTGATTCTCGGCCCATGCGTGATTGAGTCGGAGAAGTTCGCCTGGCGGATGGCAAAGAGGATCGCGAAAATTTGCGCCGCGCAAGACATCGATTTCATTTTTAAAGCTTCCTACGACAAAGCCAACCGGACTTCGGTCCGCTCGTTTCGTGGAATTGGCGTACGCGAAGGCTGCGAGATTCTTTCCGCAATCGGCCGCGACATGAAAATTCCGGTCACAACGGACGTTCATTCACCGGCTGAAGCCGAGATCGCTGGCGAAAAAATCGACATGTTACAAATTCCGGCATTCCTCTGCCGGCAAACGGATCTGTTGCGCGCCGCCGCGGAAACGGGCCGCGCCATCAATGTGAAGAAAGGCCAGTTCCTCGCGCCATGGGACTTGAAGAACATCGCCGAAAAGTTAAGCACATTCGGCAATCGGAAATTTTGTTTTACGGAGCGCGGCACAACGTTTGGCTACAACAATCTCGTGGCCGATATGCGATCGCTTTATTGGATGCGCGAAGCGGGATATCGCGTCATCTTTGACGCGACCCATTCAGTTCAACGGCCTGGTGCGGCGGGGGACTTTACCTCCGGCGATGGGGTCCTGGCACCGGCTCTGGCGCGGGCCGCGATGGCCATGGGCTGCGATGGCATCTTTATGGAGGTGCACGAAAATCCGGCCCGTGCGTTGTCGGATGGGCCGAATCAAATTCCGGTAAAGGATTTGCCGAAGCATTTGCGCATGTTAATGGCTATTCATGCTGCTGTTTCGTAGCGGCCGCTCCCGACACTGGAGCTGGCTCGTGCCATTGCTGTTGTCGATTGCGATGCCGGCGAGTCATATGTTTGCCGAGGCCAAAGGCAGTAAGAAAAAGCAAGCTCGCGCCAGGGCAAGCCCGAAAGGTTCTCCGGCCGAGCAAAGTCTGACCAATATTCCGTTGCCGATCGGCCATGAAGCCAAGGGTCTCACCCTGCCGGATTTCGACGGCGAAGGTCATCTCCGGGGAAGATTTGAAGCGGGCACGGCGCGACGGGTTGACGAGCAGCACGTCGGCTTTCAACATCTTAAAATCACAACTTATACGCCGGAGAGCCAGCCAGATCTGCAAATCGACATGCAGACGTCGGTGCTTGATTTAAAGACCCGGGTCTTGAGCTCGCAGGAGCGGACAACAATTCAGCGCGCAGATTTCCACATCGCCGGTGACTCAGTGCAGTTCGATACCAACACGCGAACCGGACGATTGATTGGAAATGTAAAGATGGTGATCACCGACCGATCGCATCTGACAGGAAAAACAAACGAATGAAAAGAGTGGCGGTGTCGATCATTTTTATAACGAGCGTCGTGACCGCGCAATTGTACGGACAGGTTGCGGCCGCGCCAGCGGACTCCCCCAAGGCGCCAAAGAAGCGAGAGAAAGCAGCAGCCGAAAAAGAGAACAAATCGGCTGCGAACAAATCACCTGCGCCGCCAGCCACCCTGCTGCAGTCCAATGAACCGACCACAACGGAAATCTATGCGGATGAGGCTTTTTTTGATTCAACAAAGAATATGGGCATCTTTAGGGGTCGCGTAAAGGTAACTGACCCGCGCTTTAATCTTCAATCTAAGAAACTGACAGTGTTTATTACGAAGGGGGAGAATCAGGGTCTGGAGAAAGCCGTCGCAGAAGGAGAGGTTGGGCTGGTGCGCGACCGTCCGGATCCGAATGGTGGAGCGCCGACGCGCGCTGTTGGCCGGGCAGATAAAGCGGTCTATACGGCTGCCACTGGAGATGTCGAATTGACAGGAACACCGCGCGTGCAGGAAGGAATGAACATGCACGTGGCGACCAGCCCTGATACCGTGATGATCATTAACCAGAACAATCAACTGACGACGCACGGCCCGAGTCGCACCGAGATTCGCCAGCAGCCTAAGGAAGAAACCAAGGGCGAAACGACTCCTTCTGCCTCGCTGACCCCGACAGCTTCGCCGAAACCATGATTAGCCAAACTGCGCCCGTTTCCGTTCCGAAAGTCGGCGTGCCGCCTGCGGCAAAGAGAGAGACTGTCCTCACCACTGAACAACTGGTGAAAATTTACGGTGGCCGGGCCGTGGTGGATGGGATCAACCTACATGTTCGGGCCGGCGAGATCGTCGGACTGCTCGGCCCAAACGGCGCAGGTAAGACAACCAGTTTTTACATGATTGTAGGCCTCGTCAGACCCAACAGCGGGCGCGTTATTTTTTCGGATACCGATGTTACCAACTATCCGATGTACAAACGCGCGCGACTTGGCATGGGGTATTTGCCGCAGGAGGAATCGATCTTCCGGAAGATGACGGTGGAACAGAACATCATGGCGATTTTGGAAACGCTTCCCATGAGCAAAACAGAGCGCCGGAATCGTTGCGATCAGTTACTGCACCAGTTCGGGATCGAGCGAATCGCACATAATGTCGCGCTTACCCTGAGCGGGGGTGAGAAACGGCGTCTCACCATTGCGCGTTCCCTGGTGACACAGCCGAAATTGTTGATGCTCGATGAACCATTCAGCGGCGTCGATCCCATTGCCGTCTACGATGTGCAACAAATCATCGTAAACCTGCGCAAATTGGGGCTCGCCATTATAATCACCGACCACAATGTGCGCGAGACGTTGTCGATCGTGGATCGCGCGTATTTGATTTACGAAGGCCGGGTCGAAAGCGAGGGCACGAAAGATTTTCTAATCAACGATCCCATCAGCCGGCAACTTTACCTTGGCGAACGCTTCAAGATGTGACTTGAACGACGAATGACGAAGCCCCAGAGGGTTATTTCGTCAATTGTTTGATGTCGATCTTGGCAGGTTTTTTTTCCCAACGCCAGGCAAGGGCATTTTCCGAATCGAGCATCTCCCCGGCTTTTCTAAATCCGCATTTCTCAAGGACGCGCGTGGAAGCATTCATTTCCGGAAGGGTGTGCGCGCAAATGGTTCGGACCCGGGAGTCGCGCGAAGCGAATTTGAAGAGCGCTTTGGCGACTTCGGTGGCGAAACCTTTCCCCTGATAACTCGGCGCGATGCCGTAAGCGATTTCGGCGACGCCATCGGATGGCGGACCGGGAAAACCGGCCATGCCGATTAGGACGTTGTCGATCTTATGGATGACAGCGAAGCCGAATTGCCACGGATCTGGTTCGGTCGCGACTCGGAGTCTAGCCATGAACTCGGGCGAAGCGCTCAGCAAAAAATCTATCACACCGTTGGCGGCGCGTATGCCGGAAATTTTTTCGTAGGCATCGACGCTTTCTGCGAGCGCGAGAAGGTGCGCGGGGACGTGCGGGATGAGTGTGAAATTCTTCGTGTTCAAATGATAACAGGCATTGTGGGGGGAGCGCTCCGCCTACTTTGTGATGTCGAACGAACGGAGGAGCATAGAACCGAGCAAGAGATTCCTCCACTACGGTCGGAATGACAATATGCCGCAGGCGGAGCGCCTGCCCTGCAATCTCCACGAGAATTCGTCGATTGGAAATTGTGCCTTATTCAGTTAGAAGTTAATCTGATGCTGGAACAACGCGGGACCCAGACGATTACTTCGACAAGCGACCAACAGAAAAGCATCCCGGTTGTCACGGTCGAGAGCTTTTACAGTTCTCACGCCGAAAAGCTTCTGATGAAACTGGAGGGACCGCGCGTGGGGTTCCATCGGAAAATTCGTGAGCCCACCATCAATCGTCCGGGTCTGGCGCTTTCTGGCTTCTACACGTATTTCGCGGAGAAACGGGTGCAGGTGCTGGGCGCGGCTGAATATTCCTATCTGAAAAGTTTGACTCCAAAAACGCGCGTACGGCGATTTCGGAGATTATGTGAGAGCAAGATCCCGTGCCTGGTGATGTCGCGCGGATTTCATCTTGCGCCGGAGTTGCTCGCCGTGACGGCTGAAGCCGAGATCGCGGTGTTTCGGACGCCGATGATCACCATGAAATTCATTAATGCGGCTACGATCGCGCTGGAAGTCGATTTCTCACCAACTGTGACCGAGTTCGGTAGCATGGTGGATATCTTGGGCATCGGCGTTTTGATTCGCGGCGCAAGCGGCATCGGCAAGAGCGAATGTGTTCTCGGGCTGATCGAGCGTGGCTATAGCCTCGTAGCTGATGACGTGACGCGGATGACTTCGCTTGAGGGGCGTGAGCTAATGGCGACGGCGCCGGAACTGACCCGCAATCACATGGAGGTTCGCGGTATCGGCATCATTAACGTGGCGTCTGTTTTCGGCATTGGTAGCATCCGAGTCGAAAAGCGCCTCGATCTGGTTGCCACGCTGAAGGATTGGAAGGAAATGGAGGCGGTCGATCGGATCGGCCTTGATCGGGAATTCTACGAAATTCTTGGGCTTCAGGTGCCACACGTGACCATTCCGGTGAGACCGGGTCGCGACATGGCGCGTCTGATTGAAGTCGCTGCGATGGACCAGAAATTAAAGGATTTGGGTCAGAACAGCGCGCTCGATTTCAACACAAAGCTGCTCAATTTGATGGAGCCGAAGGAGACGTAATGGGCTTGTTGTATCGAAGAGCGAATCGCGCGGAGTCCGACCAGAAAGTCGAGAAAGACATTTCAATCGTGAATCGACTGGGTCTCCACGCGCGGCCGGCGGCGATGTTTGTGCGCATTGCGAGCCGTTATCGTTCGGAGATTTGGGTGTCGAAAGAAGGGGAAGAGGTAAATGGCAAAAGCATCATGGGCTTGATGATGCTGGCCGCGGGACAGGGATCAAAACTGCGCATTCGCTGTGAGGGCCCGGATGCGCAGAAGGCCATGGAGGAGCTCGAGGAGCTAATCAAGGCGCGTTTCAACGAAGATTGATTCGTCACGTACGCCCATAAGACTTATAGGACTTATGCGGGATTGCGTTGGGAAAAACTTTCCCGAGTTGACATCGCCATTACTCTGACAATTGGAATGAGCGACAAGGCGCGGCAGGAAATTCGGTTTGAAGGAGCAGGTGTTTCACCGGGAACTGCTCATGGCAAGATCCATGTCGTTCGAGACGACATGGATGACGTGCCGCGTTATCGCATCGCGCCTTCCCAGATCGGGGACGAAATCGGGCGCTTCGAAGCAGCCCTTATCCAAACGCGGATGCAGATTCTCGAGATGCAGCAGCGTATCGCGGAATCGATCGGAGCAAAAGACGCCGCCATTTTCGACGCCCATCTGCTCGTAGTAGAGGATCGCACTCTGATCGACGAAGTGTTGCGCAAATTGGAAACCGACCTTTGCAATGTCGAGTGGGCTTTTCAGGAAGTCGCCACGCGTTACGCCGAAACGTTGAGTAAAATAGATGATCCTTATCTACGGGAGCGCGCGCTCGATATCCAGGACGTGACCAAGCGAGTAATCCGCAACCTCCAGGGAAAAGCTCCCAAGAAATTTCTTGGCTTAAGTGAGCCACACATTCTCATCGCCCACAATCTCACTCCTTCCGACACTGCCAGCATGAAGCGGGAGCACGTCCTTGGCATTGCGACGGATCTTGGCAGCCGCACGTCGCATACGGCTATCATGGCCCGTTCGCTCAATATCCCGGCGATAGTCGGTTTGCATGATATCACTGCAAAACTCGAGACTGGTCAGGAGCTGCTCCTCGACGGGACTGATGGCTTGCTCATTGTCGATCCGACGCGGGAGACGCTTGCGCATTACGCAGACATCGAATCAAAAAGGGCCAGAGTCGTAGCGAAACTGAGAGAGTTGCGCGAGACAAGTTCGACGACGCGCGATGGCCGTCACATTGTCCTCTCTGCAAATATCGGGCTTCCGGAGGATGTCGATGCAGTCGCAGCCAACGGCGCTGAAGGAATCGGACTTTATCGCACGGAGTTTCTTTATTTGAATCGTAACACTCTGCCGACCGAGGAGGAACAATATGAAATTTATCGAAAAGTCGCGGAACGGGTGCGGCCTGATCCGCTTATTATTCGAACATTTGATCTTGGGGGTGACAAGCTGGCTCCCGACACTGTCGATATCACCGATGAGCTAAACCCATTCCTTGGCTGGCGCGCGATTCGTTTTTGCCTCGAGAACATCGACATCTTCAAAACACAGTTGCGCGCCATTCTGCGCGCCAGTGCTGTCGGTAACGTAAAAATCATGTTTCCGATGATCTCCGGCCTGGATGAATTGCGCGGCGCCATAAAAGTGCTCGCTGAGTGCAAAGAAGAGTTGCATGAGAAAAAGATCGACATCGGCGAAGAAATAGAGGTCGGCGCGATGATCGAAATCCCGAGTGCCGCGATATCCGCCAATGTGCTTGCGCGCGAGGCCGATTTTTTCAGCGTCGGCACGAACGATCTGATTCAGTACACGCTGGCGGTGGATCGCGTGAACGAGAAGATCGCGCATCTTTATGAACCGACCCATCCGGCCGTCCTCCGTTTGCTCAAAATGATCGCCGATGCGGCGCATGCGAACAATATCTGGGTCGGCGTTTGCGGAGAGATGGCCGGGGATGTCGCGCTCATCCCGCTTTTGCTGGGTCTCGGCGTCGACGAGTTGAGTGCGAGTGCAACGCTCGTGCCGCAAGTCAAGCGCGCAGTCCAAAGTCTCGCCATTCCCGAATGCCGGGAATTGGTCGAAGTGGCGCTCAACCTCGATACCGCGTCAGAGATTCTGGCGCGCTGTCTGGAATTAGCGGACAAGCGCTACGGCGATTTACTGGGATGATGATGTTGTAGAGGCGCTCTATGAGCGTCGGATATTAATTCGTCCAGCGGTCACAGACCGCCGCTACAGATTTAGTCTTCCGATTCCGTTTCCGGATCGGGCTTTAGCCCTTCTTCCTCCATCTTGCGCAAGACATCGCTCATATCGTCCACTTCGTCCCAGACTTCCTGACTCACATAAATGGGCGCCTTTTGCTGCGTGGCCATCGCGATGCAGTCGCTCGGCCGGCCATCAAGCTCGACGATCTTTTTCTGCTGCAATTCGTTTTCGACGCGAATGATGACTCGGGCGTAGTAGGTTGCATTTTTCAGATCGTTGATAATCACGCGGTCTACTTTTGCGCCGAGGGCCGTCATCAGGTGCCCCATCAAATCATGGGTGAGGGGACGTTCCTTGGTTATCTGGCGCATGAACATGGTGATCGCACTACCCACCGTTTGATCGACATAAATGATGAACACCTTGTCGTTATTTCCGATAAACACCGCGCACCCGCCGCTCGTCGGCAATACTGCCCTCACTTGAACCTCGATCACCGTTTTGTTCATCACGCGAACGGTACCCGCAGGGAAGGGAAAGACAAGCGTTGGGCTGCGTGGGTCGTATTCGTCTCGTGATACAAGAGCCACCCGAAAATTTTTGATTCCGGAGGCTTGCATGTTCGACGCGCTGACTGAATATGCGCATTGCGGTTTTACGGCCGCGTGATGAATCGAAATGAAAACCGAGTGGGACCTTGAGTCCGCCATCGCCACCTACAACGTGGAGGGATGGGGCAATGGTTACTTTACGGTCAATAGTTCGGGCAACGTCGAGGCAAAGCCGTTGCAGGATAACGGCGGTTCCATCGACCTGCTCGAGGTCGTAAATGAAGCGCGCGCGCGCCACCTCGGTTTTCCGCTCGTAATCCGATTCCAGGATTTGCTCCGGCACCGGGTCGAATCGATTAACCGCGTGTTTCAAGAGGCGATTACGGAGTTCGGTTATCGCAACGAATACCGGGGCGTTTTTCCGATCAAGGTCAACCAGTTGCGCGAAGTGATTGAGGAAATCGTCGATGCAGGTCAGCCGTTTCATTTTGGTCTCGAAGCGGGCAGCAAACCGGAACTGGTCGCTGCGCTCGCCATGCACCAGGACCCCGAGAGCCTGATCATCTGTAACGGCTACAAAGATCCCGCTTTTATTCGGATTGCTCTTCTCGGACGTAAACTTGGCAAATCGGTCGTCATTGTTGCTGAAAAGCTGGAAGAGCTCGAGCAGATCATTCGCACTTCGAACGAAGTTGGGGTCGAGCCGTGCATCGGCATTCGTGTCCGCTTGCATAGCAAAGGGTCTGGCAAATGGTCGCCCAGCGGCGGGGAGAGCGCGAAATTCGGTCTCGATACGACCAACCTCGTTGCCGCCAGTCAGATGTTGAAAGAGGCCGGTCTGGCACACTGTTTCAAACTCGTTCATTTCCATGTTGGATCGCAGGTGCCAGACATTTCAACGATCAAGCGCGCAGTCCGCGAAGCGGCGCGCTATTACGCGAAGCTGTGCAAGCTTGAACACGAGCTCGCCTATCTCGACGTGGGCGGCGGCCTGGGAGTTGATTACGACGGGTCGCGCAGCGATTTCGACAGCTCCACGAATTATTCGCTCCAGGAATATGCCAACGATGTCGTCTGGAACATCATGGACGTGTGTGATTCCGAGGGTGTCGCGCATCCGGCCATTGTTAGCGAGAGTGGACGCGCCATTGTTGCGCATCATTCCGTGCTCGTGATGGAGGCTTTCAGCTCCATTGAGCGGACCGCGCCCAAGCTCAGGGTCGAGGCAACCGAAAAAGATCACAGGCTGGTCCATGATATTCTCGAAGTGAAGCAGCGGCTGAAACGTGGCAACCGCATCGAGAGCCTGCATGACAGCCAGCACATCAAGGAAGAAGCACAGCAGATGTTCGATCTTGGGCTGCTCGATCTCGAATCCAAGGCCAAGATCGAAACCGTTTGCTGGCAGCTCGCTCAGCAGATCGTAAACATGCATCGCGGTCTGCGCTTTGTGCCCGAGGAAGTAAAGGAACTCGAGACCTCACTTGGTGATCAATACATCTGCAACTTCTCCGTTTTCCAATCGCTGCTCGATCACTGGGCGCTCGGCCAGCTTTTTCCCATCATGCCCATCCATCGACTCACCACTGCGCCGGATCGCAACGGGATGATCGTCGATATCACGTGCGATTCAGACGGCAAGATCTCGAAATTTATCGACCTTCAGGACGTCAAGGAAACACTTCCCCTTCATCGCATTGCGCCCGGGGAAATCTATTACATTGGCGTTTTTATGGTGGGTGCTTATCAGGATATCATGGGCGACCTGCACAATTTGTTTGGCCGCGTCACGGAGGTGCATGTGTTCCTCGATCCCGACGAAGAGTCGGGCTGGTACATCGAGGAAGTGATCGAAGGCAGCACCATCGGCGAGGTGCTTGCCATGACCCAGTGGGACAAAGTTGAACTGATGCGGCTGCTCAAGTCGCAAGTAGATGACGCGATCAAAACCGATCGGCTCAAGCCAAGCGACGCGATGAAGCTTCTCTCCGACTACGAGCGTCTCCTTCAGGAATATACTTATCTCAGTCTCAATGGAGACAAAGCGCCGCCCCAACCAGGCAACTGGATGCCACTGAGTTAATCGTTTCGGACCCTGACCCGGCCGCTTGCATTTCAGACCTGCAGCGAGATTAGATGGACCAATTTTCAATTACCGATGAGACCTCTGGGGCGTGACGCTCGTCATCCAGGATCGACCCATTACCGGTCTGCGATTCTCCTGCTCGTCCTCTGTCAGTCATCGCTCGTCACCCTGCTCTCCGACGAGCCGCCAGCCAAAGGAATTCAGGACAACTCTTTCTTCGTCGAGGAGGCATACAACCAGGAACCAGGGATTGTTCAACACATCATCAACGCCCCGGCGTTCTTCGCGCCCGGCAATAATGAGGTTTCATTTATCTTCACGCAGGAGTGGCCAATTTTCACTCAGACCCACCAGTTCTCCTACACGATTCCGTACACGTTCACTGAAAGTGAGAACGGTTTCGAAGACATTCGGCTCAATTACCGGTTGCAAGCGCTGATGGAAGGCGAACGCACGCCCGCCTTCGCGCCACGCTTTTCGCTCGTCACGCCGACCGGCGACGCCAGCAAAGGTTTGGGACATGAGCGGCTCGGCTACGAAATCAATTTACCGTTCAGCAAAATTGTCAGTCCACGCGTAACGTTGAATTTCAACGCTGGAGGAGCGCTTTTCCCCGGCGTAAACGATCGCGACTTGTGGAACTACAACCTCGGCGGAAGCGTGATCTATGCGGTGAGCAGGGATTTCAACCTCATGCTCGAAGCAGTCGCTTTTTGGGAAGAAGATGTCGCCGACTTCGCCGAAATCCTGCCAGCGTCTGCGACGACAACCAAGGCGAGCGGGATAATTGATCGCACCGTGACAGCGCTTCTTTCTCCCGGCGCTCGTTACGCGTTCAATCTGCCCAACGACTTGCAGATCGTAGTTGGCGCAGCCACGCCCATTGGCCTCACCTCCGATTCGCCCGATTGGGGGCTATTCTTTTATCTCTCCATCGAGCACCCATTTGTGCGATCGCAGCCCGCCAATGGCAAAGATTGACTAGCTCACGATTAGGAAAAAATTATGGCTAAAGGCGGAATCGAACCGCCCGACACTTGGATTTTCAGTCCACTGCTCTGCGGGGGAACCGAGCTACCTAGCCGTCGCCAATGTCGATATTGCGTCCGCGGCGCGCGACCTACCTGAACGGATCATCGCTGTGCGGACGGAATAGCACGGCGAATTCGGGCCGCTTCCCGCATAAAGTTCGGGTTTCGGATTATCTCAGTGGGCCTTGTTTGTTGAGATGGCTCCCGCACGAAGAAGGAAAAACAATCGATCAATCGACGCGCACGCCAGTTGATCAGCTCCTGCCTCACACAATGCAGCCTGTGTTGCTCGCACAACGCACGAAACAACTCGGCAGTCATGGTTGGCGTGCGATGGTGATGCAAGTCGAGAATCCTGGCCTTCTCCAACAACTTGGCGACGCGCGTTCGGCGGGGCTCGCGAACTGAATACGAGCCAAGGTTTGAATGATGGAAGAAACCTCTTCCGCCGACTTTCAATTTCGATCCCAGTTGGCGCAGGTACGATTGGATGAAACCGTGTCTGTCGTGGACGAGCGAGTCAAAGCTAAAAACGAAGTCAACCGAGTTGTCCGGTACCATCGACAGCGAGTGCCCGTCGTTGTGATAAATCTTGATGCGCGGGTCGTTACCGAAGCGGCGGCAGCACGCTTCGAAACAGTGGGGGGCTTTCTCCACCAGCCACAAATTGTCGCAATGGTTCTTAAGGTAGTGCGTCCACCTGCCGAAACCGGGGGCGATTTCGAGAACTGTGCCAGCAGGGAGCCAATCGCGAATCCGCGGGAAGATCACACCGGCCCATTGCGCTGCGGAATTCCCCCATGGTTCCGACCATTCCTCCCCGCCGTCTGTCCAATCCTTCATGAAATTTGAACGTCTGAAAAATCTGGCTGGGGGCGGAATCGAACCGCCGACACGTGGATTTTCAGTCCACTGCTCTGCCAACTGAGCTACCCAGCCTTCGCCAATGTCGATCTCGCTCCCATGTCGCGCTGCGGGCCTTCATTAAAGCAGAAAACGGGAAGCACTCAACGGTCAGACTGGTAGGGCCGGGAATTTGCAACTCCGCCCAGGCTGACACCTAGAATTGTCGCGGTAATTCGACTGCTCTAAGCAGGAGATGCAGATAATGGTTCCGCGAAATCTCGATGCCGCCGAACTGTTGCAGGTGCGGCGTGAGCCACTGTGTATCGAGCAATGCGAATTTCCGGCCTCGCAAATGTTCGACCAACACAACTAACGCAATCTTTGATGCATCCGTCACGCGATGAAACATCGATTCGCCGAAGAACGCGCCTCCAATTGCGACACCGTAAAGGCCACCGGCGAGCTTACCGTTGGCCCACGTCTCCACCGAATGCGCATGCCCAAGCTCATGCATTCGGGTGTAGCTTTGAATGATCTCCCGATTGATCCAGGTATCTTCGCGTTTGGCGCAAGCTTCGATTACTTCGGAGAAGCTATTGTTAATCTTGATTTCAAAAACGTTCTTGCGCAGGAGACGCCGCAGCGCATGCGGCACGTGAAAATCTCCCAAGGGGAGGATTGCGCGTGGATCGGGCGAGAACCATTCGATCGCACCATCCTCCATCGCCATCGGAAAAACACCAAGCCGATAACCTTGGAGCAAGAGTTCCGGCTCAATCATGACGCGCGTTAAACAGTTGAAGCGTTAAGGCGTTAAAGCGGCAACCACTAATAATGTAACCGCTTCAACGCTCGATCGCTTCAACCTTCTTGCAATGCCGCCCTCGCTTTCTAAAATAAGCAGATGAAACACCTGTCGATCCTGCTCATCCTCGCGTGGCTGAGCGCGGGCGGCTGCGCTGATCCGATGGAACAACACAGCGCGCAGGAAGTACAAGGGCAATTTGAGCGCGGCGTAACCGGGCAGGGAACGCTCGGCCCGATCGAGCGGCCTCCCGAAGATCCCGCCGGCCAGCACAGCGTGCCGCAAACTCATCCGTAGCGCAGTGAAGACGGTGGCTCCATTGGCGCACTCGAAAATTCTCATTCTGGATTTCGGCTCGCAGTACACGCAGGTTATCGCGCGGCGCATTCGCGAGTGCCAGGTGTATTCGGAGATTATTCGTTTCGACACGCCCGCCGCCGAAATCGCCGCATTGAAACCGAAGGGGCTGATCCTCTCCGGTGGGCCCGCCAGTGTTTACGACAAGGGAGCACCGCAAATCGACCCAAAGATTTTTTCGCTCGGCCTTCCCGTGCTCGGAATTTGTTACGGGCTGATGTTAATGGCGAATCATCTTGGCGGACGCGTCGTATTCACCGGACGACGCGAGTATGGCGCGGGCGTCTTGCACATCAAAAGTGGCTCCGAACTCTTGGGCGGATTAGGCGAGCAGGTCGACGTCTGGAACAGCCACGGCGACGAGGTGACGGCGTTGCCGAAAGGTTTTCGCGTCGCGGGGACCACCGAAGGCTGCGATTTCGCCGCGGTGGAAGATCCACAGCAGAAGCTGTACGGATTGCAATTTCATCCCGAAGTCGCACACACGCCGCGTGGCAGGGAGATTCTTCAGAATTTTTTGTTTCACATCTGCCATTGCGCGATGGACTGGACGATGGGCTCCTTCATCGAAGAAGCTTGCGCGCGCATCAGGAAACAGGTGGGCAATCAAAAAGTCGTGCTCGGTTTGAGCGGGGGCGTCGATTCCTCAGTGACGGCTGCGCTCCTGCACAAGGCGATCGGCGACCAGCTTACCTGTATTTTTGTCAATAACGGGCTGCTGCGCTCGCGCGAGGAAGAAATCGTGCAGCGCGTCTTTGGCGAAAATTTTCATGTCCGTCTGAAATATGTGGACGCAAGCGATCGTTTTCTCGCACTACTGAAGGGCGTGACCGATCCCGAAACCAAACGAAAGCGAATCGGCAACGAGTTCATCAAAGTGTTTCAACATGCGACTGAAGAGTTGCTCGAGGAAGATCGACGGAACGGCGCGCGCAGACATGCCGGCTACAAATTTCTCGCACAAGGCACACTTTATCCGGACGTAATCGAGAGTGTGTCGATTGAGGGCAATCCCGCGCAGGTGATCAAGAGTCATCACAACGTCGGCGGGTTACCCGAGAAAATGCACTTCGAGCTGGTCGAACCGGTTCGCCAATTATTCAAAGATGAAGTGCGCCAGGCTGGTTTGCAGCTCGGCTTGCCGAAAGACGTTGTTTACCGTCAACCTTTCCCGGGACCCGGTCTCGCCGTTCGTATCCTGGGTGAAGTCACGCCGGAACGATTGTCGATCCTGCGCGAAGCGGACACGATCGTCGTGAGCGAGATGGAATCTTCCGACTGGTATTACCGCGTCTGGCAATCTTTCGCCGTCTTGTTGCCTGTCCGCTCGGTCGGCGTGATGGGCGATCAACGGACTTACGAAAACACGATCGTCCTCCGTATCGTCGAAAGTCAGGACGGCATGACTGCAGATTGGGTGCGGCTTCCATATGAACTCCTCGCCCGCATCTCGACTCGCGTCAGCAACGAAGTCAAAGGCGTCAACCGCGTCTGCTACGATATCTCAAGCAAACCGCCGAGCACGATCGAGTGGGAGTGATTCGTTAGGATTGACGAGATCAGGCGATTTCGCCAACGGCGCTCATGAATTCGCTGAAGTCTTTGCCGTTGCGCGCAGCATGATTCAGCGCGTTGAGTCTGGCGTCCGCAGCTGCTTCGGGCAAAACAATCCGACGTGGTTGCGATTGGTTTTCAAAGACAATCTCGTCCCACTGAATCGACGAAATCTCATTATTAAAGCGCGCAACAGAACGGCCGCGGAAAAACGCCCGCGTGGTTTCGGGAGGATTAAAGATCGACGCCTTGATTTCATCCTCCGGCACGACGCGGCGGACTGCGCCCTGTCGCGCCAGCTCATAGTACAAGCCGCGCTCAAAATCCAGATTGTGATATTCCAGATCAATTGATTGCAGCCACGGGTCCCTCCAGGAAAGCTTTTCTTCTTGCTGCAGCGCATTAAGGAGGAATTTCTTTGCCGCCCAATCAACACGGTCGCGCGTTAGCATCACGTCCCGTTCGAGATCGTTGAGAACATTTTCCCACTCGCGCAAAATCCATTGTCGATCTTCGTCCGTGCCATCATCGATCGCGGCCGCGGCTTTCAGATAAATCCGTTGCACATCAATCGCGGAAATCTTTCGCCCATCTTTTAGTTCGATGATCCAATCATAAGTTTGGTCGCGGCTGATCGATTTGTTCGCATTGATCGGTTGGGCGATCTCGAGTTGCGGAGCTTTTCCGCGTTCGATCAGATCGAGAACAAGTGAGGTTGCACCGACTTTCATGGCGGTTGCCCATTGACTCATGTTCGAGTCGCCGAGGATGACGTGGAACCGGCGATAGCGGGTGGCGTCGGCATGGGGCTCGTCGCGCGTATTGACCAGCGGGCGGCGATTCATCGTGTCAATACTCACCAGGACACTGAAAAAATCCGCGCGCTGCGAAATTTGAAAAACGTCAGGCTCACCCGATGCGCTTTCCGCTTCGACACCCATTTTTCCAGCACCTGCGAAAATTTGGCGGGTGACGAGGAACGGCAGAACACCCGCCACGATACGGTCCCATGCGATGTCGCGGCGCATCAGGTAATTATCGTGGCAGCCGTAACTGTGCCCGACAAAGTCGGTATTGTTCTTGTAAAGCCGAACTTCATAGCCGGGCGGCAACTTCTGATTTCGCCGGCGCGCGCATTCCGCCAGGATGCGTTCGCCAGCCTTATCCTGCGACACGATTTGTCGTAGGGTCGTGCATTCCGGAGTGGAATATTCCGGATGCGCGTGATCGTTGTAAAAACGGGCGCCGTTTGAAAGAACAAGGTCGCTTTTTATTTCCTCGAAGCTGAGCGGGCGGTTTTTATCGATTTCGTAGTAGGCCGATTCGTCGGTATCTTGAAGTAATTCGCGGGCGCGAAAGCCGCGCGCATCAAGATGTGGATCTTCCAATTCATAGTCCCACTTCATCAACGCGCCATGCTCGGTGTAACGGCGAACGAGTTCGATCGATTCGGCAACGACATCGACAGTCTCGGCGCCACTGAGAGTGATCCCGTACTCCGTCTCCAGCCCAAAGACGCGCTTCATCTCTCGCCAACCCTTTTCATGGTCCCCCGATGCCCCTGAACTGTACTCCATCCTCCTGTAGGGGAAGCTGACAGCTTCCCCTGTGCAGTTCATCGATGAAATCCAAATAGTATGGCAAATCGTCGGCTTTCTGGACCAAGCTGTGCCGAACCGGATTGTCTTTCACGTAGATCCATTCATCCGAGCGCAACAGCCGATCAAAACAGCCCCGCTGCCATTCCCACGGTTGGGAGCCAAGCGATTTCCGTAACAATCGTTTGAATCCATGTGAAAAGTCTCCAACCGACAAATCCCGATCCTGCACCGGCGAAACCACCCAGTGGACGTGATCGGGCATAACGACCCCGGCTAACACATGCCATTTTTCCAATTGTGCGATTGTTGTTTTAATGGCGTCGAATACGTCGGCGTTTGCCAAAACTCTGTGTCGATCTTTGACGCACATTGTCACGAAATAGACGATGGATTTCTCCCAAGGTAACAGAATCGCTGGTAATCGTGGCGGGTCAGCCATACACACGGGAAGCTGTCAGCTTCCCCTACAGCTACAGCTATTCGCATCGCGTCTGTAACGATTGCGCTTTCATCAAATCACGCCGGAAGGCGCCCGTGATCGCGACTCCGACAATGGGCGGACGGGCGAAATTTTGACGACGTTTTCCGGATCGTAATCGATCAGCTTCAGCCAATCTTCGGTGATATCGGTTGTCGGGAAAATGTCGTTCTCGACGTACTCGGAATTGAACGCCAGCTGCAAATCGGTTTCCCGAATTCCTTCCTCCTGTTGCGTGGCAATAGCGCGCTTAATGGCCATCGCTTTCGCGCGCTCGACAATCGAGGCAATGATCGCGCCACTGATAAGATCGCTGCGGTAAAGAGTCTCTTTGCGTCCGCTGCGCAGCGTCACTTCGAGAAACTTGTTTTCATCACGGCGTGTAAATTGCCAGTCGACAAAGCGTTCGATCAGGCGCTCGATCGACGCACCCGTTCCATCGGCTTCTTTTGCCAGCACACCATCGTAGGGCAGGTCGTCGGTGAGATAGATCCGATAAACTTCGCGCGTCCCCTGCTTGTCCGGGCGATTAACTTTAATTTTTCGATCGATCCGGCCCGGACGCAGAATGGCGGGGTCGATCAGGTCGGCGCGATTGGATGCGAGGATAATTACCACGTCGTTGAGCGAATCGATCCCGTCCATTTCCGAGCAAAACATGGGGACAAGCGTGGAAAGAATATTGGAATAACGCGACGCCCGTCGCGTGCCGAGAATCGATTCAGCTTCGTCGATAAACAGAAACGGCATGAAACCCTCGCCGCGCTTTTCGCGAGCAGTGGCAAAGATTTCGCGAACCATCCGTTCCGATTCGCCCACCCACATGTTCAATATTTCCGGGCCTTTGACGTGCATGAAATATTCCTGCATTTCAACGCCGGTTTTTTCCCGAAGCTGCTTGGTCAAATTATAGGCGGTGGCTTTTCCAATGAGCGTCTTGCCACAGCCGGGAGGACCGTAGAGGAGAAAACCTTTCGGTGTGGCGTGCTGAAATTTTTTGAAAAGGTCGACGTGCAAGAGCGGAAGCTCGATCGCGTCTTTGATCGCTTGGAGCGCAGCCTCCTGGCCGCCAACTTTCTCCCACGGCAGCTCCGGGACCTCGTCGAGATAATGTTCGTGCGATTTGGTGCTCGATAGCATTTCGAGGGCCATCCGGTAATTCGAATCGACCCGGACTTCGTCGCCTGACTTCAAAGTCGATTTCGCCAGATCGGCAGAGCGCTGCAATACCATCGATTGCAAACCATGTTCTGAGCCGACGCGCAATCGGTCTTTCCCCAAAATTTCGGTGATTTTTGTGACCGGGCCAGCCGTTTCAAATCCGAGATCGCCAACGATGACGAACGCTTCATTCACGAGGACGCGCGTTCCCTTTTTCAACTTCGCCAGCGGAATACGCGGATCGACGTTGCAATAATAATCGGCGCCTCCCACCACGATGTGGGCCGTATCGTTCGAGGTGGCGCCAAGGAACGTGCCAATCCGATTCGCGGGCGAAGTCACTTTTTTAACGACTTCCTCGAGCTTCTCGATCATTCGGCGCGCCTCGACCATCGTTTCTTGCTGATCGAGAATTTGCGGGCGTAACTCCAGCAATTCGCGTCGAATTGAATCGCCCGGAGGCAGCGACGCGATGACGCGATCAAAAGAATCGAGGAGATTACCCGGACCCGAGTCCCCGTCTTCGCCCTCAAATCCCTCGCTGCGCTCGTCGCTCATTTATGGTTTGGGTCAATCCGCCGAACCGAGTGGCAGTATAACTTTGTCACGCGCATTTCGCAATCTTCACTCGCGAACATTTCGGAGTTCGACGCCGCGTGCATGCAAAATGTTCAACCACCGGCTGCGGCGAAAGTTCCAAATAGCAAACGTTAAGCACCAAAAACGTGTCAGTTCGCAACCTCGCAACAAGAGGTCAGTACGCAGTGCGTTGAAAATTGGGTTTCGGATCTTGGAGTTTCCCTTGGGGTTTGGAGATTGGAACTTGGATTTCCCGACGAACCACCTGTTGCGAATGGTCGATTACGTGCGTGAGTTGCAGTAAACCGCGACGCCGCTAACGTTCGCTTTTCGTCGGGAGCCTTAGCTCAATTGGTTAGAGCGCCGCCCTGTCACGGCGGAGGTTGCGGGTTCGAGCCCCGTAGGCTCCGGATTTGTTTCTCATAGGGAAAACGAGGTTAAAAAGCCAATTCCAGGAAGTTGTCATGACAGTTTTATGACAGACGCCGCAAGCTCAGAACTTATTCTTGCAGCGGTTCCTGCTGCTTGCGGCGGGAAGCGCTTACAGCTGCGCGGCGAAGCTTGGCGACTGTCTCGGTGCCGGTTGGTTGATGAAAGTCCACCATAGCTTGGCAACATACCACGGCGCCGCCGCTGCTGACATGAACAAAAGGTGCGCCATGTGGTTGCCAACCTTCCTTCAGCGCGGCATTCACTTCCTTGGCGAGAGCGTCGAGGTTTTCGCTTTGAATAATTCTGTACTCTTCGATTGTGTCCATCCAGCTATCATCGGAAAGCGCGCGGCTGTAGTCTAGGAAAGGATTTGCTGCCTGCGAGAGTCCGCCCCCGCAGAGACCGGCGCGGGTTCGATCTAATCAGCGATGCGCTTCCATTCGGGCGTCTGTGGTATGGCGAGCCAAACACGATCAGCAAAGCAACTGCATTGCTCTGGAGTTAGCTGTGTGCGGGAAGCGGTGCCAGTGGGTGGTGCCGTTTAACCGTTAAATCCGTTAAGAATAGCTCCGCCAATTCTTCCAGATGCCGATACTTTTCCACTTCGTCGTCCAGTTTGTCTCGGTTCGTCACGTAGCCTGCCGCAACGCGGTTTCCGTCCCACGGGAGAGGCGTTTCCGGCTGTGTGGCTATGTTCATGCCTATTTACTTTAGGCGAGGCAGAGCAATCCCGCTCGGTCCGATTTTGCAAAATGTTAACCATAAATTGCAGGGGCGCCGCAACGCCCACGGGAATAAACCGTTTTCCAGCCGTTACCGGTCACAATTTCTGCCACGCATCTGAGAATATACGGTGCACGCCCCTTGCGGGTTAGGAGTAAGGGTGCAGTCGTGAACTTTGGGCAGCGGCTTAAATGCGGGGAACATAGGTGCCGAAATTGACGTGATCAAGCCGGCCCTGCCTGCCCAAACTCACGCTCCGAATCGCTAACCAATCGCTCCAAAGCTAACCGCTGTGCCGTACGATGACTAGCAAAGTTTCGCAGTCGTTCACATGATGCTGTGATTCGCGTTTACGATGAAGCTGGCAACGTGATTGAAACGCACGAGCACGCTGGCGATTTCAAAGAGTAGTAACAACCTGACTCTAAGAGCTAGTAACTCCACTCAGTCCCGAAACGAATTGGTTCAGGGCCAAAATTGATCCTTACTGCCCGGCACGAACGCCGAGTTCCGCGCTGGCGAGAGTGATGCCAAACATGTCCGTTCCGTTTGCGACGAGCACCTTGCCGTTGCGTATCAAGGTAGCGGTGGGAAGGAAGCGTGGAGTGGTGAGGTTGCCGGTGGAACTCCAGGTTCCCTTATTTGGATTGTAGATTTCCACGTTCGCGACAATGACCGTGCTTATACCGCCGGTGACCAAAACTCCACCGTTGGGCAATAACGTTGCCGTGTGGCCCCAGATCGCTATGGGGAGTGCGCCGGTAGGGCTCCAGGTTCCGCTTGCCGGATCATATAATTCCGAGCTCGCCAGGGTGCCCTGGTCGCCCTGACCGCCCGCCACCAAAACAAGGCCGTTGAGCAGCAAGGTCGCGCTGGGACGAGTGCGCCCTTCCGCGAGCCTACCGGTGGCTGACCAAGTCCCGCTCGCCGGGTCGTAGATTTCCGCGTCTGCAAAGGTATTGGTACCAGCGGCGTTGTTACCGCCTGCCACAAGCACCTTGCCGTCGGGCAGCAAGGTCGCGACATGATTTGCACGTCCCGCGAACTAGCTGGGCGGTTGTCGTCCAGGTGCCCGTCACCGGGTCGTAGAGTTCGGCGCTCGCAAGAACGCCACTGCCGCCAAAACCGCCTGCGACAAGCACCTTGCCGTCGGCCAGGAGCGTCGCCGTGTGGGCCGTCCGAGCCTCCTCGAGCCTGCCAGTAGCGGACCACGTCCCGGTAGCCGGATCGTAGACTTCCGCGCTCGCGGGGTCGCCAACGCCGCCTGCGACGAGCACCTTGCCGTTGGGCAGCAACGTCGCCGTGTGACTATAGCGTGCGGTGGCGAGGCTACCAGTCGCCGCCCATGTGCTGGTCGCTGGATCGTAGAGTTCCGCGCTCGCGAGAGGGCTGCTGTTGCTGTCCCGCCCGCCTGCGACGAGGACCCGGCCATTTCGCAATAGTACCGCCTTTCCACTATCGCGTGCTACGGCCATGCTGCCGGTCTCCTCAAATTGAAAGGAAAGAGCCGCGCAGGGCTGCACGAACACCAGCGCCATGCCAACTACGAGTAACGGAATCGCGATCCGACTCGCCGCGTTTGAAAAAGCCGGTCGAAGTCCGGGCCAAACAAAAAGTCCGCCGCCGCGGCCCCGTGAGCAGAAAAATTTCATATCTGGATGGCCTTCAGTTTGCGGATGCGAAGCGCCGCGAACTGCACGCGATATTCATTTGCGTTTTCGCTCTTTCTCTTTGCAGGGCAGTCGTGGCAAAGCAGCCTCTTCCACCAACTGCTGTTGTTGGATTTAGAAGTGAGGCCGGCGTAGCGAAAGATCGTTCGCCGGCTGCGAATATCGACGCAGATTGTGCGCTCATAGGTTTGAAAGAAATGCCGATTACGCCCGTGGACGCGAAGCAGCACGCGCTCGAGGTCGCGCGAGGGGAGATCAGCGGTCGTGCCGTGGAGCGAGCCGCCCTCAAACATGACTTCGAGCGCCGTCAGGACCCTGCCCTCCTCGACATCGTCGAGTTTGACAGATTCATCTGGGAACTGGACTGGAATCGCCGTCATTGTTTAGCCTCCAATCCCCTGTTCAAGTGCGCGACGAGGAGTAGCGATAACCCTCGTTGGATCCCCCGTTGAGTAAAACTATCGAATAGTTCCATAAGGCACATCAAGGATTCGCCATTTGGCTCGACCCATTCGGGATGTTGGATGGGCAGGTCGTCGTGAATCTGTTGCCGGAGTTCGGCGTAGGTATGAATTTGGTGAGGCACGGCCATTGGATTCGTGCGACTAACGAATTTCATAAACGGCCTTTCATTTGGGGTTGACTGCTCCAAATCCCGCGCGGAACGAGGAATCATTCTCGCAAGGCGCTTTGAACAGCGGCCTCACTTCGGCTGACTCGGGGCTCCAGTTGAATCTGGAGATCGCGCTAAGCGGTGCCTCAGCGAAGGTTAAGCCTCTCAACCGGCCTTTTAGTCCGACCGAAAGTGCGTTGAAACGTCGGGTAACGTAATCAAACAAGCTTTTATCAGCATTCCCGACAACCGTATATTGGACCTTAGTCGTACGTCCGGCCACAGAAGCGAAACACGCCTTTTCTAGAAAGCCATACCTAGTTGCGATTCCAGTTCCAGAAACGCAGTCAGCTTTTCATCCGCTCGCACAAGGGGAAGCGATCCAACGTGACGTGATCAGCGATCCCTGCACGCTTTACGGCACACGGCGCTGTGTGATTGAATCGTTCCTGAGATGCCATCGCGTTTTAGCGGGTCGTCACACATTTGTAACTTGGAGGATGCCGTGTTTCCTTTATACCGTTCGCTGACGAAACGCCACCTATGAATCCTGCAGATCTTTTTCGTCAAGAAACCGACACGGTCCAACTCGCCCCCGGCGACTTTCTTTTCCGCGAAGGCGATAAGCGTGACAGCATGTATGTCTTATTGGAAGGGGAAATGGATATTCTGCTCGGCAATTATGTTGTCGAGACCGCAAAGGAAGGGGCGCTCATCGGCGAGATGGCGTTGATCGATGACAGTCCGCGTGCTGCCAGCGCCGTGGCGAAGTCCACCTGTCGACTGGCGCAAATCGACCGGCGAGTGTTCGATTTTGTTGTTCAGCAGCACCCGCCTTTTGCGCGGCATGTGATGAAAGAGCTCGCGGATCGCTTGCGTCACATGAACGCGGCAGCGATGCGATAGAAAATCTCAACCCGAGTTACCTCCGCCGCTCATATGGGGTGGCCAATCATTGGAGTACGTTTTGACTTGGGAACGCATCTCATGAACACGATTCGGTTTGAAAGAGGTGCGAATGAAGTCGCTTGCGGTCTAACCAATCGCCGCAGCCAACCGCTTCCATTCACGTTTACCAAGTCAGACCGCTCAAAGATCGGCGCGGCGTCGATCTGATTTCCGATGCGCTGCCATTTGGCAGCCTGTGGTACGGCGAACCGGATGCAATCAGTAATGCAGTCGTTTACGCAAAGTTTCGCAGCCGCTCACATGATGCCGTGATCCGCGTTTATGATGATGCTGGCAACGTGATCGAGACGCACGAGCACAAGGGCGAGTTCAAAGAGCCGTAAATTGGGCTTTTTGATCGAGCGGTTTCGGCTTGCTCGGTTCGGCCTGGCCCTGATAATGAAGAACCCGTGCTTTCCTTTTATCCAGCGGCCCCCCTGAGGAAAGCCGAAATAGGCGAAACACACTTTCGTCTAATCATAGTTAGGCAACTTCGCTGATGCACAAGGTCAATACAACAAAGATGGCAGAGCTCACTTGGTCTTCACCGAAGGGAAAGTTCAGCGGTGCGGGCAAAGAGATTTCAGAGGCGTTGGGACGCAAGCCCGAGTCCACCGACCTCAACGAACGGCATCCCTTTGATGTCGAGATTTTGCGTATTCCGCCAGGGAAGGCTCCCTATTCGTATCATTCGCACAGCGCACAGTGGGAGTTCTATCATGTGATTTCAGGCAGCGGGG
>Ga0207697_10000002_pt1 | contig 92560 bp, 89 predicted proteins | sample KBSSwiS5withPhiX_FD_184293 | JGI IMG/M metagenome (GOLD analysis project Ga0207697, IMG submission 184293) | Switchgrass rhizosphere microbial communities from Kellogg Biological Station, Michigan, USA, with PhiX - S5 (SPAdes) (version 2) | ecosystem: Host-associated > Plants > Roots >... | reverse complement strand
GTACTCGTCGTGGATGTCGGTGAGGTAGGGCAGGGCCTTGTCGCCGCCGATGTCGACCGTGCGGAACACGACCGGCTTGTCGCCCACCGCATCGAGCACCTTCGTATAAAGCCGCAGCTGCCGCTCGCGGCCGGGAAGGGTCGCCGAGACCAGGAACTGGAATTCGGTGCGGAACAGACCGATGCCGTCTGCGCCCGACATCGACAGCGCCGCCGCGTCTTCAGCCAGCCCCGCATTGACCATGACGCTGACATGGACGCCGTCGGTGGTGACGGCAGGAAGCGACTTGATCGCGGCGAATTCCGCGCGGCGCTTCTGGCTGAGTCCCATGCGATGCTCGAAGCTCGTCGCGAGCGGCCGGGTGGGGCGGACGATGACGCTGCCATTGTCGCCGTCGACGAGGATCGTCTCGCCTTCCTCGACGCTGTGGCGGATGTCGGTCAGGCGGCCGACCACCGGAATGCCAATTGCCCGAGCGACTATCACCATGTGCGAGGTGAGCGACCCTTCCTCGAGCAGCACGCCTTTCAGCCGTCGCCGGTCATATTCGAGCAGGTCGGCGGGCCCGAGATTGCGGGCGACGAGGATCGTGTCGCGCGCCAGTCCCGTTTGCGCCGCCGTTCCCATCCGTCCCGAGACGATGCGCAGCAACCGGTTCGACAGCTCGTCGAGGTCGTGCATCCGCTCGCTGAGCAGGGGATCGTCAATGTCCTGCATCCGTGCGCGCATCCGCTGCGCGACGCGCTCGATCGCGGCCTCGGCGGTGAGGCCGCTATCGATCGCTTCATTGATCCGCCGCGACCAGCCCTCGTCGTAGGCGAACATCCGATACGTCTCGAGGATCTCCTTGTGCTCGCCGGCGATCCCGAATTCGGCCTCCTTGGCCATGTTGTCGATCTGCTCGCGCATTTTGCGGAAAGCCGAGTAGACGCGCTCGCGCTCGGCCTCGATGTCGTCGGCAACGGTATGCTCGACGATGACCCGCGGCTCGTGAAAGACGGCTTCGCCCTTGGCCATTCCGGCAACGAGCTTGAGGCCGGCGAGGCGCAGCGGACCCGCACTGCGGAGGCGTCCACGACGGGCGCCATCGACCAACCGTGCGCCCGCGATCATCTCCGACAGGACCATCGCCACGGTCTGCAATGCCTCGATCTCGACATCCTCGTAGCGGCGAGGCTCGGCGTGCTGCACTGCAAGCACGCCAATCGGGCTTTCGAGTCGAACGATCGGCACGCCGGCGAAGCTATGGAAGCGCTCTTCGCCAGTCTCGGGTCGGTACGCGAATGCCGGGTGCTCGGCTGCTTCGGCGAGGTTGAGTATGCGACCTTCAGCGATGGTGCCGACCAGGCCCTCCCCCATCCGCAGGCGCGTGACGTGGACCGCTTCTTTGCGCAGGCCATGCGTCGCGAATAGCTCGAGCTTGCTGTCGCGCAGCAGGTAGATCGAGCAGACCTCGCTCTCCATTTTCTCGGCGATGAGGTCGACGACGCGGTCGAGCTTGGACTGGACCGAACCGCGCGCCGCCATCACCTCGTGGAGACCAGTCAGGATCTCGCGGGCTGAGCTGGCGGCGGACGTCGGCATGGCCGTTTCGCTATCAGATGGCGGCGGACCGCGCCAATGACTTGCGGTTATTAGCCGCGGCTCTCCAGCGCGGCGGCCGCTTCGTCGACGAGCTCCCGGATGATTGCCGTGACCGGTTCCTCGCGATTGACCATCCCGACCGACTGGCCGGCCATCACTGATCCCGTTTCGACATCGCCGTCGATCACCGCGCGGCGGAGAGCGCCGGCCCAATAATGCTCGATCTGGAGCTGGGCCTCCGCCATCTCGATCTCGCCGGTGTCGAGGCTGTTGGCTACCTCACGCTGCTTCGCGGCGAAACGCTCGGTCTCCGCATTCTTCAGCGCGCGCACCGGGATGACCGGAAGCCGCGGGTCGATCTGCACCGACAGAACGGCGTCCCGCGCTGATGCGCGGATGAACGCCTTCTTGAAGTTGGCGTGGGCGATGCTCTCGTTGGCGCAGACGAAGCGCGTTCCGAGTTGCACGCCGACCGCGCCCATCTCGAGATAGGCGGCGATTGCCTCGCCGCGCCCGATCCCGCCGGCGACGAACACCGGAATGTCCTTCGAGACGTTGGGCAGGATTTCCTGCGCCAGCACCGACGTCGAAACCGGCCCGATATGGCCGCCGGCCTCCATGCCCTCGATGACTAGCGCGTCGGCGCCCGACCGCATCAACTTCTTCGCCAAGGCCATCGCCGGGGCGAAGCAAACCAGCTTCGCGCCGCTCGCCTTGATACGCTCGATTGCGCCGCCCGGTGGCAGGCCACCCGCGAGCACGACATGCCCGACACCGTGCTTGGCGCAGACGTCGATCAGCTCACTCAATTGCGGGTGCATGGTGATGAGGTTGACGCCGAACGGCCGTTCGGTGCGCTTCTTCGTCTCGGCGATTTCGGTGTCGAGCAGCTCAGGGCTCATCGCGCCGCACGCGATGACGCCGAACGCACCGGCGTTCGACAGCGCGGAGACGAGGTTGCGCTCGCTGACCCAGCTCATGGCGCCACCGAGGATTGCAACTTCGCAACCGAGGAATTCGGTCCCGCGGTGCATCAGCTCCTTCAGCCGAACGTGCCCGGCGGACGAATGAACCGCACGCGGCTCGGCGATTAGACCCTCGCCGCTCATGCCGCCTGCTCCGCGTCGAGGCCGAATGCCGTGTGCAGCACGCGCACAGCTAACTCTAATTGATCCTCTGCAATCAAAGCGCTGACCTTGATCTCGCTAGTCGACACGGCGAGCAGGTTGATTCGCCGCTCCGCCAGTACCTCGAACATCTGCGCAGCGAGCTGCGGGTTCGACCTTATGCCGACGCCGACGATGCTGACCTTCGCAACCGCATCGTCATGGATCAGCGAGGCATAGCCGATCGTGCCCTTGCGCTGCTCGATCACCGCCATCGCCTGCGCCAGGCTCGCACGCGGCACGGTGAATGTAAGGTCGCTCGCGCCCGTATCCGGTGTCGCCGCGTGCACGATCATGTCGACCTGAATCCCGGCCTCGGCGATCGGGCTGATGACCTGCGCGACCGTGCCCGGCTGGTCGGGCACGCCGGTCAGCGTCACTCGCGCCTCGTTGCGGTCGGCGGCGATGCCCGCGATCAGGTTTCTTTCCATTTGATCTCCCGAAAGCTCGGCGACGACATCCGTCCCCGGCTTGTCCTCGAACGCCGATAGCACGCGAAGCGGCAGGTTTTCACGCATCGCGAGCCCGACCGAGCGCACCTGAAGCACCTTTGCGCCGACGCCCGCCAGCTCGAGCATTTCCTCGAACGTTACCTGCGTCAGCTTACGTGCCTTGGGGACGATGCGCGGGTCGGTCGTGTAGACGCCGTCGACGTCGGTATAGATGTCGCAGCGGTCGGCCTTCACACCCGCAGCAATCGCAACCGCCGACGTGTCGGATCCGCCGCGGCCGAGGGTCGCCAGCCGGCCATCGGTCGACACGCCCTGGAAACCGGGAATCACCGCCACCGTTCCACTGCTCAGCGCCTCGCCGAGCATCGCAGCTTCGATCGCCTCGACCCGCGCGTTGCCATGGACTCCGGATGCGCGAACCAACTGCCAGCCCATGAAGCTCCGCGCTTTCAGGCCCATCGCCTGAAGCGTCATCGCCAGCAGTCCGGCCGTGACCTGCTCACCCGATGCCACCACCACATCAGATTCGGTGGGGTCGTGAAGCGGCGCCGCCTCACGGCACAATTGCACCAGCCGATCGGTCTCGCCCGCCATAGCCGACACGACCACGAGCACTTCGTTCCCGGCCTCGGCCTCCCGCTGCACCCGAGCCGAGACGCTGCGGATGCGCTCGATGCCCGCCATCGACGTGCCGCCGAATTTCATGACGATGCGGGGCATGGAGTGTTCGCGCGTCCTTGGGTGAAAGGTCGCGGCCTGTTAGGGGGCGCGCATGGTGGAAACAAGCATCCTGCCCGAAGAGGTCGCGCAGTTCGGCAAGCTTGCTGCCGATTGGTGGGACCCGACCGGCTCGTCGGCGATGCTCCACAAACTCAATCCGGTCCGCCTCAAATATGTCCGCGACCAGCTCGATCAGCATTGGCAGTGCGACGAATGCAGTCGCACCCCGCTCTCCGGAAAGACCGTGCTCGATGTCGGCTGCGGCGCCGGACTCCTGGCCGAGCCGCTCGCCCGCCTCGGCGCGAAAGTCACTGGCATCGACGCCACGCCAGAAGTCATCGAGATCGCTCGCGAACACGCCGGTGCGATGGGCTTTGACATCGATTACCGCACTGGCGACGTGCAGGAGCTTGTTTGCCAGTTCGACCTCATCACTTGCATGGAGGTGATCGAGCATGTCGCCGACCCGTCCGCCTTCGTGAAGGCGCTGGCGGCGCGGCTCGCACCCAATGGACTGCTCGTCATGTCGACTCCCAACGCCACTGGCTGGTCGAAGCTGATGATGATCACGATCGCCGAAGGTCTGGGGCGGATCCCGAAGGGCACGCACGATTTTGACAAGTTCATTACGCCCGAGCGGCTCACAGCACTGCTTACCGCTGCAGGACTCAAATGCCTCGACGTCGAAGGCATCGCCTGGTCACCGGCGCGCGGTCTTCACCTAAGCGAAGACGTCCGCCTCAACTATCTGATCAGCGCCGTTCAAGCTTAACTCCGAGTTCAGTCGCCATTTAGGTGGACGGGTCCAAGCTCCACCAATGATCAAGCTCGCTACCCGCACCGCTTCATTGGCCCTGCTCCTTATTGCGTGCGCCGCGCAGCCGACCTCGGCACAGATTCCGGCTTTTCCTGGCGCGGAAGGCGCGGGGGCGATGAGCGCTGGCGGACGCGGCGGCCGAGCCATTCACGTCACCAATTTGAACGACAGCGGGCCCGGATCGCTGCGGGCGGCGATCGAGGCTGATGGCCCGCGGACGATCGTCTTCGACGTCGGCGGGACGATCCAGCTGCGCAAGCGCCTGATGGTGAACGAGGGCCGGCTGACCATCGCCGGCCAGACGGCGCCGGGCGGCGGGATCACGATCCGGGATTATCCGCTGATCATCTCGGCGGACGATGTGATTGTCCGCTTCATCCGCTCGCGGCTTGGCGACCAGTCGCGCTTCGTCGGCGATTCATTCTGGGTAGCCAATGGCCGTCGCATCATCCTTGACCATGTGTCCGCCAGCTGGGCTACGGACGAGGCCTTATCAGTGGCCTCGACCTACGCGCGGCCGGGTGACCGGCTGGGCGACGTCACGGTCCAATGGTCGATCATCTCCGACACGCTGTGCGGGCCGAAGAATCTGCAAGGGCCACATTGCTACGGCTCACTTTCGACCGGTTCGCGCGGCGCCCGCTACAGCTGGCACCATAACCTCTGGGCCAATCACGAGGCGCGGATGCCGCGTCCAGGCAACGAGCTTTCGCAGGTCCAGGACCCGCAAGGCGGCTTCTTCGATTTTCGGTCGAACGTTATGTACAATTGGGGCAGCCAGGCCGGATACAATTCAGGCCCGCCGGGGCGCGTGTCCTACAATTTCGTCGACAACAGCTACTGGACTGGACCGAACACCAAGAAGCCGACGATCTTCGATGATCGTGACCCGTTCGCGAGCGCGTGGTTCGCCGGCAACAGCCTCAACGGCATCGAGCTGCCTGATCAGTGGAGCGCAGTCCTAAGCCAGAAGGGGAGGGCGTACCGGCTTGCGGCCCCGGTGCAAGTCGCTCCGATCGCCACTGAGAGCGCAGCGCAGAGCTACGAGAAAGTGCTGCGCTTTGCAGGAGCGTCCCTCAAGCGTGATCCTGTCGACATCGCGGTTGTCGAGGGAGTCCGCTCCCGAACGGGACATCTAATCGACAGCCAGGACGATGTCGGCGGCTGGCCGGCGCTCGCTGCCGGGACGCCGTGGCGAGACAGCGACGGCGACGGCATCCCCGACGATTGGGAGCGGACACATAATCTCAACCCGCGCGATCCGCGCGATGGCGCTCGCATTGGCGCCGACGGCTATTCCAATCTCGAGCGTTGGCTGAACGATCTCGCTGCCCCGGCAATGGCGGGATAATCGGCTGTTCGTCGCGCCGGGCCGTGCGCCCGACGAGTGGTGGTAGCGCGTCGGCGGGGGCCCGATGATCAGCGGGGCGGGGGGCGCCGATGGTCATCACCGTTGCTGCAATCGCACTTGCTTTGGCTTCGTCAGCGTTGAAGCCCGAACCATATCACCTCATCCCGGGCGTTATCCCGATGGACAAGGGACCCGACGGCAACACGATCATTTTCGACGCGCCCAAGGGGCTTATCGTGTTCGATACCGGTCGCCATCCGGAGCACGCCCGAGCAATTCTCGAATATGCGAAGGCGCGGCATCGCCCGATCGTGGCGATCGTCAATTCGCACTGGCACCTCGATCACACGACCGGGAATTGGGACCTTCGCCAAGCCTATCCGCACGTCGCAATTTACGCGAGCAGCGCGCTCGAAGGCGCGCTCGCGACATTCCTGAAGCAGGGCAGGGAGCAGGGCGACAAGCTGCTCGCCGATCCCAAGGCGCCCGCGGCACAGAAGGCAGAGCTGCTGCGTGGCCGCTCGGTCGTCGATCATCCCGATCGGATTCGTCCCGACCATGTGATCGCCACATCGGAGACGATTAGGATCGCCGGCCGCTCGTTCGACGTTCATCTCAGCCGCTTCGCCGCGACCGAGGGCGATGTCTGGCTATACGATCGCAAGTCGCGGACGGCACTGGTCGGCGACCTCGTGGTAGGCATCGTTCCGTTTGCGGACACCGCCTGTGCCGATGGCTGGCTGAATGCCTTGAATGAGGTCGACCGCATCCCCTTCGGCACGCTCATTCCGGGACACGGCGACCCGATGACCCATGCTGACTTTCGCCTATGGAAAACCGCTTATTCCAACCTTCTCGATTGCACGCGGGGCAAGGCCGACAAGCAGGTCTGCATCGCTGGCTGGCAGAGGGACGCGGCGAGGTTCATCGACGCCGCCCATCGTGATTATGTCGGTGCCGCGCTCGACTATTATATCGACCGCCGCTTCCGCGCTCCGGACGAGCAGGCGCGATACTGCAAGCCGCTCGGCTGACGATGAGTCGTGCACTTTTGTAGACGAACTGAAAGGCGTCTGTCAGGAATTCCTCAGGGTTCGCTCATGACCATCAGGTGGTCGCTGCTGCAGCCCAGGTCTTCCGCATGCAGGGAGGATTTATGGTGCTTAGAGTCGAGGGCGGACGAACGCCCGGTTTCAAATTGACGCTGGCGCTTCTCGTCGGCTTCGTTCTCACCATTCCATTATTGTCGGTTTATTTCCTCGCCTCGGACCGCGAGTCCCAGTCGCGCGAGGCGGCCCGATCCATCACCGCCGGTTGGGGCGGCCCGCAGACGATGAGCGGGCCCTTGCTCGTCATTCCGTACAAAGCCACGACTACGGAGACCGTGGTCCAGAACGGCCAGAGCGTAACCAAGACCAATGAGGTCGCTCGCGAGCTGACGATCGCGCCGGAAATCGTCCAGATGACGACAAACATGGCGCATCAAGTGAAGACGCGGTCGATCTACGAGGCGGTCCTGTTCGATGCCAATGTCCAGGGCAAGGCGCGTTTCGCCTTCCCGCCGGACCTCAACCGGACCGGCGTCCAGCTTAACCAGATGGATCTGTCTAAAGCCGAGCTGCGCTTCGGGCTTAGCGACCCCAAAGGGCTTGGTGCTAATCCGTCGGTGTCGGTTGGAGGACGCCCGCTTCGGCTCCAGCCGGGCGGCGCAAGCAGTGGCAAGAGTCGCGGCTTCTTTGCCTGGCTCGACGCTGGTTCGCTTCCGACTCAACCGATCGTCATCGACTTTGCCTATAAGCTCCACGGCAATGCATCGCTGAGCCTGTCTCCCGATGCTGGGGATACTCACTGGATCGTGAAGTCGCGCTGGCCGAGCCCCAGCTTCGTTGGAGGCTTTCTCCCTGACCCCTCGAAGGTCACGAAGGACGGCTTCCAGGCCAATTATCGCATCGGCAACCTCGCGCTCGGCAACTCGCTGGTGACTACGAGCGATCCGGGCGAGCAGTCCGCCGCAACAGAGGAGCGTGAGGTTGCGAATCCCTACGGCACTGTACCCGTCGACTCCGCACTGACTACCGACGACAATTCGCAGGTGGCTCAGATCAACCTGATCCAGCCGGTCGACCTCTATTCGCAGGTGGATCGGGCGATCAAATACGGCTTCCTGTTCATCGGCTTCACTTTCCTCGCGCTGTTGATGTTCGACGTGATCGGCGGAGTGTCCGTGTCTCCGGTCGAATATCTCCTCATGGGCGTCGCGCTGATCCTATTCTTCGTGATGCTGCTCGCGTTCGCGGAGGTAATCGGGTTTACCCCTGCATATATCGTCGCATCGGGCGCTATCGCCGGCTTGAACACCGCTTATTCAGCCGCCGTGCTCGGCAGCTGGCGACGGGCCGCCTTCATTGGCGCGCTCCTGATCGGCCTCTACGCCGTGCTCTACATCCTCCTCAGCCTCGAGGCGTTCTCGCTGCTGATCGGTTCGCTGCTGCTCTTCGCGGCGCTGGCCGGAGTGATGTACGCGACCCGCCGCATCGATTGGGGCGGGAAGCGCGATGATGAACAAGCGATCGCGGAAGCGTGACGCTGTAATCGATTGACGCTAGGCGGGGCTGCATATGACCGATGCAGTCCCGCCAAAGCGCATTTTCCCGACCTCCAAGGTCGATGCCCAGGCCGCGAGCCACGTTCCCGCGACCCCGCAGACCGAAAGCTCCGCCTACAAGCTCGCCTTCCAGGATACCGAATTCCTGCTGCGCGAGGATTTGAGGCCGGTCCGCTTCCAGCTCGAGCTGCTGAAACCCGAGCTCCTCCTCAACGAAGCCGACATCGGCTCGACCTTCGTCTTCTACGGATCCGCCCGCATTCCCTCTCCGGACATGGCTGATGCGCTCGTCGCCGCCGCGACCAATCAGGACCAGGAGAAGATCGCCGAGCGCCTCAAGGCCAAGTCAAAATATTACGAGGTGGCGCGAAAGCTCGCCCAGCTCGCCAGCACCTGCGGCTGCGACGAAGAGGGCAAAAAGAATTTCGTGGTCTGCTCAGGCGGCGGGCCGTCGATCATGGAAGCCGCCAATCGCGGTGCGTCCGATGTCGGTCGGGAGTCGGTCGCACTCAACATCGTGCTCCCTCACGAGCAGATGCCGAACCGCTTCGTCACTCCGGATTTGAGCTTTCAGTTCCACTATTTTGCTCTGCGCAAGATGCACTTTCTGTTGCGCGCCCGCGCGGTCGCGGTCTTCCCCGGCGGCTACGGCACGTTCGACGAGATGTTCGAGCTTCTGACCCTCGTCCAGACCGGCAAGGTCCGCCCGCTGCCGATCCTCTTATTCGGCAAGGATTATTGGAACCGCGTCGTCAATTTCGAGGCGATGGTCGAGGAAGGCGTGGTCGCGCCGCACGACCTCGACCTCATCCATTGGTGCGAGGACGCCGAGGAAGCCTGGGCGTTCGTGCAGAAATATTACGACCGGACCCCGGCGCCGCAGCGTCAGCAGACCGCGCCGCCCGAATAAGTTTCTTACGGCTTGTTCGGCGCCGCGGCATTGTCGGCCGGAGCTGCTGCATTCCCCGCAGCCGAAGCCGCCGCATTGCCCCCAGCCTTGGCGGCATCGCCCGCTGCAGGAGCGGCCGCGGCCGGCGCCGCGGGAAGCGGCTGCGGGCTGTCGCTATGCTGGTTGAGGAACGCCATCACGTTGGCGCGGTCCTGCGGGTTGCTGATCCCGGCAAAGGTCATCTTCGTCCCCGGTGCGAAAGCCTTCGGGCTGGTCAGCCACTGCGACAGCAGATCCCAGTTCCAGTTCCCGCCCTTGCCCGACAGCGCTGGTGAGAAAGCGAAACCATTGGCGCCCTTGCCGATCGGCTCGCCGAGCACGCCCCACAGATTCGGGCCGAGCTGGTTCGGACCGCCCTTGTCGGCGTTGTGGCAGGCGCCGCACTTTTTGAATACGTCGCCGCCCTTGGTCGCATCGGCCTTGGCGAGATAGAATTCGATCGGCTGCTCCGCGGCGGCCCCGCCTTCGCCGGCGGCGGCTTCGACGCCCTCGATCGGATAAGCTTTTTCTTCCTTGCCTTCGCTGTGGAACATTTCGCTCGCGACGATCGAGCCACCGAGTGCGACAATTCCAGCGAACAGCACCCAACCGGCGATGGTGTTGAAGCGATCGTCCATGAAGTTTCCCTGTTTGGAGCTCTAAATCTCGGGGCCGAGAAGCGTGGATTTGCCGCGCCTCTTAAGGGCGACTGTTGCAGGGTTCAAGCGGCCAGCGCGACCTGTGCCGCGCGGCGGTAGAGCGTCGGTAGTCCGGCGCTGTCGAGCTGGCCAATCGGGTGCCACCAGCCGTCGCCAACCGGCTCCGGCTTGCACTCGACGCGAAGGTCGAGCTGGAAGTGGGTGAAGGTGTGCGTGACGATGCCAAGCGCCGGATCTCCCGTTGGGCAGTCGGTCCATTCATCTCCGGGAAGTGCCGCCATCCCGCCGAGCAGTCCTGTTGCGGGCCGCCGGACCAGCCAGACCTGGCCGTCGCGCTCGGTCCAGTATGCAGTGCCGTAGCGCTGCGGCCGGGACTTCTTTGCCTTGGGTGCTGGATATGCCTCCGGATTGCCTGAAGCATAGGCCGCGCAGTCTGCCCGCATCGGACATTCACCGCACTTGGGAGCTCTAGGTCGGCAGGTGGTCGCACCGAGGTCCATCATCGCCTGCGCGAAGTCTCCCGGCCGGTCCGCCGGCGTCATCTCGAGCGTCACATGCTGAAGTTCGGTCTTGCTCGGCGCAGCGAGCCCATGCAGCCGCGCCATTACCCGAGCGACGTTGGTATCGACCACCGCGACATGCTCGCCGAACGCGATCGCGGCGATGGCTGCGGCGGTATAGTCCCCCAGCCCGGGAAGCTTTCTCAACTCCACTGCCGTAGTCGGGAATGACCCGCGCCGCGCAACCTCCCGGGAGCAGGCAATGAGGTTTCGGGCTCGCGCATAATACCCAAGTCCAGCCCACTCCGAGAGCATATCCTCGTCCCGTGCTGCCGCCAGCGCCTCGATCGTCGGCCATCGCTGCACGAACCGTTCGAACCGCGGCACCACGGTCGCCACCGTCGTCTGCTGCAGCATCACCTCGCTCAGCCACACGCGATAGGGGGCGGCGGGCGGCTCGCCCGGTCCCGAACGCCAGGGCAAGCGTCTGAAGTTATCCACATAATGTTGGAGCAGGCGCTCGGCGGCGTTGGCGGTCACCATATCGCTATGGCATGCTCGCCACCCATGTCGAAGAGAAACAAGGATTCGGAGGAACGCGAACGCAGCTGCCGCCCGCGCGCGGCGGGCGATCTCGTCGGTGAGGTCGGCGGGCAGTCGTTCCGCCGTTTCGGCTTCGTCCAGAGCTCGATCGTCAGCCGCTGGAGCGAAATCGTCGGCGAGCGCTACGCCAAGGTCTCGTCGCCCGAATCGATCCGCTTCCCTGCCGGCCGCAAGGCAGGCGGGGCGCTGACCCTGCTCGTCGAGGGCGCGCATGCCCCTTTGATCCAGCATCTGGCGCCAATCATCATCGAGCGGGTGAACCGGTTCTTCGGACACAACGCCGTCGACCGGGTCATCTTCAAGCAGGGTCGGCTTCCCGCCCCGGCACCCAAGCCCATCCGGCCGGAGCTTCGGCCCGTGCCGAAAGAACTTGGAGAGGGCCTGCGCGAGATTGCCGACCCTGAGCTCCGCACCTGCTTGGAGTCGCTTGCCTCACAAATTGCCGCTAGTAGCGGGCCACCGTCGTTCGGCAGCGCCGGGGACGATCCTCTTCCCGAGATCATTCGGAGCAAATGACGCGATGAAGTCGACCTATCTGATGTTTGCCGTGGCAGCGCTCCTGCCGCTCACCGCCTGCAAGAAGGAAGGCGCCTCGGGCGCCGCGCCCGTCGACAGCTCGTCGGCGCTTTACAAGCCCGTTCCGGCGCCTGCGGACGGCGACTGGACCAAGCTCGTCGTCCCGACGCCGGCCGGCGGCTTCATGATGGGCAATCCGGCAGCGAAGCTCCACCTGATCGAGTACGGCGCGCTCAGCTGCCCCCACTGCAAGCATTTCGATGAGAGCGGCGTTGGCCCGCTGATCGACAATTATGTGAAGACCGGGAAGGTCAGCTACGAATTCCGCAATTACCTGTTGAATGCGTTCGACCTTGGTCCGTCGCTGATCGCGCGCTGCAACGGCGCGGCCAGCTTCTTCCCGCTGACACGCGCCATGTACAAGGATCAGGAGGTGTGGATCGGCAAGATCCAGCAGGCGCCGAAGGATCAGCTCGACGCCCTGCAGAACATCCCGCAGGAACAGGTTCCGGCCGCGGCCGCGAAGCTTGCCGGACTGCCTGAATGGGCGGCCATGCGCGGCGTTCCTGAAGAAAAAAGCGCGCAGTGTCTGTCCAACTCCAAGGAAATCGACAAGCTCGTGCAGATGACGTCGGACGCGACCGCCCAATATCCTGACTTCCCGGGCACCCCGACCTTCATCCTCAACGGCAAGATGGTCGAAATGCCCGGGGTCGCCGAGAACCAGGTTTGGCCGACTCTCGAGAAGAAGCTGAAAGAGGGGCTGTAGCTTGGGAATCCGGCTCGTTCTTGTCGGTATCGCCGCGTTCGCGCTGATCGGCGCAGCGCCGCATCATGTGCGCAAGGCTGCGCCATCGAGGGATTGGACCAGGACGGTCGTCGCCACGCCTGACGGTGGGTTCCGGATGGGCAATCCGCAGGCGAAGATCGCGATCGTCGAATATGGATCGCTGACCTGCCCGCATTGCCGGCATTTCGCCGAAACCGCGATGAAGCCGCTGCTCAGCCAATATGTGCGAACCGGCAAGGCGACCTATGAATATCGCTCGCTGGTGCTCAACGGCATCGACATTGCAGCGACCTTGGTAGCTCGGTGTGGCGGGCCGAACCATTTCTTCCCGGTCGCCGAGGAGCTTTACGCCACGCAGCCGACCTGGGTTTCAAAGGTGACGGGCGAAGAGAGCGACAAGCTCAACGCGCTTCCGCCCGAGGAACAGATGCTTGGCGTCGCCAAAGTGACGGGCCTCATCCCGATCGCCGCAAAGCACGGCATTCCATCCGCGAAGACCGAGGTCTGCCTCAAGGATGCGGCCGCCGCCGATCTGCTCGAGCGGGCTGCTCAAGCAGCGGGCGATAAGGGCGTGCAGGGAACGCCCACCTTCTTCGTCAACGGCAATCAGGTCGTGGCGGGAGACTGGGTGACGCTCGAACCGTTCCTCAAGGAAGCCGGCGGATAGATGCGCGCCGGGGGAGGAACGTCGGCTTGAAGATCAGGCGGCTCAAGCTCAGCGGATTTAAGAGCTTCATCGAGCCTACCGAGTTGCGTGTCGAAGCCGGCCTGACAGGCGTCGTCGGTCCCAACGGCTGCGGCAAGTCGAACCTCCTCGAAGCCATTCGCTGGGTCATGGGAGAGGGCAGTCCCAAGTCGCTTCGCGGCGGCGGCATGGATGACGTGATCTTCGCCGGAACCGCGTCTCGCCCGCCGCGAGACTTCGCCGAAGTCTCCATCTTGCTCGACGTCACCAGCGAGGAATCAGGCCAGCGTGAAAGCGAAGTGACGCGCCGCATCGAACGCGGCGCGGGCAGCGCTTACCGGATCGACGGCCGCGACGTTCGCGCCAAGGACGTCACTCTCCTATTCGCGGACGCGGCGACCGGTGCCCACTCGCCGGCACTGGTAAGCCAGGGCAAAGTCGCATCGATCATCTCCGCCAAGCCGGTTGAGCGGCGGCAGCTGCTCGAAGAAGCCGCCGGCATCTCCGGTCTTCATGCCCGACGCAAGGATGCCGAACAGAAGCTTCGCGCGACCGAGACGAACTTGGCGCGCTTGTCCGAGATCCTGTCCGACCAGGAACAGCGCGCTGCCCAGCTTCGGCGTCAGGCGCGTGCAGCCGAGCGCTACCGCAAGATCACCGACCAGATCCGGCTCGTAGAAGGGCGCCTGATTCATGCGCGTTGGACCGAGGCCGAGCGGGCCGCCGAGGCGGCGACCGCAGAAGCCAAAGCCGCCGCCGAGGAAGTTGAGCGCATCGGCAAGGCCATTGCTAACGCCCAACTCGCTCACGACCACGCCAACGAGGCGCTGACGGTGAAGCGAAACGCGCTCGCTGAGCTTCGCGAGCAGGGCCACGCGCTTGCACACGATCTCGCGACTGCCCGTGCCCGCCGTGACACCGTGTCGCGTCGCCTTGCCGAGCTCGATCGGCTCGATGCGGCGCTGAAGGGCGACATCGCGCGCGAGGAAGCGCTGAAGGGGGACGCGGAACGGGCTATCGCCCAGCTCGACGAGGAACGGACGGCGATCGCCAAACGGCTCGAGGATGCCGAAGCGCATTCGGCCCGAATCGCGACAGACCTCGGCCACGCTGAGACTGCATCACGCGAGGCGGAAGCTGCGCTGGCCGAACTGCTCGCTCGCCAGGCCGCAATGCACGCCGAGCGCCGGGTTGCCGAAGCCGCGCTCGAAGCGGCGAAGGCGCAGCTTGGCCGGACCGAGGACGAAGATCGCAGGCTGACCCAACAGATCGAGGCGCTTGGTGATGGCAGCGACCAGGTTCGTGCCCGCGAGAAAGCAGAGGGCGAAGTCGCTGCCGCGACCAAGGCGCTGGCTGCAGCCGAAGTCAAGCGCGTCGAAGCAGAGCAGGGGCGCACGGCCGCTGCCGAGCAGCGCGACACTGTCGAGACCGAGCTTGCGTCGGCGCGCGCTGGATTGTCGGCAGCGAAGTCGGAGCATGATGCGCTTGCCCGCGCGCTGGAGCATGGCGGCGGAGCGGCGATCGCCAGCCTCAAGGCTGAGCCCGGCTACGAGCGCGCGCTGGCTGCGGCGCTCGGCGAAGATTCCGATGCGGCCATCGGTGGCGACTCCCCGCGGCGCTGGGTGGGTAGCGAGCCGGCTTCGGGCGACCCCGTGTTACCAGCCGGCACCGAATGCCTCGCCGATCATGTGACCGCGCCGAAAGAACTGCAGCGGCGGCTCCGGCAGATCGCAGTCGCTGACGAGGACAAGGGCCAGCCCCTTGCGGTGGGCCAGCGGCTGGTGACCCGCGATGGCCGGATGCGCCGGTGGGATGGCTTCGTCGCCATCGGCGCGGGCGCCGCAGCGGCCGAGCGCCTGCTGCGCGCCAATCGCCTTGCCGACCTCGCCGGCCAATTGCCGACTCTCCAGTCGGTCGTCGAAGCGGCGCAGGCGCACCGCGATCAATCGCTCGCCGTGATGGAGCGTTGCCGGACCGAAGCCGAGCAGGCCCGGCAATTAGCGCTGTCTGCCGAGCGTGACTCTCGCGAAGCCACGCGCGCAATCGATTTGGCGACCGCCGCGCTCGAACGGATTGAGGCGCAGCGTTCCGGGCTCGAGCAGCGCCAGGTTGACCTTGAGCCGGTTCTGGAAGCCGCCGGAGCAGCGGTGTCTGCAGCTAAGCGCGCGCTGGCGACGCTACCTGACCCGGCTGTTCTCGAACATGACCTCGAAGCCGCTCGGACCGATGCCGCCGCTAAGGCTTCGGCGGTCGCCGACAAGCGCGCCGAAGCGGCGACCAAGGCTCGCGAGACTGCCGCCGACCGCGAGCGGCTTAGCGCTGCCGGTCGCGAACAGGCCGAGTGGCGCAAGCGCCTCGAAAATGCCGACCAGCGCCTCGCCCAGGCGACCGAGCGCCAGAAGCAGCAATCGGCCGAGCGCGCCGATCTCGCGCGGGAACCAGCGGAACTCGACAGCAAGATCGGCGAACTCGAACATTCTAACGACGAGAGCCAGGTCCGGATCGGCGAAGCCACCGCTGCCGAGCGCGAGGCTGAAGAAGCGGTCGTCGCCGGTGCCCACAAAGTCTCCGCCGCCAACGAGCGCTCAGCCGACACTCGTGAGTGTCGAGCCGCCGCCGCTGCGCGGGCCGAGGCGCAACAGGCTCGAAGTGCCGAAATTGCGCGAAACTGCGTCGAAAAATTCGAATGTGTGCCTCAACGGCTGCCCGAAAAGCTCTCATTTGACCCTGTGGAAAACCGGGACGCCGATGAGGAAGCCTCGCAGCTCGAGCGCCTGACCCTGGAGCGCGAGCGCATCGGCCCGGTCAATCTCGTTGCTGAGCAGGAACTCGCCGAGCTCGACGAATCGCGCACCAAGGGCGCCGAGGAAGCAGAGGAGCTGACCCAGGCGATCCACCGCCTCCGCGGGTCGATCGGCAACCTCAATCGCGAAGGCCGGGTCCGCCTGTTGGAAGCCTACGAAAAGGTCGACACACACTTCCGGCGTCTCTTCACGACGCTGTTCGATGGCGGGCAGGCACATTTGGAGCTCGTCGAGAGCGACGACCCGCTCGAAGCCGGGCTCGAAATCATGGCTCAGCCGCCCGGCAAGCGCCTGTCGACGCTGACTCTGTTGTCGGGCGGCGAGCAGGCGCTGACTGCGATCGCTCTGATCTTTGCTCTGTTCCTGACCAACCCGGCGCCGATTTGCGTGCTCGACGAAGTCGATGCGCCACTCGACGACGCCAATGTCGAGCGTTTCTGCGAGTTGCTCGACAAAATGACGCAAGAGACGGACACCCGTTACCTCATCGTCACCCACAATGCGGTAACGATGAGCCGCATGCACCGACTCTACGGTGTGACCATGATCGAAAAGGGCGTCAGCCGGTTGGTTTCGGTCGATCTTGGTGGCGCGGAGACCCTTCTGGCGGCGGAATAAGCAAGACCGCTCAAGGGCTTACCGATTTCCGGCAACCCGCTATTGCGAATTGATATCAATAATACTACGCCCTGAGCAACAGCTCAACAGGGATACTCATGACACGCCTCCAAATGACGTTAGCCGCGGCGCTCGCCTGCGGTGCTGCCCGCGCTTACGCTGTTGACGCAGCCACTGCCGATGCTTCCGCCAGTGCCGATCAGCGCGACATCGTGATCACCGGGCAGCGCATTGAGTATGGCGTGATGGCGACGAGTACGGCGACCAGGACCAACACGGACATCAAGAACATCCCGCAGGCGCTGACGGTCGTGTCGAGTGGCCAGATCGCCGACCAGCAATTGCGTTCTATCTCCGACCTGTTGAACTTCGTCCCCGGCGCATCCTACGGCTCGGGCGAAGGCAACCGCGACCAGATCGTCCTGCGTGGCAATTCGAGCACCGCAGACTTCTTCGTCGATGGTGTCCGTGATGACGTCCAGTATTTCCGCGACTTCTACAACATCGACCGCATAGAGGTCCTGAAGGGCCCGAACGCGATGATCTTCGGGCGCGGCGGCGGCGGCGGAATCATCAACCGCGTGCTCAAGCGACCGAGCCTCAATCCGTATCGGGCGATGACGGCTTCGGGCGATGGCAGGGGCGGCCTCCGTCTCGCCGGTGATGTCGATCAGCCGCTGAGCGATAACATCGGAGTCCGGCTGAACGGCGTCTATGAGGACGGCGACAGCTTCCGCCATCACGTCGACCTGAAGCGGTACGGAATCAACCCGACAGCGGCGCTCCTCGTCGGTCCCGATACGCGCATCGACTTCAGCTACGAATATTTCCACGACCGGCGCACCGCCGATCGCGGCGTTCCTGCCGACGGCGACGACCCGCTGCGCGGACATGATCGCGATTTCTTCGGCGACCCGGGCATCAGCTTTGCGCGCGCCAACGTGAACCTTGCGACCGTCGCGGTCGAGCATCAGTTCGCCGAGGGCCTGACGCTCAAGAACCGGACGATGTTCGGCGACTATCGGAAGTTCTACCAGAACGTCTTCGCCAACAGCTTCAGCCCGGCGACCGAGACCGTCACGCTGGCCGGCTACAACAACCGCAACGACCGTACCAACTTGTTCAGCCAGAACGACCTCATTTGGGAGAACCATCTCGGCGGAATCGACCAGACGTTGCTCGTCGGCTTCGAGGTCGGCAGCGAGAAGTCGCGCAACTACCGCAACACCGCGAGCTTCGCCGGCGGCGCTCAATTCGTGCCGGTCGGCGACCCGACCCGCGACACTGGCGCGACCTTTGCGCCGTTGCTGAGCGACGCGAACAACAAGGTGAAGGCGACCGTCGCCGCGGCCTACATCCAGGAGCAGCTGCGTCCCGCCGCCTGGCTGGAGCTCGTCGCTGGCCTCCGCTTCGACAGTTTCAAGATCGACGTCAACGACTTGCGCGCGGCTCCCTTGGGCGGCCGATTCGAACGCCGCGATGGCTTATGGTCGCCGCGCCTCGGCGCCCTCCTGAAGCCGAGCGATCACCTCTCCTTCTACTCCAGCTACAGCCGGTCATACTTGCCGCAATCGGGCGACCAGTTCAGCGGCCTCACCAATGTCAGCGAAGGCCTGAAGCCCGAACGTTTCGACAATTATGAAGTCGGGGCGAAGTGGGAGCCGATGCACGGCCTGCTGGCGACCGCGGCGGTCTACCAGCTTGACCGTACGAACACCCGAGCGACTGATCCGAACAATCCCGCACGGACCGTGCTCACCGGTAAGCAGCGCAGCCGCGGGATCGAGTTGGGGCTGGAACGGAGCGTCACCAGCCGGTGGCTAATCTCGGGCGGGTATACGTATCAGAAGGCGAAGCTCACCGAGACGACGACTGCGTGCAACCTGGCGACCCAGAAATGCGAGGTACCGCTCGTGCCTCGGCACAGCTTCTCGCTGTGGAATCGCTACGATGTGACAAAGCAGCTCGGCGTCGGGCTCGGCCTTATCGCCCGGTCCAAATCCTATTCGACGATCAGCAATGCGGTGAAGCTGCCCGCCTATGCCCGTCTCGACGGCGCGCTTTACTACAAGCTACCGCGCGGACTTGAAGGTCAAGTGAATGTCGAGAACATCCTCGGCGCGCACTATTTCCCGACTGCCAACAGCGACAACAATATCGCTCCGGGCGCCCCGCGGACGGTCAAGGCGACGGTCGGCTACAAGTTCTAGCGGGCGAGTTCTTCCGCCCGTGCCTTGATGCGCTTGAGATCGCGGAGGAAGAGCTTCTTTTCCTCGAGCTTCCGCTCCTCTTCAGGGATGCGGAGAAGGAAGCTTGGATGGACGGTGATCCAGCATTCGCTGCCGTCGGCGAGCTTCATTGGAACGCCGCGACTACGACTGATCGTCATGGTCTTGCCGAACAAGCTGTTCGCAGCAGTCGCGCCGAGCGCGACCGTCACAGGCGGACGGATCAGCTCGCGTTCGTGCTCGATCCACCAGCGGCAAGCCTCGATCTCGCCCGCGCCGGGCTTGGAGTGGATGCGCTTTTTGCCGCGCTGCTCGAACTTGAAATGCTTAACCGAATTAGTGACGTATACGGTCGACCGGTCGATGCCCGCTTTCTCCAGCGCAGCGTCGAACAATTGCCCCGCCGGCCCAACGAATGGACGCCCTGCGATGTCCTCCTGGTCACCCGGTTGCTCGCCGACGAACATGATGGTCGCGTCAAGCGGACCCTCGCCGAACACAGTCTGCGTCGCGTGCTTGTAGAGGTCACAGCGCGTGCACTTGCGTGCGTCCTTCAGCAGCGCCTCCCATGCCGCGCGCAGGTTTCCGCCCGGCTCGATCGAGCGTTCGGCCTCTAGCGCGTGCTTCAATCCTTCCTTGACGACAGACGCGTCGATCATTTCCAGCTCCCGGGTTCGCGCACCGGCGATTAGGGGCTGAACGAGCGAGATCTCCGGCATGTTGCACCAATATTTCTTTGGCACGGCGCCGACCTTCAGGCGTGCTTGCTCGTCGCCAACACGGCACTTACGATCGCGCGCCATGAACAGCTTTGCCCTGCGCGCCGCCGCCGCGATCCTCCCGCTCTTCGCCCTCGCTGCCGCAGCACCTCCGGCAGCGGTCACGCCAATGACTCCGGACGTTGTCGCGAGCTACGACCCGGTCCTTCCCGAGGCCGATTTCATCAAGCGCGTCGAGATGGTTCCAATGCGAGACGGCACTAAGCTCTACACCGTCATCGTCATGAAGAAGGGCACAACGGGCGGCCCGATACTGCTGTCGCGGACGCCCTACGACGCCAAGGGATCGGCAAGCCGTACCGCGAGCCAGCGCATCGTCGATATTTTGCCGGTAATGGACAAGGAGTTCGTCGAAGACGGCTACATCCGCGTCTATCAGGACATCCGCGGCATGCACAATTCGGAGGGGCGGTTCGTCATGAACCGCCCGATCGTCGGTCCGCTTAACAATACCGGCATCGACGAGAGCACGGACGCCTACGATACGATCGACTGGCTGGTGAAAAACGTACCGGAGTCGAACGGCAAGGTTGGAACGATCGGCTCATCCTATCTCGGCTTTCTAACGCTGGCGTCGGAGATCAATCCGCACCCGGCATTAAAAGCGGCGGTTCCGGAAAGCCCGATGGTCGACGGCTGGATGGGTGACGACTGGTTCCACAACGGCGCCTTCCGCACCGGCAGCCTCGACTTTGCGCAGTCGCAAAGCACCGCCAAGGCTGAAGGGCCAGGAATCGCGATCGGCACCGGCGACGATTACACCCGCTATCTCGAGGCGGGGTCGATGGCCGATTACGCGGCGCGCGTGAAAATCGACAACGTCCCGTTCGTCCAGAAGCTGTTCCAGAACCCAGCTTACACCGACTTCTGGTCGCTCCAGGCGGTCGACAAATGGATGGCGGCGCACCCCCTGACTGTCCCGACGATGCTTGAAGTCGGTGAGTGGGACCAGGAGGACAGCTACGGCGCTCCCGCGGTCTATCGCGCGCTCAAGGACAAGTATGAAGGCACGCCGCTGCTGCACCTGGTGATTGGTCCGTGGCGGCATTCGGGCGCCAACCATTATGGCTATGAGCTCGGCGCGCTGACGTTCAACGGTGACACCTCAGCGCAGTGGCGCACGCAGTGGATGAAGCCGTTTCTCGACCATTATCTGAAAGGCACGCCCGACCCGCGTACGCCGGCCGTCTTGACTTACACGAGCGGGATCAATCGCTGGCAGGAGAGCCCGCGTTGGCCGATGGGAACGCAGACGCCGTTGTTCCTTACGAGCGAGTTCGGAGCGAGCTTCGATCGGCCCTCGTCAGCCGGCCACGACGACTACATCTCCGATCCCGCGAACCCGGTGCCGTTTCTCCCGCGCCCGATCAATTCCGGCGACGCGGAGCAATGGCACGGCTGGCTGGTCCACGATCAGCGCTTCGTCTCGGGTCGCACCGACCTCGTCTCCTACACCAGCGCGCCGCTGACCAAGGCGGTGCACATCATGGGCGCGCCGCAGGTTGATCTGTTCGCCGCTACGAGCGGCACCGACAGCGACTGGGCGGTGAAGCTGATCGACGTCTATCCCAACGATACACCCGAGGAAGCGTCACAGGGTGCAAAGCCGAGCATGGCGGGGTTCGAGCTGCCGATCGGGCTCGAAATATTCCGGGGCCGTTACGTTGACAGTTTCGCGAGGCCGCGCGCCCTGAAATCGGGCAAGGTCGAGCATTACAAGTTCGGACTGCCCAACGTCGATCACGTCTTCCTGCCGGGGCACCGGATCATGGTCCAGGTGCAGTCGAGCCTGTTCCCGCTTTACGACCGTAATCCACAGACTTTCGTGCCCAATATCTTCTACGCGAAGGCCCAAGACTACCGCAAAGCGACTCAGAGCGTGTTCCACGGCGGCAGTGCGGCGAGCGCCGTCTATCTGCCGATCGTCCCCTGATCGGCGCGGAACGGGCTCAGTTGGCCAGCCGTTCTTCCACGCAGCAAGTGGAGGAATAGATGCCCGACGACCGCGAAATCGAAGAGAAATTCTGGGACGCGCTGGAGAGCAGCCCGTTCATCATGCTCGGTATCGAGGGCGCCCGCGACGGCGCGACCCAGCCGATGACGGCGCAGTTCGAGGATCAGGACAAGGAGGCCGGGATCCTCTGGATCTTCACCGCCAAGGACCACGACTTCACCCGCGCCATGGGTCGGTCGAACAGAGGCATCGCCGCTTATTCGTCGAAGGGCAACGACGTCTTCGCGAGCCTTCGCGGAACGCTCAGCATCGACCATGATCAGGCGACCGTCGAACGGCTGTGGAATCCGATCGTCGCGGAATGGTACGAGGGCAAGGATGACCCCAAGCTCGCGCTCGTCCGGTTTGACGTCGAGGACGCGAAGATCTGGCTCAGCGACCTCGGCGGCTTCATCAAGCCGGCCTTCAACAAGCTACTCGGCCGCAAGCCGGAAACCGGAATGAAGGAAAAGGTTGCGGAGGTCAGCCTCTAGCCGAGCGCTTTCGCCTGGTCCTCGGGCGTGCCCTGCATTCGGTGGCCGATCACGACCTTGAAGATGATGAAGGCGACCAGCCCGAACGCGGCGCTGGCGACGTGGATCAGCCAGAAGGTGGTCGTCGGCAGGCTCGAATAGAGGCCTCCGACATAGCCGACGACCGCGTTCGCGATGAAAAAGCTGAAATAATAGAGGCCGATCACGGTCGATGTGATCTGCCTGGGCGCTATCTTCGAAAAGAGCGCCAGGCTGACCGGCAGTACGTGTGCGAAGCCGATGCTGTTGCAGAGCTCGAACATCATCGGCCAGAGCAAGCTTATCTTGCCGCCATGCGGCTGGGTCAGCGCGGCCATGAACAGGCATAGTCCGCCGGCGACCGTGAAGACGCTGCCGATGATCATCTTGCCGATTTCGTCGGGCTCCCGATGGTGGAGGCTCCACCATTTCCAGAACGCCGCCACACCGACGAGCATGGTGAAGCTGACCGCCGCGTCGACGGTAATCAGCCAGCTGCTCGTATTGTTGAGCAGGGTCAGGTCGAAGTGCTGGTCGCCCCAGGTAAGGTAGGCGTTGAAGATCTGCTGGTTGGTCAGCAGCGATACGGCCAGCACCGGAATCAGGAGGATCAGGTAGGTAACGCAGATCCAGTCGTTGCGTGTCAGGGGCTCCTGCGGGGCCGGCTCGCGGTTTGATGCGGCAGCCTGTTCCGGCGCGAGGTGAGGTCGGCCCAACATGTAGATGATGAGGCCCAACACCATCACGATGCCGGCGCAGCCGAAGCCGTAATGCCAGCCGACTTTCTGGCCGAGCGTTCCGGAAATCAGGGGAGCTATGATCACGCTGACGTTGATGAAGATGTAGAAGATCTGGAACGCCATCGCGCGGCGAAGGTCGTTCGGGCCGTAGAGTGAGCCGACCTGCGTCGCGATGTTGCCCTTGAAGGCGCCAACGCCGAGTAGCAGGCAAATCAACGCGAAGATGAAGGCCGGCTCGATCGCCATCAGGAAGTGACCGATAGCCATCAGCACGCCGCCTAGGATCAGCGTCTTGTCACGACCCAGCCATTTGTCGGCGACGATGCCGCCGATGATCGGCGTTCCGTAGACGAGCGATGTGTAGGTGCCGAAGATCGCCGACGCGAGTGGCTGGCCGGAGATGCCATGGTAGACATGCGTCTGCAGCCACTCGAGGCCGATGACGTGCTCCATGCGGCCGGGCTTAAGCAGGTAATTGACCATGTAGAGCACGAGCAGCGTCTGCATGGAGTAATATGAAAAGCGCTCGCAGCCCTCGGTGAAGCCTAGGAAGCCCAAGCCCTTCGGATGGCCAAGGAAGGCGCGGTCGTCGTGCGTGCCTTGTTCGTAATCGGGCGTGGCGTCGGCGATGGACATGGGAAATTCCTAGCGCGTTGACGGCGATGCCGGCTCGGGTTCGAGCAATCGGCCGGCCGTGCGACTGTAAAGAAACGCGAGAACCCCTCCGGTTCCACCGATGGCAGCGTGCAAACCCCAAAAGGCGAGGGGTCCAAGCTGCTCGTAGAAGGTTCCGATCCAGCCGAGCAGGTTGTTGGCGACAAACAGGACGAGGAAGGCGCCGCCCATCATCGTCGCGTTGATCGCAGGCGGCGACGCGCGCGACATGAGCGAAAGGAATGGCGGCCAGAAGTACATGAAGCCCACACCCTGGACCGCGCAGAACAGGAACGGCCAAATCCACGGGACCTCGCCCGAGCCAAAGGCAAGGATAGCTGCGACCAGGATCAGATTCGCGCCGCCGCAGATGAACGCTCCTGCGCCAATCTTCCGAAGCTCGGACGGCTCGCCCTGCCCGCGGCCTTGCCACTGCCAAAGCCGGAACAGCAAGGGCACGCAAAGGATGCTGAAGAGGGGGTCGATCGACTGGAACCAGGGAATTGGAACCTGGAAGCCTCCGGCGCTCATGTTGCCATGCTCTTCCAGCCACACCGGCAGGACGTTGGACAGCTGGTAGTAAGCGATGTGCGGAAAGATGGTGATGACCATTGCACCCAGCAGGACGAGCACGATCTTCCAGTCTTGCGCGGTCATCGCCTCGGCCGACTGCTCTTGCCGGGCAATCCGGACGGGCAGGTGACGGTAGCCGCTGAGATAGGTCGCAACTCCGCAGAGCATGAACAAAGCCGCGGCACCGAAGCCGAGGTGCCAACCGTAGCGCTCGCCAAGGTAGCCGCAGAACAGTGGGCCGACGACCGCGCCGAAGTTGATCGCCGTGCTGAAGATGGCGAAGCCGCGCGAGCGGCGCTCCTCATCCTCGACCGGGTACAAGCCGCCCACCTGCGCCGAAATGTTTCCCTTGAGCAGCCCCGAGCCGATGATGAGCAGCAGCAAAGCGAGCAGGAAGCTCTGGTCGAACGCCATGGCCAGGTGCCCGCCACTCATCGACAGGCCACCAAGCACGACGGCTGCGCGCTGGCCGATCCGGTCGCCGAGCCAACCGCCGATGACCGGCGTGAAATAGACGAAGCCCGAGTAGAGCCCAAAAACCTGTGAGGCGAGGGCCTGCGTTGAGAGCGGACCAAACGTCCCTTCGATCGTGGCCCGGAAAGTGGCGAAGCCGGCAACATGCTCGACATGGCCGGGCAGCAACAGCTGGTTGACCATGTAGAGCACCAGAAGCGCGCTCATTCCGTAATAGGAGAAGCGTTCCCAGGCTTCGGTGAAGGCGAGATAGGCGAGGCCCTTGGGGTGGCCGAGAAAGCTATCGTCCGATGCGGGGCCGGCATCGGACGCCGCCAGTTGCGCTGCAGTCAATCCACTCTCCCCGTCAGCCGGCGACGATGGCTAACGGCGCGCGGCCGGGCCGCAAGCAATATTATGCAAACGGCGGATTACTGCGGGGCGGTGGCCTGGTCGGCTGCCTCGCGCGATTCCTGCTTGGCCTGGTTGATTTCCTGAACCAGGCAGCCGGTATGACCGCCCGGGCCAACCGCCGAGCAGCTGCCCGGGCCGGTTGCGCCGACGGTCATAAGGGTCTTCGACTTCTGGCCCCATGACTGGCCTTCCTGGCGAGCGCCCTGAGGCCGGTACGATTCCGGCATGCGGTAGCGCATGCTTTCCGGCACGCGCCGGCACACGACGATGGCGCCGCTCGAATCACGAGGGCACGGGTCGTTGCCGAAGACGACCGTTTCGCCCTGCGACGTGGTAGCCGACTGAGCGACGGCAGGCTGGGCAAACGCGGTCAGCCCAGAAAGAAGGCCGGCAGTGCCCATCGTGGCGAGGATCAGCTTGGTCATAACAACAGCTTCCTTTTCGTCGCATCAGCGGGCGAACCCGCTGTAATGTTCCTCAAATGCGCTTCGACAGCCCGATTGCAACCCTGCAACCGGCACGGATCGCCGCAGTCAGCAGAGGATAGCCAATAGCCTCGGCAGCCCCTGCTTCGCGAGCAGTATCGCGATGCTCGAGCTCTTCGGCCCGGAATTCCGCAATATCCGCCGCCAATTCGGGGTCATCCTCGCCCAAATCGTCCAATTGCTGCTGATAGTGGCGGTCTATTTCAGTTTCGACGGCATCGGTGCAGGCAAGAGCGGCTTTCTCCGACATCAGCGCCGTTGCCGCGCCCAGCGCGAAACCGGCCACGTTCCAGAATGGCTGGAGCATTGTCGGCCGGCCGCGGCGATGCGCCATAAGGTCATTGAAGCGCTTCAGGTGTCGTTCTTCCTGCGCCGCCATGCGCGCGATCAGCTTGGCTTCGGGGCAATTCGGGCGAAGCACGGCCAGCTGGCCGGCGTAGATCCGAGTGGCGCCATATTCGCCGGCCTGGTCGACGCGGATCATGGATTTCGTATCGGCGCGCCGCTCGCCGGGACGCCAGGGCTTCACCGGGACCGCTCCCTGAGCGCCAGGAAAGCAATCAGCGCCGCTCCGCCAAGCGAGATGATTGCGTTCCACCCGGCGAGAGAAACGCCCAGGAACGACCATTGGACTTGGTCGCACCGGATCAGCGGCGCGGCCGTGATCTTGCGCAGCATCTCGGCGGTCGATCCACCAGCAGCCGCCGTCGACGTGCACGTCGTGAAGCCCTCGAAGATCTTGAGCTCGACGCCGGCGTGATAGACCGCGATCGCGCCCGAAACCGCGATTGCCAGCGCGGCGAGCAGAACGAACAGGCGCGAGCGGCGGGTGTCCACCGCTGGGCTGATTGCAAGCAGGGCGGGGACGATCGCTACCATGTGCGCGTAGCGCTGCCACCAGCACATTTCGCACGGATAGAGGCGGCCGAAATATTGCGAGCCGAACGCCCCGGCGAGAAGTGCTGCCGGAAGCAGCAAAGCGATCAGCCGCGCCGCCCCCAAGCGGGTCAGCGGCGAAGGCTGGACAGGCGCGCTCGCGACGGCCTCAGCCATAGGCGGCTTACTGGCCCTTCTTCGCGATCGTCGTGGTTGGTACTTGCGGTCCAGCGATCCGCTTCAGCGTGCTGATCGCGTACGTAAGCTGGAAGTCGTCGATCCCCTTCTTCTTGAGCTCGTCCGCCGTCGCCTTGAAGCGTGGGTCGGTCGTGTTGTCGCTCTCGAGCAATTTGTCGTCGACCTTGGCCTGGTTGAGCAGGTGGCGGCGAAGGTCGGCTTCGCGGGTCACCGGACGGTCCTTGTAGTCGGCGTCCGACAACTGCGGGACGGTGATATCCGGATCGATGCCGCCTTCCTGCACCGAGTGACCCGACGGCGTGTAGTAACGGGCCGTGGTCAGGCGAAGCGCGGTGCGGTCGCCCAGCATAGCGATCGACTGGACAGAGCCCTTGCCGAACGAGCGCTCGCCCATGACGAGGGCACGGCGATGGTCCTGAAGCGCGCCGGCAACGATCTCGGACGCTGAGGCACTGCCGACGTCGGTCAGGACGATGACCGGAAGGCTGTGCGCCATGTCGCCGGGCTTGGCGTAGTAGCGCTGGATGTCGTCCTTCTCGCGGCCGCGCTGCGAGACGATCTCGCCGCTGTCGAGGAAGGCGTCGCTAACCTGGATCGCCTCGTCGAGCGAGCCGCCCGGGTTGGAGCGAAGGTCGACGATATAGCCGAGCGGATGACCGCCGGTCGCCTTGTCGATCGCGGTAATCGCGGCCTCGGTCGCATCGCCGGTGCCGTTCGCGAACTGGTTGATGTTGATGTAGCCGATGCCTTCCTTGACCTCCCACTTGACCGGGCGGACCTTGATCTCCTCGCGGACGATGGTGACGTCGAACGGCTTGTCGCGGCCCTTGCGGACGATGGTCAGCTTGATCGGGCTGCCGGGCTTGCCGCGCATCTTCTCGACCGCCTCGTCAAGGGTGAAGCCGTACATCAGCTCACCATTGATGTGGGTGATGTAGTCGCCGGCCTTAATGCCCGCCTTCCAGGCGGGGGTGTCCTCGGTCGGGCTGATCACCTTGACCGTCCCGTCCTCCATGCCGACCGACAGGCCGAGACCGCCGTAGCTGCCGTCGATCAGGGTCTTCAGAGCGTCATAATCGGCGCCCTCGGCATAGCTCGAATGCGGGTCGAGCGAGGACAGCATGCCGTCGATCGCGCCCTTCATCAGCGTATGGTCGTCGACCGGCACCACATAGTGCTGCTTGACTTGCTGATAGACCGCCATGAACTTCTCGAGCTCCTGGTAATTGGTCGTGTCGGCGGCCGCGTATGACGTGGCTGCGACCGGGACCAGGGCGAGCGCGCTGACGAGCGCGATGGGCGGCAGGAATTTGCGTATCGTGTTCATAACTCAGTCCTGTTTGGCAGTAGGCACACGTTTAGCCACTCTTGGATCCATTTGACAGCGCCGCAGATGAACCTGCGATGAGAGCCGGAGAGACTCTGCGCCCATTTTGGGACAGCTGGACCTCGACACGGCCGAGCGCCCGGCCGAGCGGCTGGCCGATCTTGACGCGGTCGCCGGCCCTGAGCGTGGTCGCGACGTTGACGAGCAGGCTCATCCAGCCGCGGCCGTGATCGATGATCACGACGCCGTCATGACTTCGGAACGGGCCGGAGAATTTGACCATTCCCGAGGCGGGCACGACGACCGGCGCGCCGCGTCCGGTCGAAAGCGTCAGCCCGCGGGAGCGGACGCCATTGGCGTCAATGGACCCCAGCCCCTGGTCGACGCCGGCGCGGACGGGGAGCATATAGGCGAAAGATACAGCGCTGCTTTGACCCTCGGGCACCATCGGCCGGGCGGGAGCGGGGTCGCTGGCGGCGAGCTCGGACGCGATCGCCCAGGCTCCGCGGCTATTGGCTTCTGCTGATTTCAGCTGGCCGACATTCTCGCCAGCGGCGAGTGCGATGTCTCCGGAAGCAAGTGCCTGCCCTTGGGCCGACGCCGAAGCCTGCAGTGCCTTTGCCTCCAACGTCGCGAACTGTCGGCGGCGTTCGAAAAGCTGCTGGCGGCTCTTCACCAGCTCGGCGCTGGCCAGCTGGGCCTGCACCTGAAGGCGTTGCTGCTCCGAGAGTTGGGCGGAAAGGGTCGCGGTGCGTGCGCGGATTACAGGCAGCGTGGAATCGAGGAGTACCCGCACCCGAACAAGCTCGTCGGCGCTGGCGCCGCCGTCGGCGACAGCCAGCAACGGTGGACGACGGCCCATCATAACCAAACCCGACAGCAGCGATGCGATCGGTTGCTGCTCGCGCTGAAGCTGGGCGCGGCGGAGCTCGGTCGCGGCGGAGACTAGCCGCAGGTTCGCATCCGCAGCGGTAATCCGGGCTTCGGCCGCTTCGATGCCCTGAGCGGCGGCGGCCTGTCGGGCCTGCAGCCGAGCCGCCTCGTCCCGCGCTCCGCCGGCGATCTTCTCCAGCCGCGCGGTCTCTGCTTCCGCGAAAGCTTGCTCCTTTTGAGCCTGCTTCAACGCGTCGTTGAGGTTCGATCCCTGCGGCTGCACCGGAGCGCTTGCCGCCGCGAGCAGCGGCGCAATCAGCAGGAAAGGCGCGGCGCGGATCATGCCTCAACCTTCGCGATGATAGGGGTGGTTCGCAAGGATTGATGTCGCCCTGAACAATTGCTCGGCGAGCATCGCACGAGCGAGCATGTGCGGCCACGTCGCAGCGCCAAACGACAGGAGGAGGTCGGCAGACTGCCGCTGCTCCTCGTCGTGGCCGTCGGCGGCACCGATTAGGAAGCGGACTTCGCGCTTGCCGCCGTCGCGCCAGTTTTCGAGTCTCTTCGCCAGTTCGGTGGAGGAGAGCGTCTTGCCGCGCTCATCGAGGACGACGCTCACAGCGCCAATGGCTGGCTCAGGAGCCTTGTCGCCGCGATCGGGCAATTCCGTGACCTTGGTCGGCCAGCTGATGCGCTTCAGATAACGTTCGACCAGCTCGGCTTCCGGAGAACGGCCGATCTTCCCGCGCGCAACGATGTGAAGCAGCAACTAGTTGCCGGAGTAGGCAGATGTAGGCGTCGAGAACGGCCAGGTCAGGACGCGCGTGAAGCCGTCGTAGATCACGCGGGCGGCCTGGGCGATCGTGCGCGGCCGGTCTCTGCCGCCGCGAGCAAAGATCGCAACCGCGACGCGATGGCCGTCCGGCATGGTGATGAAGCCAACGTCATCGGTCAGGCCGTCGAGCGTCCCCGTCTTATGCTCGATCGGAACTCCGGGGAGCAGCGCTTTCATCCGGTTCTTACCCGTCTGGCACTGGGCCATGAGGTCGAGAAGGTAGTCGCGGCTGGCCGGTTTGATCAGCTCGGCGCGGTAAATGCGCTTCAGGAAATCGACCATCGCCGTCGGGGTGCTGGAATCGCGATGATCCCACAGGTCGCGCTTCGCAGCGAGCAGCTGCGCAATGTTGCGGTCGACGCGAAGGCCCGTGACGTTGTTTTGCTGCAGCCACGCGTGGATCGTGCTCGGGCCGCCGAGATCGCGGATCAGGACGTCCGTCGCGCGGTTGTCGCTGTGGATCAGCATCCGCGACATCAGGCTGCGTGCGGATTGTCCGCTGATCGTGTCATCGAGCGAGCGGCGGCCGTGATCGACCTGCGACAGGTAGAGCGCGGCGACCGCAACCTTGACCGTACTTGCCATCGGGAAGGGCGTGCTGCCCTTGATGCTGACGGTCTCGCCGGTGTTGAGGTCGAGAGCCGCAATGCCGACGTCGGCTGAGCTTCCGGCAACCATCGAATTCAGCTGCTGCTCAAGGCTGACAAGGCTCGGGCTCGAGGCCGCAGCGGCGGGTTGCGCCAGGAACGCGAAGAGCGCGACAATGACTGCCGGTACCCGCATTTGCCTCACCCCTGAGCCGCTCGGCTCGAGTCAGAATCACCAAACGCCCACATTCGTTCCAAATTGTAAAAACTTCTTACTTCGGGACGGAAAATATGAACGATTACATCGTCCGCGTCGATCAGAACCCAATCCGCAGCCGGAAGCCCCTCGATTCGAACACTTTTTCTAAATCGCTCTTTTATCTTGTCGCCAAGCTTAACGGCCATCGACGCGACTTGCCGCGTCGAGCGGCCTGAAGCCACGACCATATAGTCGGCAATGTTCGATTTTCCCGACAGGGGGATAGTGACGACCTCGACGGCCTGATCATCGTCAAGTGATTGAAGAACAAGGCGATGGAGCTCTTCGACGTCTTCGTGGGGAGGAGGCGCGGCAGTGCCGGTCTCAGCTGGACGATCGGTCAAGTGGTCTCCTGGAGGACAGGGGCATTCCGAGATGGGGCGCGTTCGGGGCGCGCTTTGAGATTCGGCTATGCCAGTTGGGGAGGTGCGCGCGTATGGCGGTTGCGGACGTGGGGTCTCGCGGCAGGCGAAGCATCAAGATCGCCGGTGCACTCCACTCCGTCCATCTTTTCGCCTGGCCGGAAGGCCGGACGAACCCCCGCAGCCAGCCCATCGCGCGTGCCGCGTGGGCAGCTGAATCATAACCGGGCCGGGGAATCACCGCAATCGGCACTTCGCGTGCTAACCCCCGCCAATCGCGCCATTTGTGAAAATTTTGCAGGGTGTCGCTTCCAAGCAACCAAATGAAGCGGTCGCCGGGAAAGCGGCGCTTCAGCTTTCTGACGGTGTCGACGGTGTAGCGTGTGCCCTCGCGGCGCTCGAAATCGCTGACCCGAATGCGCGATCGTCGGGCACGGTCTTGGGCGGACGCGAACCGGACCTCGAACGGCGCCATGTCCGATGCTCCTTCCTTCAGCGGATTTCCGGGTGACACCAGCCACCAGACCTCGTCCAGATCCAACCCCGCCATTGCAAGAAGGCTGATTTCGCGATGCGCGCGATGTGCCGGATTGAAGGATCCACCGAGGAGGCCGATGCGCGCCATAGCTGCTGGCTAGCATGGTGGCACAAGCGAGCATAATATCGACCGCAAGGGGGTTCGATGGGCGATTTCGACGCAATCGGCGATGCGGTGACCGGCGGGCTGCTGGCGCGAGTAGTCGAGCCGCGGGCGGGCGAGGCCGATACCGGGCATACTCACGAGAAAGCCTGCCTCAATTGCGGAACGCGGCTGGCGGGCTCCTATTGCCATGTCTGCGGACAAAAGGCGCATGTCCACCGCTCGGTCCGAGGCTTCCTGCAGGACTTCGTAGCAGGCCTGTTCAATTTCGAAGGGAAGATCTGGCGGACCCTGCCGATGCTCGCTTGGCAGCCCGGGGTCATGACCCGGCGCTATATCGCTGGCGAACGAGCGCGGTTCATCTCGCCGGTCGCACTCTACCTCTTCACCGTTTTCGCAATGTTCGCCGTGCTCAATTTCACCGGGGCTTTGGGCTCATCAAACGCAGGCACGCACCTGAAGGAGGGGCTGAAGTCCGAGATCGCCGAAAACCAGGCCGAGCTTGCCAAGCTGGAGTTGAAGCGGAAGGTCGCGCTCGCCGCGAAGCAAGACGTCTCCAACCTCGATAACCGCATCACCAAGCGCAAGAACGATATTGCCGACAGCCAGATGGCGCTTAGTGGCAATCTCGTTCGGGCCGACGCGGGTGACGAGACGCCCGGATGGCTACGTCCTCTCATCAATAACATCCGCGAAAACCCGGACATGGTTTCGATGAAGGTTCAGGACGCGGCGTCGAAATTCAGCTGGCTGCTGATCCCGATCTCTGTGCCGTTCATGTGGCTGTTGTTCCCGTTCCGGCGGAAGTACAACACCTACGACCACATGGTGTTCGTCACATACTCGTTGTCGTTCATGATGATGCTAGTGATTGCGGGCGGAGCGCTGGTCGAGGTCGGAGCGACGACGATCGCCAGCCTGCTGTTCTTAGTGCCGCCGTTCCACATGTACCGCCATTTGAAGCAGTCTTATGAACTGGGCCGGTTCAGCGCGATCATGCGGACCATGGCGCTGCTGACATTCTGCTTCATTGCCGCGGCCTTGTTCATCGCCTCTGCCGTCGCGATTGGCGCTGCCTAGCCAAGATCGTTCAGGAAATTATCGATCGCGGCTAACGCTTCCGGCTCGCTGAGGTCGGGCGCATGGCCGACGCCGGCCACCACGGCCGAGCGCATGTTTGGCGCAATCTCGTGCATCTTCTCGAGCGTTTCGGCTGACAGCAGGTCGCTGCGGCTGCCGCGAACGACCAGCAGCGGTTTTTGCGCCAGCGCCGCGAAGAATGGCCACAGATCGATGGTCGGCGTCGATGGAGCGGAGTTGAACGGCGTCGCAATCGCGGCGTCGTAATCGAACACAATCTCCCCGTTCTCCTCCCGACAATTGCGCTTCGCCATCCTCACCCAATCGTCATGGCTGTAATTGTCGAAGGCCTGCGTGTTGCGCGCGATGGTTTCGCCCGCCTCGTCCCAATCCTTGAAGCGCTGGCCGCTGCCGACATAGGTCTTGATGCGGTCGACGCCGACATCGTTGATGACCGGCCCGACGTCATTGAGGATCGACGCGGCGATGAGCTGCGGCTGCATGACCGCGACGGCCATGGTCACAAGGCCGCCGAGCGATGTTCCAACGAATATCGCTTCTGGAATGGCCAGCTGGCCGAGCAGCTCGATTACGTCCTGCGCGTAGGTCGGCGGCATGTACCGGGCTGGGACCGGGTCATATTCGCTCATTCCGCGGCCGCGGAATTCGAGCGCCAGCACACGAAAGGCCGGCGAATAGCGTTCCGCCAGCTCGGCAAAATCACGGGAATTGCGGGTCAGCCCAGGCAGGCACAACAGGGGCGGCGCGTCCGCGCTACCCGGATAGTCGCGGTAGTGGAGCTTCAGCCCGTCCTTGACGGTGAAAAAGCGGTCCTCGTAACGTGTAGCCGCAACCCCAACATCGTTCATTCGCAAAGGCCTTTACGCAGCAGGCGGCTGGTCACGTCGGCGACATTGCCGGGGTCGGCGCTCGACCAGACTTCGAATTTCAATCCCAAGAACACATTCGCACCCATCATGGCCCATGAAATAATGTCGAGATCGGAATCCGTGAGGTCAGCCGCGATCTCGCCTTTGTCGCGCGCCGCCTTCAATCGCGCCGCGATACGCGTCGCCGTCGTTTCGTAGTGGCTGCGATAAGCCTCCGGCTCGACGAACTCCGCCTCATCGATGATTCGGTAGACGTCGCGGTGGGTGCGCGCAAAACCGAGAAAGGATTCGAGCGCCCGGCGCTCACCGTCGATCGCGTCGGTGGCGTCAGCGAAGGCGGGAGCGACATGATCGCGGACCTGCGCCGACATATCGCTGACGAGCGCCTGGAACACCGATTCCTTGGAATCGAAATAGGTATAGAAAGTACCGAGCGCGACGCCGGCGCGTTGGGTGATCGCGACGATCGAGCTGTCCGAAAATCCGCGCTCACCAAACTCGTCGCGGGCGGCATCGAGGATCTTGCGCAACGTCCGCTCGCCGCGCGCTGTGCGCGGCGCCTTGCCGTCGCTTGCCGGGCTGATTTGCTCCTGCTGATCCACGGATTCCCCCATCCCGTCGCGATAGCGTTCTAGCGAGTTTATTCGCAAGTTGAAAGCTGTTTCAACTTTCACTATGACTTCGTTTGACGGCTGGCGGATCAAGAGTCGCTGGCAAGGGGGGAGACCAGTCACATGCGCGTTCATTCTGCTCGCGTCGCGATGCTCGGCACCGTTGCCGCCGCGGCGCTCTTCGCCACTCCGGTCATTGCCCAGACCGCGGCGCAAACGAATGCCGAGGCGTCTGTCCAGCAACCTCCGGCTCCCGAGGCAACCGCAGCGGCCAATGATTCAGGCCAGGACAGCGCGACCGGGCAAATTGTGATCACCGCCCGTCGCACCGAGGAAAAACTGCAGCGCGTTCCCGCGTCGGTCTCTGCGTTCAACGCCCGCGCTCTCGACCGCATCCAGGCGCAGGACACGACCGGCCTTCAGGGCGCAGTGCCGAACCTCAACATCGTCCAAGGCCGCGGCTCCTCCAACGCAACCAACATCTTCATTCGCGGCATCGGCCAGCCGGACGCGCTCCAGACGTTCGACCCGGCGGTTGGGGTCTATGTCGATGACGTTTATTATTCGCGCATCCGCGGCAGCCAGCTCGACCTGCTCGACCTCGACCGCATCGAGGTCCTGCGTGGCCCGCAGGGCACTCTTTATGGCAAGAACACGATTGGCGGCGCGATCAAGTTCGTGACCCGGCGCCCCGGCAACACGCTTCGCGCCGACGGCTCCATCGCCGCCGGAAGCTATGACCAGTTCGAGGCCAAAGGCGATCTGTCCGGCCCGATCTCGGACGGCTTCTCGGTCGGCGTTTCGTTGCTCGGCTCGCGCCGCGACGGCTTCGTCGAGGATTCGGCCGACGACCGCGAGTATAACAACAAGAAGACGTTCGCCGGTCGCGCCGCCGTCGCGTTCAATCCGACGTCGAACGTGCGCGTCGATCTGACTGCCGACTATTCGCAGGACGACGCGCACCTCAATGTCGGACGTCCGGTCAACAATCTGGTGACCTTCTCGGGCGGTGTGCTGGTCGTCGACAATCCGGTCGGCTCCGGCTCCTATCACTGGAAGGGCAGGACGACTCCGGGCCTGCCCAACTCGACCAAGCTCAAGCATTACGGTTTCGCGGGCACTGCGGCGGTCGACGTCACACCGGCGTTGACGCTCAAGTCGATCACCGCCTACCGCAACCTCAACACCGACGATTACATCGACATCGACGCGACCCAATATGAAGTCGGCGACGTCTTCGTCGGGGTCGACCAGAACCAGTTCAGCCAGGAATTCCAGGCGACCTATACCGGCAGCAAGTTCACCGGCGTCGCAGGCCTCTACTACCTGCATGAGAACGTTGATTCCCATCAGGAGGCCTATGCCGACGATCTGCTCGGCCCGGCCTTCCTGAACAGCGGTTTCCTGCGCACCGTCGACGACAAGTTGCACACCAACAGCTACGCGGCCTACGCCAATGGAAGCTATGAGATCGTGCCGAGGGTCCGGCTGTCCGCGGGCATCCGCTACACCAAGGAAACGAAAGACTACTGGCGCACGACCAGCACCTTCTTCTCGCTGCTACCGGCGTTCAATTCGACCTATGTCTTCGCTCCGCCCAAGGGGAAGTGGCATGACATTTCGCCGATGGCGAGCGTTGACTGGCAGGTGACGCCTGAGACGATGGTCTACGCCCGCGTTGCAAAGGGCTTCAAGTCGGGCGGCTTCAACGGCCGCGCCAACAGCGCCGCGGAATCGACCGAGTATGATCCGGAGACGACCTGGTCCTATGAAGCGGGTGTGAAGACGACCCTCGCCAACCAGCTTCGGTTGAGCGGCGCTGTTTTCGACAATGAGTACAAGGACTTTCAGGCGCGCGTTTCGGGCCTCGATACCGATCCGGTGACCGGCCTTCCGTCGCCAAAGCTGTCGGTGCTCAACGCCGGAAAGATGCGCATCCGCGGCGCCGAGCTCGAAGCGGCCTGGACGCCGACCAAAGAGCTGCTGATCGACGGCCAGCTTGGCTACCTCGACGCCAAATATAAGACGTTCGACGATGCGCGCTTCACCGCGTTCGGAGGCAGCCGCGCGTTCCAGACGCCGGCGTTTGCGCCGAAGTGGACGCTTCGCCTTGGCGCACAGTATGCGTTCAACCTCGGCTCGGCCGGCGGCATCACGCTCGGCGGCCAGAGCCGGTACCGGTCGCGCCAGGCGCTCGCCGTCGACAACACCTTCACCAACACCGACACCAAGATCGAAGGCCTGTTCCAGAATGCTTTCTGGGTCCACGACGCCCGGATCGTCTGGGAAGATTCTAGCAAGAAGTATGCGGTCGGCCTCTACGGCTACAATCTGACCAAGAAGGCTTACAAGACCGATGCCCAGGAATTCTCCAGCGTCGGCAATATCCGTACCGTTTATTACGGCGCACCGCGCACCGTCACCCTCCGTTTGACGGCGCGCTATTGAGTCGGGGCGGCGGCGGGGCTTGCCGCTCCGCCGCCGTCATGCGACCTCGCGGCGATGAACCAGCCCGACACTGCGATCCGGCGGCCCAATTCCAACGCGGTGCTCGTGCTCCTGCTACTGGCCTATATCCTCAATTTTCTCGACCGGCAGATCCTCGGCATCCTCGGGCCGGCGATCAAGGCTGACCTCAACCTCACTGACACGCAATTCGGCGCAGTTGGAGGACTGGCCTTTGCGATGCTTTATTCGCTTTTGGGTATTCCGCTGGCCTATCTCGCGGACCGCAACAGCCGAAGCGGTGTCGTCACGGCGGCGCTTACGGTGTGGAGCGCGTTCACGGCACTGTGCGGCACCGCGACGGGTTACGGGCAGCTGTTTCTTTACCGCCTCGGCGTCGGCGTCGGCGAAGCAGGCGGCGTGGCCCCATCCTACGCGCTGATCGCGGATTACTTTCCGACCGAGCGGCGCGCCCGAGCGCTGGCGATCTTCTCCCTTGGCGTTCCGATCGGCCTCGGCGCGGGTGCCTACATCGGCGCGCACCTCGCGCATTGGTTCGGATGGCGCGCGGCGTTCCTGGTGATGGGCGTCATCGGCATCGCACTCGCTCCGGTCCTCAAGTTCCTAGTTCGCGACTTGCCGCGGCAGGCGCCTGCAGTCGACGCCCTGCCGTTGTCGCAGGCCTTCCCGATCATCGCGCGCAAGCCGACCTTTTGGCTAATGGCATTCGCTTCTTCGATGAGCTCGCTCTGCGGCTACGGGCTCGCCCTGTGGGTGCCCTCCGTGCTGATCCGAAGCTACGGGATGGAGCTCGTTCCAGCGGGCAATTTCCTTGCGTCGTTGCTGCTCCTCGGAGGGACCGCCGGAGTTTTTGCCGGCGGCTGGTTCGCCGACAGGTTCGGACACAAGGATCGCGCCTGGTATGCGTGGCTTCCCGCCATCGCTTGGCTGGTCACGGCGCCGACTTTCGCGCTTGGTCTGCTGGCGCCGAGCCTTTGGATTGCCTGGCCGCTGCTGCTCATTCCGAATGCGCTCAATATCCTGTGGCTCGGGCCCGTCGTGACAGCCGTCCAGCACCTCGTTCCGCAGCGCATGCGGTCAACCGCCTCAGGCAGCTTTCTCTTCATCAACAATCTGATCGGGCTCGGCGTTGGTCCGCTCTTGATGGGCCGCATTTCGGACGCGCTGAAGTCGACCTACGGCGTCGAATCCCTGCGCTATGCCGCGGTCGGTTGCACCGCTTTCTATCTGGTCGCCGCGGTGCTGATGTTCTTGGCCGCAAGCCGCCTCCGTGCCGACTGGGTGGACGACAAAGCTTGACTTTCAACGCTCTGTCCGCTTGAGGGGCCACGTCCGGCGGGCCCAAGAGCTCGCCGTTGTCATTTGGGCAATGCGCAGGCGCCCTGAGAAGATCTGCGTGGCCGGAGCTACCTCATACGGGCTCCCGACGAACGAAAGGAATGACCTATGCGCCATCGTGTTGGCGGCCGTAAGCTTCAGCGCACCTCGAGCCACCGTGCGGCCCTGTTCCGCAACATGGCAGCCGCGCTCATCAAGCACGAGCAGATTACGACGACCACGGCCAAGGCGAAGGAGCTTCGCCCGTACGTCGAGAAACTGATCACGCTGGCGAAGCGTGGAGGCCTGTCGAACCGCCGTCTCGCCCACGCTCGCCTGATGGACGACGCGCAGCTGACCAAGCTCTTCGACATTCTCGCGAAGCGCTATTCGGCCCGCAATGGCGGCTACATCCGCATCATCAAGGCCGGCATCCGCATCAGCGACGCCGCCCCGATCGCAGTCATCGAATTCGTGGATCGCGACGTCGATGCCAAGGGCCAGGACAGCGGACCGGTGATGACCGAGGAAGAATTCGAAGCCGCCTAAGAGGCGCTTCTAAGTCCCTGAACACCAAGGGTTTTCGTTAACGATTATGAACCGCAGGTCATCCTGCGGTTCAGCCGTTATGCAGCGGCGTAACGATATTGACCCCAACTGTAGTGCCGTGCGTTTTGCGCGGTGAATAGTTTGAGGAGACAGGGGCCATGACGGCTTTGAAGTTCTTGCTTGCGGGCGGCGCTGCCGCTGCTGCGCTGATGACTGCGGCGCCTGCGTCCGCGCAATATTACCCCGGCTACGGTTATCCGGGTTATGGCTATGGCGGCGGCAACGTCGTCGGCCAGGTCCTGAACCAGGTGCTGGGCGGCGGCTATGGCTACAACGGCTATAGCTATGGCGCCAACAGCCAGGTTGCGGTGAACCAGTGCATGGGCGCCGTTCAGCAGCGCCTTGCCGGGTACAGTGGCTATGGCGCCTACGGTGGTGGTTACGGTTATGCCAACGGCCGAGTCCTCGGCGTTAGCCGCGTCGAGCCTCGCTCGAACGGTGGCCTGACCGTCCGCGGCGTCGCCTCAAGCGGCCGCTACGGCTACGGCAACCAGGCCGATCTGACCTGGAAGTGCAAGGTCGACTATCGCGGTTTTGTCAGCGACATCGACGTCGATCCTGCGCAGGGTGCATACGGCTACAACGGCTATAACAATGGCTACGGCTACTCACCGTACAACAACAGCCCGTACGATTATTCGCAGTACGGTTACCGCCGCTACTAAGCATCGATCTTAACGGTCAAAGGAAGCGCGGGCGCGAAAGCGTCCGCGCTTTTTCTTTGCTCGCGGTTACAGCCGTAGGTCGCTACAGAAGCGCAACGAGTCTCTGCTTCCATTGCGAGGAGATGGGCCATGGGGAACGCCACGAGGGTCGGAATTTGCGCAGCGTTGGTCGGAGCGGCGGTCGCGCTCCCCACGACCGCATCGGGTCAATATTATCCCGCGCCGAACAGCCCCGAGGGCGTGATCGGCGCAATCATCAACAGCTATCGTTACGGCCAATATCCGTACGGCAATTACGGCTACAATCAGTACGGCGGCCAGCAGTTCGGGATCGACCGCTGCGCCCGCGCCGTCGAGGCCCGCCTGAACGGGCGTGGCTACGGCAATGGCTATGGCAATTGGGGCTACAGTGGCCAAGGCTATAACCGCTACCGCAACTTCGGCAGGGTCGAGGGCATCACCCGAGTCGAGCGCAAGAGCTACGGCTTCAAGGTCTCCGGCGTCGCCAGCTCCGGATGGGGCGGCTACCAGGGCTACAACCGCAACGGCTACGGTACGTACGGCTATGGCTCCGGCGCAGACCTCAGCTGGACCTGCAAGGTCTATCGCAGCGGCCAGATCCGCGACATCGACGTCCGGCGCCGCTCGTACAACTGGCAGGGCTATTGATCTCAAAGCCATAGCGGAAGGGGTCGTGCGGTAAGGCGCGGCCCCTCCGCTTTACTCTTGTGCGGCGGCTCTCTATCCGCCCGACATGACGGTCCAGCCCACCGAATCCATCCTCATCATCGACTTCGGCAGCCAGGTCACGCAGCTGATCGCTCGGCGCGTGCGCGAAGCCGGCGTCTATTCCGAAATTGCTCCCTTCAACGCGGCGGCGGAGGCGTTTCATCGCCTCAACCCCAAAGGGATCATCTTCTCCGGGGGGCCGGCCTCGGTCATCGACGCCGAGAGTCCGCGCGCGCCGCAGGTAATGTTCGACAGCGGACTGCCGCTTCTCGCCATCTGCTACGGCCAGCAGACCTTGCACCAACAGCTCGGCGGGAAGGTCGTCACCTCGAACCAGAAGGAGTTCGGGCGGGCGTTCATCGACATCGTCGCGCCGTCGGCCTTGTTCGATGGCCTGTGGAATGTCGGTGAGAAACATCAGGTCTGGATGAGCCATGGCGACCGGGTCGACACCCTCGCGCCGGGGTTTGAGGTGGTCGCTCGGTCGGAAGGCGCGCCCTACGCCATCGCCACGGACGAAGAGGCTCGCCGCTACAGTTTGATGTTCCACCCCGAGGTCGTGCACACGCCCGACGGCGGGAAGCTGCTCGCCAATTTCGTTCGTCATGTCTGCGGCTGCGCGGGCGACTGGACCATGGCCGCCTATCGCGACCAGAAGATCGCCGAGATCCAGGAGCAAGTCGGCAAGGGCAAGGTGATCTGCGGCCTCAGTGGCGGCGTCGACAGCGCCGTCGCGGCGGTCCTGATCCACGAAGCGATCGGCGATCAGCTCACCTGCGTCTTCGTCGACCACGGTCTGATGCGCCTGGGCGAGGCAAGCCAAGTCGTTTCGCTGTTCCGCAACAGCTACAACATTCCGCTCGTCCACGTGGACGCGAGCGCCGACTTCCTTGGCGGGCTCGAAGGCGTCAGAGATCCGGAGGCCAAGCGTAAGTTCATCGGCTCCGAGTTCATCAACGTGTTCGAGGCCGAAGCGAAGAAGATTGGTGGCGCCGACTTCCTTGCGCAGGGCACGCTCTATCCGGACGTGATCGAAAGCGTCAGCTTCACCGGCGGCCCGTCGGTGACGATCAAGAGCCACCACAATGTCGGTGGCTTGCCCGAGCGCATGAACATGGAACTGGTCGAACCGCTGCGTGAGCTGTTCAAGGATGAGGTGCGGGAGCTTGGCCGCGAGCTTGGCCTGCCCGATGCGTTCGTCGGCCGGCATCCGTTCCCGGGCCCGGGTCTCGCAATCCGTATCCCGGGCGAGGTCACGCAGGAGAAATGCGACATCCTGCGCAAGGCCGACGCGGTCTACCTCGAAGAAATCCGTAATTCGGGCCTGTACGACGCGATCTGGCAGGCGTTCGCGGTGCTTCTTCCTGTCCGCACGGTCGGCGTCATGGGCGATTTCCGCACCTACGATTATGTCTGCGGGCTTCGCGCGGTGACGAGCGTCGATGGCATGACTGCCGACGTCTATCCCTTCCCGCCGGAGTTTCTGAGCCGCGTCGCGACGCGCATCGTCAACGAAGTGCAGGGCATTAACCGAGTGGTTTACGACTATACGTCGAAGCCGCCGGGCACGATCGAGTGGGAGTAGCGCAAAGTATGAGGGGGCGGTTGCTGTTCGTGCTTGGGGCATTGCTGCTGACGACACCCGCGGCCGCGACAGAAACGCAGCTCACCCTCACACCCGACGATGTAATCCCCACCGGCAACGACTGGATGTCGCTGCCGTCGATCCGCGCTGGCGATGCCGCGCTGATGGACTTCAACGTCATCTCGATGCGCTACCGCGGGCTTATCGAATATGCCGGCGCGCTCGGCCAGCCGCTGATGAAGCCGTTTCTCAACGTTGGCGGCGTGAAGAAGCCACTCGCAGGCCTTCGCTGGAGCCTGCGTGACTACTGGCTGCCGACCGGCATGATGGAGGCCGACGGCGTGCGAACCAGCATCTCATATGTGGTCCCGTCCGACAGCCGCGCAGCGATCGTCCGCTTCCAGGTCACGAACATCGGTGGTGCGCCGATCACGGTCGCGCCGGGCATGGACGTGAGCTGGGCGCGGACCAACCGCGTCACTTACTCGCCCGAGTCGCTAACCGGCGCGCGCACGATGTCGCCGACGCCGATCGACACCGACATGATGGTCTTCAACTACAAGACCGACGACACCCAGTTTGCCTGGGGCTTCGCCTATGTCGGCTCGAAAGGCGTGCTTCACGAAGGCGGCAATCCCGGCGTGACGGCGCAGCATGAGGCGACGCTCGCGCGAGGCCAGACGCTCGACATGCATTTCTTGATAGGCGTCGGGCTCGAGCAATATAGCGCGGCCTACGGCATGCGCGTGCTCAACAAGCGCATCGACCGCTACGGGATCGACGGCGTGATCGACCAGGCTGCGGCGGAAGCGCGCCGGCACACGCGCACTACCGGCCGCGCCGATCTCGACCGGGTCATGAATCGCAACCTGCTGTTCACGACCTATTTTGCCTGGGGCCGTTCACTCGACACCGAGGAGTTCGTCGGCGTCACTTCGCGCAGCAACCGTTACTACGTGTCTGCGGCATACTGGGACCGGGACGCCTTGCTGTGGAGCCTCCCGGCGTTGCTCGACACTGATCCCGCGCGGGCGCGCGAAGCGATCGGCTACGTACTTGGCAGGCAGGCGCGGAACGCCGGCATCCACAGTCGCTTCATTGACGGGGCATTGCTCGAAGACGGGCTCGAGCTGGATGAGCTGGTCGCCCCGATCGTCGCGCTCAAATCCTATGTCGATGCAACCGGCGACCGCAGCGTACTCACCAAATATGCATCCGAAATCGCGACGCTTAGGACTCGGCTGTTCGCCCTTCGCGACCCGTCAACCGGGCTCTACGAAACCTTCCAGGATGCCGAGGACGAATATGTCCAAAAGCCCTTCTCGATCTACGACAATGTCATCGCGTGGAAGGCGCTCAACGACCTCGCGACGCTCAGCGGAGAGAAGGCGCTTCGCGCCCGCGCCTCAACGCTCAAGGTCGCGATCATGAAGTACGGCGTGCGCTCCGGCACGCCGGGCGCGTCCGGCCCGATCTTCGCGGCGACGGTCAGCGCAACCGACGCCGACTTCATGGACGTTCCGCCGGGATCGCTGCTCAAATTGCCATACCTCGGCTTCATCGCGGAGGACGATCCACTCTTCCGGCGCACCTACGACTGGCTGCATTCGCCGAACTACCAATATTCCTACGTCGGGACGCCGTACGGCCTGCCCGGCAGCTACCGAGTGCCGTTCACCACCTCATGGTCGGTTGCCGACCATCTACGGCTAAAAGCCGGACGCGCGAAGGCGCTCAAGGTGGTGACGGAAAGCCCGTGGGACGGCGGGATCGTTACCGAAGGCGTCAAGCCCGACACCGGCATCCCTGACCAGCAGGGCCGCGCGTTCGCGACCGCCGCCGGCTACGTCGGGCACACGATCTGCGAGCAATTCTGCACCGACCGCAAAAGGAAGTGAGCCAATGCATCGCTCGCGCATCAACGGCATCCTGATCGACTGCAACGTCGAGGACATCGGCTCCGTGGCGGAATTCTGGGCTGAGGCACTGGGGAGGCCGGTCAATCCAGTCCATCCCGGGACGCGCGGCAACTATGTCATGCTCGAAGATCGACCCGGCGAGATCAGCGTCCAGATTCAGCGCGTCGATCACGAAAGCCGGATCCATCTCGACATCGAAACCGACGACATTCCCGCCGAGGTCGAGCGGCTCGAGAAGCTCGGCGCGACGGTCGACAAGCGCCTCGAACGCTGGGTGGTAATGCGCGCCCCGAGTGGACAGCGCTTCTGCGTCGTCCGCGTTCAGCGCGATGGCTTCGAGAGGGATGCCAACAGCTGGAACTGAAATTTTCGCAAAGTTAACAGTAACTTCCCGTTTACCGGGTTATTGACGAGTCCCGCGGGGAACTGTTTCACCTACGCAAGCTTAATTGCGTTCGGGGTTCGCCAATGCGCGCAGTCAGAAATTCGATCGTCGCAGCCATCGGCGCTGCGCTTCTCGCAAGTTGTTCGACGGCCCCGCAGGTGGTGCATGCACCGCCGCCGGTAGTCACGCCGGAAGCGCCCGAGCTGCCGTACAAGTGGACGCAGGGGAATGCTCCACAGGCGCACAAGGACGCGGTTGCTCTGTTTGGACCGCTCTACATGAAGCCCGGTCAGTACCGCTGGGTCGCGGACGTCCCCGACACCGGCGATACCAAGATCGTGATCGATCGCCTCACCCAGCTCTTCTACGTCTATCGCGACGACAAGCTGATCGGCGTCGCCACCATCTCGACCGGCAAGAAAGGCCGCGAGACCCCGCTCGGCTTCTGGTCGGTGATGATGAAGAAGAAGCTCGGCTACAGCCGCAAGTACGACAATGCGCCGATGCCATTCATGCAGATGTATGATTCAGCAGGAATCGCTTTTCACGCGGGGCCGAACCCCGGCTATCCGGCCAGCCACGGCTGTGTTCGTCTGCCGCTGAAATTCGCCGAGCGGCTGTTCGGCCTGACACAGATGGGCACTAAGGTAATTATCGAGGGCTAGCAGCCGGCTCCCGGGACACAGGTCTTCATCTGCAGGCCTTCGACCTGTTCGCGGTCGCCAGCGGTCCGTGCATTCCAGGCGCTTGCCGGCTGGCAGATCTTGCGGCTGCGGAGGCGGGTGCCCGGCTCATCCTCGTAGTGGCAGATGATGCGGTTCGCATCCTTCGCATCGGCGATGGCTTTGGCGTCCCATTCAGCCTTGGTCATGCACATTTCGAACGGCTTGGAGTTTGGCTGATTGCTTGCGACCATCTTGCAGAGTTTCGACGGGTCGGATGCCGCCGCAGTCGTGCCTTGATCTCCCGCGGCGATCGCAATCCCTCCGATTGCGAGAGTGACCAACCCTGCCAACGCGACGACCTTCATGAGCGCCTCCACCGGACGGCAGCTTATAGTCTCGAAGCCTCGTTTATTCGAGCGCTTTGACGTGGACGCTCTTGATGTTGGTGAACTCGCGGATACCGAAGCCTGAGCATTCGCGACCGTATCCCGAATGCTTGACCCCGCCGAACGGCATTCGTGGGTCGGACCGGACATTTTCGTTGACGAAACTCAAGCCCGCATCGAGCTCCTCGGAAGCAATGCGGCGGCCACGATCCACATCGCCAGTCAGCACGCCCGAGCCGAGCCCGAACTCGCTGTCGTTCGCGATTCGGATCGCGTCGCGTTCGTCCTCGGCGGCGATGATTGCCGCGACCGGCCCGAACACCTCTTCATCATGCGCAGACTGTCCGGGCAGGACGTTGGTAAGCACCGTCGCCGGGTACCAGGCACCGGGACGGTCGGGTACCTTGCCACCGAGCAGGAGGCGGGCGCCGTTGCGGATACTTTCGCTGACTTGGTTGTGGATTTCGTCGCGGGCTTTGACGCTCTGCATCGGGCCGAGTTTCGTGCCCTCATTGCGCGGATCGCCCATCTCGTAGCCGCTCATTGCCTTGACCAACGCGGCCTCGAATTGCTCGAGGATCGGGCGAACGACGATGAAGCGCTTGCCTGCGATGCAGCTCTGCCCACCATTCACCATCCGCGCCGCCGCCGCGACCTTGGCTGCAGCTTCGATATCGGCATCTTCAAGCACGACGTACGCATCGGATCCGCCAAGCTCGAGGACACATTTCTTGAGCACCGATCCGGCGGCCGTGGCCACTGCTTTTCCGGCAGCGACGCTCCCGGTTAGCGTGACCGCTGCAATATTGTCATCCTTGATCAGCGCAGCGACATCGCCGCTCGGAATCAGGAGGGTCCGAAATAGATCCTTCGGCACGCCGGCCTGATCCAGCACATCCTCGATCGCCAGCGCGCAGCCCGGCACGTTGCTCGCATGCTTCAGTAGCATCCCGTTGCCAGCCAACAGCGCCGGAGCGACCGCCCGGAACGCCTGCCAGAAGGGGAAATTCCACGGCATCACCGCGAGCACGATACCGAGCGGGTTGTAGGTCACTAACGCTTCCGGACCGCCGATATCGACCCGCTGGTCGGCAAGATATTCATGCGCGTGGTCGGCAAACCAGTCGCAATGGAATGCGCATTTCTCGACCTCGGCGCGGCCATCGTCGAGCGTCTTGCCCATCTCCTCGGTCATCAGCCGGGCAAGTTCGTCCTTGCGCTCGCGCAGGACCGCGGCCGCCTTGCGCACGACTTGGGCGCGCTCCTCGAACGACCGGCGGCGCCAGTTCAATTGTTCGGTGCGCGCTGCCGCTGCAGCCGCATGAGCCTCTTCGGCGCTGTGCCTACCAAAGGAACGGCCTGGTTCGCCCGTTGCAGGATTGACCGTCTGGAACTTGTCCGGCTGCGGGCTCTGATCCGGCCTTACGTCAGTTGCTTCGAGCTGGTCCGTCATCGCGGGGCTCCTTACCTCTAGGCGACATAGAACGCACCAGACGCCGTTCTAGGGCCCGCGCAGGGGCAACCGAAGCACGGCAATTAGGCCGGGTTTGTTATCTTCCAGCACCAGCTCGCCATCGTGAAGATGAGCGATCGCACGAACCAGCGCGAGACCGAGTCCAGCCCCCTCGTTCGACCGGCTAGAGTCAAGCCGTCCGAAGCGGCGGAGCGCTTCGTCATGCCGTTCTTCCGGAATGCCGGGACCATGATCGGCGACGCTTACCGTCAAGCGCCGTCCATCTTCACCAACAGTGACGTCAATCGTCTCGCCAGTCGCGCCGTAACGAATGGCATTTTCGACGAGGTTGCTGATCGCCTGCGCGATCAACTGGCGGTGCCCGAACAGTTCCGCCGGCTGTTGCGGTTGGTGGAAGCGAAGGGCTGCGCCGGCCTCTTCGGCGACCGGTTCGTACATTTCGCTGAGCTCGCCGCCGAGTTTGCCGACGTCGAACCGGCTGAACTGGCTGCGGCTGGTGAATGCTTCCGACCGGCTGATTTCCAGTGCGGTGGTCAGGATGCGCATTAGCGAGTCCGCCTGCGCGACGACGCTTGTCAATTGCTGGTCGCGCTCGGCCGGGTCGCCTGCCTCGGCGGCGGCATGGGCGGCGGAGCGCAGCCGGCTAACGGGTGAGCGCAGGTCGTGCGCCAGCGAATCGGTCACCATCCGAAGCTCGTCCATCAGCCCGCCGATGCGGTCGAGCATCTCGTTGATCTGCCGCCCGAGCCGCTCGAACGCGTCGCCGCCGCGCGAGACCGGGATCCGGCGTGTCAAATCGTGGCCGGTGATCTGGTCGGTGACAGCCACGATCTTGCCGACACGCCGCCCGACGAACTGGGCGAGGATGATTCCGCAAATCAGGCCGAGCAGGATGGCCACGATCAGCGCGATCAACAACGAGCGTTCCAAGGTTTCCCGCAAGGCAAGGCCGTAGCCGACCGTGCGTCCGCTGATCAGCCATTCTCCATGCGGCAGGCGATGGGCGACGATGGCTGCTTCGTGCGGAGGGGCATGCTCGAGGCGGAGGAGGGCGCTCTGATAACCCTCGCGGACCGGGCCGCGCGTGGTCGGCATCGCCGCGAGGTTGCCGAGCAATAGCTTGCCCTTGCCATCGAACAGCGCGACGGCGCTCTGCGGGTCGCCGTAAGTGACGGTGTCGTTGATCCCGTCGACAAGCGCCGGCATCCCGCCGGTTCGATAGACGTCGGCAAGCACGGTGCCTTGCTCGACCACCTGGCGGCGTTGCTCGGAAATCGCTTCGTCGTGGGTTCGCAATTGGATGAACCCGAGGACAATCAGGTTCGAAACAAGGGCGAGGACTCCGGCGAGCAGCGCGATCCGAAGGGTGGTCGGCAAGGCCTAGGCGGCCAGCATGTAGCCGGCGCCGCGAACGGTATGGAGCAGCGGCTTTTCAAAGCCGTCCTCGAGCTTCCGCCTTAGACGGCTGACGTGGACGTCGATGACGTTGGTGCCCGGGTCGAAGTGATAATCCCACACCTGTTCGAGCAGCATGGTGCGGGTGACCACCCGGCCTTCGTTGCGCGCGAAATATTCGAGCAACAGATATTCGCGGGGTTTCAATTCGATCTTCTTGCCGCCGCGGCGCACCGACCGCGACAACGGATCGATTTCCAGGTCGCCGACGGCGATCCGATGATCGGCCGGGTCGACGCGGGCTTCGCGCCTTCTCAGCAGCGCGTTCACGCGCGCGAGCAGCTCGGCGAAGGAAAAGGGTTTGACGAGATAATCGTCGGATCCGGACTCAAGCCCTTCGATCCGGTCGCCGACCGAGGCGAGAGCCGAGAGCACCAGCACCGGCGTGTCGATCTGAGCAGCGCGAAGCGCCTTCAGGACCGATATTCCGTCCAGCACTGGCAGCATCCGGTCGAGCACGATCAGGTCGAAGCTGCCATCGGTGGCCCTGAACAGGCCGTCCTGGCCGTTGGTCGCCAGCTCGACGCTATGACCTTCCTGCCCCAGCCCCTTGCTCAGATAGGCTGCGGTTTCGCGGTCGTCTTCAACGAGCAGGATTTTACGGCCCATACGCTCTCCAGCTGTTGCCATACTTCCAAATCCAAACTTGCGGCAACGATGGGTTCCGCGCGGCGCGGGAGGGGAGGGGAGTCGTGGGAACTCGCGCCGCGCGGTAACCTGGTGAAGGTTAGCCCTTCTTGGCCGCTGGCTTGGCGGCCTTCGACGCGGTCTTCGAAGCCGACTTTGTGGCCTTTTTCGCGTGATGCTTGGCCTTGGCGTGGCCCTTGGCCTTGGCATGGCCCTTCGGCGCCTTGGTCATGGTCGTCTTGGCGGTGGTCGTATTGCCCTTGGTCGAAACCGTCGTCGTGGCCTTCGTGTTGCCAGACTTGGTAGTGACCGTTTTCGTCGACGCGGTGGCCGACTTCGTCGCGGCGAGCGCCGGGCTGGCGATCAGGCTGAGGGCCGCAACAGACGCAAGTACATTCTTCATCTATACCTCCTTGGGATGCCGGCGCCGTGCCGGCGAGCGTGCCGAATAGGTGGGCGCCGCTCTCAGCCCGCTGGATCGCATGTTAAATCGGGTTCATCAGGCCGCTGATAAAAGTCCGCCCGGCGCGACGGGGGAACTATCGCGCGCCGGGCGGGCCTTCGAAGCCTGAAGGTTTAGTTGGAAGACTTCGAAGTGCTCGGAGCAGCCTTGTTCGCCTTTGCGGCGGCCTTGGCGGCCTTCTTGGCGGCCTTGGCATCCTTGCCCTTGGTCGGAGCCTGGGTCTGGGTATCGGCGCCTTTGGTCGTGGCGAGGGCGGGGCTGGCGATCAGGCCGGCAACCGCGAGAGCAGCAAGCAAGCGTTTCATTTTAAGGTCTCCACAAGCGGGGTTGGCTAACCACGCTGGCCGGCGACCTACCCGTGCGAGCTTCTCCGTCCGCTGTCGGAGGAATTAAGAGATGTTCATTACATGCTGCCCACCGCCTTTGCGGATCGCTCGCGCGTCGGTAATGCTGTGTTCGAATGATCGCGCAGAAGACTCGTTATGCGTTGCGGTCCCTGCTGTTTCTCGCTGAGGAACAGGGCGGGGCGCCAGTCCAGTTGGCGCGCATTGCCGAAACGCAACGCGTTCCTCCAAAATATCTCGAGCTCATCATGCTCGACCTGAAGAAGGCGGGACTGGTAAAGAGCGCGCGCGGCCCCAAGGGCGGCTACCAGCTGACGCGGGAAGCCGAAGCCATTTCGTTCGGCGAGGTTGTCCGATCGATGGAGGGTCCGATTGCGCTCGTGTCCTGCGCGAGCGTCAATTATTACGCGCCGTGCGGCGATTGCCAGGACGAGGCGACCTGCGCCATTCGCCGCGCGTTCGCGATCCTTCGCGATCAAAGCACCGCAGTGCTTGATTCTATTTCACTGGCGGAAGGCGCAGGATGGGAGCAGCGGCTCGGCAACGGCCAAGACGAAGCCTGACGCGCCGAGCCAGCTTCCCCTTAATTATTTCGGTTCTGCCCCTGGGGTCGCGACGGTGGCGCCGTCAGACGACTTGGCTTTCTTAGCCTTCTTCGCTTTCTTGGCGTCCTTCGTGGCAGCCTGATCATTGCCGGGCGTTGCAGCAGTTGCGGCGTTGGCGGGCGTGGCTGGTGTGGCGGCGGTGTCCGCGGCAGGATCGGCCGGTTCAGCCGGCGTTGCTCCCGTAGATGGGGTAGCCGGCGTCGTGCCCGAAGGCGTGGCGGACGGAGTTGCGGTTTGCGCCAGCGCAGCGCCGCCGCCGAACGCAATTGCGGCGGCAGTTACGAGCATCGTGGACGTCTTCATGAAGAGTTCCTCCTTATGTTGGAAAATGAAGGAACGCGCGGATAGGGATGGTCTCCCGTTAACTGGACGCATTGTCGGCTAGCTGTGCTTGTTGCGGGTTTTGCTGCGGAGCAGCATCGGCGCTAGAAGCCGCGCCATGTCGACCTTCACCATCGATACCTCGACCAGCCGGGCGACCCCGTCACCTGTTCCGGGAAAGCGGACGACCGCGCCGTCTATCCGAGGCAGGAAGGTCGATGGCCGGACCGAGACGCCAATCGTCATGCTGACCGCCTACACGATGCGGATGGCGCAGCTGCTCGATCCGCACTGCGACATGCTGCTGGTTGGCGACAGCCTTGGCCAGGTCATCTACGGGCTTCCCTCGACGATTCCCGTGACGATGGAGATGATGTGCGCGCACGGGGCGGCCGTGGTGCGCGGCAGCTGGCATGCGCTGGTCGCCGTCGACATGCCGTTTGGCAGCTATGAGGCCTCGCCCGAGCAGGCCTTCGCGTCGGCGTCTCGGATTATGAAGGAAACGGGCTGCGCGGCCGTGAAGCTCGAGGGCGGCGAGGCTATGGCACCGACGATCGAGTTCTTGGCGCATCGCGGAATCCCGGTCATCGGACACGTCGGCCTAACTCCCCAGGCAGTGAACGTTCTTGGTGGCTATGGCGCCCGCGGGCGGGAGGGAGCCGAAGCCAGCAAGATTGCCGCAGATGCCCGCGCCGTCGATCAGGCTGGTGCGTTCTGCATCGTGGTCGAAGGCGTACTCGAGCAGATTGCGACCGATGTCGCCCGGAGCGTGTCGGCGCCAATCATCGGTATCGGCGCCTCTGCCGAATGCGACGGCCAAGTCCTCGTCACCGAGGACCTGCTGGGTCTGTTCGAGCGCACGCCACGGTTCGTGAAGCGTTACGCCGATCTCGCTTCGGAGATTGGCCAGGCGGCCGCCGCCTATGCTTCCGAGGTTCGTTCCCGCGCATTCCCGACGGCCGACCAGACCTATCGGCCTAAATCCTAAACACGCTTTGCCTTTCCGGCCGTTGCCGCTAGACGAAGCGCCGCCAGCTTCCATTCAGGATGGGTGGGGAAGGGAGCGATCGGCAAAGGTTTTCCCCGACGAAAGAATCTGAGAGACGTCTTTGGCGCAGCCCCCCGACATTACCGAAACCTTCGTCCGCGAGGTCGACGAGAATCTTCGACGCGACCAGTTGCAGGACCTGGTCAAGAAGAACCTCAACTGGATCATCGCTGCGGTGTTTCTGTTTCTCGCCGCGAGCGGCGGTTACATTTACTGGCAGAACTACCAGAAGCAGAAGAACGATGAGGCGGTCGAGCAGATCGCCCAGGTCTTCACCGACATTTCGAAGGGCCAGATGCAAACCGCTCCGGCCCGGCTAGACAAATTGTCCGATGCTCATTCGAAGGCGGTCCGTGCCGCGGCGGGCTTCGGCCGCGCCGCAGTCGCGCTCGAGCGGGGCGATCAGAAGCTGGCGCTCGCCAAGTTCAAGGACATGGCGGGGGACAGCAGCCTCCCCAAGCCGTTCCGTGACCTCGCGCTGATCCGCCAGACCGCACTCGAATTTGACGGCCTCAAGCCCGCCGACGTAATTTCGCGGCTGGAGCCTTTGGCCAAGCCGGGTGCCCCCTGGTTCGGAAGCGCGGGCGAACTGACCGCGATGGCGGAGGTAAAGCTGGGCAAGACCGCGGAAGCGGGCCGCCTGTTTGCCGCGATCGCGCGCGATGACACTGTCCCCGACACGACCCGCGGCCGAGCCATCCAGATGGCGAGTTCGCTCGGGGTCGACGTCAGCAACATTATGCCTCCGGCCGCCCAGTAGGATCGATGATGAGCAAATTGAGAACTCTTCGAGTTGCAATGATGATTGGCGCGGCGTTTGCGGCGAGCGGCTGCAGCATCCTGCACCGTGGCGGCAAGGCGAAAACCCCAGTTCTCGGCGAACGCATTCCGGTCCTCGCGGCGGAGGGCGATGTCGAGGTCGATCCCGAAACCGCGGCCATTCCGATGACCCTGCCCGACGCCACGGCGAACACCGAGTGGACTCAGTCTGGCGGCAACGCTTCCAAGTCGGTTGGCCAGGTCGCTCTTGGTACTGCGCTCGGCGTGGCATTTCATGAGCAGGCAGGCCGGGGCAGCAGCCTGACGGCGCGCCTTGCCTCGGAGCCTGTCGTAGGCGGTGGCCGGGTCTTTACGATCGACACCCTCGGCGTTGTCCGGGCGTTCGATGCGCAATCGGGCGCAAGGGCGTGGGAGACGGCGACTCCCAGCGATCGTGGTAATGAGGCGTCGCTCTATGGCGGCGGTGTGGCCTTCGACAATGGCGTCATCTACGCCACGAACGGCCTTGGCTACGTGACGGCCCTCGACGCTCGCAACGGTGGCATTACCTGGAAGGTTCGCCCGGGCGGACCGCTGCGCGGCGCTCCGAGCGTTTCCAACGGTGCCGTCTACGTGATGAGCCAGGACAACCAGATCTATTCGCTCAAGGAAGCCGATGGCTCGACCAACTGGTCGCAGGCCGCGAGCCTCGAAATTGCAGGGGTGTTCGGAACGGCATCCCCGGCCATCGGCCAAGGCACCGTCGTCTCTGGCTTCTCGTCGGGCGAGCTCAACGCCTATCGCTACGAGAACGGGCGCATGGTGTGGCAGGACGCGCTCCAGCGCACCAGCATCCGGACCAGCGTATCGTCGCTCTCGGATATCGACGCCGATCCGGTGATCGACCGCGGCCAGGTGATCGCAATCGGCCAGGGCGGCCGCATGGTCGCGCTCGAAATCACGACCGGCCAGCGCTTGTGGGAGCTCAACATTGCCGGCATCTCGACGCCATGGGTCGCCGGCGACTGGATCTTCGTCGTTACCGACGATGCCAAGTTGCTCTGCGTCTATCGCCAGAACGGGCACATTCGCTGGATCAACCAGTTGCCGCAGTTCGAGAAGGCGAAGTCGAAGAAGGGCGAGATCGATTATTCCGGCCCAGTGCTCGCCGGCGGCCGTCTGATCGTCACCGGCTCGAACGGCGTGCTGGTCAACGTCGATCCGGTCACGGGGTCGTTTCAGAGCCAGACCAATGTCGGCGCCGGCATCAGCCTATCGCCGATCGTCGCGAACTCTACGCTCTACATCTACGACGACTCCGGTCGCCTGACGGCTTACCGCTAAGGGGAAGCGCTGCTAGGGCGGCGCCACCATGTCCGTCCCCACAGTCGCAATCGTCGGCCGGCCCAATGTCGGCAAATCGACGCTGTTCAACCGGCTTGTCGGTAGGCGCCTGGCGCTCGTCGATGATCGTCCGGGCGTCACCCGCGATCGCCGCGAGGGTGAAGCTAGGCTGCTCGGCCTCGAGTTCCGGGTCATCGACACCGCCGGTTTCGAGGACGAAGACCCGCAGTCGCTTCCCGGTCGAATGCGCGCTCAGACCGAAGCGGCGGTGCGTGACGCCGATGCGGCGCTGTTCCTCGTCGATGCGCGCGATGGCCTGACTCCGCTCGACGAGGAAATCGGCCGCTGGCTTCGAGCCGAGAGCACGCCGGTGATCTTGGTCGCCAACAAGGCGGAAGGCCGCGCGTCCGAAAACGGTATCCTCGAAGCCTTCAGCCTCGGTCTCGGCGAGCCGATCGCGATCAGCGCCGAGCATGGCGAGGGCGTCGCCGACCTGTTCGAGGCGATCCGCCCGCATGTCGAGCATGAGCATTTAGAAGCCGATGAAGAAGTCGACGAGCGCAACGCGCCGCTCAAGCTCGCTGTCGTCGGCCGGCCCAACGCGGGCAAGTCGACGCTCGTCAATAAAATGATCGGCGAAGACCGGATGATTACGGGCCCGGAGGCCGGCATCACCCGCGATTCGATCAGCATCGACTGGGAGTGGGACGGGCACCCGGTGCGCCTAGTCGACACGGCGGGCTTGAGGAAACGCGCCAAAGTCGAGGACAAGCTCGAGCGCCTGTCCGCCGCCGACACCAAGCGCGCCATCGATTTCTCGGAGGTGGTCGTCCTGCTGCTTGACGCCACGCGAGGCCTGGAATCCCAGGACCTCCGCATCGCGAGCCAGGTCATCGAGGAGGGCCGCGGCCTGATCATTGCGGTGAACAAATGGGACATCGCGGAGAACGCCTCATCCTTGTTCAACGGCATCAAGGCCGCGCTGGACGAGGGGCTCGCCCAGCTTCGCGACGTGCCGGTGCTGACCGTATCGGCCAAGACCGGCAAGGGCATCGACATGATCCTCAAGGTCGCCATCGAGGTTCGCGAGGCCTGGGGCCGCCGGGTGCCAACCGGCGAGCTCAACCGCTGGTTCGAGCGAGCGGTTGATGCCAATCCGCCGCCCGCACCCAAGGGTCAGCGGATCAAGCTGCGCTACATCACACAGGTCAAATCTCGGCCCCCGAGTTTCGTGGTGTTCGGCAACCGCACCGACGAGCTTCCGGAGAGCTATCGCCGATATTTGCTCAACGCCATGCGTCGCGACCTAAAGCTTGGCGCCGTGCCGCTTCGGCTCGAGTTCCGCGGCCGCGGCAATCCCTTCGATCGGGGACGCTAAGCCAAATTTTACCCTTTTCGGGCTAGCTGGCTCAATTGTGGAATCATGCCCGCGATTGCCGGGAGCGAGGGATAGACATTGAGCGACGAAAATCTGAATGTCGTCGACTGGGCGCTGTTCGAGAAGAACCGCGCGGAGCTGGGGCCGGGCTTCATCCGGATTCTCAGCTATTTCCGCGAGGACGGCGCGAAATCTCTCGGCCAGATCGAACAGGCGATGCGCGACCAGAATACGGTTGCGCTCGTGCTGCCAGCGCACACTATCAAGGGTGAGGCCCGCCAACTCGGCGCGGAGCCGCTCGCCGTCATCGCGGAGCTGATCGAGCAGACGGCTCGCCTGTGCGTCGAGACCCGCCGCTTCCCCGACGAGCTTGTCCCGGAAGTCGTCGAGCTCAGGAAACTGTTCACTCAGACCGTCGACCTGTTCAACCAGGAAACCAACCCGCTGCTGAAGCGTGGCCCGAACGGCCCGACCGGGTTCGGCCGCAAGGCAAACAACCAGAGTTTCGGGCGGATTTAAGCTACTTCGGCCGGCTCGGACTGGAGCTGGATGTAGTTCTGCAGCCCCATCCGGGCGATCATCTCAAACTGAGTCTCAAGGAAGTCGATGTGGCCTTCCTCGTCGGCGAGGATCTCGCGGGCAAGGTCGCGTGTCACATAGTCGCGCACCTTTTCGGCGAGCGCGATGACGTCGCGGTATAGCTTGGCCCCCTGGTGCTCGGCTTCCATATCGGCCTTGAGGATTTCCTCGACATTCTCGCCGATGCGGAGGCGTCCCAAAGCCTGGAAATTGGGCAGCCCGTCGAGGAACAGTATGCGTTCGGCCAGTCGGTCCGCATGCTTCATCTCGTCGATAGATTCGGATTTCTCGAACGCGGCGAGCTTCTTGATCCCCCAATTATCGAGCATGCGGTAGTGCAACCAATATTGGTTGATCGCTGTCAGTTCTTCCTTGAGCGCCTCATTCAGGAGTCCGAGGACCTTGGGGTCGCCCTTCATGCTTTGCCTCCGTCGCGTCGCCGACAAACGCGATGCGCCGGAGCGGTTACAGCGTCAAGTCAGGCGACGGCACGAAGGTGAGGGCGTTTGGGTCGCTCTTCGTCGATGATTTCCTGCGCGTAATCGAGACAGCAGCCACACTGCGGCTCGCAGTCGAGCGTAGCGTACGCGGCTTCGGGCGTGCGGTAACCCTTGCGCGCGGCTTCGCGCACTTCCTTCTCGGTAATAGCGTTGCACAGGCACACGATCATGCTCGCAATATAGCGATAATGCGAAGCGTTCGCAACTATACGGTAGCGGGTCTCGCGATCGCCAGCGGGCGCAGCGTCCGTGCCGTGATGAGCGCAAACGGGATTCCGACCAGCACCAAGTGCGCGAAGAGCTGGGTCGCGATCGACAGCGGCTTGGGCGGGAGGGGCGTGCCGAAGCGCAGTGGGACCACGACCCAGTTCATCACGAAATAGGTGATCAGGCCGAAGGCGAGCGCGGTCCCCCAGAGCGTACCGAGCAGCGACGGCCGGCCTCGAACCACCAGCACGAAGATCGTCGCCATGATCGCCATCAAGGTAAAGTGAACGACGAGACCGAGGACCGCTCCGCCCGCCCCCCATTCCTTCGGCGCATCGCCGAACGGACCGGAGGCAACGAAGCGCAGCATGGCGGGTATGTCGCCCTTCCCCACTGTCATGGTCAGGATCATGGCCCAGAAGATGTCGAGGGTGCCCGACACGGCGGTGGCGATGGCGATGGGTCTCAGCATGGCGGTTTCCTCCCCGCCACCGGTCATAGCGGTCTAGGCGCCTGCGGGCGAACGTCGCGATTCAGCCGCCGAACGACCAGCTTGAGGCCGGACCAGGTCGCGTCGATGGCGCATACCTTCACGTCGACCAGCCCCATCGGCAGGCAGATGTTGCGGATGGTGTCTTCCGTAATGTCGGTCGGGACCTTCGACGCTTTCTTGGGCCAGCTGACCCAGATCATCCCCGCCGGATCGAGCAGCGGCAGCAGATCGGTCAGCTTTGCTTCGAGGGCGCTGCGTTGGGTCACGAAGATATTCGCGGCGTCGATCGGCGCCTCGGGCGCGTCGAGGAGCTGGAGCTGTAATTCTTCCGCCGCGATTTCGTGCGCGACTCTCTCGGGCATCCCGTCTCGCCAAACGCGCATGCCATCTTTCAGCGACAGCTTCTTAGCGAGCGGCGTCCCCGAGTAGCCGGCGGTCATGCGAGCGCCGCGTCGGCTCCCATCATCTTCGGGAAAAAGCCCTCGTGCACCGCGCGAAGGTCGGCGAGGGGGATTTCGGCGTCGGACCAGTTAGTGAAGGCGATTGTGTTCCCGCCTACCTGCCCGAGATGGCACATTGGAGTGCTCTGATCCTTCATGAATTTCACGAAGTCATCGGATTCAAAAGGAGTGGTCACAACATAAAGTCCCTGGGTTTCACTGAAGAGGCGTTGGATGACCTGTTGATCGTTGTAGGGCAGCCTGCTGCGATCACTCGAGTCACCGAAGTCTTCGACGTTGTAGAGGTCGACGCCAAGATTTCCTGCCAGAGCCATCTCCGCGATCGCCACAAGCATTCCTCCATCAGAAACGTCGTGAACAGCGTTGATCCAGCCGTTTGCGATCAACTCGCGGATTAATTCGCCCATCGCTCGTTCGCGATCTAGATCGACGAACGGCGGCTTTCCGGAGCGCAGGTCGTGAACTTCGCTTAGCCAAGTCGATTGCCCGACTTCCGGCGGGAAATCAGCATTCGCACCAATCAGCCAGACGGGATCACCCGCCGCCTTGAACGCGATTGTCGCGCTCTTCTCCCAGTCCTTGAGCAGCCCGACGCCGCCAATCGCCGGCGTCGGCAGGATCGCCGACCCGCCGCCGGTGGCCTTGCTCTCGTTGTAGAGCGAGACGTTGCCGCTCACGATCGGATAGTCGAGTGCCCGGCAGGCCTCGCCCATGCCCTGAAGCGCACCCACGAACTGGGCCATGATCTCCGGCCGCTGCGGGTTACCGAAGTTCAGGCAGTTGGTGATCGCGAGCGGCTTCGCCCCCACCGCGCAAAGATTGCGGTAGGTCTCGGCGACTGCCTGCTTCCCGCCTTCATACGGGTCGGCATAAACGTAGCGCGGCGTGCAATCGGTGGTGATCGCCAGCGCCTTCTTCGTCCCGTGAACACGCACGACTGCTGCATCACCGCCCGGGCGCTGCACCGTGTCCGCGCCGACTGATTGGTCGTACTGCTCCCACACCCAGCGGCGGCTGGCGAGGTTGGGCGAGCCCATCAGATTCAGCAGATCGGTGGCGATATCCGTGCTTTCCGGCACGTTTTCGAGCTCTTTTACGCCTGCCCAGGCCTTATATTGCTCCGGATTGACGTACGGCCGCTCGTAGCAGGGCGCCTCGTCGGCGAGCGGCCCCAAGGGGATATCGCACACGACCTCCCCGTTCCACTCCAGCACCATATGCCCGGTATCGGTAACCTCGCCGATCACTGCAAAATCCAGTTCCCACTTGCGGAAGATGGCTTCGGCCTCCGCCTCGCGGCCGGGCTTCAGGACCATCAGCATGCGCTCCTGGCTCTCGGAAAGCATCATTTCGTAGGGCGTCATTCCAGTTTCGCGACATGGCACCCTGTTCATGTCGAGCCGGATGCCAGCTCCGCCTTTCGACGCCATTTCGACCGACGAACTGGTGAGGCCAGCCGCGCCCATGTCCTGAATGGCCACGATCGCATCCGTGCCCATCAGCTCGAGGCATGCCTCGATCAGAAGCTTCTCGGTGAATGGGTCGCCGACCTGGACGGTCGGGCGCTTCTCGTCGCTGTTCTCGTCGAAATCGGCGGACGCCATGGTTGCGCCGTGGATGCCGTCGCGGCCGGTCTTCGATCCGACATAGACGATCGGGTTCCCGATGCCGCTCGCAGCCGAGTAGAAAATCTTGTCCGTCTTCGCGATTCCGACGGTCATCGCGTTGACCAGGATGTTCCCGTCGTAGGCGGTATCGAAATTGACCTCGCCGCCGACGGTAGGAACTCCGACGCAATTGCCGTAGCCGCCGATGCCCGAAACCACGCCCGCGATCAGGTGCCGCATCTTGGGGTGGTCGGGCCGGCCGAAGCGAAGCGCATTCATGTTGGCGACTGGACGAGCTCCCATCGTGAACACGTCGCGCAGGATTCCGCCGACGCCAGTCGCCGCGCCCTGATACGGCTCGATGTACGACGGGTGGTTATGGCTCTCCATTTTGAAGATGGCGGCGTCCCCGTCGCCAATGTCGATGACGCCGGCATTCTCACCCGGACCCTGGATTACCCATGGCGCCTCGGTCGGCAGCTTCTTCAGGTGGAAACGCGACGATTTGTACGAGCAATGCTCCGACCACATGACCGAAAAAATGCCGAGCTCGACGAGGTTCGGCTCGCGCCCAAGCGCTTTCAGGATTCGGCTATATTCCTCGTCCGACAGCCCATGGTCGGCAACGGTCTGCGGGGTGATGCGGGGAGCGTCCAGAACTTCCATGGCGGCCCCTTAGCCGCCAGTCGGCGCAGGGGCTAGGCTGGCCTCAGATGTCGTGGCGCGAGAATCTCTCGCCGGAGAAGTTTAGGGTCTGCGGACGGCCGTAGCTGAAGTCTGCGAAGCTCGCGCGCTCGGGGGTCCAGCTGTCCGTGCCGACCCGCCACAAATTATCGCTGACGCGCACCATCGGTGTCTCGGTGCCAAGCCACAATTTGCCGCCGCGCTCGACGACGACCGCCGCGCCCCACCACGGGCTGTCGTTGAAAAAGCGGCCGGCGAAGCGTTGCAGGTTCGGATCGGCCTTGGGCAGGACGGCGCCTACACCGTCGTGAGCATAATTTGCAGGACCCCAGTTCGCGACGGTGACTATTGGTCCCTTGCGCTCGAACATCAGGGTGAAGTTGCGGAAATCCGGATGGAGCGTTCGGAACAGATCATCGCCCCAGGGCTGGAGTGCGGCTTCCTTGCCGTTGGCGACAATCGTTAGTGGGTTACCGGGGCGCACCTCGAACGATCCTGACGAACCGGCATAGCGGCCAACGAACTGCGCTGCATTGGGAAGCGGCGTTTCAAGTGACGGTGGCGCGGGAACCGGGTGTCCCGCGGCTGCCTCGGCCAGCGCATCGACGGCGAAGCGAGTGAGAACGCGCGGTCGATACTCGGCGAACGCGCTGAGCGTCGAGCTTGCGAACGCGCCAATCCCGCTGGCGATGTCGACGTGAAAGGATGAGGAGAAGCTCACCATCCCGCCGGTGTGGTGGATGTACGATCGGCCTGGAGGCCCGCCGACATGCATCAGGCCGTTGCCGTAACTCATACCCGGCGTGTCGCTCGGCACGTAATGCGTCGTGAAAGTCTTTGCCTGCCCCGGGCTAAGTCCAAGCCCGCCGCGACCTTGCACCGCATCGGATATGCTCCGCAGCCAGCGCAGCATGTCCTCCGCGGTTGAGGCGACGCTTCCCGCGCCGAAGGTCACATCGACCCAGGCTGACGGCTCGAGCGGAACACCGCGAGCGAACGGGGCAGCGAGGTCCGCGGCTTCATAGCCCTGAGCGTAGAGCGTCCGGTCCGGTCCGATGATTGCACCCCGGCTCCGGCGCATCCCTAGCTTCGTGAAAATGCGCTCTTCGATCAGGCGCGCGAGCGGCTTGCCGCCGGCATGCTCGGCGATCTTGCCCAGGATCTCGTAGCCGGTGTTCGAATAATGCCAGTGCTCGCCCGGGTCGTAGGTCGTCCACAATCCGCCCGGCGCGAACAAGGGTGCGTCATCGGGAAGCCCGGCAGTATGGTCGAGCAAATGCTGGACGGTTATCATGTTGTCGGTGGGCAACGGCGCGACGGGGAGGACGCTGCTGACGCGATCGGTCAGCTTCAGCCTTCCCTCAGCAGCGAGCTGGTGGATCACCGTCGCCGTCATCGACTTGCTGATCGAGCCGATCTGGAAGAGCGTATCCGGCGAGATCGGCGTTCGGCTATCGCGGTTCGCGAAGCCGAAGTTGAGGACGGTCGAAACCCCGGTGGGCGTGGTCAGCCCAAGGGTCAGGCCGGGAAGTCCGAAATAGCTGAGATGTTGTTCGGCGTGAGCGCGGATCGCGGCGATCGCAGCATCGAAGGCGGGGGAGGGCTGGGCGAAGGCCGGCGTCGCGAAGCGCGCCGAGACGGCAGCCGTCAATGCTCCCGCCGTGAAAGCCCGCCTCGAAATATACATGGAAAATCCCCCTCTACGGCCTGATTGGAGGCCGCAGAGGGAGAGTCAAGCAATCGGGTGTGAAGCTCAGGCCTTGCAGATTTGCGCCGGGTGACCCGGAACGCCGATCTTGGCCGAGGCGCCACCGGTGCTGCCTTCGAGCGAATAGCCTGTCGGGCCAACCATCGGCTGGCCGGCTTCGGCGGCCGTGACCGGAGTCGGGGTGGCACCCTTGTCGGTACGGATGTGTGCCGACTTATTGTCCGACATCCAGTCGACGTAGACGATCTTGTTGTCGGCGCAGCGGTAAATCTTGCTCGACACGATCGACGGCGGGAGCGCCACCGGACCGTTCGACGCGTTCGCCGTCTCATCCGGCTCCGGACCTCCGGCGACGATGTTGTGATCTTCTTTTCCGCAGCCGGCTAGCGCAGCGGCCGCGGCGAGGGCGAGGGTTAATGAGGTGCGAGTCATGATTTCGCCCTTGCGACCAAGCTGAAGCAGCCGTCAAGGGCGAGTGCTTGCATGTTGTCGAAGTGGGACATAGCTTCGTCGATTGTGCCCAACCAAGCCGGCAGCAGCGCGCAGCGCATCCGAATTGGTCTGACCGGCCTTGCCTTCGCCTTCCTCATCGTGCTGCTCGGATCGATCGTAATCCGGTCGAGCCATGACGATAATGTCAGTGCGGCGAACGCCGTCGTGAACGAGCCGAACGAGCCGCTCGCGGAATTGGGCGTCTCGCCAGGAGCGGCTGACACCGCCAACAACACCAGCAACTCGACCAATACCGGCAACAAGCAATGACTCGCGCGCGCGTCGGCGCGCTGACGGTGCTCATATTGCTGCTGGCGGTGATTGGCGTCTCCGCCGTTCGCGGACCTCACCCGCTTCCACCTCGCGCGGGGAGGCCAGCCCTGCTTCTTCTGACCAGCCTGCCGATCGTGTTCGGCGAAGATTTCTCGATCAAGGACGGAGGGTCCCCCGCGCTGACGATGCTCGAGACTCGCTACCGCGTCCTGCCTATCAGCACTTCCGCTCCGGCCGGTCTCGCGAAGGGCCGACTGCTCCTGATGGCGCATGCCGCGGCGCAAACACCAGAGAACCTGGTTGCGCTGGATGATTGGATCCGCCGCGGGGGCAAAGTCCTGTTGCTCGCTGACCCGATGCTGGAATGGCCGAGCTCGCGGCCGCTTGGCGACCCGCTACGGCCATCGCCGATGTTCCCCGATACGGGTTTGCTCGGACACTGGGGCGTGAGGCTCGACGCGCCCGATCGGCGCGGACCGCAGGATCGAAAAGTCGAGGGCACCCATGTACTGACGGACTCCCCCGGGGCGCTCGTTGGCAAGTGTGCGATCGAAAGCGAGGGCCTCGTCGCCGATTGCCGGATCGGTAAGGGCAGGGCGCTCATCGTCGCCGATGCGGACTTCCTCGACACGGCAAGGCTCGGTGAGCCGGCGGAGCACAATCTCGACGTGTTGCTGAAACTGCTCGCCGATGTCGAGCGCAACTGATTCGAAGTGAGTCGGAAAATAACAGACTTATCCACAGGGAAAGGACGCTAGAACAGGACCGGAACATCCCACGGCCGCCCGCGCCTAAAACCTCGGAAATCCGGTCTTTCCCATTAAATCCCATCCAATCCCGTTAAATCCCATTGTATCCCGCAAGCCTTTGAGTTACCAACACTGGCTGTAGCGCGGGGGGCTGACCCGTAGATTCGACGCTGAACGCGGAAGGGCACGACGGTGCAATTCCGCGGACCAAGTCGCTCGCGCTGCGAAGGGGAGTTGGTTGTGGCGCTAGAGCATCTGTTTCAGGGCAGCGCACTGAACGCGGTCGACGCGAAAGGCCGTGTGTCCATTCCCGCATTCCTCCGTGGAATCATCGAGCGGCGTGGAGACGCGCGCACCATCGTGCTGGCCAAGCATGAGGCGTTCCCCTGCCTCAGCGCCTACGATCCAGCCTATGCCGCGCTGAAGCACGCGAAGCTCGAACGGCTGCTCGAAAAAGAAGAGACCAGTGCCGACGCGCAGCTGGAATATCAGCAGCGCAACTTGATGGCGTTCGCTGCCACCGAGGAAGTTCCGTACGACAGCTCCGGCCGCATCCTCATGCCCCCGATGATGCGCCGCAAAGGCCAGATCGCCGAACTCGCGCTGTTCCTCGGGACCGGCGAAACCTTCCAGATCTGGAACCCCGAGCTTCTCCTCAAGGATGCGCGCATCCCCGAGGACCTCAAGGACATCGCCCGCTTCCGCCTCGAAGAAAGAGGCCAGTCATGATCAGCGCCGGCACCAATCAGGCCCCACACGTGCCGGTGCTGATCAGTGAAGTCATCAGCGCGCTCGCCCTTCACGAAGCAGATACTGCAGTGGACGGAACATTCGGAGCGGGCGGCTACACGCGCGCCATGCTCGCGGCGGGGACGGGACGGGTGATCGCGTTCGATCGTGACCCCGATGCGATTGAAGAAGGCCGGTCGCTCATCCCGGACCACCTTGAATCCGGGCGCCTCACCCTGATCAACGAACGCTTCAGCCAGATGGACCGAGCTTTGGCTGAACGTGGCATCGAGCACGTCGACGCAATTGCGCTCGACATCGGAGTTTCCTCGATGCAGCTCGATCGGGCGGACCGCGGCTTTTCCTTCTCGGCTGACGGTCCGCTCGACATGCGCATGAGCCGTTCCGGGCTCACCGCAGCTGAGTATCTGAATTCCGCCGACGAAGCCGAGATTGCGCGCATTCTTCGCGATTATGGCGAAGAGCCGCGCGCCCGCGCCATCGCTCGCGCCATTGTCGCCGCCCGACCAGTCGAGCGGACCGCGGAGCTGGCGGCCATCGTTCGCCGTGCCGCTGGTTTCCGTCCGGGCCAGAAGGCGGACCCGGCGACCCGCACCTTCCAGGCCATCCGCATTCATCTGAACGCCGAGCTCGACGAGCTCGAGCAGGGGCTCGCCGCGGCCGAACGCGCGCTGAAGCCCGGCGGGCGGCTCGCCGTCGTCACCTTTCACAGTCTCGAGGACCGGATCGTTAAGCGCTTCTTCCGCGAACGGAGCGGAGGAACGCCCGCCGGCTCGCGTCACCGTCCTGAGCAACGAGACCCGCGCGAACCCACGTTCGAGCGGGTGGCGAAGCCGGTTTCCCCGACGGAACGCGAGCTGGCGGCGAACCCCCGTTCGCGCTCGGCGCGGCTGCGCAGCGCAATCCGGACCTCGGCCCCGGTGTGGATGGGATCAGTACAATGAGTGGTCGAAGCTTCAAATCGGTGTTCATGGTGGCGAGTTGCGCCGGCGCGGCGCTCGGCTGCTACATGGTCTCGCTGCGCGTTGCGTCGGAACGCGCAAAGTTGGAAAGCGTCGAGACGCAGATCGTGATGGCGCAGCGCGACATCCGGCTGCTTCAGACCGAGATCGGCACGCGTGGCCGCCTGTCTCAGCTCGAGCGCTGGAACGCCGGCGCATTCGCGCTTTCGGCGCCAAACGCCAACCAATTCCTCGGCGGCAGTTTCGAGCTCGCGAAGCTCGTCGCGCCGAGCCACGAGGTCGATTTCCAGGCCCCGGTAGTGATGGCTTCAGCGCCTGCGCCTGAGCCCAAGGCTGCGCCGATCGGCGAGCCTGCCACCGACGATGCAGGCACAGAGGCGGTCACGACCGTCGCGACCGAGAAGACCGAGCTCCTTCATCAAGCCAGTTTGAAAACCGGGACGCGCGAGGTCCCGGCAACGACGACCGCTGCAATACCCCTGCGAGCGGTCCAGAAGTCCACGGACAAGCCGGTTGCGGCGGCAATACCGGCACCCAAGAAGTCTGCGGACAAGCCGGGCCTCGCGGCCGCCAAACCCGTGCAAAAGAAGACAGCCGATACGGTAATTGCGACGGCGAAGCCGATTGCGAAGAAGCCGGCCGAGATCGTCGCCAAGTCACCTCCGAAGAAATCGGTGGATAAGCCCATCGCCGCGGTCGCGAAGCCGATGACAAAGCCGGTCCGGATTGCGAAAGCCGATACGGTCGCATCGCTGTCGGCCAAGTCCGCCAAGAAGCCAGCTAAGGATCACGTCTCCGGCCAATGAACGCACCGTCGCCCGCTCTCGTCGCGCCACGGCCCGAGCGGCTCCGACTTGTCGGTCAGCGCCGCCAGATTCTAGCCGTCATGCATCAGCGGCTGATGTTCGGCATGCTCGTTTATGCTGGCATCGTCGTCCTGATCGCGCTTCGCATTCTTTACCTGGCCGCCTTCGGCGATCATGCGGGGGCCAAGGAAGGCCTGACCGCACTCGTCCCCGACCGCGGCGATATCGTCGACCGCAATGGCGATCCGCTCGCGCGCACAATCGACGCCTGGACCATCGCTATTCACCCCAACAAGGTGATCGGCGACAAGCTCGCCCTTGCGCAGAAGCTCGCGCAGCTGATGCCCGAGCTGAGCGCCGACCAATATTTCGCGCTGCTCAAATCGAACAAGCCGTTCTTCTACCTTCGTCGCCGCGCGGCTCCGGGCCTCGTCGAGGCGGTCAATGCGATCGGCGAGCCTGGCCTCGCCATCGAGCGCGAGCCCGACCGGCTCTACCCCCAGACGTCGCTCGCGGCGCACGTCATCGGCTTCACGGACATCGACGGCCACGGCGCCGCCGGCGTCGAGCGCGCGTTCGACAAATATCTCTCGGACCCCGCAACCCGCGGGAAGCCACTGCAACTGTCGATCTCGAGTCCTATCCAGCAGGCGCTGGAACATGAGCTCGGAACAGCGATGACGACCTTCTCGGCCATCGGTGCGGCCGGCGTAGTGATGGACGTTCACACGGGCGAAGTGCTGGCGATGACGTCGCTGCCGACGATGAACCCCAATGTCGCGGGGCAGGGCACGCCGGACCAGATGTTCAACCGCGCGACGCTCGGCGTGTTCGAGCTCGGGTCGACCTTCAAGCCGTTCACGCTGGCGATGGCGCTGGACTCCGGCGTAGTCACTGGCCCTGGGCAGATGCTCAACTGCCCGGACACGCTGCCCGTTTACGGCCGCGTCATCCACGACACCCACCCGTTCGGCCGGCAGTGCTCGATCGCCGAAGCGATGATGGAGAGCTCCAACATCGCCATGGGCCAGGTTGCTGATCGCCTAGGCAAGACCCGCCAGCAAGCCTGGCTCAAGAAGATGGGCTTCCTCGACAAGCCCGAGATCGAGCTGAGGGAGAAGGGACGCCCACTCACTCCGGGTTCTCGTTGGGGTCCGCTGGAAACGATCACCATCGGCTTCGGCCAGGGCATCGCGGTCGCGCCGCTGCAGCTGGCGATGGGTTATGCCACCCTGTTCAATGGCGGCATCTATCATCCGCCGACGATCCTGAAGGTTGGTCCTGATCACCCGCTTGGTCCGGGCAAGCGCGTGTTCACCGCCGACACCAGCTATCGCATGCGTTCCCTGCTCCGCCTCGTCGTGATGAAAGGCACCGGCAAGAAGGCCGACGCTCCGGGCTATCGGGTCGGCGGCAAGACCGGCACCGCGCAGAAGATCATCAACGGCCATTATAGCCAGACGATCAACCTCACGAGTTTCGCGGGTGTGTTCCCGATGGACGACCCGCGCTATGTGATCGTCGTCATGCTCGACGAGCCCAAGGCGACCAAGGATACATACGGATTCACGACCGCGGGTTGGAACGTCGCCCCAGTCGTAAGCCGCACCATCAGCCGCATCGCGCCGATGCTGGGCGTCGCTCCGAACATGAACCGGGAACCAAACATGAGTGAGGTCCTGCCGTACATTCACGACGCCAGCCAAGATACGAAGAAGGACTAAGCGGCGTGAACTTGCGCGAGATCGCGGACGTCGATTCTGATTCCCAGGTGACCGGCTTTGCGATCGACCATCGCAAGGTGGCGCCGGGCAGTGTCTTCGGCGCGTTCCGGGGCAGCGCGTTCAACGGCGAGGAATTCATTGCGCAGGCGGTCGATCGCGGCGCGGTCGCCGTGGTCGCGCGGCCCCAGGTTGAAGCGACTGTGCCGGTGATCGGCGACGACAATCCGCGCCGCCGCTTCGCCGAGCTCGCCGCACGATTCTACGCGCCTTATCCTGACACAGTGGTCGCCGTCACCGGCACCAACGGTAAGACCTCGACCGTCGAGATGACGCGCCAGATCTGGCGCATGACCGGGCACCGTTCAGCGTCGATCGGGACGCTCGGCGTGACGACCTCGGACGACCAGGTGAAGACGGGGCTGACCACGCCCGACATCGTCACCTTCCTCAACAATATGGCGGGCCTCAAGCGGATGGGTATCAGCCATGTCGCCTATGAAGCGTCATCGCACGGACTCGACCAGCATCGCGCAGAAGGCGTTCCGTTGGACGCGGCGGCCTTCACTAACTTCAGCCGCGACCATCTCGATTATCACGCGACGATGGACGCCTATTTCGAGGCGAAGATGCGGCTGTTCGACGAGCTATTGCCGCCGGGCAAGCCGGCCGTCGTCTGGACCGACGATCCCAAGTCCGAGGAAGTGATCGATCGGGCCAGCGCGCGTGGCCACAAGGTCATGACCGTTGGCCGCAGCGGCGAAACGATCCGACTGGTCGAGCAGACCCCGACGCCGCTCGGCCAGTCGCTGCTGCTCGAGCATGACGAGCGCAGCCTCAAGCTTTCACTGCCGCTCATCGGCGCGTATCAATCGGCGAACGTACTAGTCGCGGCAGGGCTGGTCATGGCGACCGGAGTCAATTTTGACCGCGTCTTCTCGGCAATGCAGCGCGTCGCTCCGGTGCGCGGGCGGCTCGAGCGTGCGGTCATCACCGGCGCCGGCGTGCCGGTCTATATCGATTACGCGCACACGCCCGATGCTCTGGAGGCGGCGATTGCCGCGCTTCGCCCGCATGTCGAGGGCCGGCTGATCATTGTGTTCGGCGCCGGCGGTGATCGAGATCAAGGCAAGCGCCCCGAAATGGGCGCAGTCGCGACGCGCATGTCCGACATCGTCATCGTCACGGACGACAATCCGCGGAGCGAGGATCCGGCGACGATCCGCGCCGCGATTATGGCAGCGGCTCCAGGCGCGACCGAAGTCGGCGGACGACGCGAGGCGATTGCCGAGGCGATCCGCATCGCCAGGGCGGGCGACATCGTGCTCGTCGCTGGCAAGGGCCATGAGACCGGCCAGATCGTCGGCGACCGGGTGCTGCCGTTCGACGATGCGCTGGTGGCGCGGGAGTGCGCCGCGTGAGCGCGCTCTGGACCAGCGGCGAAATCGCCGCCGCCACCGGCGGGACGGCGAGCACGCCGTTCGAAGTCAGTGGCGTGACCTTCGATAGCCGCGAAGTCGAGCCCGGCTTCCTGTTCATTGCCATGCCCGGTACGGTCTACGACGGGCATAAGTTCGTTGATCAGGCCTTCGTGGCCGGAGCGGCAGGCGCGGTGGTTTCGCAGCCGGTCGACGGTCCGCACGTGTTGGTCGAGGATACGGCCGCCGCACTCGAAGCGCTCGGCCGCGCGTCGCGCGAACGGGTTCAAGCGACGATCTTCGGAGTCACCGGCTCGGTCGGTAAGACCAGCACCAAGGAGGCGCTCTACTGCGCGCTCAACCGCATCGCGCCGGGACGGACTCACCGCTCGGTCAAGAGCTACAACAACCATACCGGCGTGCCGCTATCGCTCGCCCGAATGCCTCGCGACACGCAGTTCGCCGTGTTCGAGATGGGCATGAACAATGCCGGCGAGATCGCCGCGCTGACCGCACAGGTGAGACCCAACGTCGCGCTGGTCACAGCGATCGCCCCCGCGCACATCGAGAACCTCGGCTCGGAAGAAGCGATCGCCGAGGCCAAGGGTGAGATCTTCTCGGGGCTCGAAGAGGACGGAGTCGCGATCGTCCCCAACGACACGCCCCACCGCGACCGGCTGGTGAAGGCGGCGCGGCGCCACGCCGACCGGATCATCACCTTTGGCGGCGGCGATGCGGACGTTCACGCCATCCACGCCGTCTCGTCGGACGGCGGCGGCAGCCTGATCAGCGCGGCTTTGCTCGAGCGCGAGCTGACCTTCCACATCTCGCAGCGCGGCGAGCATTGGGTTTCGAACGCGCTTGCGGTGCTGGCGGCGATTGAAGCGATCGACGCGGACGTCGCGGTCGCAGCGCTCGCGCTCGCCGACATGGGCGGGCTCAAGGGCCGTGGCGCCCGACACGTCGTTACCGTCAACGGTGGCGAAGCGATCATCATCGACGAAAGCTACAACGCCAACCCGGCGTCGATGGCAGCGACTCTCAAGAGCCTTGGCGAGGAGCGCGATATCGAGCGCCGCATCGCCGTGCTCGGCCCGATGCGGGAACTGGGCGAGCATAGCGCTTCGCTTCACGCTGGCCTCGCGCCCGCAGTGCTCGATGCGCACGTCGACGAGCTGATCCTGATCGGCGAGGAAATGCGACCGCTGGCGGAGCTCGTCATCGGCAAGGTCTCGCTCGACCTGGTCGAGGACGTCGATGGCGCGATTGCCGGCCTGCTGGCGAAGCTTCACCCGGGAGACGCCGTGTTGGTAAAAGCATCCAACTCAGTCGGGCTTGCGAAGCTGGTTGAGCGGGTGGCAGGGGGCGCGGCGTAATGCTCTATGTCATCGCCGAGCAGCTCGGCTTCCCCGGAATCCTCAACCTCATCCGCTACATCAGCTTCCGCGCTGGTGCCGCGAGCGCCACCGCGCTCCTGATCGGCCTGCTGATGGGGCCGTGGTTCATCAGCTGGCTTCGCGTCCGCCAGGGAAAGGGTCAGCCGATCCGTGCCGACGGGCCGCAAAGCCACCTCGCAAAGCGCGGCACGCCAACCATGGGAGGGCTGCTGATCCTTATCGCGGTGATCGTTTCGGTACTGCTGTGGATGGACCTCAAGAACCCCTACGTCTGGGCATGCCTGCTGGTGACGGCCGGGTTCGGGTTGATCGGCTGGCTCGACGATTACGACAAGGTGAAGAAGGCGCACCACGCGGGCCTCAGCGGTAAGACGAGGCTGCTCCTCGAATTCATCATCGCGGGTGCCGCGACCTGGCTGATCGTCCGCTCGGGCACGACCAACCTCTACCTGCCGTTCGTGCAGGGACCGGTGGCCGACCTCGGCTATTTCTACATTTTGTTCGGTGCGTTCGTTATCGTCGCCTTTGGCAATGCCGTGAACCTGACCGACGGGCTCGACGGGCTTGCGACGATGCCGGTCATTATTGCCAGCATCACATTTCTTCTGATCTCGTATCTCGTCGGTAACGCGAAGTTCGCGACTTACCTCGGTATCCCGCACATCCTCGGTGTCGGCGATTTGACCGTGCTGTGCCTGGCGATCGTCGGGGCAGGCCTGGCATTCCTCTGGTTTAACGCGCCGCCCGCCGCGGTTTTCATGGGTGACACCGGGAGCCTCGCACTCGGCGGAGCCTTGGGAGCAATTGCCGTCGCCTGCCACCATGAGTTCGTGCTGGCGATCGTCGGCGGCCTGTTCGTGCTCGAAGCCTTGAGCGTCGTCATCCAGGTTGCGGTTTACAAGCGCACGGGCAAGCGCGTCTTCCTGATGGCGCCGATCCACCACCATTTCGAACACCTCGGCTGGTCCGAGCCGACGGTCGTTATCCGCTTCTGGATCGTCAGTTTCATCCTGGCCTTGGCCGGGCTCAGCACTCTCAAGCTCAGGTGATCACGGCCCAAGCCTTCGCCGGCAAACATTATGCAGTCTACGGCCTCGCGCGGTCGGGTCTGGCGACAGTGAAAGCCCTGGTTGCGAGCGGGGCGACGGTGGCCGCATGGGACCGGAACGACGAAGCTCGCGAAACCGCGGTCGATGAGATGACGGAGCTCTCGCATGACCTCGGTCATGTGGAACTGAAGATCCGAAACCTCGACGAAGCCGACCTGTCGCGGTTCGACAGCCTCATCGTCACCCCCGGTCTCCCTCTCAACCGCCACCCGATCGCACAGCGCGCTCGCGACGCAGGGGTCGAGATCATCGGCGACATCGAGCTGTTCGCCCGCTCCCGGCCCGAGCTTCCGCCGCACAAGGTTGTCGGAATCACAGGCACCAACGGTAAGTCGACGACGACCGCGTTGATCCATCACATCCTCAAGACTGCGGGCGTCCCGACCACGATGGGCGGCAACATCGGCTTGCCGATCCTCGCCCAGGCGCCGCTCCCGGAAGGCGGCGTCTATGTACTGGAGCTGTCGAGCTACCAAATCGACCTGACGAAGAGCCTCGATTGCGACGTTGCGGTGCTTCTCAACATTACGCCCGACCATCTCGACCGGTACGAGAGCTTCGAAGCCTATGCGGCGTCGAAAGGCCGGCTATTCCGGATGCAGAGCGAGGGGCATTCTGCAATCGCGTCTGCAAGCACTGAAGCGGCCAGCAGGCAGCTCGACGACCTGGAGCAGTTTGTCACATCAGTCGACGCCGAGACGTATCCGGACGAAGATCAGCCGCACTGGCCTGCACTCCAAGGCCCGCACAATGCTGAGAATGCTGCCATAGCTCTCAACGTCTGCGAATTCCTTGGGGTGCCCCATGAGACAATCGCCGAGGGCCTTCGCACCTATCCCGGCCTCCCGCATCGCATGGAGCGCATCCGCGAGCGTGACGGCGTCCTTTTCGTCAACGACAGCAAGGCGACCAACCCGACCGCCACGGGTCCGGCGCTCGCCGCCTTCGACAAGATCCGCTGGATCTGCGGCGGTCAGGCCAAGACCGACAATCTCGACGAATGCGCGCCTTCATTCGCGCACGTCCGCAAGGCTTATACCATTGGCGAAGCGGGCGAATTGTTCGCTTCGCTATTGTCGCCGCACATGGACGTGGCAGAGTGTGAAACGCTCGAGCGGGCGGTTGGTGAAGCGGCTGCGGAGGCGGAGGCAGGGGACACGGTCCTCTTGTCGCCTGCCTGCGCCAGCTTCGACCAGTTTCACGATTTCGAGGACCGCGGGGACCGGTTCAGGGCATTGGTGGGGGCGTTATGATCGGCAGCATTTCCGGCAAGATCAAAGAGAAGGCCGCGCTGGTCGACCCGAACCATTATGGCCGGTCTGACACGTCGCCGATCGGCCGCTGGTTCTGGGAAGTCGACAAGGTCCTGCTGCTGCTGGTGACGGTGCTCATCGCCATCGGCCTGATCGCCGTCGCAGCCGCGTCGCCTGCCGCCGCCCAGCGCTATTCGGGCGGCAACGTCCGCTTCAACGACCTCTATTATTTCTGGCGCCAGCTGGCGTGGATCGGGATCGGCATCCCGGTGATGATCGGCATATCGATGATGCCCCGCGAGCGTGCACGGCGCCTGTCGTTGTTCGGCGCGGCCTTCTTCTTCGTGCTGCTGATCTTCGTCCCGATCGTCGGGCCGGAGCATAATGGCGCTCGTCGCTGGGTGGAGTTCGGCGTCGGCCAGGTCCAGCCCTCGGAATTCCTCAAGCCTTTCTTCGTCATCGCCATGGCGTGGCTGCTGAGCCTCAAGGACACCGACAAGTCGCTGCCAGTCTATCCGCTGTCGGCGCTCCTGACCGGCACCATTGCCTTCCTCCTGATGAAGCAACCGGACTTCGGCTCGACCATCATCTTCTGCTCGGTGTGGATCGCGATGCTGGCGCTCGCCGGCATCAAGCTCCGGACGCTGGCGATCCTCGGCGTGGTCGGCCTCGTCGGCGTGGTCCTTGCTTATTTCTTCTACGACGTCGCGACGCAGCGCATCGATGAGTTCCTGTTCAAGACCGGTGATAATTTCCAGGTCGAGAATGCGATGCGCACGCTGACCGCAGGTGGGCTGTTCGGGATGGGCCCGGGCGGTGGCACGCGGAAGTTCGGCCTTCCGGAGCCGCACACCGATTACATCTTCTCCGTTATTGGGGAGGAATTCGGCCTCATCGCCTGCCTCGCCATCGCCTTGCTCTATCTCGGCATCGTGGCACGGGTGCTGATCAAGCTGCTCGACGAGGACAACAGCTTCTCGATCCTCGCCGCCGCAGGCCTCGCCATCCAGTTCGGGCTGCAGGCGATGATCAACATGATGGTCAACGTCCAGCTCGCCCCCTCGAAGGGCATGACGCTGCCCTTCATCAGCTACGGCGGCAGCTCGATGCTGGCGCTGTCGATCGGCATGGGTTTGCTGCTCGCCTTCACGCGCCGGAACCCGTATCTGACCCGCTCGCCCTATGTCGTGAAATGGAGCGGGGAGCAGCTGACTACATGAACTTCGTTTTGGCGGCCGGAGGAACCGGCGGTCACATGGTGCCGGCCCACGCACTTGCTGCGGAGCTGAAGAGCCGTGGCCACGGCGTGCTGCTGATCACGGACGATCGCGGCGCGCGCTTTCCGGGACTGTTCCAGGACGTGCCGGTGCACATCCTTCCCGCAGGCCGCCTTGGCGGCGGCCCCGTCGCCTGGCTGAAAGCCTTGAGCTCCGTCGTGAAAGGCAGGGGTCAGGCTAAGCGTCTCTATCGCGAGCATCACCCCGACGCGGTCGTCGGCTTCGGCGGATATCCGGCGTTCCCGTCGCTGCTCGCCGCCAGCTCGATGAAAATCCCGACGGTACTTCACGAGCAGAATGCCGTACTGGGACGCGTCAATCGCCTGCTCGCGGGCGAGGCCGAAGCGATCGGTACCGCTTATGACGAGGTCGACCGGCTCAAACCCAAGTTCAAGGCCAGGTGCGCCTTGGTCGGCAATCCGGTGCGCGAGGAAGTCGCGAAGCTCGGCGAGCTGCCGTTCCCGCCGTTCGATGAGGTCGCTCCGCTCAAGATCCTCGTTACAGGCGGGAGTCAGGGCGCAACCGTACTCGGCGAAGTCGTCCCTGAAGGCCTCGGCCTGCTCCAGCCGTCGCTCCGTCGCCGCCTTCAGATCGTTCAGCAGTGCCGGCCCGACGACATCAATGAGGTCCGCAAGCGCTACGCCGACCTCGGCATCCCGGCCGAGCTGATGACCTACATCGAGGATATGCCGGAGAAGCTTGCCGACGCGCATCTCGTCATCGGCCGGGCAGGGGCCTCGACCATCGCCGAGCTAACGGCCGCCGGTCGTCCTGCGATCCTCATTCCCTATCCCGCCGCGACCGACGATCACCAGACGTCGAACGCTCGGGAGATGACCAAGGCCGGCGGCGCTCGAACCATCCAGCAGGACAATTTCACGCCAACGGTTCTTGCCCGCCAGATTGAGGCGATGGCCGCGGACCCGATCGCGCTCAACAATGCCGCTGCTCGTGCGCTGTCGGTCGGCCGCCCACACGCCGCGCGCGACCTCGCCGACCTGGTCGAGCGCGTCGGCAATGGCCTGTCTCCGCTCGAAGTCGGACCTTCGCTTGCTCCGCGGGTGAACGGTGAAGCGCCTGCCGGAGGAATGCCGGCATGATGAAGGCGATGGGCACCGACATCGGCATCATCCATTTCGTCGGCATCGGCGGCATCGGCATGTCGGGCATCGCCGAGGTGATGCATCAGCTCGGCTACAGGGTGCAGGGCTCGGACGTGGCCGAAAGCTACGTCGTCGAGAAGCTGCGCAAGTCCGGAATCCCGGTCAGCATCGGCCACGCCCCGGAGAATCTCGGCGATGCGACGGTCGTCGTCAGCTCGACCGCGATCAAGGACAGCAACCCGGAAATGGTGGCAGCAGCAGAACGACGCCTGCCACGTGTCCGCCGCGCCGAGATGCTCGCCGAGCTGATGCGGATGCAAAAGACCGTAGCGGTCGCCGGGACGCACGGCAAAACAACGACGACGTCAATGGTTGCGGCCCTGCTCGATGGCGGCGGGCTCGATCCGACCGTGATCAACGGCGGCATCATCAACCGCTACGGCTCCAATGCCCGCCTCGGCAAAAGTGATTGGTGGGTGATCGAGGCGGACGAAAGCGACGGCAGCTTCCTCCGCCTCGACGGCACGATCGCGGTCGTCACCAACATCGATCCCGAGCACCTCGAGCATTACGGCAGCTTCGACCGGGTGAAGGACGCGTTCGTCGAGTTCATCGAGAACGTGCCGTTCTACGGCCTCGCGGTGCTGTGCGTGGACCATCCCGAGGTCCAGAACATCATCGGCCGCATCCGCGACCGCCGCATCGTCACCTACGGCTTCTCAGCGCTGGCCGACGTCCGTGCTGACAATGTCTCGGCCGTTCCAGGCGGCAGCCAGTTCGATGCAGTGATCCTCGGCAAGGACGGTGACCGCCGGGTCATCGAGCGCGTCCACGTTCCAATGCCCGGCCGTCACAACGTCCAAAATGCGCTGGCCGCGATCGCGGTCGCGCTGGAAATGGGCATTTCTGACGAGGATATCGTCAAGGGCTTCGACAAGTTTGACGGCGTGAAGCGCCGCTTCACCAAGGTCGGCGACATCGATGGCGCGATCATCATAGACGATTACGCCCACCACCCGACCGAAATCCGCGCCGTGCTGTCGGCGGCACGCGAAGGCGCCGAAGGCCGCGTCATCGCGGTCATGCAGCCGCACCGCTACACCCGCCTCGAAGCGTTGATGGAGGACTTCCAAAACGCCTTCAACGACGCCGACGTGGTGATGGTGACTCCGGTCTACCCCGCCGGCGAGGAGCCGATCGAGGGCGTCAATTCCGATGCGCTCGCCGAGGGCCTCCGCGCCCACGGCCATCGCATGGTTCGCGCGGTCAGTGATGCCGACGACCTCTGCCGCTCGCTCCGCGACCTCGCCGCCGAGGGCGACATGATCATCTGCATGGGTGCGGGCGACATCACCAAATGGGCGGCCGGGTTGGCGCAGGGCATCTGCGACGCGAGGTCGAAGAAATGAGCGCCGTCGCGACAATGCCTTCGGTGCGGGGGAAGCTGACGCCGAACGCGCCGCTTGCGCCGCTTGTGTGGTTCAAAAGCGGCGGCAGTGCCGACTGGCTGTTCGAGCCCAAGGACGAAGACGACCTCGTCGCGTTCCTAAGAGACCTCGACCCCGAAATTCCGGTGATGGCACTCGGCCTCGGATCCAACATGATCGTCCGCGATGGCGGCGTTCCCGGCGTGGTCGTCCGCCTCGGCAAGGCCTTTTCCAAGATCGACAAGGTAGACGGTGTCACCGTTCGCTGCGGCGGCGGAGCCTCCGGGATTCTCGTTTCCTCCACCGCGCGCGACGCCGGTATCGCGGGCCTGGAGTTCCTGCGCGGAATTCCTGGCACGGTGGGCGGCTTCGTACGCATGAATGGTGGCGCCTACGGCCGCGAGGTGAAAGACATCCTGACCTCGGCACGTCTTGTCCTGCGTGACGGGACCGCGGTGGAGTGGCCGCTCGACCAGCTCGGCTACACCTATCGCCACAGCGACGTCCCTGAAGGCGCGGTCGTCGTCGAAGCCACCTTCCGCGGCACCCAGGGCCAACCCGAAGCAATCGGCGCGGAGATGGATGCCATCGCCCGCGCCCGCGAGGAATCGCAGCCGTTGCGCAGCCGCACCGGCGGCTCGACATTCAAGAATCCGCCCGGCCACAAGGCCTGGGCCTTGGTCGATGCGGCGGGCTGCCGCGGATTGACGCTCGGCGACGCTCAAGTCTCGGAAAAACATTGCAACTTCCTGCTTAACCTAGGTAGCGCTTCGAGCGCCGAAATCGAGGCGCTGGGCGAGGAAGTCCGACGCCGAGTGCTCGCCAAAACGAACATCACCCTCGAGTGGGAAATCCAGCGGGTCGGAGACGCCGAGTGAACAAGGACATCCATGTCGTCGTGTTGATGGGCGGCTGGAGCTCGGAACGCGAAGTCTCGCTGACCAGCGGCAAGGGTGTCGCCGAGGCGCTTCGGGCGCGCGGCTGGTCCAACGTCACCGAACTCGACATGCAGCGCGACGTTGCCGCCAGGCTCGCCGAGCTGAAGCCCGACGTCGTCTTCAACGCGCTTCATGGCACGCCGGGCGAGGATGGCACCGTCCAGGGTATGATGGACCTGATGGGCCTCAAATATACCCACAGCGGGCTTGAAACCTCGGTCATCGCGATCGACAAGGAACTGACCAAGATGGTCCTCGTCCCCTGCGGCATCCGCATGCCGGCAGGGAAGGTTGTGTCGAGCGAGAGCCTCCACCAGGAAGACCCGTTGCCGCGGCCCTATGTCGTAAAGCCGGTCAACGAGGGCTCGTCGGTCGGCGTCGCCATCGTCACCGAAGAAGGGAATTACGGCAACCCCATCGGCAAGGACGTCGAAGGACCGTGGAACCATTTCGACGATCTCCTCGCCGAGCCCTTCATCAAGGGCCGCGAGCTGACCGTCGCGGTCCTTGGCAAAGATCCGCTCGCCGTCACCGAGCTCAAGCCCAAGGCCGGCTTCTACGATTATGACGCGAAATATACCGACGGGCTGACTGAGCACGTCTGCCCAGCGCAGGTTCCTTACGATGTCGCGTGTGCAATGATGGACATGGCCGCTCGGGCCCACGCCCTGCTCGGCTGCAAGGGCGCGTCACGCTCCGACTTCCGCTGGGACGATGAGCAGGGCGTCGAAGGGCTGTACCTGCTTGAGGTCAACACCCAGCCCGGCATGACCCCACTTAGCCTCGTTCCCGAGCAGGCGAAGCATAAGGGCATCGAATATGGGGCGTTGGTCGAGCAATTGATCGCGGAGGCGCTCGGATGAGCGCGGCACACGTCCGGCGAGGGAGCGGCGGACGCGCCAGCACGCGCAAGTCCGCGCCCAAGGTCGCGGTGCCCAAGAAGATCGCGAAAAAGCTCCCGGTCAGCCACGCCCGCGCCAACAAGATCGCGGGGCTGGCGTTCGGCGGGTTCATGCTGGCGATTGCGGCGGTGGTGATGGTCGCGCTCGACATCCCGGCGAAGGCGTCGCGCACCGCTGGAGCCGCCATCGGCAATGCCGGCTTCACTGTCAGCGGCTACCAGATCGTCGGCTTGAAGCACATGGACCGAGGCCGGATCGACGAGGTCGTCACCGACGAGCTTCACCGCGCCGCCGAAGAAGCCAACGAAGCGAAAGCGCCGCAGCCCTTGGTCGACGTGAACCGCATCCGCGACCGGCTGATGCAATTCGGCTGGGTCAAGGATGCCCGCGTCTCGCGCCGCCTGCCCGATACCCTGGTAGTCGACATCGTCGAACGCACTCCGGCGGCCCTGTGGCAGGATAGCGGCCGCCTCGCTTTGATCGATGGCGACGGCGTCGTCCTCGATCGCGTTCCAGTCGACAAAATGCCCGACCTGCCGCTCCTCATCGGCCCCGGCGCGAACGGCCAGGCGCAGCAGCTCGGCGCGCTTCTCAATGACGTGCCGACGTTGAAGCCGCAGCTTGCCTCCGCGACTTGGGTTAGCGGCCGCCGTTGGGACCTCAATTTCCAGTCTGGCGAAACCGTCGCCCTGCCCGAAGGGGCCGTCGACGCGCACAAGGCGTTGACGAAGTTCGCCCAGAAGGACCGCACCGACGGGCTCCTCGGTCACGGCATCGTCCGCATCGACCTTCGCATCCCGGGTAAGATGATCGTTCGCTTGCCCAAGGCACCAGCCGATCCTGCGGCAACGCCGCATCAGGTGGGGCTGACCGGCTGACATGGCGGCACCTTCCGAACAGCAATTGATCGCCGCGCTCGACATCGGCTCGTCGAAGGTCAGTGCGTTGATCGTCACGCCGGGCCCTGACGGCCGTCTGACCGTACTCGGTACCGGCCAGCGCGAAAGCCGCGGCGTCAAGCGCGGCTACATCACGGACATGGCGGCGAGCGAGTTCGCCGTGCGTGAAGCGGTCGAGCTGGCCGAGCGTATGTCGGGCGTCACTGTCGACGACGTATGGGCAAGCTATGGCGCCGGCGGGCTCGTCAGCGACGTCGCCAATGTCGAGGTCGAGCTCGGCGGCCACCAGGTCGAGCCCTCCGATGTCGACGAGCTCCTGGGTGCCGGCAAGTCCGCGATCGACGGCAATGGCCAGGTCGTGCTTCACGCTCATCCGGCCCTCTACACCATCGACCGCGCGCAAGGCGTGCAGCAGCCGATCGGCCTCCACGCCCACCGCCTCGGCGTCGACATCCACGTCATCGCCGCCGATCCGTCGCCACTCCGCAACATCGACACGGTGATCCGCTCCGCCCACCTCGGCGTGAAGGCGATCGTCGCCTCGCCAATCGCCGCCGCGCTCGCCTGCCTCAGCGATGAGGAGCGCGAACTCGGCGTCGCGCTGGTCGAGCTTGGTGCGGACGTCACCAACGTCTCGGTGCACTTCGGCGGAATGCTCGTCGGGCTTCGTTCAATCCCGCTCGGCGCGCACGACATCACCAACGACATTGCCTGCGCCTTCGGGGTCCAGCGCCGCGACGCCGAACGGCTGAAATGCTTCTACGGCTCGGCAATGACGAGCCCGCGCGACAACCACGAGATGGTCGAGGCGACCCAGATCGGGGCCGAGCAGGGCGCCGAGCCGATGAAGATCACGCGTGCGCAGCTGATGATGGTCATCCGCCAGCGCGTCGAGGAACTAACCAGCCAGATCGAGGCCGCGCTGAAGGAAATCGGTTTTACCGGGCCCGTCGGCAGGCAGGTCGTGTTGACCGGCGGCGGCGCCGACCTCAAGAATATCGCGGATTACATGCAGGGCGTGCTCGGCCGCGCGGTTCGCGTCGGCCGCCCCAAGCAGATCACCGGTCTGCCCGACGCGCACAGCGGCCCGGCTTTCTCGACGCTTGTCGGCTTGGCATTGCTGGCGGGATCGGGAAGCGGCGACATTCGCGATATCGCGCTCGGCAATGTGACGCAGCGCAAGCCCGCGAGAGGTATGATCGGCCGGCTGGTGGAGGCGATGCGCGGGGGGTTCTAGGACCGCGAAGCGGAGGGGGAGAACATGGCGACGATTGCTCAGGGCCGGAAGAATATCGGCGCAACGCTGGTCCTCCTGCTCGGCACGGCAGTCTTCTTGAACTACGTCGACCGCGGCGCGATCGGGATCGCGGCGCCCATGATGAAGGACGAACTCGGTCTGTCCGCCGAGACATACGGCCTCGCTTTCTCGGCATTCTTCTGGATCTACGCGCCGGTCCAGTTCTTTGCCGGTTGGCTGTGCGATCGCTTCTCGGTCTACCGCTTGATGGCCCTAGGCATCATGGTCTGGGCCGGAGCAACTTTGCTGATGGGATTCGCCGGCGGGTTCGTCTCGCTCCTCGTGCTCCGCGTGATGCTCGGCGTCGGCGAGAGCATTTCCTTCCCCGGTAGCTCGAAAATCATCGCCCGGCACGTGCCGGCTGAACGCCGCGGCATGGCCAACGCGGCGGTGGCTGCGGGCATTGCGCTCGGACCGGCGGCGGGAACGCTCGCTGGCGGAATCATCCTTGGCTCATTCGGGTGGCGCTGGATCTTCTTCGCCTTCGGAACTGTCACTTTATTCTGGCTACTCCCGTGGCAGCAGACGATCCGCGACATTTCAGATACGGGCCACGCCGACCAGACTGCCCGCGTGCCGCTCGCCAAGCTGGTGGGAAAATGGCCGCTGTGGTCGACGTCTATCGGGCACGCCCTGAACAATTACTGTTTTTACTTTTTGCTCGCCTGGATTCCGCTCTTCCTGACCAAGTCGCGCGGATTTTCGATCGCGGAAATGACGGTGCTCGCGACAATCGGTTACGCTGTGCAGGGCGTCAGCGCCTTCGCCTGCGGGCACTTCTCGGACTGGTGGACTCGCGTGGGCCGGTCGGAAGCCGTCTGCCGCCGATGGATGATGGTCGCGAGCCAGGCGATGCCCGCGCTCGCAATCTTCGGCCTCGCCTTTGCCAGAAGCCCGGTTGAAATCGCGTTGCTTCTGTCCCTCGCCGGTGCCGGCTCCGCGCTCGGGTCGACGAACCTCTACGCTATCGCGCAGATGTTCGCCGGGCCGCGCGCTTCCGGAACCTGGGTTGGGGTGCAGAATGCTGTCGGTAATTTCTCGGGGATCATCGGCCCGATTGCGACTGGCATCATTGTACAAAGGACCGGCTATGACAGCGCTTTCTACCTGACGGCTGCGGTGGCTGGTGTGGGCGCGATCTGGTGGGCGATCGCCGTGCCGCGCATCCACCAAGTCGATCTGGACTAAATCTCGGAAATCAGCCGTTCTCGTTCAGCCAGCGTGATGGTAGACAAAATGTCCGGGGAGTAGTTGAGTATGGACAATGACGCGGTACGGACGAGCGCCGACAGGACGCTGGTCGACATGTGGATCGACGGCAAGTCGCGCACGGTGTCGATTAGCCGCGCCGCGATCGAGGCTCACCTCCGCCTGACGCCCGACCGCGCCGCCGCCATGACTGACGAGGACCGTCGCGAATTCGTCCGCGGCAACCTGAAGCTCATCGCCACCGCCGCGAGCGAGCTAGTGCGGCAGGGTGACGGCAATGCCACGGCGGTCGACATCGACGTCGGCCAATTCACGGGCAACGCCGCTCCACCGCCCACAGCCGCTGATCGCCGCCAGGGCGACCGCCGCAAGGGTAGCGATCGGCGCAAGGTCGACCTCGGTCCACCGCCGTCAGGCGAGCGCCGGCGTGGCGGCCGCGACCAGCGCGGATCGTAAGTCTCCTGAAAACCTACCGCTTCGACCGATTCACGCTAGACCCCGGCGACCGCAGCCTGACTTGCGACGGCGCACCGGTGGACCTTAGCGCGCGTTACTTTGACGCTCTCGCCCTGCTCGTCGCCGAGCCCGGTCGGCTGGTGTCCAAGGACCGCTTCATGGACGAGGTGTGGCGCGGCATTCCGGTCACCGACGAGGCACTGACCCAATGTGTTCGCACCCTCCGCAAGCAGCTTGGCGACGACGCCGCTCGCCCCCGTTTCATCGAGACGGTTCCGAAGCATGGCTACCGCTTCGTTGCGGCCGTCGACACGAGTGAAACAATTGCCCCAGTGAAGATCTTGTCAGCGCGTCCGTGGAGCGAGACCATGCTCCTTGCTGGCGCGGGAACGATCGGCGGCGGTATCGCCGGTTTCATCGGCGGGCTGATTTACGGCTTTGCCGGCGCGTCGCAGCCCCTCGCGCCCGGAATGGGCGCGGTCTCGGTGCTTCTCGTCCTCCTCTGCATGACAATCCTGGTCGCGCTGATGGGCGGCGCCGGAGTCGCGCTCGGCATCGCCATCTCGAGCCGCTTCGGCGACAGTTACCGTCCGATCGTCGGCGGCATGCTTGGCGGGCTGGTGACCGGAACCCTGGTCAAGTTCCTCGGCCTCGACGCGTTCGACCTGCTGATCGGCCGCTCACCGGGAGATATCACAGGCCCCTTGGAGGGAGTTGTCGTCGGAAGCGCGGTGGGCATCGCCTACGTTATCGCCGGCCGGCTCGAGGCAGGCCCGCGCTGGCGGCGCATTGCCGTCGCAGTGCTTTGCGGAGCCGCTGCCGGCCTCATCGTCGCCGCGCTTGGCGGGCACATGATGGGCGGCAGCCTTGATCTTCTTGCGCACCAGTTCCCGGACTCCCGGCTTCGCTTCGACCGCATCGGCGCGTGGTTCGGGGAGAGCGGCTTCGGTCCGGTCAGCCGGATGGTCACGTCGGCGCTGGAAGGCGGGCTGTTCAGTGGCGGTGTCGTGACCGCGATGCGCCTGGCGCGGCGAAATCTCGTCTGAAACAACCGGTCCAACAGCCGTTCGCCCCCGCCCATCGCAAATAAGGCGAAATGTCTCGGCGCGACCTTAAAACGACAGCGACAGGGGCACCGCACGCGGAGAGTGACGATGGACCTGAACTACCTGTTCTTTCGCCAGCAGGTCGAACGCAGCATGGCCGCGTCGGCCGACTCAGACGCTGCGCGCAAGGCCCATGAAACGCTCGCCGGCGAATATGAAAGCCGTATCGGGATGGTCGCTGAAGCGGGTCGCTCGGACGTCCCCGAGCCTGGTCGCGACGTGAACTCGACGCTCGCGGTCGCCCTCACCGCGCGCGAGGTCGATACGGGCTGAGCCCCACTCAACAGCAGCAGATTTAAAGCGGCGCAGCGGCGTGATATGGGGCTTCATCAGCACCGATGGAGTGCCCCATGACGTACTGGGAATTCACCGGCCGGGAACTGGTCAACTGCACCTGCGAATATGGCTGCCCGTGCCAGTTCAACGCGCTTCCGGACAAGGGCCATTGCTACGCCGTCGCCGGCATCCAGATCGACCAGGGGAGGCATGGCGAAACCTCGCTCGACGGCCTCAAGATCGGCGCAATCTTCAAATGGCCCGGAGCAATCCATGAGGGCAATGGCGAGGCTCTGGCCTTCGTCGATGAGCGAGCCGACGCTGCGCAGAGCGATGCCCTGCTGCGGATCATGACGGGGCAGGACACCGACCCGTTCGCGACCATGTTCGCGGTCTACGCCTCGACGGTCACCAACATGCATGCGCCGGTATTCACCAGAATCGATTTCGACGTCGATGTGGATGGCCGGACGGGCAGGCTATCCGTGCCGGGCTATGTTGAGATGCATGGCGAACCGATCCGCAACAAGGTGAGCGGCGAGGAATCGCGCGCCCAGATCGTGCTCCCGGCCGGCTTCGAATATACCGTCGCCGACATTGGCAGCGCGTCGAGCCGGACGACTGGCGGACCGATGGACCTCACCATCGACAGCAAATACGGCCAGTTCGCAAACCTCCATCTTTCAAGCCACGGGGTCGTCCGCGGCTGACCTGACCAGCCGGTTGCTGCGTCACGAGCGGGGTGTCCTCGTCGGCGCCATCCTGCTCCTTGCGACGTTGAGCTGGATCTTCGTTCTCAACAAAGTGGGCATGCACTCGATGCAGCCGCCGTTCTTCGCACTCATCCTGATGTGGTGCGTCATGATGGTGGCGATGATGCTGCCATCGGCAGTTCCGGCGATCCTGCTCTACGCGCAAGTCCGCTGGTCTCGCGGGGACGATCCGGCGATCGTCCAGCCATGGGTGTTCGTAGCCGGCTACCTCATAATGTGGTTGCTGTTTTCGGTTGTCGCGGCTTCGGTCCAGTCGCTGCTACCGGGCCAGTCGATGGGCCTTCAGAGCCGCATCGCGCAGGGGATCTTACTCATCGGCGCGGGTGCCTATCAGCTATCGCCACTCAAGTCGGCGTGCATCAGCCAGTGCCGCTCGCCTGCCCAATTCATTAGCCGTCACTGGCGGTCCGGTCCGGCCGGGGCGCTGCGGCTCGGCATGCTTCACGGCGCCTATTGCGTCGGGTGCTGCTGGGTCCTGATGGCCTTGTTGTTCGTCGGCGGCATGATGAACGTGCTGTGGGTGATTGGGCTCACCATGCTGGTTACGGCGGAGAAGCTGCTGCCCGGACAGCTGCTGCTTCAGCGAACCTCGGGAGCCGTACTCGTCGCCTGGGGAGCGCTTCGGATTCTTGGCTGACCTGGTCTTGGCGGATTACGGCTGTTTCGTGCCGACAACGGCGCTTCTTGCCGCGTTGCGTGGAATGAACAGCTGTGGAAGCCTGCGGGAATGAGCCGATCCTGTTCGATCCTGTTCATTATGCTGGCGCTGGCGACGCTGGGCTTCGCAACTCCGGCCGCAGCCGCGGCGCCGTACAAGGTCGGTGGGCGCTGTGGCGGTTTTCCCCGGGTCGCGCTTATCACTCGTCCTGGCAGCTGCGTCGGTCTCGTCGGTTCAGGACTCGGTTTCCCGCGCGGCGTCGCCGAGCACAAGGGCGACTTCTACATCACTGATATGGGCTCGTGGCTGCCGAACAGAGGGCGGCTGCTCCGCGTTCGCCTCGATCGGCCGTGGAAGCCGATCGTCGTCCTGCCCCACCTGGATCGGCCCAGCTCAATCGTGACGGGCGCGGACGGCTATATCTATATCGCCGAGTCCACCCGGATCATCCGGATCAACCCCTACGCCCGCGATGTCGCAGCAAGCGCGCAGCCCGTCGTCATCGGGTTCCCCGGCAACGGGCTTCACAGCCTCCCGGGCCTGGCGCTCGCTCGCCAGGGCGGGCTGTTCGTCAGCGTCGGGGCGGCCAGTGACAATTGCGAGAACAAGAACGGCCGCCGGCCCAATCCTAATCCCTGTCCCGAGCTTTTCGCAAAGCCGCCGCGCGGCAGTATCCTATTCCTGCCACCGCGTTCTCAGCGGCCCGTATCGGCCGCCTCGCTAAGGGTCTATGCGACCGGCATCCGCAACACGTTGGCGATGGAGCAACTGCCGAGCGGACTATTGCTCGCCGCATCGAACGGACGCGACAATATCGATTCCGCGGATCCGCTGTTGTCCGATGACTTGCTGCCCCACGACCTGCTCTTGGGCGTGACGGCGAACAGCCGCTACGGCTGGCCCTATTGCTTCGATTTCGACCGGCCCAGCCCCGAATATCCGCTGGCAAGGTGCGCAACCTTTGCACGGCCGGCGATGCTGCTGCCGCCCCATTCCGCCCCGCTCAGCATGCTGGCCTATGACGGCAAGCTCACTCCGCGTCCGACCCTGATCCTGGCCTATCACGGCTATCGCGCCGCGGGGCACCGCATCGTCGCCTACCCCACCAACGCAAGCGGGATGCCGGTCGGCTCGTCGGTAGATCTCATCTCGGGCTGGAATGCGGCAACGGGCGTGCGGCCGCAAGGCTCACCCATCGCGATGCTTCCGTTAGCCGACGGATCGATCCTCATCGTCGAGGATCATAACGGCACCTTGCTCCGACTTGCCGTCGCTCGCTAGCACCAAGCATGGCCAAAACGAATGGCCTTCAGTTGGGCCGACCTTCGAATGGTGGATGACCATATCACCCAGGGTGAGCGGCACGTCACTCGTCAGGAGGGATTGATTGCTTGGCTCAAGAGCCGCGGGCACCCGGCCGACCAGGCCGAGCAGCTTCTCGCCGAGTTTGAGTCGGCCCTGATCCGGCATCGCGCTCAGCGTGACGTGATGCTGCGCGCGAACGAAATTCGAAACTGACCGGCTGGCTTGCCTTTGCCAGCTCGTTTCCAAGGCTTTGATGACCTTGGCCGGACCGATCGGCTTCTTGATGTATCGGACCGGGTTGGCGAGCACCGGCATCGCATCCTCGCCGCAACCCGACACGACCAGGCAGGGCAGGTCCGTCGCGGCGAGCCGTTCTACGAAGTCGAATGCCATCCGGCCACGCAGGTTGAGGTCGAGGATAGCCGCGTCCACTCGCGACGAGATCATCAGCTTTTCGGCCTGCTCCACGGTATTCGCGGGCCCGATCGGCTCGGCTCCGACCTTGCGCAAGGCTCGCGCCAGATCGTCGGCTAGGAAATTAGCCGAGTCCGAAGGCGCGATGTGGCGGCACCGAATGGCGCCGCCACATCATACTAAAGCCAGGGCTCAGAGTTTGTTCGAGACGTTGTTGAACGTCGATCCAAGCTTCGTTCCGACGCTCGTCATCGCGGCAATGGCAGCCACAGAGATCAACGCCGCGATCAGGCCATACTCGATAGCGGTCGCGCCTCGGCTATTGCCGATCAGTTTCAAGAACTTGCTCATGGTCGTTCTCCCTCTTCGGCCGGACGTGTCCTTCGACCAGCCGAGCCAGGAGAATCGGCCCACAAGGTGACCAAGGGGTAAGATGGAATGGTTAAACTGTCGGACGGACGACATTTCACTCAGTAGCGTGTGCTAACTTCGGCAACTTCGCCACTTTCGCCAACGTCGCGACGCAGATCCACGCCTGTCACTGCGAACATTGGGAACATTCACCGCATCGCTGCGGCGCACGCCCTGTGGATAAGTGAGTCTTTCAGGCCACGTTTTCCCCAGTTTCGTCGCAAATGTTAACTTTTCTGCTTGGCTTGCGACTCGCAATGATTCAAAGATTCATCTTGAGCGTTCAACGCCTTGCTGCCCGAAGGGGAGAATTGAATCATGAGCCTTGATTTCATCCGGCCGGAAGTCGACGAGCTCCGCCCGCGGATCAGCGTGATCGGGGTCGGGGGCGCTGGCGGCAACGCCATCGCCAACATGATGCGCGCCGACGTCCAGGGCGTCGATTTCGTTGTCGCCAACACGGATGCCCAGGCGCTCAACAACTCTGAAGCCGACCGCCGCATCCAGCTCGGCTTGAAGATCACGCAAGGCCTCGGCGCCGGCTCGCGGCCCGAGATCGGCCGCGCTGCTGCTGAAGAGACGCTCGACGAGATCGTCCAGTCGCTCGAAGGCGCGCACATGTGCTTCATCGCGGCCGGCATGGGCGGCGGCACCGGCACCGGTGCTGCCCCGGTCATCGCCAAGGCTGCGCGCGACAAGGGCATCCTGACGGTCGGCGTGGTCACCAAGCCGTTCGCTTTCGAAGGCGCCCGCCGCACCCGCTCCGCCGACGCCGGCATCGCCGAGCTCCAGCAGCACGTCGACACCCTGATCGTCATTCCGAACCAGAATCTGTTTCGGCTCGCCAATTCTGAAACGACCTTCAAGGAAGCGTTCGAAATGGCGGACGAGGTCCTTCAGCAGGGCGTTCGCGGGATCACCGACCTGATGGTCATGCCTGGCCTCATCAACCTCGACTTTGCCGACGTCCGCTCGGTGATGAGCGAGATGGGCAAGGCGATGATGGGCACCGGCGAGGCCGACGGCGACAACCGCGCCATCGAAGCCGCCGAAAAGGCCATCTCCAACCCGCTGCTCGACGGTGTGTCGATGAAGGGCGCGAAGGGCGTCATCATCTCCATCACCGGCGGCGAGGACATGCGCCTGATGGAAGTCGATGAGGCCGCCAGCCACATCAAGGAACTGGTCGACCCCGACGCCAACATCATCTGGGGTTCGGCGTTCAACAACGACCTCGGCGGCAAGATCCGCGTGTCGGTCGTTGCGACCGGCATCGAAGCCGACGCGCTCGCGCAGCCGGCTCCGGGCAAGGTATTCAGCTTCCCGGCCCGCTCCGCGTCGACGACTCCGGCGCCTGCCTCGAGGGTGGTCGAGGAAACGGAGACCGAGATCGTTAGCGAGGCCGAGACCCCGCTCGAACTCACCGACACCACGCCCGAAACCGCGGCCGAGGACGACGGTGAGGAGCTGCTGCTGGGCGACGAGGACATCCTGACGACGCCGGTCGGCAAGCCGCCGATTGCTCCGCCGACTGACGAGGAAATGGACGAAGCGCCGGCTGCGGCGACAGGGGGCACCCTGTTCGAGCGTATGTCGAACATCGCTCGCGGCGCTCCGAAGGCGCAGATCGGCGAAGAAGACGACATCGCCGAACCCGGGTTCAAGCAGCCGATCGACATTCCGCGCTTCTTGAACCGCCAGAACAACCAGTAAGTCGATCCCTTATCGACCAGGAAAAGGGCGGCCTTCGGGTCGCCCTTTTTGGTTAGCATTTCATCCGATCGGACCGCTCACCGCCCCTCAAGCACGACCTATCGTAAAGCCTCTAGGCAGAAAGCTTTCGGCAAGATTCAGTGGCCAACGGGGAGTTTGATGCGGGGATTGTTTACCATACGACCGATTTTTGCCTGTGCCGGCCTGCTGTTCGCGGCGTCCGCCGCGCCTGCAATCGCGCAGGTTCAATACGGCTATGGCTACCAGCAGGCGGAGAGCCCCTCCGACGTGCTGGAACGCAACGTCCGCACCCTCGCTTCGGACCCCAAGGATTTCTCGGCGCTGATCGCTGCGGGCGACGCCGCCCTTCAGATCGGCGACCCCACAGCGGCGGCTGGGTTCTTCGCCCGCGCCGACGAAGTGAACCCGCGCAGCCCGCTGCCCCAAGCCGGCATGGGCGCCGTCTCGGTGGCCAATGGCGAAGCCACGGCGGCGATGCCTTATTTCACCCGCGCCATGCAGCTCGGCGCGACGCAGTCACAGATCGGCTGCGACCGCGGCCTCGCTTACGACCTGATGGGCCAGCAGAAGCTCGCCCAGGCCGATTACACGGCCGCGCTCACCGGAACTGACGCATCGGAAGCGCGCCGGCGACTGGCGCTCAGCCTCGCCATCAGCGGCGATAAGGCTGGTGCGCTGCAGGCGCTCGCTCCGCTCGCCGCCAAAGGCGATTCCGCCGCTGGCCGCGTCCGCGCCTTCGTGCTGGCGCTCACTGGAGACCCGCAGGGCGCAATGGTCGCGATCGACGCCGCCATGCCCGGCAGCTGGTCGCGCGTTTCGCCCTTCCTTCAAAAGCTTCCCGGCCTGCAGTCGGGCCAGAAGGCTGCGGCAGTGAACCTCGGTATCTTCCCCGGTGAGAGCGGCGCCACGCAATATTCGTCGAATGCGATCAGCTCGCCCTATGCGGCATCAGCCTCGACTGCGAATGTCGTCAACCGGCTTGCGGGCATCGAGGACCAACTCAATCAGCCCGAGCCGCCGGCGTCCGCTCCTCAGCCGACCTGGCAGCAGGCTCCGACGCAGGTCGCCTATGTCGCCCCAGCGCCGCGCCAGACGGTACCTCGGGCAACGCCGGTTCAGCAGCGCGTCTGGCTTCAGCTCGCCAGCGGACCGAACGCCGAGGCGCTGCCCGATCAGTTCCGCCGGATGAAGTCACGAGATCGCAACCTCTTCGACGGCATCGGCGGCTATGTCGCCAAAAGCCCTGACAAGGCGCGGCTCCTGATCGGTCCGTTCCGCGGCAAGTCGGATGCGGAGATTTTCGCGCAGGATCTGTCGACCATCGGCGTCGACGCGTTCAGCTGGACCAATTCCACTACGGATCAGATTGTGCCACTCGGCACGGAATGAGCCTTTCTTCAGGGCTGGCTGCCCGGCCCGACCGGTCGCGTGGCCGCCTTCATCCCGAGCAAGACCTCGCTCCCCGCGGGCCGCGCGACATCTACCAGCGCGACCGCGACCGGATCGTACACTCGGTCGCTTTCCGGCGATTGCGGCACAAGACGCAGGTGTTCGTCGCCCCCGACGGCGATCATTTCCGCGTCCGTCTCACACACAGCATCGAAGTCGCCCAGATCGGCCGGACGATCGCCCGCGCGCTCGGCCTCAACGAGGACCTTACCGAGGCGCTCTGCCTCGCCCACGACCTAGGCCATCCACCCTTTGGCCATGCCGGCGAGAATGCGCTGGACGCGGCGCTGTCGGACGCCGGGGGGTTCGATCACAACGCACACAGCATTCGCCTCGTGACTCGGCTCGAGGCGCCTTATCCCGACTTTGACGGCCTCAACCTCAGCTGGGAAGCGCTTGAGGGGCTGGCCAAGCACAATGGGCCGGTTTCCTCCCCGACCTGGGCGATGGTTGAAGCCAACGACGAGTGCGACCTCGAACTGGCAAGCTGGCCCAGCCTGGAGGCTCAGGTCGCCGCGATCGCGGACGATGTCGCTTACGATAATCACGACATCGATGACGGCCTTCGCTCGGGTATCCTCAGCCTCGATGATCTCCTCCAGTTGCCGATAATTGCGAGGCATTGGGAAGCTATCGGCGAGCGGCATCCCGGCATTTCCAACGACAAGCGCCAGCGGGCTCTAGTCCGCGACATGATCGGCAGCATGGTCGGCGACGTCCTCACCGAGACGCGGCGACGGGTTGACGAGGCGCGCGTGGTCACGCTCGATGACGTTCGCGCGGCTGGGCAGCAGCTCGTCGGATTTTCGGCGGAGGTCGCTGAAGAAGAAAGGGCGCTGAAGTGCTTTCTCTATGCCCGGCTTTATGAATCCCCGCAGCTCGAGCAGGTCCGCGAAGAGGCGGAGCGCATAGTCGCCAACCTCGCCAGCGCCTACCGCGCCGACCGCAGCCTCCTGCCCGAGGCGTGGCAGCGCGGCGGCAGCGAAACCGAGCAACTACGCACTATCGGCGACTTCATCGCCGGGATGACCGACACTTTCGCCATTGCCCGCCACGAAGAATTGGTCGGACCAGTCCATTTGCCTGACCGCTTCTAGCGGGTGACGCAACGCATCGCGGGCGTTAGAGCCGCGCCGATGTCACTCTACGCCCAATATTCCACGCTTCTCGACGAAGTGCTCGACGAGCTCGTTGCCGATGGGGCGCTCCCCGCCGACCTCGACCGAAAGAATGTGACGGTCGAACCGCCGCGCGATCCGGCGCACGGCGATCTCGCGACCAATGCTGCAATGGTGCTCGCGAAGGCCGCAAGAACGAACCCGCGGGCGTTGGCCGAAGCGATCAAGCCCAAGCTCGAAGCGCTGCCGCCCGTCACTTCGGTCGAGATTGCCGGGCCCGGCTTTATCAATCTTCGCCTGACGCCTAATGCGTGGCGCGACGAGCTCAAAACCATCCTGCGCGAAGGCGACGAGTATGGCCTCTCGACGGTCGGCGCGAACGAGCGCGTGAACGTCGAATATGTCTCGGCCAACCCGACCGGTCCGATGCACGTTGGCCACTGCCGCGGCGCGGTCGTCGGCGATGCGCTGGCGCGGGTACTCGAGGCTGCGGGCTTCCGCGTCACCAAGGAATATTACCTCAACGATGCTGGCGCCCAGGTCGACGTCCTCGCCCGCTCGCTGCACCTGCGGTATCGCGAGGCGCTGGGGCAGGACATTGGTGAGATCCCCGAAGGCCTGTATCCGGGTGATTATCTGATCCCGGTGGCGACCGCGCTCACTGCCGAATTCGGAGACAAATACGCCAATCAGCCAGAGGCCGAATGGCTTCCGCTTTTCCGCGAACGCGGGATCGCCGCGATGGTCGATCTCATCAAGCATGACCTCGGGTTGCTCGGAATCCACCACGACCACTTCGCGTCCGAGGACAAGCTGCAGAAGTCGGGCTCGGTGGAGAAAGCGATGGACGTCCTGCGCGACAAGGGCCTCGTCTATGAAGGCGAGCTTGAGCGCCCGAAGAGCCTCGATCCGCACGACGAATGGGAGCCGGTTGAGCTGACGTTGTTCCGATCGAGCCAATTCGGCGACGACCAGGACCGGCCGATGAAGAAGTCGGATGGCAGCTGGACCTATTTTGGCGCCGACGCTGCCTACCACTGGCAAAAAGCCCAGAACGCCGATCACCTCGTCAACATCTGGGGCGCCGATCACGCCGGGACGGTCAAGCGCGTTCAGTCGGCGGTGAAGGCGCTGACCGATGGCCGCGTCGACCTGGACGTGAAGCTAATCCAGATGGTCCGCCTGTTCCGTTCCGGCGAGCCGGTAAAGATGTCTAAGCGGTCGGGTTCATTCGTGACGCTTGCCGATGTCGTTCGCGAGGTCGGCAAAGACGTCGTCCGCTTCATCATGCTGACCCGCCGCGCCGATGCGCCGCTCGACTTCGACTTCTCCAAGGTCGTCGAGGCGTCGAAAGACAATCCGGTCTTCTACGTCCAGTACGCGCATGCGCGGATTAGCTCGCTGAAGCGCAAGGCGGCCGATGCGGGGGTCGACCTTTCTACCCCAGCCGACCTGTCGCTGCTCGACGACGAGGAACTCGCGCTGGTGAAGCGAGCGGCCCAATATCCGCGCACAATCGAGGGCGCAGCACTGAGTCACGAACCGCACCGGATCGCCTTCTACCTCTATGATCTGGCGTCGGACTTCCACTCGCTGTGGAACCGCGGCAATGATGATCCGGGTCGCCGCTTCCTTGTTGAAAATAATCCACAACTTTCACGGGCGCGGCTGGAACTGGCGCTCGGAATCGCGCAGATCATCCGCAGCGGATTAGGCCTGATGGGGGTGACCGCGACCGAGGAGATGCGCTGACAATGACCGATAGCCGAATGGCACTCGGTATGGACCGGCTGCCATGGCTTCCAGACGAGCCGCCAAGCCCACCGTTGGCAGTGGCGAGCCACAAGCCCGTGAAAACCGGCAGCGGCCTGCTCGGTTGGGCCTTCGCTGCAATCCTGTTGGTCGCCATAATTTCCTATTGGCTCGGG